>Ga0310811_10004109_pt1 | contig 18311 bp, 15 predicted proteins | sample YCmetagenome_FD_207642 | JGI IMG/M metagenome (GOLD analysis project Ga0310811, IMG submission 207642) | Soil microbial communities from experimental microcosm in Duke University, North Carolina, United States - YC | ecosystem: Engineered > Artificial ecosystem > Soil microcosm > Unclassified ...
GCCACGACACCCGCGTCGCCGCCCATCGGCGTCCCGCCGCCCTTTTCCGGCTTCGCGGCCTTGTCGGCCGAACGCGACGAAAGCGTCTCCAGCAGGAAATAGAACATCGGGATAAAGAAGATCGCGATCACGGTCGCGCCGAGCATCCCGCCGATCACGCCGGTGCCGATCGAATGCCGGCTGTTGGCCGACGCGCCGGTCGCGATCGCGAGCGGCACGCAGCCGAGAATGAATGCAAGCGACGTCATCACGATCGGACGCAGCCGCTCCTCGGACGCGACGATCGTCGCATCCATAACGGACGCGCCGCCGTCGCGGTTCATCACCGCGAACTCGAAGATCAGGATCGCGTTCTTCGCGGCCAGCGCGACGAGCATCGTCAAGCCGATCTGGAAGTAGATGTCGTTTTCGAGGCCGCGCAGCAGGATCGCGAGCAGCGCGCCGAACAGCGCGAACGGCACCGCCATCAGCACGCCGAACGGCAGCGACCATTTCTCGTACTGGGCAGCGAGAATCAGGAACACCATCACGAGGCCGAACACGAACACCGAGCCCGACGTGCCGCCCGACTTGCGCTGTTCGTACGCCTCGCCGCTCCACGCGACGCCGAATCCCGCGGGCATCTGCGCCGCCACTTCCTCGAGGGCGCGGATGGCCTGGCCCGAGCTGTAGCCGGGTGCCGCATTCGCGGTAATCAGCACGGCCGGAAAGTTGTTGAAGCGCGTGAGCAGGTCCGGGCCGGTCACGTACCGGTAGTTGGCGACCGAGCGCAACGGCACCATCGTGCCCGTGCGGCTGCGCACGAAGATGCGGTCGAGATCGTCGGGCTTGAGGCGCACCGACGGATCGGCCTGCAGGATCACCTGCCACAGCCGGCTAGACCGGTTGAACTGCGACACGTACAGCGAACCGAACATCGTCTGCATCGCGCTGTACACGTCTTCGACGGGCACGCCGAGCGTCTCCGCATGTTCGCGGTCCACGTCGACCATCAGTTGCCGCGAGTTCGCATTGAACGTCGACGTAATCCGCGCGAGTTCCGGCCGCGCCCGCGCGCTCGCGATGAATTGCCGGACCACGTCCGCCAGTTGCGCGATGGTCGCGTCGCCCTTGCTCTGGATCCATACCTCGGTGCCGCCCGTGGTGCCGAGCCCCGGAATCGACGGCGGATTGACCGGCACGACCACGCCTTCCATGATCGACGACAGCGCCTTGTACGCATCGTTGAGCACCGCGCGCGCGTTTTGCGTCGCGCGATTGGCGCGCGTATAGCGCTCGTCGAAGCTCTTCAGGCCCACGAAGAACGTGCCCGCGTTGTTCTTGTTCTGCACGTCGAGCAGGCTGTAGCCGTCCACCGTCGCGATGCCGCTCACGGCCGGCTGCTTCATGAAATGCTCGGCCACCCTCGCGGACACTTCGCCGGTGCGATCGAGGCTGGCCGCGTCGGGCATCGTGATCGCGCCCAGCAGGTAGCCCTGGTCTTCCGGCGGCAGGAAAGCCGAAGGGATCGACTTCACCATCAGGACCGTGAGCACGATCATGCCCGCGAACAGCAGCAACGCCAGCACGTAGCGCCGGATCGCGAGCCGCACGACGCCGATGTAGCCCCCGGTCATGCGCGTGAACGCGTTCTCGAACCAGCGAAAGAAACCTTTCTTCTCGTGATGCGTGCTCTTGAGCAGCACGGCCGCGAGCGCCGGCGACAACGTGAGCGCGACGATCCCCGAAATGACGACCGAAATCGCGATCGTGATGGCGAACTGCTTGTACAGCTGACCGGTGATCCCGCTCACGAAAGCCACCGGCACGAACACCGCGCACAGCACGAGCACGATCGCGACGACCGGTCCCGCCACTTCGTCCATCGCGCGCTTGGCCGCGTCTTTCGGCGGGAGCTTGTGAACCGTGATGTTGCGCTCGACGTTCTCGATCACGACGATCGCGTCGTCCACCACGATCCCGATGGCGAGCACCATGCCGAACAGCGTCAGCATGTTGATCGAAAAGCCGAGCACCATCATCCCCATGCAGGTGCCGACGATCGACACCGGCACGGCCAGAATCGGAATCAGCGTCGCACGCAGGCTTTGCAGGAACACGTACACGACGATCACGACCAGCACGAGCGCCTCGAAGAACGTATGAATCACGTCGGAGATCGACGCGCGCGTGAACTCGGTCGTGTCCATCGCGACCTGGTAATCGAGGCCTTCGGGAAACGACTTCTTCAGTTCGGCGAGCGTCGCGCGCACCTGCTTCGCGACGTCGAGCGCGTTCGCGCCCGGCTGCTGGAACACGGCGATGATCGTCGCCGGCTTGCCCTGAAAGCGGCTGCGGATCGAGTAGTCCTTTTGCCCCAGCTCCGCTCGGCCGACATCCTTGAGCCGCACCACCGCGGCGCCTTCGCTCGCGGCGCGCAGGATGATGTTGTCGAACTGCGCCGGATCGGCGAGCCGGCCGGCCGTCGTCACCGCGAACGACTGCTCGACCGCCGAGCCGGTCGGCGACTGGCCGATGCGGCCCACCGCGAATTGCTGGTTCTGGTTCTGCACCGCCCGTTGCACGTCGGCGGCCGTGATCCCGAGTTGCGCCATCCGGTCGGGCTTCAGCCAGATCCGCATCGCGTAGTCCGGCGTGCCGAAGATGCTCGACTGGTTCGCGCCCGGAATCCGCTTGAGCGCATCGAGCACGTAGATGTTCGCGTAATTCGCGATATAGGTGTTGTCGTAGCGTTCGTCGGGCGAATAGATCGCGAGCACCATCATGAACGCCGACGACTTCTTCTGCACCTGCACGCCCTGCGACTGTACCGACTGCGGCAGTTGCGGCAGCGCGAGGTTCACGCGGTTCTGCACGTCGACCTGCGCGAGCTGCGGGTTCGTGCCGATCTCGAAGAACGCGTTGATCGTCAGGTTGCCGGTCGACGAACTCGACGAGTTCATGTAGATCATGTTGTCCGCGCCGTTGACCTGCTGCTCGATCGGCGCGGCCACGTTGTTCGCGACCACGTCGGCGCTCGCGCCGGGATACGTGGCGGTGATCGTGATCTGCGGCGGCGTGATGTCCGGATACTGGGCCACCGGCAACGCGAGCATCGCGAGCGAGCCGCCGAGCGTGATCACGATCGAGATGACCGACGCGAAGATCGGCCGGTCGATGCAGAAGTGGGAGATGCTCATCGTCTCCCCCGTTCATTGAGCGGCGTTGGCGGCCGGCGCGGACGCGGCCTGCGCGGACTGCTCTCCGGCGGGTCGGTCGACGATCTTGACCGGCGCGTCCGCGGCCACGCGAATCGCTCCGTCCACGACGACGCGCTCGCCCTCTTTCAGCCCGTCGAGGATGAACCAGCGGTCGCCTTCCCATTCGCCGACTTCGACCACGCGCTGATGCGCCTTCGAATCGTTGCCGACGATCCACACGAAGTGGCTTTTCGCGCCCTGCAGCACGGCGCGCTGCGGAACGAGTATCGCGTTGGGCCGCATCGCGCCCGCCACGCGCGCGCGCACGAACTGTCCGGGCCGCAGCAGGCCCTTCGGATTCTCGAATACGGCTCGCACGAGAAAGGTCCCCGTTTCGGTGTTGAACGCCGGGTTGGCGAAATCGATGTTGCCGTGTCCGCTGTAAGTCGAGCCGTCCGCGAGTTGCAGCGCGACCGTAAAGCCGTTGTTCGGCGGAAACCGCAGTTCGCCCGCCGAGATCTGGTCGCGATACCGGAGCGCCTCGTTTTCGGAGATGCTGAAGTTCACCCACATCGGATCGAGCTGGTACACGTACGTGAGCAGCCCGTTCTGCGTGGCGGTCACGTAGCTGCCGTCCTGCTGCCGCGCGAAGCTCGACAGGCCGTCGAGCGGCGATTTGATCGTCGTGTAGCCGAGGTTCAGCCTGGCGGTGTCGACTTCGCCCTGCGCCGCGATCACGGCGGCCTGCGCCTGCTTCTCGTTGCCGACGGCGTCGTCGAGGTCCTTCTTGCTCAACGCGTTTTCCTTCGCCAGCGGCTCGACGCGCGCGAGGTTCGCCTTCGCCACTTCGAGCCGCGCCTGCTGCTGGGCCAGCTGGCCTTGCGCGGTCCGCAGCGCGGCTTCGAACGGCTTCGGGTCCATCTGGAACATCGTCTGGCCGGCCTTGACCATCTGGCCTTCGACATACAGGCGCCGGTCGAGGAACCCGTCGACGCGCGCGCGTATTTCGACTTCCCGCGAACTCTGCGTCTGCGCGGTGAATTCGAAGACCACGGGGGTGTCGCGTCGCGACACCGTGACGACGGTGACCTGCGTCACGCTCTGCGGCGGCGCAGCCGGAGGCTTGTTGCAGGCCGCGACCGGCGCGAGCAGCGCGACGACGAAGGCGTAGACGACGGCGCGACGCTGCCCGCCAGCGCGATCTTCCGGGTTGAAGCGAGAGGCATCCATACGCTGGGCTTCCATCGCTTTGCCTCACAATGAATTCGTCTGTCTACCAGTCGTCGCCCACGCTGATGGCCGGCGGCGGCGCACTCATGGCGTCCCGGACCGAGCCGATCAGCGCCGAATCGCCGAACGGCTTCGGGAGGTACGCGACCGCGCCGGCCGCCGACGCCTGGTCGCGCAAGCGCGGCTCGTCGTGCGCCGTGATGATGATCGCCGGGATACCCGTACCGGCGAGGGAACGCAGCACCTCGATGCCGTTCATGCCGGGCATCTGGATATCGAGGATCACGCAGGCGGGCATGCGGGGCGGCGTGGCCGCCAACGATGCGAGGAACGCTTCGCCGCTCGTGAACACCTCGGCGTCGATGCCGACCGAGTGCAACAGCCGCCTGATCGCCCGCCCGACCGAGACTTCGTCGTCGACGACCGCCACAAATCGCGTCACGTTGTCCATATGGTTCTGTCGTCGGGTTGACTGGGCAGGCGAGCGCCGCGCCGGGCGGCGCCGCGCGAGCCGCCGGTGCGCGCGGTCACTTCGACTGGGCGGGCTTGACCGAAATCGCCAGCGCCTCCGTATAGACGGCTTCCACCTGGTCTCCTGGCTTCACGTTCTGCAACTGCGCGGGATCGTTCACCTGCAGGTCCATCAGCCCGCCTTCGGGACCCTTCACGGTGACCGTGTGGGCCCGCTCGTCGACGGCCACGACGTTCGCCGTCACCTTGACCTCGCGCGCGACCTTGCCGCCGGGCTTTTCACCGACCGCCGAGCGCTCGATCGACGGCGTCTCCTGCATCGACGTCTGCCCGTTGCCGCCTTTCTTCAAGCTCAGCGTGAGCGCTTCCTGGTAGACCGCGGTCACCACGTCGCCCACCTTCAGCTGATCGAAGTTTCTGGCTTCCGGGCCGAGCTGGATGTCGACCACCTTGCCGTCGTGACGCTTGAGCGTCACGGTGCGCGTGGCGGCGTCGATCTTCTCCACGGTCGCGGTGACCTTCTTCGCGCCCGAGACGCTCGCCTTGCCCGGCTCCGTCGTCGCGCTGACGCTGTTTTGATCCTGAGCTGCCGCCAGATGAACCGAAGCAAGAATCGCGGCCGAGACAACCAGTTTCATGTACTTCATTGCTCTCTCCACGCCCGCATGCATCGCGGCGCACGTCGTTCCCGACGTGCACTGCGCGGCGCCGGGCAGTATCCGACATGCGCGCGTTTCACAGATCGAGCTTCGTCACCTTCGTGCCCGCGAGCGACGCGTCCGCCATCAGCCCGGTGTTCGTCATCACGATGACCGACACCGGCGCGGTCGCGGTGCGCGTATCGATGGAGCCGTTCGCGCCGACCTTCACGAGCGCCACGTTGACATCGCCGCCCACCGACCATCCCGCCGAACTGCGGAAGTTGTCGAGCGCGTTCTGCGTCATGAACAGAAAGATCACGGCGGTCGATTGCGCGCCGGCCTGAAAGCCGAACGAAGCGGCGGCCGTGCTGAAATAGCCGACCGTCGACCCGCCCACGCGCAATGCGCCCTCTCCGTACGCGGCACCGGCAATGAAGGCCGCCTTCTTGACGGACGGGAAGACGAGCACCCCTTGCGCCTTGCCGACCAGCTCTTTCGAGCCGTCCACCATCGTGAACAGCCGCGCCAGCGTGCCGTCCACGGCGGCGTCGATCTCCTGGCGCCTCGCTGCGTCCGTCTGCGGGTTCTTGCCACTGCCCGTGGTCATGCTGCAGCCAGCCAGACCCAGACTTGCTGAGGCAGCCGCGATAAGCAAAACACTCCGTCGGTTCATTGCCATCCTCCATGGTCGTCCTGGGCCAGAAATCCTTGCTGTGCTGCTCAAGCGGATACTTTTTCCATGCCGTCGCGCGACGGATACCCGGACGCGACAAACCACCCTTATTACTTCGTGATCCTCACAGGATGAGCGAAACGTTTCGCTTGCATCGTGTCAGAGCCCGCTTCATTCGACTATCGGACCTTGGTCGTACCGGACGCGCGGATCGTCCGTTACCTGACGGTATAGCCGCGCCCTTCCATGCAGGCCGCGAACGCGCGGTTGAACGTATCCATCGCTCCCTGCGTCTGCGCCTGGCTGTTCGCCTGGGCCGCACGCTGGTTCCGTCGCGCCCGCGAACCGCCGACCACCGTGCCGCCTACCGCGCCGATGGCCGCGCCCTTGCCGGCATCGCCCGCGATGGCGCCGATCACCGCACCGCCGGCGGCGCCGCGCGCTGCGCCCTGCACGCGCTCCCCGCCGCCCACCGCGGGTCCGGACGGCGGAGGCGGCGCATTGGACAGCTGCGTCGGGTCGATACCGGTGTTGCTCTTCGCCCACGCGTAGCACTGGCCTTTATCGGCTTCCTGCTTGTCGGCGCTCTGGCCTTTGGCCGGATAGAAGACGGGCGTTGCCTGCGCAATGGAGGCAACCATCAATGCCACTGCGAGGACGGGACGCAGGCGGCCGTTCATCTGAGTAATCACGGCAACTCCTCATTCGACTACATGGCTCGAAGAATGCAGCCCACCTGCCCCGACGACTCGAAGCAAGCGGAGGCAATCGTCGCTTGAAGGATGTGACATGGTTCGCACGAACACAATAAGACCATGGTCCCACGCGCGGTCCGGCGTGGTTAGCAAAGATCCCCCCGCGACGCGCGCGTCATTCTTCGCGATCGGGCAGGACCTGCGCGACGATCCGGCGGTTCCGCCAGTACACGTCGTGAATGCGGCGCTGAAGGACGCGCAGCAGTTCGGGCGGCACGTCGTTGAACACGACGCGCGCAGCCGGCCGCGGTCCCTCGTCCGCCACGCGATCGATCGCATCGAACGGCGGGAATCCATAACGGCCCAGAAACTCGGCGATCGCTTCGTCGCTCGTGTCGGCCGCGACGTTACCCAGGTAGAGTACGGTCATGGTGCGCCACTCCGTGCATCGGGACACCGACGCCGCGCCCACCGGGCATCGTCCGGTCGCAAGCGCGGCCTCTGCCGGCCAGTGTGTCGACGCATCGACGCGTTCGCAATCGGTCCAAGGGCCTATGTCCGGCGCGTGCCGTCGCGGTGCGATCCGGGCAGGCCCAAGGTAAGACCAAGGTCTGATTGACGCTCCATCCTCGCGCGGCAACATGTGTTCCAGCAGACCGCCATCAGCGAGTGGCGGAACCCCTCGATGTTCTCGTCTATCGGCTGCGCTCCAGCGCTCGGAGGTGACAGCATCATGCGCGAACAACCCGTGACCCACCACGCTTCCGGCTTTCGCCTGCCCATACTCGAATGGGTTCGCGACTACCAGAAAGCGTGGATCAAGCCGGACCTCATCGCCGGCGTCACGGCCGCCGCCGTCGTGTTGCCGAAGGCGATGGCGTACGCGACCGTGGCGGGCCTGCCCGTCCAGGTCGGCCTGTATACGTCCTTCGTGCCGATGGTGATCTACGCGCTCCTCGGCACGTCGAGACCGCTTAGCGTCAGCACCAGCGCGACCCTGGCCATTCTGAGCGCCGCCGCGCTCGGTCGCGTGGCGCCGGGCGGGGACGCAGCGCAGCTCGCCGTCGCGACCGCCACGCTTACGCTGCTCGTCGGCTTCATCCTCGTTCTCGCTGCGGTGCTGCGGCTCGGGTTCGTCGCGAACTTCATCTCCGAGCCCGTGCTGACCGGTTTCAAAGGCGGCATCGCGATCGTCATCGTGCTCGACCAGTTGCCGAAGCTGATCGGCATCCACGTCGTCAAAGGCTCGTTCTTTCATAACGTCTATGCGCTCGTCGCCGGGGTGCCGCACGCCTCGGCGGCGACCGTGGCCGTCGGCCTCGCGACGGTCGCGCTGCTCGTCGCGCTCGAACACTTCTATCCGAAGTCGCCTGCGCCGCTCATCGCGGTGGCGGTCGGCATTATTGCCGTGGCGGTCTTCGGGCTGCAGAAGTACGGCGTCGAAATCGTCGGCGCCATTCCGACGGGGCTGCCGTCGCTCACGATGCCGGATCTCTCGCTGATCGACGCGTTGTGGCCGGCCGCGACAGGCATTGCGCTGATGAGCTTCACGGAGACGATCGCATCGGGCCGCGCGTTCGCCCGCAGCGGGGAACCCATCCCGTTGCCGAACCGCGAACTGCTCGCAACGGGCATCGGCAACGCGGCGGGCGCGCTGCTCGGTTCGATGCCGGCAGGCGGCGGCACGACGCAGACGGCCGTCAACCGCCTCGTGGGCGCGCACTCGCAACTGGCCGAGTTCGCGACGGCGGCCGTGGCGCTCGGCACGATGGTGCTGCTTGCGCCGGTCATCGCGTTGATGCCGCATGCGACGCTCGCGGCCGTGGTGATCGTCTATTCGATCGGCCTATTAAAGCCCGACGATTTCCGCGCGATCCTCTCCGTCAGGCGAACCGAATTCGTGTGGGCCGTCGTCGCGCTCGTCGGCGTCGTGCTGGTCGGCACGTTGAACGGCATTCTGATTGCGATCGTCGTGTCGCTCGTCGCGCTTGCGTACCAGGTGTCCGATCCGCCCGTTCATGTACTGAGCCGCAAGCCCGGCACGAACGTCTTTCGCCCGGTGTCGGACGAACATCCCGACGACGAGCAGTTCCCCGGACTGCTGCTGCTGCGGCCCGAGGGGCGAATCTTCTTCCTCAATGCGTCCAACATCGCGCGCAAGATCGGTCCGCTCGTCGAGCAATTGCATCCGAGAGTGGTGGCACTCGACATGCGGGCGGTATTCGACCTCGAATACACCGCGTTGAGGATGCTGACCGAGGCGGAACAAAAATCCCGCGAGTCCGGAACCGACCTGTGGCTCGTCGGATTGAATCCCGATGTGTTTTCCGTGGTCGAGAAGGCTCCGCTCGGAAAGGCGCTCGGACATCAGCGCATGTTCCTGAATCTCGAGCAGGCGCTGGCTGCGTGGACGCGCCTGCAGCACAGGCACGACGCGTCGCCGGACGTCGAATCCTGACTCGCGCGACGGGTCCCGAAGCGAACCGACACAACGAAGCGCAGGAGAGCAGGAGACGTCATGGACAGGGCCGTTTCACGCAAGGTCGCTCGCGATACACGGACGCCGGCTGCGGCGTATCGCTCCCCCGAGGAACGCGCCGCACAAGGGCGCGCGATACGCGACGCGATACCGCGGACGACTCAGGCCGGGTGGAAGCCGCCCGAATCGCGCCGCGCCGTCGTCGAGCTGCTCCAGGCGTCGAACGAAGGCCGCCTGCCCAGGCTGATCCCGGTTCGCTTCGGTCGAATGGCGGCGTCGCCGTTTGCGTTCTACCGGGGCGCGGCGGCGGTGATGGCGGCCGACCTCGCGACGACGACGACGAGCGGGCTGCGCGTGCAGGCGTGCGGGGACGCGCATCTGATGAACTTCGGCGGGTTTGCGACGCCCGAGCGCAATGTGATCTTCGACATCAACGACCTCGACGAGACACTGCCCGCGCCGTTCGAATGGGATCTGAAGCGGCTCGCCGCGAGCGTCGTGATCGCCGGGCAGCACCTGGAGCTGCCCTACTCCGACACGGTGCGCATCGCGACCGACCTCGTGCGCGTCTACCGCGAGCGTATGCACGACTATGCGTCGATGCGCGTGCTCGACGTCTGGTACGACCGGATCGATCTGCAAAAATACGAGGACCGGTCGGGAGACCCCGCCATCGTCGAAGCGGCGCGCAAGCGGATCGCCCAGCGAATCGAAACGGAACGCCGCAAGACCCTGCCCGACCACCTCTATCCGAAGCTCGTCACCGAAGAAGGCGAACAGCCGCGTATCAAGGACGAGCCGCCGCTCATCTTCCATCCCGACGATGAAATCGCCCCCGGCCTTCAGTCGGGTTATTCGGACGCGATGGCGTCGTATCGCGACAGTCTCGCCGAGCATGTGCGGGTGCTGTTCGACCGGTTCCGGCTCGTGGATCTCGCGATCAAGGTGGTGGGCGTCGGCAGTGTCGGCACGATATGCGGCGTCGGATTGTTAATGGCGACCGACAACGATCCGTTGTTTCTGCAGATCAAGGAAGCGAAGGCATCGGTGCTCGAACCGTATGCGGGAAAGAGTCTGCACAAGAACCACGGTCAGCGCGTGATCGCAGGGCAGCGGATGATGCAGTCGGCGAGCGACGTATTCCTCGGCTGGTGCCACGGCCTCAATGGGCGCGACTTCTATGTCCGGCAGCTTCGCGACATGAAGATGTCCGTCGTCATCGAAGCGCTCGATACCGGCATGCTTCGGCAGTACGGCCGCATGTGCGCGCATGCGCTGGCGCGCGCGCACGCGCGTTCGGGCGACGCGGCGGCCATGGCCGGTTACATGGGATCCGGCCAGACGTTCGACGACGCCGTGACCGAGTTCGCAACCGAATACAGCGCGCAGAACCGGCGCGACTATCGCGAGTTCGTCAAGGCGATTCGCGAAGGCCGGATCGAGGCGACGATGGACGCCTAGTGCGCCCGCCAAGCCGCCGCGCTGAAGCGAGGTCTTATGAACACCACCACGCCGACCCGCGAAGACGCACCCGAAAAACGCGAGCCGATCCTGAATACGGTCGATCGCGTGACCGAACTGTGCTTCGGCCTGTTCATGGCGTTGACGTTCGTCGGCGCCGTCAAGGCCGTCACGGCAGGCGAAGACGCCGGGCGAAAACTGTTCTTCGCCGCGCTCGGATGCAATCTGGCGTGGGGTCTCGCGGACGCCGTGATGTTTCTCGTTCGCACGCTCGCGGATCGCGGACAGCGTCTGACGCTCGCATCGTTCGTGAAGAACGAACGGGACCACGCCGCCGCCGTGCGCGCATTGCGCAACGCATTGTCCGAGTCCGTGGAGCCGCTCGTCGACGATGTCGAACTCGAGCAGATTCGCGCGCGCCTCGCAGCATTGCCGACGTTGCCGCCTCACGCGCGCTTCTTCCGCGAGGATTTTCTCGGCGCGCTCGGCATCTTTCTGCTCGTGGTCGCCTCGACGTTCCCCGTGGCGCTGCCGTTTCTGGTCATCAAGGACACCGTGACGGCGCTCGTGATCTCACGCGTGCTCACGCTCGCGATGCTGTTCGGCGCGGGCGTCGCGCTCGGGCGTTACACCGGCGCGGGGCCGATGAAAGCGGGCTTCGCATTGGTGCTGCTCGGCATCGTGCTGACGGTCGCGATCATTGCGCTCGGCGGGTGAGTGCGTTCGGCCTGCTGCCGGCACGACGAACCGGCGCTCCCGAACGTCGGCGAACGCCGGCGAATGCGTCACTCGTGCCGCGCCAGTGCATCCATCGCGCGAAGCAGCACAGGATCCGCTTTCGGCCACGACGAAGTGGCCTCCATGACGGCGCGGCCGCCGTCGGGCGGCGGCCCGCCTGCGAAGACGCGCGCGGCGCGGCCGCCGAGCGCGACCTGGACGCGTCCGCTGACGTGCACTTCGTCGGCGGCGAGCATGGTCTGCAGCGTTCGCTGAACGTCCCGCGTGGAAGCGCCGAATTGCGCCGCCAGTTGAGCCACCGTGCGTTCGCCGCCGTCCGCGAGCAACGCGGCGATGTCCGCGGCCAGCACCGGCGAGCGTCGTCCGGCCGACGCTGCGTGCTCGCCGTCGCATCGCGCGCGGGCCTTCGGCGAACTGGCGCGGGGGGAAGGATGACCGGCACGGTCGGCGACGTCGTCGCGTTCGTCCGTCCACGCCGGCACGCGCCTGAACTGCGTGCGCCGCGCACGACCGGCCCAGCAGCGGCGATCCAGATCCAGACGGAAGAACGGGCTGCCGAGGACCTGCTCGACGCTCTCGATGTCGAAGCACGCGTGGAGCGTCCGCCGGATCGCCGCCCAGTCGTCGAGCATGCCGCTGTCCGCCAGCTCGAATGCTTTTCGCCGGATGGCCTCGCGATGGTCGACGTGTTCGCGATCGTCCACCGTGCTCATCGACGCTCTCCGACGAAGCGCGCCCGCCGAGCCCGCCCGGGCATCCCGACGGTGTGACGCGAAACCGGCGCGCGCCGCGTCGCCGGGCCTGTGACGATCAACGAAAGCGGAAACCCGAGGACTGCGGCAACGGCAGCGACCAGACTCGTGGGTCCTGTGGGCAGGCGGCGCATCGCGACCTCCACCGAAGGAGAGAGATTCCAGATTAGCGGCTGGGGGCTCGCCGGGATATGGGACCTTTGTCCGATATCGCACGCCGATCGGCGAGCGCGAAACGATCGCCGTCATTGTGTCGCGCGCGAACGGCGGCGGGCTGTGCGCGATCCATCACACCCGTGCGCCGCGCTCTTTCAGTCGAAAAGATCCGGGCCGGTGCGGGACGCGCGTGGCTCCGGAAACGTGCCGTCGCGGACCTGGGCCAGCAATTCGGGCGGCAACCAGACTGCCTCGAGCGCATCGAGGTTCTCTTCGATCAGCCGCTGTAGAAAGAAAGACTGCTTGTGGCCGCTCGTTTCAGCCAGCAGCCGGAGTCGGCGTTCGATCGCGGGCCCGATGCGCACGGCCACCACTTTCAACTTCTCTGCGCTCTTTTTTCTGGGCACGATGCGCCCTCCCTGCATTTCAAAGGGGACGCATTTTAGACTGAACGCGCGCCGAGCTGTGCAGGCAGGCGAACGCCCGGCGGTGTCACGCGCCGAGCCATTCCCAATCGGCGTCGGCGCCGTCCCGGATGGCCGGCATGGGTTTGCCCTGCGCGACGGTGACAACCTGCGACAGGTCGTGCTGGTATTTCCAGTCGTGGGTTCTGAAACGGGCGATCCAACGGCCACTGCGTGGGCACGTGATGCCCGCCTTGGCGAACTGCTCCGTGCCCGCCATGACGGTGAACGGCTGCGATCCAGGGACTGGCGCGCTCGCTTCCCATACCCACTGCATCGGGCCGTCCAGGTATTCGCCACTGGCCGACAGCAGGCGCACGTTGTCGGTGGTGGCTACGTCGCCCGCCTTGAAGGGCTGGACCTGAAGGCTGCGCGCGCCCGATCCTGGGCGTATCGCGCGGTACAGGCCGTCTTCGGGGAATGTTTCGCCGGGGTTCACCGGCCGGGCTGACATGGCGGCGCGGTGTCTGGCTTCCCATTCCTCACGTTCCTTGGGTGTAGAGGGGTAGTCGCGGTCGATGGTGATGCGGGTTTTAATTGGATTAAAATCAACGCGCGTGCCGCCCCACCATTCGCCTTCGCATTTAACGCTCATAAATGCAATGCCGGTGAACTCATACTCACCCCTCAAAGCCTTGTAAATAGGTTCCGTCTTAAAAATTAAAACCTTGCTTTCCCCCGGACTCAAAACCACGAGCCCACCATGAAATTCATCACGATTAATCAGCGTCTTTCCGTTTAGATCAAAACCCCAGGCGTCGGCCATCCTTTCAGGTTTCCCATTTACGATTCCGGTCCTTGATCCGATTCCCAATCGATCACCAATTTCACCTTTAGGCCACTGATCAGGAGTTTTAAATCTTATTACCCGACGCCCGGAATTCAGGAATTTCACCGACACGACAAATGCCGAATTCTTGTACTCAATTTTTTCTGTCGAAAAATCAAGCTTTACAAGCTTGACCCCATCGTTCCAAGCTTGATCCTGAAACCTGTTCACCGTATTAATTAATTTGCCCACCAAACGATCAGGAAAAAATTTCAAGGAACTGTATTTTTCTATGGTTTTTTCACCTTCCAGACATGCCGCCTGAAAGGTCACTTGTGGCTGGGAAGGATCACTATTTCCATCCGGCACATCTTTATCACAAAAAAGTGATCCGGCAGCCTTCATTTCCTCAAGGTCGGCACCCTGTAATTTCAATTCGAAAACACCTACACCAGTACGATCCGCCTCACCCACGGTATCGCCTATTGCCAAAAAGAATTTATTTTTACCGTCAAAATACACTTCCTTTGATCCATACAGAACATCTCCACTCCAATGCATCAAAAAAGCGCCTGCGGGCCACGCGGTAGTATTCTTAGCCATAACGCAATTCCCTTCCAAAAACATGCTCACCAACAACCCGATCAGCGCCGCGAGCAATTTCATACACCAACCATCCATTCTTTGTTGGTATATTCAGAAAACCACCTTCTAATGTACTCAACATAATAAGGTCTGGTGATTGCGGATGATAAATTTGCGCCATAGCCCATCAAATTCTCAGGCGACTCAAGCTGCCAGGTAACATCAATCTTCCCGCCTGCATTTGTCTTGCCGACATCAAAATCAAGATCGCCATTATTTTTAATATACTGCTTATGCACAGACCCACCCCGTCTGAAATATTCGTCAGGGAAGTTGAACAAATGCCCAACCTCATGAGCTTTCACCTGATCCATAACTTCTTCCTTTTCGGAAGCAACGTTAATAATATATTTGACCTCTCCCCAATGACTGCTATCAGCACGATCGACAGACGGAAATAAAATAATAATATTGTTGGCGTTGAGCTTTCGCGCATCACTCTCGCTCATCACATAAACGTCCACATTGAATTTCACCGAAACCCGGCAACCGCATGCAGCGCCTTTCTGGCACCCATTCAGTATTAACTTGTATCCCCCATTATTCAAAGCGCCTTCTATCCGGCTCTTATATTTCGACGCATTGACAGATTTTACATCTCTGTCGATTAATTTAAGCCCCCAGTGCTCAAATGGCTTTTTTGAATTAGCTCCGTTTTTGAATGTCTCGTAATTAACAACCACATATTCGCCACCACTGTCACGTAGTTCTTTTTTTGTAACAGGGTCTATCCGAACCAGCAACTTTGGAACCAGCGCCACAACAATCCCGGCAGTTAAAATTTTACTCTCCGGGTCATACATGAATCGGCACGAAGTTTTAATTACCACCGTTGATAAACGTAACAGACACCACGAATCCATCGATGACGCGTTCAATCGACGCAAGTGAAATATCGAGTTTGACGATTTTGTGACCATCCTGTACCCCCGCATCTTTTAGCGAATTCATCAAATTAAATATCTTGGTTGCAACCGGACGACTAAAATTTCTTATATAACCGCTGCGCAACTCTTCGCCGCACCTTGCGATGTACAGATCGGGAAGCGCTAAATCACTCCCGGGGTCTTTCGGCGAGCACAGGAGTTCCGCCATCTGCCGGGCGCAATCCATATTTTCACCAATCAGCCTCAGTTCATAAATTCCGACCCCACTGATGTTCCTGTCTCGATCGGAATCGCCGATCTGAACTCGCAGAATATCCTTAAAAACCGACACTGAATTATTTCCATATTTATTTATACTGCCGTCCGCCGCGCCGTTTGTCGTGTAACTAAATTGCATTATGCGATTCTCCGGGTTCACAATTTCAGCATATACTTCGTTTTCAAGCGCAAAGAAGGCGAAAATCGCACGCAGCACATGGCTGATCCATGAATTACGATTCATAGCCGACTCTCCACAACTTGTTTGTCGCCAACGAAAATTGACGTCGCACGTATTCCAGATAATGCGGACCGGTTGATGCGCAGCCATCTTTCAATGGCGTCGTAGCGCCGTGACCCATTAAACTTGACTGTGAGCGCCCTTGCCACACCAAAGTCCCCGCCTTCGCATCGACCAAGGAGAAATCGATCTGCTCGTCTTTGATATAGGATTTGTGAAGCCAACCACCCTGATCGTAATATTCATCCGGGAAGTTGAAATAATGCCCACACTCGTGGGCTTCCACATATGCATCCGGGTAGTCATGCACGTTTTTGAACTTATCGACCCATTTATATTTCTCTCCCCAAGCCTCCGTATCCGCCCGAAGCACTGCCGGAAAAAGCTTAAGTGACACGTGCGGCTTGAATCGATCAATGGGCGCGCCCTTGATCGACACACGAAGATCGACCTTGAAATCGACCTTCACCCGGCACCCACACGCCGCCCCCTTCGAGCAGCCGTCCAGGATCAGCCTGTATCCCCCTTGGTTCAGCACCGCCTCGATACGACCGATTAGCGCAGTTATATTGAACTTAGACCCGATCGCATCGCGGTAATCCATCTTTACGCCCTTGACTATGGAACCGGGCGTCATCATCGAATGAGCAGAAAATTCGTATGGAATCGTTGCTTCGTCAGCAGACTTTGATGTATTGCGCACACCTTTACGATCGACACAAAACAGATCCATCGGGATCAACATGGCGCGGACCGTACAGGTAATCGCCTTATCCCGCTCGCTGTACGCGAATTCGAAATGAGAATCTCTCGAACCGCCGACCCTGTATTGTTCTTTGGTTATCGGATCACACCACGGAGTCCGATTATCCAGCATGCCCCAATACGACGCGGCTTCAATACGCTGCTTAACATCGGCCTTCAGAGCCGGGATTTTCCAGTCACACGGAACGGCGTTCAGCAGCTTGATGGGATCAGGAGCAACGTAGATTTGCTGTTGATCTTCGGGATTGTTCAGTGCGACTTTAACTTTAGGCACCCCTGTATCGACATTCGACGGCTCTCCGTCGAACGGTGAAAAAGCAGACGCCCCGGGTGATACGGCGCTGCCGAACACGCGCGAGAAGAAGTCGCCAACCGGAGAGGCACATTCGCACCCGCGTCTGGCGACGGGACAACCGCCCCGGTATTCCCCGACGATTCCTCTTGCGATCGCTGTGATGCGGGTGTTGGCGCAGGCGGTGGTACGAAGCCCGGATTGCTCCGCCACACCTCGCAATCCGTCGTAAACGGCACCAGCACCGGCGCAAACGCCTGTCCACCGAGATCCATCTGCGCCGGCCCCGTCTTCGACCAGTGACCCGATCGATGCGTGATGCGACCACGCGTCCCCATCTCGATCCCGTCCGGCGCGATGCGGATATACGAGCCCCCTACGCCGAGCACGATCTCCTTCGCCGACTTCACGTGCACCACACCATTCACCGACTCAACCGTGACGCCCTCCTGCGCAGCAAGTTGCGCCGCGCCGCGCTGCGCCTGGATCACCATGTCGCCGGCCGACGCGATCAGCTTCATCCCCTGCTGCGCGAACAGCGACACCAGTTCGCCCGCCGCCGCCGTCAGCCGCCTGAGCGTGCTGAAGTGCATCCCCTTCTTCGACGTGGCAAGGATCGACCCGTCCGCCGCAATCTGCACCCCATCGCCCGACACGATGCCGACCGGCCCAGGACCGGTGACGAGCACGCCCGGCGTCCTCACTTCATCGAGGTCCGCGCTGACCGCGCGCTGCGCCTCCACGTCAGCCGGCGACGCCTTCGACGCCCCGGCCGACCGCGCGAGCCCCTCCGCCAGCCGCGCGTGCTCGTCCAGTTGCGCCTTCGTCCCGGTCGTGTCGCACACCTTGCCGTTGCCGCCCGGCTGGTCGTAGGCCGTGAGCATCACGCCCTTGCCGCCCCGGCCGACCCAATGCGCCGACGTGCGCAGCTCAGCACCATTACCCCGTTCGTTCAGCGCCCCGTCCACGATGTGGCCGAGATGCAGCTGCGAGCGCCCCGAGTGCCCGGTGCCCAGTTCCACGCCTTCCTCGCCTTCCCAGTCGTCCATCCAGAACCGGTTGCCCGACTGCGTGCGCAGTTCGCTGCGCGACATGCGCCGTCGCGACGAATTGATCAGGTCCGGATGCTGGCTGTTGTGATGAAAGCCCGAGATGTACGGACGGTTCGGATCGCCGCCGTCGAAGCTCACGATCGCTTCGTCGCCGTCCACCGCCGGAATGTGCAGGCCGGTGTGATTCCTGCCCGCATACGCCTTCGCGAGCCGCAGCGGAATGCTTTCCCCGCCCTTCGGCCAGTTGCCGAAATCGGGGTGAAGCCGCGCGATGTATTCGCCCTGGTCCGTGATATACGCGTACCGGTAGTCGTTCGGAGAACAGATCGTGGCCGACAGCGTGCCGTGGATTCTTGGCCAGCGCGACGGGTCGATGACCATCCGGTACGCGCGGTTCGCCGGAATGCCCCGGAACGTGTTGCGGTAGCTTTCGTTGCGTGCGCCCCGGTGCACCACGCGCGTG
>Ga0310811_10004110_pt1 | contig 18311 bp, 13 predicted proteins | sample YCmetagenome_FD_207642 | JGI IMG/M metagenome (GOLD analysis project Ga0310811, IMG submission 207642) | Soil microbial communities from experimental microcosm in Duke University, North Carolina, United States - YC | ecosystem: Engineered > Artificial ecosystem > Soil microcosm > Unclassified ...
ATAAAGGATGTTTATTTGCCGTGACAAGTGGTAAACTAACTATAAGCAGTAATATGACAAAATTAGGGGGCATGGGAAAATCACACACAACAACGCGCTTTTGGCACCGTCGATCTAGTGAGGCGGTGATATTAGTGTCGTTCGTTGTTGTCGCGCTCTATTTATGGGGGCTTATTGGCGGCGCTACTGAGCTCAACAAATCCATCCACGTACCGCTCGTTGCGGGCATTATCGGTGCAATTTCACTCGTCATCGCAAGTGTAACCTACTTCATTACGCCACTTCAGCAGCTTAACCAAGCAGCCATACTCAATTACGCGCTGCTCCTTGCTACCATTACGACCCTCGTGGTCACAACAAACGGTATTAGCTCTACATTCTTAAGTCTTTTCGTCGCATCACTCGCTTTTGCCAGCTTTTTTGGTATCGGCGGGGTAATTATTGGCGCACTCTCGCTTGCTGTATTCGTTGTTAATCAATACATCGCTGGCGCTGTAACGCCAAGCCAAATCGTTGCCATCTCGCTGCTTGGCGGCACGCCACTAATTGGTAGCTTTATTATTTGGGGCAGACACGAAGGCGAGTCGACAAACGACGAAACACAAGAAGATCGCTCGTACCACGAACTTGCCAGCGAGCTTAGCCAGGTTTCAGGCAAATCCGAAGTAGTGATTAACGCTATTGGCGAAGGCGTGCTCGCACTCGATGGACAAGGGGTGATTCAGCTTATTAACCCAGCCGCAGAGCAACTTCTTGGCTGGAAAAAATCCGATTCACTCAACCTTAGTTATAAATCGATCCTCAAAATTCTTAACACCAAAAACCAAGAGGTTGATAGTGCAAACGATCCTGTTGCGCAGGCGCTCAACACCAATAAGCCTATTACCAGTGATAGCTTTAGCCTACAAACCCAATCAGGCAAATCATTTCTCGCATCAATCTCTGTAAGCCCAGTAGGGCAGCTCGGCAAAGGTGTAATCGTCGTATTCCGCGATGTTACCGTCGAAAAATCCGATGAACGCCAGCGCGCCGAATTTATCAGCACCGCGAGCCACGAGATGCGCACGCCGGTTGCTAGTATCGAGGGCTACCTTGGCCTCGCGCTTAACCCTGCAACAGCCAACATCGACGAAAAGGCGCGCGACTTCATCACGAAAGCCCACGAATCCGCCCAACACCTTGGCCGACTATTCGCTGACCTTCTTGATGTCAGTAAGGCCGATGATTCACGCCTAAAGAACGATCCAAAGGTCGTAGACGTCGTGCCATTTATTCACGATATTGTCCAAGGCCTTACACCAAAGGGCGTCGAAAAGGGCCTTCATGTTATTTACAAGCCGATGCCCGATGACGACGAAAACGACCACGAAGCAGTGCACAAACTCAACCCAGTATTTTACGCAAATGTCGATAATGACCATCTCCGCGAAGTAGTACAAAACCTCGTAGAAAACGCCATCAAATACACCCTTAAGGGTGATGTTGTTATTGATGTAACAGGGGACGACGGCCACATTACGATTAGCGTCGCCGACACTGGTATCGGCATCCCACGCGAAGACCAAGCACACCTATTCCAAAAATTCTACCGCGTCGATAATAGCGATACGCGCGAGATCGGTGGTACTGGACTTGGGCTCTACCTCTGTCGTCGCCTTACCGAAACCATTGGTGGCCGCCTCTGGGTAGAAAGTGAGTACAAGCGAGGGAGTACGTTCTTCGTAGAAATCCCTCGTATTGACCACGGCGCAGCGCCTTATCGAGCAGGCAAGCATCGAAGCAGAGCGCGAAGCCGAACTTGAGCAACAAGAAGTTATTCACGACGCCGAGGTCAAACACGAAGAGTTCGAGGCGGCAAATGCGCCCGACGCACCAATCAGGCCAGCCGCTCCAATCGACATCGTCACGAACCCAACTGCGCGACCAGCGCAGCCAATGCCCACAATCATTCCTCAACCAGTTCCAGAGCCAACGTTGCCTCAGTACGCTGCGCCGCAAAGTTACATTGTCTCATCAGAACCGTCGGTTGCGCCAAGTGCTGTGACCCCAACGCCAGCATACGAGCCAGCTCCGCTTTCACAGCCAACACCAATGCAAGAGATGGAGCCGCCAACGAGACACCCCGTCGTTTCGACCGTCAACACGCCACTATCCGCGATTGAATCAAACCCTTCCCAGTACTTAACTCGCCGCGGCGCCGGCATCACCGTGCCACCTCGGCAATAAATAAGCACTAGAGGTATAGCATTTTTAACCACAAGCATCTACAATAGGAGTTACGATGACCAAAATTTTGCTAGTAGAGGACGACAAGAGTTTACGTGAGATTTATGGCGTTCGCCTCCTCGCGGAAGGCTATGATATCGTCTCCGCTGGCGATGGCGAGGAAGCGCTCGCAATGGCGATTAAGGATCGCCCAAACCTAATCGTAAGCGACGTTATGATGCCGAAAATCAGTGGTTTTGATATGCTTGATATCCTTCGCAGCACCACTGAAACTAAAGACATCAAAGTAATTATGATGACCGCGCTCTCAAGCGAAGAACAACGTCAACGCGGCGTCGCCCTTGGTGCAGACCGCTACTTAGTTAAGTCTCAGGTTGGTATCGAAGATGTCGTACGTACTGTTCACGAGGTTCTTGGCGATTCTCTTATTCCAGGCGGTCAAGCGCCGCTTATGTCACCGCGCCCAAGCACGCCAGCACCAGCAGCAGTACCAACTATGCCAGCCGTCGCGCCAGGCCCTGGCGCTGTGCGCGACTCAAGCGTGCCACCACGACCTACCGCACCAGCCCCAGTGGTAACGCCTGCGCCAACACCAGCACCAACCCCTATGCCTACAGCACCGATCACTGCTCCTGCGCCAGCACCTGTCATGCCAAGCACACCAGTAGCTCCAGCGCCGGTTCCTACTCCTGTTGCTACACCAGCAGCGCCCGTCTCACACCTTCCAGAAAGTGTACTCCCTGAGCCAACCGCGCCATTCTCGACACCACGTGTTGGTTCTATGGCTAGCCGTGTTATCCAGCCAATCTCGGCCAACGGCGGCCCTGAAACGGATTTCAATCATCTCATGGACAAAGAGCTCAGTAATGCTCAGCCAGCAATGCCTGCACCTGTTGCGCCAAGTGCACCCATCCCTGCGCCCGTCCAAAGTGCACCAGTCGCTCCTCCTGCACCAGCTCCGGCGGCCCCTTCAACAGGACTTAGCTTCGAGGAAACTCCACGTCCAAGCGCACCTGCGCCAGCGGCACCTCCATTACCACCTGTTCCACCAGCACCCAATACTGGGCTATAATAGCCAGTATTATGGATAGCGACACAACGCGACTCAACAAATTACTCGCGCTACAGCTTGGCGTCTCAAGGCGCGAAGCAGATATTTTAATTGAAACCGGCATGGTGACAGTGAATGGCAAAGTAGCCGAGCTTGGTGGGCGTGCGAGCGAATCGGATACTATTGTCGTCGCAGGTAAATCAATCGCCGCTAAAAAGGCCGCCTACGTATACCTTGCGTTCAATAAGCCCGTAGGCTACGTGTGTTCACGCCGCCCGCAAGGGGAAAGTCCAACAATCTACAGCATCATTCCGCACGAATACCATGCGCTCAAGCCCGTAGGGCGCCTCGACCGTAATAGTTCAGGACTTTTACTACTTACAAACGATGGTGACTTCGCGTTTAAAATGACACATCCTAAGTTTGCCAAAACAAAAGTCTATCACGTGCGTATCGACCACGACCTAGAGCCACTTCATCAACAAATGATTAGTGATTTCGGCATAAACCTAGAGGATGGCCGAAGCCAGCTTACGCTTACACGGCTCGACGACGACCGACGCGACGAATGGCAAGTAACAATGACTGAAGGTCGCAATCGCCAAATTCGCCGTACCTTTGCCGCACTTGGCTACACTGTCAAAGAACTCCACCGTGTACAATTCGGCAATTATTCGATTGGTGATATGAAGCCAGGTGGGCTCATGTCCGTTGATATGCGCTAGGTGATATATCTTATTTATTTTGGCCTTCTACCCCTGTTAGAGTATTGACAAAAATGTGTAAATAGTGTAATATAAAAACAGCCTTATCAGCCGCCCGCGATCAAGGAGCACCAGCAATGCGGGACATCATCACGCGTACCGTTGGTAAAATTCGAAACAGTAGCCAGGATTCGGCCGAATTCCCGGTCGACCTCTACTACGACATCGAGAACCCGCATGCTGTCAGCATCGGGTTCTACACCGGAGGCCCCAAGCCGGTCGTATGGACTATGGGGGCGGCGATGTTCTTCAACACCACCGTCACGCACAGCGTACCCGTCGGGGAGCAGTGCGCCACCGTCACGTTCGACCTCACGCGAGACGAGGTGAAACTCTTCCTCCGCGCTGAGCAGAAGGAGGTGACAGTCATCCTCTACGCCTCCGCCATCACCAACTTCATCACCGAGGTAAGGCGACGCACCACGAGAGAGGTGGAGATGGCTGCAAGAGAGGCACTGGCCGCCCGCTTCAGCCACTACCTGCAGGCTCAGTGAATCGCACCACGCTGAAAGGCACCTCGGCCACACCCGCACCAGCGGAGCGTGGCCGGGGATAGCCCATAAACTATCTAAACCGCTTGCGCTCGCAAGCTTTTTTCATTTCTGTTATAATTACCTCTAATATGGCTTCAAAATTACCAACAGTTGCAATCATCGGTCGTGCTAACGCGGGCAAAAGTTCGCTTTTTAATCGTATGGTCCGCTCACAACAAGCAATTGTTGCTCGTGAAGCCGGTACTACTCGCGATAATGTTCTCGGCAAAGTAAGCTACAGTCGCCGCAACGCCGGCGAAGATGGCCAAACTGGCGAGTTCTGGCTTGTTGATACTGCCGGCCTTAAAGATCCTAATGATGAGTTCGAAGCGGGCATTCAGGAGCAGATCCAAGAAGCCGCTGACGCAGCTGATGTGATTCTCGTAGTTGTCGACAGCACCGAGTACCCAGGTGACGAAGATCGTATCGTCGCAAAAAAGGCACTCAAGAGCAAGAAGCCCGTTATCTTAATCACTAACAAGGCCGATCTCAAAGATGCCATCCATAACGACGAATTCCGCCGTCTTGGCATTAAAGATATCATTCGCACGAGCGCTGAGCACAACTCAGGTATTAGCGACGTACTCGATCGCATCGCTGAGATCATTCCAGAAGCCCACGAAACCGTGGCAGATGACGTATTACGCGTCGCGCTCATTGGCCGCCCGAATGTAGGGAAGAGCCATTTGTTTAACACGCTCGCCGGCAAGCAGCAGGCACTCGTTGCCAATATCGCCGGGACCACCCGCGATCTTAACCGCGTGCGGATTGGCTACCACCAGCAAACAATTGAGCTCATCGATACCGCCGGTATCCGTCGCCAAGGCAAGCAAGAAGTAGGTATCGAAAAATTCTCAGTACTTCGTACGCTTAACGCAATCGAAGAAGCCGACATTTGTTTCTTGCTAATGGACGTCAATGAACTCAATGTTGCCCTCGACCAAAAACTTGCTGGTATCATCAGCGAAGCAGGCAAGGGACTCGTACTCGTTGTCAGCAAGTGGGATAGCGTGATGGATAAAGACGCTTTTACCCGCGACGCACTTGCGCCAAAGATTGCGCACAATTTTGACTTCGTCCCGTGGGCACCGCTTATCTTTACCAGTAGTGTCACTGGTCAAAACGTTACGAAACTTTTTGACCTCGCGCTTGATATCCGCACTCGTCGCGAACAAGAAACAAAGACGCGTATTCTCAATGACCTTTTGCAAAAGGCTGTCCTCAAACATCCACCAGCAGGACTTAAAAACACCCATCCGAAACTTCGTTATATGGTACAAACCGACACGACACCGCCTTGGTTTGTGATCTACGGTTCAAATCTCAAGTTCGTCCACTGGAGCTACAAACGCTATATCGAGCGCCTCGTTCGTGAAACCTACAATTATTCTGGTACGCCTATCAAATTTAGCTACCGCGACGAAAAGCAAATCAAGAGCAATAAAGAGCGTATTGCCAAAGGTCTCGAGCCAGTCACAAAGGCCTACAAACAACGCAAAGAAGCTGAAAAGCGCGAAGCTCGATACGAAGCGAAAAACGACGAGATAAATTAAAAGAGCCGCTGCGTTCGCTCTGCCGTCCGGCCACTACTGAACGTAGCGGCCGGACGGCGAGTATCACAGACGGCTCAGGCGGCCGTGCCGGCTTCCGTGGATGCTTTGCGTTGACGCGATCGCCAAGCCATGACGAGCAAGCCAATGCCGGCGAACATCAGCATACCAGCCACCAGCAGGCCGCTGGACATGAACACGACACCGCCGTCCGGCATCACCGTGCCGCAGAGCGCATTCACGTGCTCACTGTTGAGGAGCATGCTGATCGCCGTCACGGCAACGAAAGCCGCAACAGCGATGACAACCACACCAGCCAGGGCGAGGCCCTTGCTCGAGATCTTCACGTTAACTCCACTCGGTCGATGCACCGTCGGGGGACGACACAATATTCTATATAATACACTAAAAGCATAGGTATGTCAATGTAGCCTACCTTGCAAGGATTGCTACCGATATACGGTATACTAAAAGAAGTCATGAAACTTATCTTCGCCCAAGGCAACCCCGGCACACAATACGCCACAACCCGGCATAACGTCGGTTTTCTACTCATCGACACATTAGCCCATGAGTGGGGAGCTACTTTTACGCCCAAACCAAAACTCAAAGCAGATATCGCCGAAACATCCGTACGCGGTGAAAAAGTACTACTCGTTAAGCCAACGACGTTCTATAACGAAACCGGGCAAGCCGCCCGTCTATTGCTTGATTTTTATAAGCTCACTCCAAAGGATTTCTTGATCATTCATGACGATCTTGCACTACCACTTGGCACAATCCGCACTCGTGTAGGCGGCAGTGACGGGGGCAACAATGGACTCAAATCACTCGCAGCTCATATTGGGACCGAGACCGCTCGAATTAGGGTAGGGGTTTGGGTGGATCATCATTACGGTGCCGATAAGGTCGGCGTTGTACTTGGCAAGTTTACAAAGCAAGAGCAAGAGACGCTCATCAATGAAGCATCTATTATCCAGCGCGTTGCTGAAGATTTTATTACTGACTCATTCGAAGTTACAACGCACAAGCCTCAAAAAGGAGAATAGCCCTCGCCGTTACGGCGAGGGCTACCCCTTGTAGCGTGGCGGTGGGCGGCGCGTCAGCTGATCAGTCGCGGCACACGCGATCCTCCAGCATGGAGTAAAGCTCTCGCTGCCAGGCACTGGCCTTCTCCACGAGGCCGGCCAGTCCGCACCAGAGCAGCAGCGACGCCAGCGGCAGCAGCTGCACCAAGCGCGAGCAGCCAGCCTCTGACAAGCCGACCAGAACCACGAGAGATGCGACAGCCATCACACAGCAGGCGCCCACCACTCGACGCTCACGCGTCGAGTCCTCCAGTGACCTTCCCATACGCGAATCCTTGGATGCGAAATTCCGCCGCGTCCACTTCTTCAGTCGTCCCTCACGGTACGAGGGTCCACCCTGAGACATCACAGCACCAACTTCCACTAGGGGCAGTATGCCCGAGGTTGTCGAGCAATACGTCATTACATCATGACATAAAAGCTTATGTAAATCAATAACACTACATAACGCGCGTCACGAGAAACATCGTCACAAGTCCAGCCAGAGTAAGTAGAATTGTCGCATATGACGAATGTTTAGAATGCGCTTCAGGCAAAATCTCACTCGTAGAAATATAAAGCAAGAAGCCCGCAAAAAATCCAAGATAAATAACAAGCAGGTTATCTGGCAAATGGAAAAATAGTGTCGAAAGTGCGCCTAGTACTGGAGCCAGTGCATCGACAACCAACATGATTCGGGAATTCTTTGTCCCGTTATTATTCACGAGCATCAGATTAACCGTATTGAGTCCGTCGCTAAAGTCGTGCGCAATGACGGCGATCGCTACCGCCGCACCAATCGCACCACCTGCTTGAAACCCGAGTCCAATTGCTACACCGTCAAGAAAACTATGGCCCGCAAGCGCAAGTGCCGAAACAAACCCGACCTGTGGATGCTTATGTACCTCATATTCATGTTCCTGTGACTTGTGGATCAAGATAGACTTCTCGACGATATGAAACGCCATAAAACCCGCCACGAGTGCAAGCATTGGCCAAATAGTCTCAACCTTGGTTTGTTGAATAAGGTTGATGATTTCAGGGAGTAAATCGAAGGCAACAACTCCCAAAAGCACACCAGCAGTGTAGCCTAAAAAGCGATGCAGTTTGTCACGAAAACGCAGTGCTGTCAAACCGCCTGCAAGAGTTGAAAAAAATGTTGTAATAGAAAGAAGAATTGGAAGCATTATCTCTATTGTACTATGGAATTATATTTTGTAGTCTACAGATTACACTGACGTCTCCATCAGCTTTTAGACAGGGAGTTCATTTCTTGGATTTACTCCAAAAACAGACGGAGGGGCATGACCCTAAAATTTTTTCCTACCAAAAAGCGCCAGGTAAGGGTGGGCATCACCTGGCGCCGTTTGGCCCTTCATCCCACCCTGATTGGGCATAGCGTGACCCACCTCACAACATATGGAGGTCCGCCGGATAAAGGGGTTAGTATACGCACTAAAGCTTTTCTGACGGTGATGTAGTGGAGGGTAGAATACTGCATCACACCGTAGTGCGCAACCTAACATAAGTAGAATTTCCTGTTACGGAAATCCTGTTAGAATAGGGGGTATAAGGTACTTGATGTGCCTCTCGGTCATCAATCGTATCTCATATTATCATACCTTTTGATTTATGTCAACACTTATCGCAATAAAACCATATGAATATCAATAGTACTCCACCAGATAAACATAAGTTCCTACAGGTGTTAACGCAAATTGACAAGCCACCTAGAAAAGTATTTTACAGTGGTAACTTGCCAGCCATGCGCGTGCCTACTGTAGCCATTGTTGGAACACGTAAGCCCACTAGCTACGGCAAGGAGATTACCTATAAGTTAGCGACAGAATTAGCAAAGAAGGGGATCGTCATCGTCAGTGGACTCGCCCTTGGTGTGGATGGCATCGCCCACACTGCAGCCTGCGACGCAGGCGGCATTACACTCGCCGTACTACCTTCGGGCTTACCGCGCATCTATCCATCGAGCCATCGCGAGCTTGCCGAGCGTATCATCGCGACAGGCGGCGCCCTCATTAGTGAATATGACGAGACCGCTACAAACGCGTATCAAAGCAATTTCCTCGAACGCAATCGCATTGTTTCAGGGCTTGCCGACGCCATCGTTATTACCGAAGCTGCCGCCCGAAGTGGCACATTAAATACCGCCGCGCACGCACTTGCTCAGGGTAAAGAAATCTTCGTCGTACCTGGTAATATTACCAGCCCGATGAGTGCCGGGTGTAATGCACTCATTAAACAAGGCGCCCATGTCGTAACGGATGTTAGTGACATTATTGAGCGTATTGCTCCACAGTTATTGCAGCAGCAAACGGGCCTTGCGCTCGGTAGCAATCTTTCAGAAGTCGCAATTATTGAACAACTTCAATCTGGCATGCGTGACGGTGAGGAAATCCAACGAGCAACTGGACTCTCATCGACCGAATTCAATACGAGCCTGACAATGCTCGAAGTGCAGGGGGTTATCCGTGGACTCGGCGCAAATCAGTGGACGCTTCTCTAGTGGATATTGACAAATATAAGCATTATTGATATAATATTTTTTACAACTCGGCATCCGGCCGGACGCACCATCCCATAGACCCGTTAAGGAGCTTCATCGTGAAGCCTTACAAGTGGCTCATCGCAGCCGCAGCCGTCATCGTCCTCGCGCTTGGCCTGATGTACTTCCACGCGCTCCCGCAGACGCACAGCGCCAAGGGAACCCAGAGCGACCCGCACATCGGCAGCTCGAAGTACCCGGCGCCGAAGAACGTGAACAACACGCCGCCCGCCGACGCCCTGGCGTCGATCACCGACCCGAACAGCATCCCGCCGCTCGCCGACGTCAACGCCAAGTGCGACTCGGCCCCGCCGCACGCCACCAACCGTCCGTCCCTCCAGGACGACGGCAAGGGCGCGCAGCAGTACGCCGACATGCCCGACAACCCCAGCACCGCCACCTACAAGTGCGCCATCGCGCGCGCCAAGGTCGCCGGCTACAAGGTGATCGGCAACTCGGTCAAGTGCGACGAGGCCGTCGTCAAGCTGCTCGACAAGAGCGGCAACACGCTGAAGTCGTTCCGCCCGTTCTGCATGAACGTCGGCACCACCGGCGACGCGACCTGCTCGGTCCAGCTGATCCCCACGGACAACCAGGGGAACTTCATCTGGGCCGACGAGCCCGACCTGCTCCACCAGAACAAGAGCGAGGAGTATGTCTCCATGCAGAGCGCCTTCACTGGCTGCTGATCTCCTCACGGGCACCATGCCCCGGAAAGTGTCCCCATCAGGGGGTGCTCACCGGGGCACTTTTCGTGTAGCACTTGCTTTTTACGTATAGGCACGTTACTATAAGCCACTGTAATTTGGCAATGTATGCTAATAACTATATAGTGAATAGAGCTTATGAGTAAAAACCTAGTAATCGTTGAGTCCCCAGCAAAAGCAAAAACTATCGAGAAATACCTCGGGAGTGATTTTACCGTACTCAGTTCCGTCGGCCACATCCGCTCAATCGCGAAAAAAACCAAGGATGGTACACCACCAATTGATGTAAAGAACGGCTTCAAAACAACCTACGAAGTCGACAGTGAAAAGAAAAAGATCATTACTGAACTAAAAAAGCAGGTGAAAGCCGTTGGCAAAGAGAACGTCTGGCTCGCAACCGATGAAGACCGCGAAGGGGAAGCTATTGCATGGCACCTTTGCGAAGTACTCAGCCTCGATCCGCTAACCACGAAACGAATCGTCTTTCACGAGATCACTAAAGACGCCATCACACACGCCGTAGCGAATCCACGTACGATTGATATGAAACTCGTCGAAGCTCAGCAAGCTCGCCAAATCTTGGACCGCATCGTAGGGTTCGAGCTTAGTCCCGTTGTTTGGCAAAAGGTACCCGGTGGTAAATCTGCCGGCCGCGTACAAAGTCCAGCAGTGCGCCTACTCGTCGAGCGTGAACGTGAGATCCGTGCCTTTGAAGGTAACAGTCAATTTCGCGTCACTGCAGTATTTACGCATGACGGCCAGGAATTTAAGGCTGAACTCGGTAAACGATTCGACACTGAAGAAACAGCTACCGCATTCCTCGAAAGTCTAAAAGATGCAAATTTCACGGTAAGTGACATCACCAAAAGCCCAGGCACCCGTAACCCCGGTGCTCCGTTCACAACGAGCACCTTGCAGCAAGAAGCCAACAGCAAGCTCGGGTTTGGCTCAAAGGCGACGATGGCAGCCGCTCAAAAACTCTACCAGGCTGGTAAAATCACGTATATGCGTACCGATAGTGTAAACCTATCAGGCCAAGCCATTGCTGCAGCAACCGATTACATTACAAAAACATTCGGCCCAGAATATAGCGCAGTTCGTACGTTCAAAACTAAATCTGCCGGGGCACAGGAAGCCCACGAAGCGATTCGTCCAACCGATATGGCGGTCGAGAAGGCAAGTAGTAGCGAATACGACCAAAAGCTCTATGACCTCATCCGTCGCCGCACACTTGCAAGCCAAATGGCGCCAGCAAAACTTGAAAACACTACCGTTACTATAACTATTTCAACTGGCAAAGAGGTCTTTACTGCAAAAGGCCAGGTGATTACCTTTGATGGATTCCTCCGCGTATACGGCGCGAGCAAAGACGAAACACTCCCAGCACTCGCCGCACGCGACGAAGTTACACCAAACGACATCACCGCGCGCCAAACCTTCGCAAAACCACCAGCTCGCTACACGGAAGGTAGTCTCGTCAAGAAACTCGAAGAACTTGGTATTGGCCGTCCAAGCACGTACGCAACGATTATCGACACCGTCCAGACGCGTGGCTATGTTGAACGCGGCGAAGGTGAAGGTGAGCCTCGAGATATTATCGTATTACAGCTAGAAAAGAGTGGCGTAAAACGCGAAGTTGTAGAAGAAAAAACTGGTTCTACCAAAGGCAAGCTCGTGCCAACACCAGCAGGTGAATTGATCGCCGACTTCTTGAGCGACCACTTTAAACAGGTCGTCGACTACAAATTTACCGCAAATGTTGAAGAAGAGTTTGACCAAATTGCCGAAGCGACCCGCCCGCGCAACGCAATGCTCGATAACTTCTACACGCCGTTCCATAAACTCATCGAAGAATCAGGCGGAATCGACCGTAGTACTGTTGGCGCTAACCGGGAAGTTGGCATCGACCCTAAAACCGGCAAGCCAATCCTCGCACGATTTGGCCGCTTTGGCCCAATGCTTCAGCTTGGTGCGACAGAAGGCGAAGATAAGCCACAATTCGCCCCAATGCCACGAGGCGCACGCGTCGAAACCGTTACACTCGAACAAGCACTCGAAGCCTTCAAACTGCCACGCGTTGTCGGTACGACAGAAGATGGTCAAGAGATTAAAGCTAACGTTGGCCGGTTTGGCCCATACATCCAGGTTGGCAAACTCTACGTCAGCCTTAAAGACGACGATCCTCGAGATGTCACCGAAACGAAAGCTCGCGAACTCTATGCTGCAAAACTGCAAGCGGAACGTGAGAAAACAATCGCTGATTACGGGGAAGTAAAGATCCTTAACGGCCGGTTTGGCCCATATATTACCGACGGCAAAAAGAACGCTAAGATCCCTAAAGACACGGACCCGAAGACAATTACCGAAGAAGAAGCAAAGAAAATCATTGCTGATACACCTGTTCGTAAACCACGCACACGCGGACGAAAATAATAAACCCTCCTATTTGCTAAAACAGCAAAGTGCACCCCTAAATCCCTTGGATAGTACCAAGGGATTTTAAATATATTAGATTTCTGGACATTTTCTTTAAAAAAGTAGTTGCTATAGTAAAAGTAAAGGAGTATAGTTGTCCGTTGGTAGTACAGTACGGTCCGCTTCGCACTAGAGTCTCCGGAAGGTGATCCACGTGGGAAACACCCTGGTAGATGTCATCGGAAGTCTGTCCGAGGGCATCCCCCTGGCGTTCGCGCTGGGGCTGCTGGTCCTCGCACCGATCGACGGCCTGAGCGGCTGCGCGACGGACTACACGCCGCGACAGCGCGGCTGGCGCGTGGGCGGCATCTACGCCGCCATGGCCACCCTGCTGACGCTGGGCGTGAACCCGGCCTTCAGCGTGGGCTTCATGCTGGGTGCTCTCCTTGCGATGAGCGCCCTCCAGGGGCTCTACAGGGAGACCCCGCAGCCGGCCCAGATGGTCGCACGCCGCCACACCATGTAGGCTGTTCGCTCTTCGGAGTGTTCGAGCCTGCCAGCCCCGCCTCCTGGCCGTATATCGGCTGGGAGTGCGGGGGCTTTTTCGTTATACAGCATTTTATGATGTAATATTTGATCCTTCATTAGTTCGTTAAGATAAAAATAACAGAGGTGACATTTGACAGGTTAGGGGAGTATGGTTAGCCTCACCATACTTCGATATGAAAAAAAGCCTAAAAAAAGTATTTACCATAAGCGTCGATATTGTGGTACAATAGTTTTAGAAAGATTTGGGGTTTGACAACTAATAAGTTTTGTATTATAATCATACCTAGATTTGAATATTAAACCATCATAATACTTCCCCGGTGGTGTGGCAGGGGACGGAGAGTTCTATAGCCATGAGCGAGTCGGCCACGACAGATACAGCAGCAAGCCTTAAGACCGCAGTCCAAGATATTCTGACGTCAATTGACCAGGAGCGTGAGCGTGAGATTATCACCCGTCGTTTCGGCCTTTTCGATCGTAAGGAAACTCTTGAACAAATCGGTGAACTTCTTGGCATTACCCGTGAGCGCGTCCGCCAACTTGAAAAAGCTATTCTTATTCGTCTCAAGATCGCTGCCGATGAAGGCAAAATTCCGGCAGTTCACGACATTGAGCGTATGATTGTACGCGACCTCTCTGAAAACGGTCGCGTCGCTCGCGTCCAAGATATCGCCACGCGCATCACTGGTAAAAACCCAAGCAACGAAACAAAAGCGCGCGTTTCATTTGTTGCAGAGCTTTCACCACGCCTTGTTGTTGTGAACGAAAACGACAATTATTACCAAGGCATTGGTATTATTGAAAACGGCGACGAGAAGAAAATCCGTAGCTGCGTTGACGAAATCGTTAAAACGGTTAAAAAGCATGGTGAACCAATCGACATTGAAACCCTCCATGGTCTTCTTAATTATGAAAGTCCTTCACAGGTACGCGCACTTGCGAGCCTCGCAAAGAGCCTTGCGAGCCTAAAAGATGTTTGGGGCCTCGTAAAGTGGCCAACCGTCAACCCTAAAAACATCCGTGACAAAATCTACGTCATTCTCGCTGACAATGAGAAACCAATGCACTTTAGCGACATCGCCAAGAAAATCAAAGATAGCGACTTCAAACGCAAAGATGTCACCACTCAAGCAATTCACAACGAACTCATTAAAGACAAGCGCTTCGTACTCATTGGTCGCGGCATCTACGCACTTGATAGCTGGGGCTACACTAAGGGCACTGTGAGCGACATCATCACTAAGGTGCTCAAGAAAGCAGGGGAGCCGCTTCATCGTGATGAAATCGTAAAGCGCGTCCTCAAAAGTCGCCAAGTAAAAGAGACGACGATTCTTCTTAACCTCCAGTCAAAGTCGGAATTTAAGCGCGTCGCCAAAGCAACATACACCCTCGCCGACGAAGCAGCTAAGAAATAAATAAAATCGGTCAAAACGCAGGGCTGAGGAGATAATTCCAGGGCCCTCTTTTTTGTGGAAAAATAGATGCTTTTTCGCGCTAGCAGATGCCGGCTAAGCTTGCAAAATTAACAGAGGTATGATATACTAACTTGAAGATTATTATGTCATTCATCCTCACATTTATCAACATCCTGCTGCAATGGTACATTTGGCTCCCAATCGTGCTTATTCTGGCATACATGACCTGGCGAAACTACCAGCGAGTTGATATCGTAAAGGATATTGAAACCGTCTTACTGACGCTAGAAATTCCAAAAGCAAACGATAAATCCGAGCTTGCCGCAGAGCAAATGTTCGCCAGTCTTCATGGTATCTTGCGTGACGCAAAAGAGCTCAAAGCTAATAATGGCTACCAGGAGCATCTAAGCTTTGAAATAGCCTCGGTTGGTGGGCGTATTCAATTTTACGTCTGGACCCCGAAGTCGCTGCAAAATTTTGTCGAAGGTCAGATTTATGCGCAGTACCCACAGGTGCAAATCCACTCGGCTGAAGAAGACTACACCTCTCATGAGCGCCATCACAGCGTCACATATACGACCGAAATTACGCTTTCAGACAAAGAATTTTTACCAATTAAAACGTTTCAGAGTTTCGAGGTTGACCCGCTTGCCGGTATTACTGGTACGCTTGCGAAGCTTGAAAACACCGATGAAGAGATCTGGATTCAGATGCTTGTTCGCCCAGTACAGGACGATTGGCACAAGGCCGCCGACGCCTGGACACGCTCAGTAAAATCTGGCGGGTTTAATTTATTCGGCGGGAACGGTGGTGGGGCAGCGAAATATTTCGCCGGCTTATTCGAAGTTTTATGGGCACCACCAGAACAGGGGAAAGGTGGTGCTACCGCTGAGGTTTCTGAACGTAATAAAACCCGTATCGCTGAAGCAGAAAAGAAGGCGACAAAACTTGGTTACCAAGTAAAGATTCGCATCGCATATCTGGGCGAAAACGTATCTGATGCAAAGCTTCGCATGCAGGGGATTGTCGGCACGTTTAAGCAGTTCAATAGTACCAACCTCAACGGCTTCAAGAGTGCCAATGATAGTTTCGCAAAAGAGGCGCTGCAAAAATACCGCATGCGTCTTTTTGCCGATCGTGGCTACCTGATGAATATCGAAGAGGTCGCCAGTGTCTTTCACCTGCCACACACTAATGTGGAGACACCGAATATTGTATGGGCGAGCACTAAGACGGCCGAGCCACCTGCGAAGTTGCCAGTTCTCACCGGCGATCCGGCGCACGACGAAAATATTTCAGCCTTTGGTATGACCAACTTCCGCGGCGTAAACCACCAGTTCGGTATGCTTCGCTACGACCGCTCGCGTCACGTATACATCATCGGGCAAACTGGTGCCGGTAAATCGGGCTTGCTAGAACTTTTCGCACTGAGCGACATTTTCCATGGCCAGGGCTACGCAATTATCGACCCACACGGAGACTTCGCAATCAATAACATGCGGTTCATCCCCGGCTCACGCCTCCAGGATGTCGTCTACTTTAATCCAGCCGATACCCAGTTCCCCTTAGGATTCAACCCACTTGAAGTCACAAACCCAGCACAAAAAACTAATGTGAGCTCAGAGGTCATCGGCGTGCTTAAGCGTATGTTTGGCGAATCGTGGGGGCCACGTCTTGAATACATTTTGCGCTATACCATTTTGGCGCTCCTCGATCGCCCAGAGACGACCATGCTCGATATCACTCGCATGCTTACCGATAAAAAGTTCCGTAAAGACACCCTCAGCTACTGCACCGATACCGTCGTACTCCAGTTCTGGAACGTCGAGTTTGCCAGTTGGACGGATAAATTCCAAGCAGAAGCAATTGCGCCAGTACTCAACAAGGTGGGTGCATTTACCGCCAACCCTGTGATTCGTAATATCATCGGTCAGCCAAAGAGCACATTCAATATACGTCAAATTATGGATGAAGGTAAAATTCTCGTCGTTAACCTTTCTAAGGGTCTCATCGGCGAGGACAACGCAGGCATTTTAGGCGCCTTCCTCGTTACAAAAATCCAGCTTGCCGCGATGAGCCGCAGTGATATTCCTGATATCAAAAACCGCCGACCGTTCTACCTGTACGTAGACGAGTTCCAAAACTTCGCCACTGATTCATTCGCTACCATTCTCTCGGAGGCACGTAAGTATGGCCTTAACCTCACCGTAGCCAACCAGTATATTTCACAGATGAGTGAAACAGTGCGCGATGCCGTATTTGGTAACGTCGGTACAATGATCAGCTTCCGCGTGTCGGCCGACGACAGCCCAATCCTCGCAAAGCAATTTGAGCCACAGTTCGAACCGAACGACCTCTTGCAGATGCACAACCGTAATTTTGTCCTGAATATGGTTATAAATGGCGAAAAGGCGCCGGCATTTAGCGCCAAGACTCTTAACCTTCCGCCAGCACAAGATGATAACACTGGCCGTATTATCCAGTGGACGCGTGAATACTATAGCCGCAGCCGCGAAGATATCGAAAAAGACATATCAGAGCGTATTCTACCCCCAGAAAATCTCACCGTGAAGCGCCCGGGACCTGCCTACACCCCACCAAAGAGCCCTGAGCAACGGGAACAAGAGCGGATAGAGAAAGAAGCGGCTATGTTTGAGCAAGGTAAAACCTGGCCGATCAGCAATGTCACTCCAGACGAAGTAAACTCGGCACTTCAAGCAGCAAAAGAAGAGGGGAGTAAGACTACTGAGATAACAGAGGTAGCTCAAGGCACCCACCAAGCTCCTACCGAAGCAATTGGATCTGGCGCAAACACTGAAGAAAAACCAAAACGAAAGCGCTCGCGCAGCCGCAAACGTAAGAACTCAAGCTCTTCATCACCAGATAAGGACGGGGAAGCAAAAACAGGCGAGAGCGTCCCTTCTCGAGCCCCTAGCGAGCCAAAGCAGAAAGAGCCAAGCGACTCTGGCATGCTATCAATTCGCTAACACCTAGACACCGCTTACGCTTACCTGTACGCTATATATAGTGATTAACCCAGCCCAGCTTCTGAACGACGCAAGTGCTATAAGTGCACTCATTATCATTGGGCTTGTAATATTTTCGGAAGCAGGATTGCTCATTGGCGTTCTCTTGCCAGGAGATACCTTACTGATCCCTGCGGGGCTTCTTGCAGCACAGGGGAAACTCTCACTTGTTGGCGTGTTACTCGTAGCCTGGATATGCTCTGTTCTTGGCAGCGAGGTCGGATACTATATGGGTAAAAAGGCAGGCAAACGGCTCTTTCGCAAGCAAAATGGCGTACTACTTCGACATGAATATCTTGCAAAAGCCCGAAAATTTTATACCAAGTATGGTGGCAAGACTATTGTGATAGCACGCTTCCTGGCGCAACCAAAATGAACCATCGTACATTTTTACTTTTCAACATCATTGGCGGCGGTTTATGGGTGTCAATCACCGTACTTGCAAGCT
>Ga0310811_10004112_pt1 | contig 18308 bp, 16 predicted proteins | sample YCmetagenome_FD_207642 | JGI IMG/M metagenome (GOLD analysis project Ga0310811, IMG submission 207642) | Soil microbial communities from experimental microcosm in Duke University, North Carolina, United States - YC | ecosystem: Engineered > Artificial ecosystem > Soil microcosm > Unclassified ...
ACTGGCTGGGCGCGGGTCTGGTGCCGCTGCAGGTCCAGGTGCTCCGCGTCAAGCGCCAGTACCCGCGGCGCGCTCGCTCCCGAGTCGAGCAGCAGCCGCCAGAACGCGTGTTCCCGCAGGCTGACCGACAGCCGCAACAGCTGGTCGACCTGCGCCGCGTCGAGCGGCGCGGCAAGCGCGCCTGGCCGCTGGAGCCGGAGTTCTGCGGTCGGGTCCGTGGCGATCCAGCCCTGATCCAGCCACCACCCGACAGCGCTGCGCAGCGCGGACACTTCGCGGTTGACGGTGCGTGCGTCGGCCAGCTCCACTCGCTCCGCGACCGCCGTGCCGAGCCGCCTTCCAGTGTCAGGATCCTCGAGCAGCGCTAGGGGCACGATCGGCGGCGCCGCGCCCCGCCGCGCCGCCCCGCGCGGCACCGGCTTGCCCACCAGCGGCCACGCCCACCCGGTCAGCGAGATCCGGTAGACCCGCCGCGACGCCGCTCCGAGCACCGCCTGGCCGAGGTACTCCTCAACCGCGACCGCGTACTCCACCGGCGCCACTGGTTCCTCCATTCCGCAAAGCCAGATCTGCCCCTAGGATAACCCCTCCCGTACGCGCATTTACTGCGGAAGCCTAGCCGCCTGTTTGCAATAGAGAGGAATTATTTGGCACAGTACGAATTGTGTCTGAAGTCAAATTTAAAAGCCGCAGTAAATCATCCAGAACGGCCGTGTCTTTCTGTCGCAGTAAATACTTCACTAAAAGGCTTGCGGTGCTGCGGGTCCGTGATTTCCGGCTGTTCTACGTCGGCTACACCATGTCCCAGTTCGGCACCGCGATGTCGGCGGTCGCGATCGCCTTCGCGTTCCTCGGGACCGGCGGCACGGCGACCGGGCTCGGGGTCGTGTTCACCGCGAACATCGTCCCGATGGTGGTGTTCCTGCTGGTCGGCGGAGCACTCGCCGACCGCCTCGGCCGCCGCCGGGTGATGCTGATCGCCGACCTGGTCCGCTGCGCGGCCCAGGGGACACTGGCGGCAACGCTCGCGCTCGGGCACGCGGGTCTGTTGCTGTTCGTCGCCGCCGCACTCGCGGTCGGCGCCGGGAACGCGTTTTTCTCCCCGGCGCTGTCCGCCCTTCCGGTGCAGCTTGCCCCGCCCGAATTGCTGGGCGATGCGAACGCACTGCTCGCCACCGCCGAGCCGGCCGCCAAGGTCGCCGGGCCGGCCCTTGCCGGAATCCTCATCGCGGTTACCAGCCCGGCGCTGGTAATCGCCGTGGACGCGGCCACTTACGCGGTGAGCGCCCTGGCCCTTGCCCGGCTCCGCCTTGGGGAAAGCTCCCGGCGCGCGGACCAGCGGCGAAATTCTCTGCTCCGCGACCTGGCCGAAGGCTGGGCCGAGTTCACCTCCCACCCCTGGCTCTGGCCACAAACCGTCCAGTTCGCGCTGTTCAACCTGGTGACCTGGGGCCCGTACCTGGTCCTCGGCCCGATTCTCGCCGAGCAGTACCTCGGCGGTGCCCGGGCCTGGGGCGCGGTCCTGGCCTGCTACGGCGGCGGCGCGATCATCGGCGGGTTGCTCGCCCTGGGCCGCCGCCCCTGCCGCCCCCTGCTCGTCGGCACGCTGGCCACGTTCGGCTTCGCGCTCCCGCCGCTCGCGCTCGCCCTGCACCTGCCGCTGCCCGCGGTGTCCGCCGCCGCGCTCGGGGCGGGCCTCTGCACAGCATTCGGCGGCGCGTTCGCCACGACCGTCGAGCAGCGCCTTATCTCGCCCGAGGCGCTGTCCCGGGTCGGCGCGATCAACATGGTCGGCGCGTTCGCCTTCGGCCCGATTGCGTTCATCGCCACCGGCCCGGAGGCGGCCGCCTTCGGCCCCCGCGCGGTCCTGGCGTTCGGCGCCGCATGGTCGGCTGCCATGACCCTTGGCGTCCTGGCGTTCCCGGCCATCCGCCAGCTGCCCTGGCCTGAGCCTCGGCAGCCTGCTTCGGCGAGCGGGGACAGCGGCCCGCGCTCGGAACGCCAGGATGGTGGATAGTCCTCCACACGGGGATGTGGAGGACTAGCCACCATCTTCCGACTCTGGGCTTGGTGTCGACGAGCAGTCGATGGTGGGCCAGACCGGCTGCCGGAATTGTCGCGTATGACCCTTTTGCTAAGAATGCAGCGTTGGTGCCCGCTGCCGTAGCGTGGAGCCTTTTCAGTAGATGTCACTTTCGCACGCGTAGTACGTGCTTTCTTTCCGCGTAGTGAAAAGGTTCCACGTTCTTCCCGTAACCGTCCGGGCGGGGCTACCAGAGGCGGGCCGTGGCGCGGCGCGCGCCCTCGGCCAGGGCCTCGAACTTCGCCCAGATGATCTTCGGGTGGATCTCCGGGTGATAGGTGGCTTGGGAGGAGAACCCGCAGTCGGCGCTGGCGACCACGTTCTCCCGGCCGACCAGTTCGGCGAACCGGACGATCCGGTCGGCGATCGTGTCCGGGTGCTCAACGATGTTGGTGGCGTGGCTGATGACACCGGGCAGCAGCACGAAGTCGTCAGGCAGCTTGACCGACTCGAACACGTGATAGTTGTACTCGTGCCGTGGGTTGCCTGCCTCAAAGGACAGCGCGCCCGCGTTGACCGTGAGCAGGGTGTCGATCAGGTCGCCGAGCGGTGCGTCGAAGACGCGGGGTCCTTCGTTGATGCCGTAGCAGGTGTGCAGCCGGACCCGGTCCCTCGGGATGCCGCGCAGCGCCCGGTTAATCGCCGCGACCTTGCGCTCCGCCTCCGCGACCCGGTCTGCCATGGGGGCGGTGGAGTAGCTGAACACCTCGGTCAGGAACGGGTCGTCGACCTGCAGCGTGAACCCAGCGTCGATGATCGCCAGGTACTCGACGCGCAGCGCTTCGGCCACCGCGTCCAGGTACGCCTCCTCGGTCGGGTAGTACTCGTTGCCGCCAACCCCGCTCGGCGCCACCGCTGGCATGAACACATCATCAGGTCCCGCGTCGCCCACGGCGGCGCGTAGGTTCGCCAGGTCCTGGCGGAGCAGGTCTTGCCCGATGTAGCTCACCGGGCCGGTGCAGACGAGCGGGACGCTGGGCACCGCGCTGCCCCCGGTCATCGCTCCCTTGAGGTACTCCGCGTAGTACTCGGGGAAGGCGTCGATCTCGACCTGGAAGCGGCTCGTCGAGCTGAGCCCCGGCCGGGGCTCGTAGCCGCTGAGCCGCTGCCCGATGTAGGCGAAGAACCCGGTCTTGCTCTGCTCGCCGTCGCTGATGACGTCAAGGCCAGCAGCGCGTTGTCGCTGCACGACATCCGCGACGGCGGTACGCTCGGCCGCCGCGAGTTCAGCGTCGTCGACCGCTTGGCCGCCCGCTCCCGCCTTCATCAGGTCGAGCAGCGCCGCCGGCCGGGGAAGGCTGCCCACGTGGGTCGTGTAGATACGCTCAGTGCTGCGCCGCATTGGCCGTCCCGCCCTTTCGCGAATGAGATACCCGCAACCTACGCCCAGCGATAGGTTGCTGTCAGCCCTGGTGGGCGTCGATTATTCGTGAGATAATTAGCGGCCCTAAAGAAAGACTGGGGGATTTTCCGGTAAATTCGCGTGTGTAATAATGCCGTGGTGCTGATAGGCAAAAAGCTGACTGCGGCGGTAGTAGGCGGCGGAATCGGCGGTCTCGCGGCTGCCGCCGCGCTGGCGCGGGCGGGCATCGAGGCGACCGTCTACGAGCAGGCAGCCGAGATCGGCGAGATCGGGGCGGGCGTCCTGATCGGGCCGAACAGCGTGCGGCTGCTGCACCGGCTCGGCCTTGCCGAGGCCATCGACGAGATCGGCGGCTGGGTCGGTGAAGGATCGACGTACTGGCGGCACGACGGCACCCGCGTCGCGCCGGTCATGACGACGGACTCTTCGGGCTGGGCGGCGATGTACGGGATGCACCGGGCCGACCTGGTGGACGTGCTCCGCCGCGCGGTGCCCGACGACCACATCAAGCCGGGGCACCGGGCCGTCACGCTAGAGCAGGACGCGGGCAAGGCACGGGTAACCTTCGCCAACGGCGCGGTGGCCGAAGCCGACATGGTGATCGCCGCCGACGGCATCCAGTCCGTGATGCGGCAGTTCGTCACCGAACCCACGGCGCCGGTCTTCTCCGGCCAGATCTCCTACCGGGGCGTGCTCGACACGTCCCGCGTGCCATGGTGGCCGGCCCGGATCTTCCAGGTGTGGATGGGCGAGGGCAAGCACGTCATCGTGTTCCCGGTACGGGCGGGCCGGATGCTCAACTTCGTCTGCTTCCTCCCCGCGGAGCAGGAACAACGCGAATCCTGGTCCGCCCCTGGCGACCCGGACGCGCTGCGCGCGTCTTTTACGGGCTTCGCGACCCCGGTGACCGAACTGCTCAAGCAGGTCGACGCCACGTTCTGGTGGGGGCTTTACGACCGCGAGCCCCTGGCCGAGTGGACTAAGGGCCGGCTGGCGCTGCTCGGCGATGCGGCCCACCCGATGCTGCCGCACCTCGGCCAGGGTGCTAACCAGGCCGTCGAGGACTCCTTCGCGCTGGCCGCCGTGCTCAAGGGCGTGTCCGCCGCGGACGTGCCCGCGGCGCTGCGCCACTACGCATCGGTGCGGCGCAGCCGCACCGACATCGTCCAGGCCAACTCGCGCAGCAACGGCGAGCGCTACGACACGGTCAACCGCACGGCGGACAACCGCGACCGCGAGCTCATCGACACCAGGAAGCTCAGGGCCTGGCTCTACGACTACGACGTAGAGGCCGACCCGGCCCTGCCCCACCCGACAACCCTAGGCTGACGCGCTGCCCGTGAGCACCCAAGGGCAGCATGTACTGGCCGTGTGGCACTCAAGGCCAGGAACATACTGACCCTGTGGCACGCAAGGACACATAGAGCGGCCTTGCGTGCCACACGCCCACAACGGACTTGGCCTTATGGGCCACAGGGACAGAACCGCGTTGGGCCGCTTTGGCCCCTGGGCGCCACCCAGCCAGCACGCAAGTGACCCTGCGGTCCCCGAGGGTCAGGTGAAACGCGGCGGCGGGCCAGCCGGTTAGAGCTCGATGCGGGAACCCATGATGACAGTGCGCTCGCGGGGCAACTGGAAGTACTCGGCGGCGTCGGCCGTCAGCCGGGCGGTGGCGATGAACAGCCGCTTGCGCCACCGGCTCATGCCGGGCGTGTTCCCCTTGCGTACCTCGATGGTGGACAGGAAGTAGGAGATCCTGACACTATCCAGCTTCCCTTCCCTCCCGGCTTGGTGGATGAGCGGCAGCAGCGGGGGAACTGCGGGGGAGTCCATATAGCCGAAGCGGGCGGTGACGTGATAGATCCGGTCGTCCCGGTAGCCGAGGTCGTCGACCTCGAGGCGGTTCTCGTCCGCGACGTGCGGAACCGGGAGCGTCTCGATCGACAGAATGAGGACATGGTCGTGCAGTACCTGGTTGTGTTCGACGTTCGCACGCAGCGCCAGCGGGGCGGTGGCCTTGCCTCGGTTAAGGAAGATTGCGGTGCCAGGGACCCGGAGGAGCGGCGGCTGCTTCGTGTGCAGCGCTTCGATGAACGCGCTCAGCGAGCCCTCGTTGAGCGTGCGCTGCTGGGTGACGAGGCGTCGGCCCTTCTGCCAGGTGGTGAGGACGGTGAACACCAGGATGCCGATGGCCAGCGGGAGCCAGGCACCGTGCGGCAGCTTGGTGAGGTTGGCGGCGAAGAACAGCAGGTCAATAGCCAGCAGCACGCCGGCGATGGGGGCGACTCGCCACAGCGGCCAGTTCCAGTGCTTGCGGGCGATGTAGAAGAACAACAGCGTGGAGATTGTGATCGTCCCGGTGACCGCCACGCCGTACGCGAAGGCCAGCCCGGTGGACGTGCGGAACGTGAAGACCAGCGCGAGGACCGCCACGCACAGCGCCCAGTTGATCCACGGCACGTAGATCTGCCCGACCTGCTCCTCCGACGTGTGCGCGATGCGCAACCGCGGCAGGTAGCCGATCTGGGCGGCCTGCTGGGTTAGCGAGAACGCGCCGGAGATGACCGCCTGAGAGGCGATGACCGTGGCGGCAGCGGCCAAGATCACCATCGGGATCCGCGCCCACCCGGCTACCAGCAGGAAAAACGGGTTGCTGATGGCACCGTGGTCAGAAAGGACCAAGGCCCCTTGCCCTAGGTAGTTCAGGATGCAGGCAGGGAACACCGCGAAGATCCACGCGCGCGTGATCGGCCCCCGGCCGAAGTGGCCCATGTCCGCGTACAGCGCTTCCGCGCCGGTGACGGAGAGCACAACCGCCGACATCGAGAAGAACGCGGTGCCGAAGTGCGCGAACAGGTATGTGCCCGCGTAGGTCGGGGACAGCGCCTTCAAGATCACCGGGTTGCCAACGATGCCGTGGATGCCCCAGGCGGCGATCACCCCGAACCAGAGCAGCATCACCGGCCCGAACAACCGCCCGACCGCGGCCGTGCCGATGCGCTGCAGCACGAACAGGCCGATCAGGATCACCGCGGTAATCGGGAGCACGATGGTGCCGACAGACGGTGCCGCGACCTGAACGCCTTCGATCGCCGACAGCACCGAGATCGCTGGGGTGATCATGCTGTCGCCAAAGAACAACGACGCGCCGAAGATCCCGAGTGCGGCGAGCGCCAGCGCTACCCGCCGCCCGCTCGGCACCCTGCGCCTGCGGATCAGGGTGATCAGCGCCATAATCCCGCCCTCGCCGTCGTTGTCCGCGCGCATCACGAAGAGCACGTAGGTGACCATGACGATGGCGATTACCGACCAGAAGATCAGCGAGATGACCCCGAACACGTTCTGGTCAGAAACCTGGACCGGGTGCGGATCGGACGGGGAAAAGACCGTCTGGACGGTATACAGCGGGCTTGTTCCGATGTCACCGAATACGACCCCAAGGGCACCAAGCTCCAAGGCGCCCCTGGCAGTGCTGCGTGTCATGGCTTTCCCCGTCGGCCGCTTGCTAGGACTTTGTTAGCACGCCAACCATAGTGTCAGCGGTCGTCCAGTCTGCAGGGGGGAGTAGCCCCAGGTCAGGAATGCGAGGGTGTGGGCTGTTCAGGACGTAGCAGGATGCAACTGCTCGTGGCCGTCGCGTACACCTTGCCGGCCGCGTCAGTGAGCTTGGCTTCGGCGAGCGCGGTGCGCCGGCCCAGGTGGACGACGGTGCCCTCGGCGGTGATCGGCCCGGTGTCGACCGTGACCGGCCGCAGGAACTTCACCGAAAGGTCCAGGCTGGTGTAGAAGACATCCGCCGGGAGCATGGTGTGCACGGCGCAGCCGCAGGCGGAGTCCAGCAGGGTCGCGAACACCCCGCCGTGGACGGTGCCGAGCGGGTTGTAGTGAAACTCCTGGGGAGTTACCCGGAACGTCGCGCGGCCCTCCGTGAACGCGACGGCCTCTAGGTCCAGGGCCTGCATGATCGGCGGCGCGGACACCTTGCCCGCGGCGATCGCACTGAAGAACTCGGCACCGCTCAGGCCTGCCGCCGCCCGGGCGATCGCGACCGGATCGTCCCAGGAGAACGTCCGCTCACGCAGTTCCGTGTCGGGCTGTTCGGCCGCTGTCTCCGGCGCTGTCGTCATGGCCACCCCTCGCTCGCGCATCTGAGTTTGTAAAACAAACTTACTCCAGGGCGGCAACCCGCCTCACGCCGGCGTAGGTCGTATGCTGCTGCCTATGAGCGCTCCCGGGACCGTGTGGGTAGTAGCGGGCCCGCCCGGCGCGGGCAAGAGCACGGTCGCCCGGCTGCTGCTCGCGCGGCTTGACCCGGTGCCGGCGTTGCTCGACAAGGACACGATGTACGGGTCGTTCGTCGCCGCGACCCTGGAGGCGGCGGCCCGCCCGCCCGGCGAGCGCGAGGGCCTGTGGTATGACGAGCACATCAAGGTGCACGAGTACGCCGGGATGACGGCGACCGCCCGCGAGATCCGCTGCTACGGGTGCCCGGTCCTGCTGTCGGGCCCGTTCACCCAGCAGATCCACGACGTGGCCCGCTGGAAGGCGTGGGTCGGGGAACTTGGCGGCGACACGGTGCGCCTCCTCTGGGTCCGCTCGGACGCGGAGACCTTGCGCCACCGCCTCCTGGCCCGGGGCTCCAGGCGAGATACCGGCAAGCTGGCTGACTGGGAGTCGTTCACGGCTCGAATGCGCCTAGACGATGCCCCCGCCGCCCCGCACCGGGTCATCGACAACCGCCTGACCGCTCCCACGTCCCTGGCGGAGCAGCTAGCCGCTCTTATCTAGGTCGCGCAAACACCCTCGCTCAACGCGACGGGCGTGGCTGAAAACCGGACTTGGTGGTTTCTCCGCCCGCGGCCATGGGAGAGATCACGTATGGGACACATCCGGGTCGGCACCGCGGGATGGACCGACAAGACGCTGATCGAGTCCGGCTGGTACCCGGACGACGCCAGCAACCCGGAGAAGCGGCTGAAGTACTACGCGAGTCAGTTCCCGCTGGTCGAGGTGGACTCCGCTTACTACGCGCTGCCCGCCGAGCAGACCGCGGCGGCTTGGGCGGCCCGGACTCCGGACGGGTTCACCTTCAACATCAAGGCGTTCAGCCTGTTCACCCAGCACCCCACACCTGTGCGCACGCTGCCGACCGACCTGCGGGAGGCGGCGGGAAAATCGGGCAAGGACCGTGTCTACCTCAAGGACGTCGACCCAGAGGTAGCTGACCAAGCGTGGGACCGGTTCCTGGCAGCGCTTGAGCCCCTACGCCAAGTCGGCAAGCTCGGCGCGATCCTGCTCCAGTTCCCGCCGTGGTTCCCGATCTCGCGGTCGAACAAGGAGTACATCGTGGCCTGCGCGGAGCGGGTGTCGCCACGGCGGGTCTGCGTGGAGTTCCGGAACTACACGTGGATGACTCCCGACAACAAGGAGGAGACCTTGGAGTTCCTTTCCGCGCACGACCTGCCCTACGTGTGCGTGGACATGCCCCAGGGCTTTTCTAATTCCATCCCGCCGGTGCTGGCCACCACCAGCGATCTTGCGGTGCTCCGCATGCACGGCCACTCCGACAAGTGGGAGAGCAAGGACATCCAGCAGCGGTTTGGCTACCGCTACAGCGACGGTGAATTGTCGAAGTGGGCCGCCGACATCCAGCGGTTGGCTGAGGACGCCACTGAGACCCACGTGGTGTTCAACAACTGCTACCGCAACTACGCCCAGGTCAACGGCCAGCGCCTGACGGAGATGCTCGGTTCCGCTTAACTCGGCGCCGCCCCGCCGAGGCTGAGCGGCCATGGCGCAGACGCTACCGGGGCCACGACGTTGCTGGCGAGTGCCGAAGAAGGCACTCGCCAACAACGGGGCCGGGCCGCGTTACTGGTAGGGGTTGGTGGTCTGGAGGAGGTCCTGCTCGGCGAGGAGCTTGTCGAGCTTGGCCTGGTCGACCCGGCTGACGATGCTGACCTCCTCCTGACGGTCGCGGATGCACTTGGCCAGCGTGAACGACGAGGTGACGACGTAGAGGAGGCCGAGCGCGAGGAACCCGCGGACCCAGCGCGAGTCCGACAGGTAGCCGATGCCGATGATCATGACCGTGAGTGAGACACCGAAGGAGATCGCTGCCTGCACGTAGAACGCGGTGGTGGTCCTGGGGCGGAGTGGTGTGCTCATGCCTCAATTCTCGGCAGCCCGGCCTTTGGGCACCTGAGTACGATTACTCATTCATTACCGGCCGGTAATACTCAGTGCCGCTAGTAGTACCAGGGGAAGCGCTTCCAGTCCGGGTCGCGCTTCTCCAGGAACGAGTCCCTGCCTTCGGCCGCCTCGTCCGTCATGTACGCCAGCCGGGTCGCCTCGCCGGCGAAGAGCTGCTGGCCGACCAGCCCGTCGTCGATCGCGTTGAAGGCGTACTTCAGCATCCGCTGCGAAGTCGGGCTCTTGCCGTTGACCTTCGCCCCCCACTCCAGCGCGACCCGTTCCAGGTCCGCGTGCGGCACCACCGCGTTGACCATGCCCATCCGGTGCGCCGCCGCGGCGTCGTAGGTGTCGCCGAGGAAGAAGATCTCGCGGGCGAACTTCTGCCCGACCTGCCGCGCGAGGTACGCCGAGCCGAACCCGCCGTCGAAGCTGGCCACGTCCGCATCGGTCTGCTTGAAGCGCGCGTGCTCACGGCTGGCGAGGGTGAGGTCGCAGACCACGTGCAGACTGTGCCCGCCGCCGGCCGCCCAGCCGGGTACGACGCAGATGACTACCTTCGGCATGAACCGGATGAGGCGCTGCACCTCGAGGATGTGCAGCCGTCCGCTCCGCGCCGGGTCGATGGTCTCGCGTGTCTCGCCTTCTGCGTACTTGTAGCCGTCCTTGCCGCGGATCCGCTGGTCGCCGCCGGAGCAGAACGCCCACCCCCCGTCCTTGGGCGAAGGGCCGTTACCCGTCAGCAGCACGCAGCCCACGTCGGACGACATCCGGGCGTGGTCGAGCGCGGTGTACAGCTCGTCCACGGTGTGCGGGCGGAAGGCGTTGCGGACCTCGGGCCGGTTGAATGCGACGCGCACGGTGCCGGAGTCCAGCGCGCGGTGGTAGGTGATGTCGGTGAAGTTGAACCCGTCAACCGCACGCCACCGCGCCGGGTCGAAGATCTCAGAAACCATGGCCTCTATTGTTGCGGACGCCAGGGTGACCCCGCGCGTCACGCTGCGGTGACGGCAGTGGCCGACCATGAGCCCATGGCTACTGGGCCGCGTGACCCGCCAGAGAACGCGCCGGGTAAAGCACCGGAGAAAGGCGTCGGTCGGCGTGAGGGCTGGATGACAAGGCTCCGCGTAATGACGGTTATATGTCGATTGTGGGTACATACGGAGATGAGGTTGCCCGCAGCTGGTGCTGCCGCTATTAACTAAGGCTGTGAGCCTTTTGGGCGGGCGATCCCGCTTGGGACGGGCAGGGGCCACAGTTGGGGGAGACGACGACGCCGTCATTACGGCGCTCTACCAGACCTACCAGGTGCCACTGCTGGCTTTTGTGCTACGGCTGACGGGCGGGGACCGGCAGCACGCGGAAGATGTTGTCCAGGAGACTATGGTCCGCGCCTGGCTCGAAGCTGGCCGGCTCGATCTGTCCGGACCGTCGCTGATGCCCTGGCTGGCGGCCGTGGCCCGGCGCATCGTGATCGACGATCACCGGCGCAGAAGCGTCCGCCCCACGGAAACCGGAGAGGGCGCGGTCGCGGAGCAGCCGGTCGACGACGACACCGCGGCCGCCGAACTGCGCGTCGTGATCGACGGCGCGATGCGCCAGCTGACGTCGTCGCACCGGCAGGCGCTCAGCGAGACGATCCTGCGAGACAGGACGGTCAGCCAGGCGGCCGCCACCCTCGGGATTCCCGTCGGCACGGTCAAGTCTCGCGTCTACTACGCGCTACGCGAACTGCACGAAGTGCTGGCCGCACACGAGCAGTTGCCGTAACCCCAGGCCCGATGCCGCTGGCTTCCGGCCTGACTGACCGCCATTGCCTTTAGGCCTGGACGATTGAGGTTCCCTCGACCTTGATCGCGATGGGGGCCAGCGGGCTGCTCGCAGGACCGTTGACGACCGAGCCGTCCTTGATGCTGAACTTGCTGCCGTGGCAGGGGCAGTTGATCGTTCCGCCGGAGACGCTGCTGACGATGCAGCCGGCGTGTGTGCACACCGCGGTGAACGCCTTGAACGTCCCGGCCTCCGGCTGCGTGATCACGATGTTCTTGCCGTCGATAATCTTGCCGCCCCCTTCCTGGACCGCCGAGGTGCTGGCGAGGGCCGCGGCAGCGGGCGAGCCAGCGGAAGACGCGCCGGAAGCCGCACCGCTGGTATCGCCGTCGCCTGGCACGGAAACACCCGACGTGGCGGGGCTGCCGCTGGTGGGCGGCGGCCCCGCGAGACCGCCGTTGTTCGCGTCATACGTGGTGCACCCCGTCAGCAGCGCGGCACAGGTGACACCCGCGCCGGCCAGCAGCGCACGGCGGCTCTGCGTCATCGACAAGTCCTCGCTCATTTGCTGACCCCAAAGGTCTGGAAGAACCAGAACGCCGAGGTGAACCAGAGGACCACCAGCAGCGCGAAGGCCAGCCCGCCGAGCACCGGCAGCACCCAGCCGGGCATCCCGCGCCTCGTCAGCGCCAGCATCTTCACAGTAAACGCGCCGAAGAACAGGCAGCCGGCGATCGAGTGCACCAGCACGCGGGCGTTGAAGGTCTGGAACCCGAGCGCGTACACGCAGTGCACCACCACCGGCACGGTGAGGATGAACGCGATCCGCCCCGACCACCGGTGCAGGCCGCCAATCCAGGACGGCGCGGTGACCCCTCGCACCTTCCCGTACATGACCAGGGAAGAACCGACCTGGATCACTGCAAAGATGATCGCGGCGGTGGCCACCCCGGTCGGGGAGTGCAACCGCCCGTAGATGCCAAGCGTCAGCGCCACCAGGCAGCCGACGAGCGCGGGCACGACGAGCAGCCTGGCTGACCTGTCAGGCTGGATCGGTGCCGGTCTCGACGGCGCCGGCGGCCCCCATTGTGCTGCCATGTGCTGATTCCCTTCAGAACCCACTGCCGGTTTCGGCGTCGATCGGCTTGGCGGTGAGGGTGGTGTCGCCGTCCTGCGCCGTTAGGGAGGAGATGTCGAGCTTGGGTGCCGCCTGCGCGGCCGGGGTGGCGGACGTCGAGTCAGGCTCGAGCGAGCCGACCTGCGAGCCGTCGGCCAGGACGATCCAGCCCGCCTTGACGGTGGCGCCGCGCACGGTGGCGATGGACTGGTACAGCCCGGACGGCTTATGCACCGCGATGATGGAGAAGACATGCGCGATGCCGTCCACGGTCACCGTGCCGCGCGCGTGCCCGAGAGCGTAGTTGGTGGTCAGCGTGGCGTTGTTCTTGCCGGTCATGGACAGCTTCCCGTTATGCGGCGTGCCCCTGAGCCAGGCCTCCTGCGTGCTGCCGTTGCAGTAGTAGGCGATCGCGAAGTTGTCGTGCACGACGATCGCCACGGAACCCGCGTTGCCCTGCACCTTGCCCACGTAGTTAGCGTGCGGCGGAATCACGAAGCCCAGCGACGACGACGGCGACGCTGATGCGGTGGCCGCCGCGGACCCGGTGGCCGTCGGCGACGCCACGCTGGTCGTCGCGGCGGGACTCGCCGCCGCGGTGGTCGCGGATGCCTGGGCGAGTGCCGCCTTCTTGGCATTCACGGCGGTAACGCTGGAGAAAAGCAGGGATGCGGCCAGGGCCACGCCGACAATCAACGTGATGACGGGCGTCGGGATCCTCATGTCCCGTGGTACGGCGCACGGCACCCGGACGGTTCAACAAGTATCGTGAAAACTTAAGAAATCACGGGCAAGGGCGCCGGGCGGTATGGTCGCATTCGTGGACCCACTGGCGGCAGAGGACCCGCGACAGGTAGGCGGCTTCCGCCTGCAGGCACGGCTGGGCGCGGGCGGCATGGGGCGGGTGTACCTCGGGTACTCACCGGGCGGCCGCCCGGTGGCGGTCAAGGTCGTGCACCCTGACCTGGCGCGCGACCCGGAGTTCATGCAGCGGTTCCGGCGCGAGGTGGCCGCCGCGCAGGCGGTCAGCGACGCCTACACCGCAGCGGTGGTCGGCGCCGGGCCTGACGACAGCCCGCCGTGGCTGGCCACCACGTTCGTGCCCGGGCCGCCGCTGGCGACCCTCGTCGCCCAGGCCGGCCCGCTGCCCGAGGACGCCGTATGGCGGCTGGCCGGGGGCCTGGCCGAGGCGCTGCAGGCGATCCACGCGCAGGGGCTCGTGCACCGCGACCTGAAGCCAGGCAACATCCTCATCGCCCCCGACGGACCGCGGGTCATCGACTTCGGCATCTCCCGGACGACGAGCGGCACCGTGGTCACCGCCACCCACACGACGATCGGCACCCCCGCCTACATGTCGCCGGAGCAGGCACAAGGCCTCGCTGTCGGCCCGGCAAGCGACATCTTCTCGCTCGGCAGCGTGCTCGCGTTCGCCGCGACGGGTGTCGCTCCGTTCGGCGGCGGCGAGGCGTTCGCGATCGGCTTCCGGGTCGTGCACGGCGAGCCTGACCTCACCCGTGTTCCGCCGCCGCTGCGCCCCGTGATTGACGCCTGCCTGGAGAAGGACTCCGCCGCCCGCCCGGACCTCAGCGACCTGGTGCAGGCGGTCGCCGCTGGCTCCGCCGCCCACCCGGACATCACGCCGGGGAAGTTCTGGCCGGATCAAGTCTCAGCCGTGCTGGAGTCTCCCACGTTCGCGCTTACCCTGCCGCCCCTCACCATGACGCCGCCGTCCGGCCCGGCGACGCAGGCGGTCTCTCCCGCGCGGTACGAGCCGACAGAGGCGGCCAGTGTGGTCCGCCGCCGCACTCCCCGCTGGCTGCTGCCGGCTGCCCTCGGCGTCGCGGTGCTCATCGCGGCCGGGATCATGATCGCGGTGTTCGCGCTCAAGCCCTCGTCGCCGCCCCCGTCGTTCCTCCCTGGGGAGACCGGCAGCCCCACCGCGACAGCAACGCAGTTACAGGCCGCCGCCTAGCGTTGAGCCGCCGTCAAGCACCAGAGTCTGGCCGGTGATCCAGCTCGCCTGGTCGGACAGCAGGAACGCGACCGCGCTCGCGATGTCCTCCGGCACCCCGAGGCGCTTAAGCGGGTAATGCGCCGCCACCTGCTCTTCTCGCCCCTCGTACAGGGCAACGGCGAACTTCGTCTTCACCACCGCCGGCGCCACCGCGTTCACCCGGATACGCGGCCCGAGTTCAACGGCGAGTTCCGTCGTCAGCCGGATCAGGGCCGCCTTGCTGACCCCGTACATGCCGATCCCCGGCGAGGCCTGCAGTCCGGCGACCGAGGAGACGTTCACGACCGAGCCCCCGTGCTCGCCCATCCACGCGTCCCGCGCGAGGCGCGTCCAGGCGAGCGGCGCCAGCACGTTGACCCCGAGGATCTTGGCGGCAGCCGCCGGATCGACGTCAATCATCGGGCCGAAGACGGGGTTGATGCCCGTGTTGTTGACGAGCATGTCCAGCCGCCCGAACGCCTCCATCGTCTTGGCGACGGCCTCCGCCTGGTGCGCGGCGTCGTCGGCCTTGCCGGGCACCGCGATGGCCACGCCCCGCCCGCCAAGCGAATCCACGGCCGCGGCGAGCGTGTCGGCCCCGCGTGCGGTCACGCACACTTTCGCGCCCTGCCGCACCAGTTCGGCGGCGATTCCGAGCCCTATGCCCCGGCTCGCCCCGGTGACGACGGCCACCCGATCCTTGAACGCTTCCATACGCCTCTTCTCAGAAGACCAGCCCTACTCAACCGCCGACCGTATCAGGAATGCGCTCGAAGACAACTGACCGAGTCATGAGCCGTCACCGCAGGCCGTAGCCAACCGAGAATGGCAGAAAGCAGAAGCCGTTCGGGAGTTTTTGGTTATCCCGAACGACTTCTGCTTTCTTTATTCAGGTCCCTGCCTCCACTTGGCCCGGTTAGCGGGCAGGGGCCGACCTTACGGCAAGCCGACGAAGCCGTCGGTGTTGCCGGCGGCGTCCGTGTAGAAGCCGACGATGTCGCCTTCGTCGTTCACGCCGTTGAGCGCGGTGGAACTCGCCGCCGGGTAGTCGACGGTGGTGAACTTGCCGTTCGCCCAGGTGAAGCCGTGTGTCACGGCGTTGTCGCCGGTCCCGACGGTGTACGTGCCGACGACCTCGCCCCGGTCGTTGATGCCGAACGCCTGGGTCATCGACGCGCCTGGCGCCGCGAGCGTGGCGACGCGGCCGTTCTGCCACTTGACGAAGCCGTCGACGGTGCCCGCCGCGTTGGTGTAAAAGCCGGCGATGGCGCCGGCGTTGTTGATCGCCGCGGCGGTCAGCGAGGTCGCGCCGTGCACGGTGACCGACTTGAACCATCCCCCGTTAAGCCGATATGTGTAACCGTGGGAGTTGCCCTTGCTGTCGTTGTAGAACCCGACCGCGACACCGGAGTTGTTGACGCCGAGCAACTGGTTCACCGGCGGGTTGGCGTTATTGCGCGTCGGGAAGTCGACCTTATGGAAACGCCCCCGGGCGCTCCAGAACCCGAAGTTGTTGTCATCCGCAGGGGTAGCGCCGTTCTGGGCGGAGAAGAAACCGACCGTGACCCCGAGGTCATTGAGCCCAGTTACCTGCGTCTGCATTGAGCCTGGGACGTTCTCGTTGCCGAAGTCGCCCTGGGCGAATGGCGGGGTAAGCACGTAACCCTTGTTCGGGTGGCCGGCGTTGCCGCTGCCGAAGTAGCCGGCGATCGCACCCTCGTTGTTAATGCCGAGCAGCTGATTGAACGTAATGTCGCGCCGGTCGTTCAGCGTGAGGACCTGATAGCCGGCGGCCTTGCCGTTCGCTATTGGCGCCGCGTTGCTCGTGGCCGATCCGGAGAGTGACACGCTTTCGTTGGCGCTGCCTGCCGCGCTTGAGCCGCCGATCGCGGAACAGCCGGCGGCCGCGCCCACCGCGATTGCTCCAGCCAGGAGCTTCGTTGCCTTGCGCGGGCGGGTCACGGCGAGCATAAACCTGCCTGGCGTCCGCTGCTGGGCGTTCTTCATGCCGAGGTCCTTTCGATTGGCTAGTCCGGCAAACAGAAAGGCCCCGCCCAATCGCAGCCGTTCATGTGTTGCCGGGGCTTAACCTAACGAGCCGTCGCCGGCCGACCCGGCACCTAGCAGAGTGCTTAAGGACCATGTAAGGCAAAGGCTAAGAACTAGTTAGCAAGCATCGGGTTAGCAGAAGGTCCCATAACACTTACGCAATGCCCCTTACGGGCGGGTGAAGGCGCCTTTTGTGCCCGCACCCCGTAGGCGGCGAGCCGGGTTCCTGGGAGACTGCTCCCGTATCGTCAAGCACCGAACCCGAATGAGGTCAACGATGACCGAGCGCGCCAGTCAGCACCTGTCGGACCTTGGGCTCTTCACCGGGGCGCCGCAGCATGAGCACTTCTGCCGGATGAACGAGCTGGTCCAAACGCTCCGGATGGCACCGTCGGCGACGCCGCGGACCTGGGAGACGGGCGCGCCGGTCGACTTGCCGGAGACCTTCGAGTTCATGGGGCAGACGCTGCCCGCGAGTGAACTGCTCACCCAGACCGACACAGCCGCGCTGCTCGTCGTCAAGGACGGCGTGATCAGGCACGAGCAGTACATGCTCACCGGCGGCCCGCACGTGAACTGGCTGTCCATGTCTGTCGCCAAGAGCTTCATTTCCGCGCTCGTCGGCATCGCCCTGAGCGAAGGCCTGATCGGCGGCATCGAAGAGCCGATCAGCAAGTACGTCCCCGTCGACCCTGGCTCGGCTTACGACGGCACCGCGATCCGCAGCGTCCTGCAGATGTCCTCTGGTGCCCGCTGGAACGAGGACTACCACGACCCCAACTCCGACGTCGCCCGGATGGGGGCCGCGACGTCGGGCATCGGCGGCACCAGCCACGCGACCGTTGTCGCGACGATGCCACGGGAGCTCCCGCCGGACACAGTCTGCCGGTACAACTCCGCGGACACCCAGGCCCTCGCCATGCTGCTGCGCCACGCGACCGGCCGAAGCGTCGCGGACTACATGCAGGCGAAGCTGGCAGAACCGCTGGGCTTCGGTGACCCGGGCTACTGGATCGTTGACCCGACAGGCGTCGAGATGGGTTTCGGTGGCCTCAACCTCACGGCGCGGGATTACGCCGCCTTCGGCGAGCTCTACCGCAACGGCGGGGCGTGGCACGGAGTCCAGATCGTGCCGGAAGACTGGGTGCGCGTCTCGACGCGGTCGACCGCTCCGCACACCGCTCCTGGGCAGCCGGTTCTCGGTAGCGTGCGCCTCCCTGATGGCTATGGCTATCAGTGGTGGCTGCCTGGAGGCGGACGCGGCGACTTCATGGCGGTCGGCGTCTACAACCAGTACGTCTACGTCGACCCGGCGAGCGCCGTCACGGTGGTCAAACTGTCCGCCAACCGCGCCTATGGCACCGCGCCAGACATGTCGACTAACCGTGACGGCGAGATCGGCGCGTACCTCGACGCGATCGCGAGGTCGCTGGCCTTACGAACCCTGGAAAACCGGCTTTTCCTTCGCCAGGAACGCCCGGACGGCGTTGCCGTGGTCAGCGGTCGTGCCGAGGCGGCTCTGCGCGGCGGCTTCCGCAGCCAAAGAGTCCGCGAGCGGGCGCGAAGCCCCGTCGGTGAGGAGCCGTTTCGTCTCCGCGTAGGCGGCCGTAGGCCCGGCGGCCAGCCCTCCCGCCAGTTCCGTCGCCTTCGCGCGGACGTCGGCGGCGGGCGCGAGTTCGAGTGGCATTCCCCAGGAGAACGCCTGCTCCGCGCTGAACGTCGTTGGCCTGAGCAGCAG
>Ga0310811_10004113_pt1 | contig 18306 bp, 21 predicted proteins | sample YCmetagenome_FD_207642 | JGI IMG/M metagenome (GOLD analysis project Ga0310811, IMG submission 207642) | Soil microbial communities from experimental microcosm in Duke University, North Carolina, United States - YC | ecosystem: Engineered > Artificial ecosystem > Soil microcosm > Unclassified ...
TATCCTTGAATAGAGTTTCCAACCTTACAACCCCCGTATAGTTCACACAGATACTAGACATTCTACAAGCGATTTTAAAGCTGAAGGACATCAAATATCTAATTCTGACTGGCTCCACTGCCGTAGATGTGAGGCAAACGCTTGTGGATGAGTTTACCGAAGATGCGTCGATACCTGTGTTTCTCCTGTCAACAAAGGCAGGTGGTATGGGTATCAACTTGACAGCTGCAAGCGTTGTTGTCATGTAAGTGATCCACACCATCAGTGTACGTGCGACTACGGTTTCTGATCCTCCATAAGGTTCGACCAGGACTTTAATCCTCACAATGATCGGCAGGCACAAGACCGTGCTTATCGTATTGGCCAGAAACGAGATGTAGATGTCGTGAAGCTCATCAGTCGCGGGACGATTGAAGAAGATATGCTCAGACTTGGGGAGACTAAACTGGCCCTCGACGAAGCAGTGGCAGGAGAAAGTGAGGAAGTTGATGGCGACAAGGGGGCTAGTAGACAGGAAAAGGAGGTTAAGAAGTCACTCATGGGCCAGTTGAGGAGGCAATTGGAAAGGCAAGATGGAGCTTCCACCGGACCTGGACAGATACCCGCACCGTCCTCTTAATAATTATCAATATGCTTTGTTGCCTTTGCATTCGTTAGTGCTTTTGCTTATTGTTTACCATCTTGATTATAGTATGGTATGTAGATATTGGTAGAGTTTTCGAGTAATTAATTGAAAACTGACAGTCCACGAACGACACGGTCGATACTAGAGCGAAAATAATCATTGTCGATGCCCTGAGAACGAGAGTCCATGGGAACAAGAGGGTTGCGGACGACATATTCGAGGAAAGGGCCATTATAAATTTGACGAAGTATGAAGCGAAGACCGTCAGTAGTCGCATCGCTCAACATGATGAACTTGTAGCCAGATACGGTTTCATACAAGTGAAGTCTGTATGATGATGTGCGGTAGCTGGTAAACTGTTCATCTCTTTATATGATCAGTCAAGTATAGGATGGGATAAGTAGGCAATGCACACCTTCCCGAGATCTTTTTGACCATGTTCCTGAGTGACAGGACGACACCATACACTAGCTTCGCCTCTTCATCAAAAGGGAGGGTATTCGACCTTGCATGCTCAGCTGTATGCGATAGAGGTGTTGCAGGATCCTCGCCCACAGCGACAACCAATCCTGATGTCGAAGACAACGTATTTCTGGGACTGCTAAATGCTGATGGGGTAGGAGCGGTACTGTCTGTTGCAGGGGGAGAAACAGCTTGGGAGACGGCGTTTAAGATGCCTCCTCCTTCACCAGCTCGCCTTGGCTGCTTGGTCCGGTGCCAGTCCTGATAGTAAACACATGCGCAATGTCTGGCTCGACGGGTTGGGCACCATGATCTACTAACCAATCAGCCAATTTACTCACCTATCGTAGATATACAAGCTATAGATCGTCATTGTACGAGCTAGAAAGTCCGGGAATTGTGTGTCACGGGTCTGTACAGACTTTCGGGAGTTGCCGGCCTGTGCGCGTCAGCCACCACATACGCGCTGGATCCTGGATGTGATTTTGACCTGTAACCAGCGAAAAACAAAGCCCAACTGCTGTTTCTCACACAATTTTTCTGTGATTGTAAGGAGCCGAGTTGGCTTGGGTGCGCGAGTCGACTCTAACTATATATGGCTCTCGTTTTCTATGACAGCGTGTCGACCCAACAACACGTTCAAGGGGCTTTGCACCTCTGATAACAAATTAGAGTTTTACCGTTTCGAACTCACTTCGACCTGTTTCACCACGTATCGGCCTGTTTCTGGTCGATTTTCTTCAAGCTGCTTGCAGCAATGGACGTCAAATCCATCATGGTTGATACACGGTCAATATAACATGTAGAGTGCTATTTTTTCAACCCTTTGGCAGGTATGGATGGGGTAAGATCTGAGGTGATAGCCCGGGGTTTACCTTGTGCTATTTTCTATGGGTCACTGATAAAACACACTTCCATGTCTTGGGCTCGATTATAATCCCTCCCCATGCTCTTCACTCATATTCTTGCTTTAGGGATATCGTGCATTATTGCCCTGCTTGTCACTTCGGGTCTGACTCGCAGACGTAGTATCCGCCCTATTCCTCTGCCGCCTGGCCCTCGTCCGTTACCATTTTTGGGTAACGTGTTGCAATCGGATTCTAAAAGACCTTGGCTCACATATACTGCGTGGGGCAAGACATATGGTTGGTAGCAGACCAATGGCCTCTTTTCCAAGCTCTTAGACTCAACTTCATACCTAATCGTAGGGAAAATTATTTATTCCCGTATACTTGGAATCGACTTGATCATCATAAACTCCGAAACCATTGCACGAGACTTGCTGGACAGGCGTTCTGCGAATTACTCTACTCGCCCCATTATTCGCTCCATCGAATTGTATGCATTACCGGTTTTCATTCAATTTGTTTTTTATCCACTGACGATGCAGAGCTGGACTGGGTTTCAATACTGTACTCCTTCCATATGGCGAGACTTTACGGCGACATCGCAAGATCTTTCATCAAGTCCTCAGGGCCGAAGTCTCGGTTTCATATCACGAGATGTACTCTCGTCATGCCAATGAACTAGTCATCAATCTCTTAAATCCCACTAGTGACTTGCAGCAACACACTCAAGCGTTCGTATCTAATTCGGTGGTGTCGTTGTGGTGTATGATCCAGTTGACAATCAATTCTTGTTGACAGATACGCGGCATCCCTAATCATGGCCGTGACATATGGACACCTTACTGATGGACATGAGGGTTCATTTCTTACCCGCGCGCACGAACTCCTTGATATTGGAAAACACATTGCTTCTCCCGAGAGGGCTATCATGCTCACAGCCTTCCCTTTCAGTGAGTGCCTCCGTTGACGACATAATGAACATTCAGCATGAGATTGCAGTCGAAAGGTTGCCACTTTGGTGCTTTGGTGGGGCGCTTGCCCTGATAGAACGCAGTAGAAAATTAAGTCAACAGCTTTTGAACGAGCCCTTTGACGAAGTGAAGGTCCAGATGGTACGTTTGCGCAGAGTTGTGGATGGAATTTCGACTGATCTGTTTGCGTTGAAGGCAGATGGTACTGCTTCACGCTCATTAGTCGCTGACTTTCTCAGTGAAGCTCACGACGATGCTGACGAAGAAACGATGAAGGCTGTTGCATTGATGGGGTATATGGGTAAGAGTTTTTTTACCAGGACAGAATTTATCCATTGACACGAAGTGGCATCTTAGGTGGTATAGACACTGTGAGTCGCTACTTAAGCAATTCTAATTCTTACTGTGATGTCTCGCAGACTGCATCTGCATTGCAGACATTCCTTCTGGCTATGGTACTCTATCCTGACGTCCAAGCCCGGGCTCGTGCAGAAATTGATCAAGCTGTAAGGCATGATAAAATGCCGTGCCTTGATGATAGGACGTCACTGCCCTACCTTGATGCCATTCTACGCGAGGTCCTGAGATGGTATCCTGTCAGCCCTTTAGGTTGGTCGGCAGTAATATAACTTTGTGTTTGCGTGGCTGAACCTTTGTACAGGAGCTCCACATGCGACATTAAATGATGATGTTTACGGCGGGTACTTCATACCCAAAGGTTCGAAGTTTGTATGAATTGAGGTTGCCGTTGGCTCATCTGTATTCAATCAGGTACGATAGTAATGGTTAACCAGTGGTATGTTACGTTGGAGTGCATGTTACTGTGGCTTGAGCTGAACATGGCTTAGGGCACTATCTCGGGATGAAGACATGTTTCCTGATGCATCACGCTTCGATCCTAGTCGCCACCTAACAGTCGATGGGAAGCTGAAGGATACTTTTGTCAGCCATTTTGCCTTTGGTCATGGCAGGTGAATATCTAACACTTGATATAATTTTCAATTATTCACTGACCTTTGCAGGCGTATTTGTCCTGGTAGGCTGATTCGTGGTTCATCTGGCAGTGTTGAGAGTGACAAATGCCTTTGACAGGTCGTTGGTTTGCAGAGAACAGTCTGTGGACTGCAGCTGCTGCCATACTCGCCGTCTTGCGCATCAATCATGCCAAAGACTCAAACGGGGACAAGATTGAGGTGATCCCAAAGTTCAGCACCGGCATGGTGACGTAAGTGACATGGTATGCATTCGAGAAACCGCGACTGATTCTGCTGAAGTCACCCTGAACCATTTCAGTGCTCGTTTGAAAGTGTGAACATAGAGAGAGAAGGGCATCTTCGAGCGATAATAAACTCGAAGTAGGCTTCGTTTGTACTGGTGGTGGTCTGTCATGTAATAGCACACGATTGTACAACGGCGCAGAGTGCACTGAATGCAATGTTTTGCTACCTCTGATGGGCGAGAATTACTTTCCAATCCACTCACTCCGATCCGTTTCAAAAACCTTGTGACCCGGCGCAATCAGACTGCACACCATTGGTCAACAGTTCACAGGACCTTCCCCGTTGCAACATTGGTCTACGTGAATTCATGCACTCGCACTACGACTTACGTAGATAGTCATTTCAGAACGTTGGGTTATGCATTTGTAGATGCCATAGATGAAATATCGTCCAATTATTCATGGTGCTAATTTGGGCAGGCCTAGTATGGGTCATATCGCATTGCGTAAGAATGACTATGGCAGCACACAAACTGGATATGTGATGAATGAAGGGTCCCTTGAAGGGCAGGAGCTGTGCACCAACTTGGGGCCTTGTCGGCGCTTTCTACAGTTTAGTCAGCATGTAGACCTCGGTCGACGTTCGTGGCTAGCATCATCATCATCACAGCCTGTCTGCTGTGCTCTGGGCTTAGGCCGCTGGCCCTGCTCTAGAGAGAACGCTAAAATCGCGATAGACAATCCTGCAGCAAATGATGTTAATGAGCCACTACCCTACGGTATTTCACTAAAAACCCCAATACAAACGGCAGACTGAGCACCAGGGTATGAGTGCTGAATGCTCATGATGTCGTCAACAGAGGCACTCACTGGAAGGAGAGGCTGTGAACGCCGGTAAGAAATGCTTAATGAGCCCTCGTGTCCATGAGCAATGTGTTCATATGTCAGGGCCATGATTTAGGATGTCGCGTATCTGTCACAAGGATTGATTGTCAACTGGACCATACATCACAACGTTGACACAACTAGTAAATTAGGTCTAGCTCTCAAAAGCGAAGAACAAATTGAATGAAAAACAGCAATGCAAGAGACAAGTTTCCCACGATCCATCTCATCGAGAATGACCTGCATTCCCTTAATGTCTAAGTAAGCTCCAGTCTCATGACGTCTAGCTACGGTATCTGGTGTAGCTATCTACGCTGCAATCTCTTTGGCATCACTGTAAAGCGGGATCTCGCCAAATTTACCATCCCCCTGGAGACCTGAGAACCGTTTGGTAGCCTCGTAGGACGGCGCAGCATCAATGGGAGGCGCGATATACTAGTACATTGTCAAACATATAGCATAAACAATTAGCACGCATTCTTACCGGAGGTAAATTCTCAAGTTCAAAGCTGCTAGGTGGCGCAGGGAAGGAAACAGCCAAGACCTAAAGGAGCCCAGGATTATGACATTGATGTTGAGCAATGAGCCTGTAGTTGAGAGGTAAGACCTACAATTCCGTCTCTAAACATGCCGGGCATGATGACTTTCCATGTGGGAATAGTCGCATAGGATGAAGCAGATCGGATATCATCCTTGGCCCAGCGATCAATCATCTTGTTTACTCGCACACGACCCTTTTCCAAAACTCGTTTCAGTACACTGATGTGATAAAGAAGTCAAATCAAATCACCGTGTATTTCCAGAAAGCAATTGGCAAAAACATGACAACCCAAAGACCAACTGTGACAGCAAGGGCAATAAGCCTAGCCTGCCACACAATCTGATTTTGACGATCCTCGTCGATTTGTTCATTATCAAATTGATGGATGTAGTCGTAGTAAGCCACGATTGGAGCGATAAATGTCAAGCTATAATAGGAGATCAGAGAAAAATATGGACAAAAAAGAGACCAGTTTACATCAGAGCTACGAACATCCAAGATCTTTCCAGCATTGGTTTGGAATACTGGGAAGCCATGCGCGTGATGGCACGTACACGAGTCTCCCATGTATGGGGAGAAACCTAAGTGGAAGTGATGAGCACCTACAAAGTTTCAACATATGAAAGGACCCACATAATTTTGCAACCCCATAGGAAATAGGGGAGGAGGCTGAGTATGCGATAGTTCCTAGAAGAGACGCCTTAACTACATTTGAGGGCAGAGATCGCACTACACACCACCACCACCACCTCATTCTTCCTGGCTTTGGGGCTGGACCAAGGGGGTAATGCAGATCGCATTATGCCATCATACTTGGGAGGACTCAATGCCATTTCAACAGAGGTCAGGACGAATAAGCAAGAGCGACGTTTAGGTAACTACAATAGATGATCCCGCAACTTGAACTTAAATCAAGACTAGCTCGTGATCAATGAGATGAAGGAATAATAGCAAGACTGAGCCTGTCAATCCTGTTCAAGACCTGCTTGTGAGTGAGGAAGGAAGATAAAGGAGTCAGATCCAGCTCTGGGGGTTAGGGTGAGTTTTGAAGAGCTGCGCTGTGGCTGGCCGATGTAAATATAAGGCGGTGTATGTTGTGAGGGAGCAGTGCCGCAACGGAATAGGGCCTTGTTACAAGCCAGGGGACGAGTAGTAGTATCATGCTGATATAAGTTGGCATAGCGACGTTGAACAATTCGTATCATGAGGATTCTACAAAAGGCGATTCTTGGCTGTAGCCTGTCACATAGGCTGTTGCTTTTTAGCTCATGGGCGGCAACAGTCATTAGCTCATATTGACTACGTTTTCCTACACTTACTACTATCAAGATGATAGTTAGTGACATCATGTTTTAGATTTGCTTGGGCTTCGCTATGGGTAAACGGTAAATTGGCAAAGAGAAATACTTTCGCGTTTCACCCCATCTTTCTTCATCTTTTTGAGCGCTCACATCCACATCACTCCAGACAACATCCACTCCGGCATCGGCAAGGTGGAGTTCCGACAACCGAGTATACACATCATAAAACAACACGTCTGTAAATATGTTAAGTTTGTAGAAATATAGAACTTCAGTACAAACGCACTGGTTGCGCCCAGACCATTGAAGAAGCTGAACTTCGATTCAGGACTCGCTAAAAGTTCTCGTAAATGTTTGAAAAATTTATGGAGTTCTTAACGTGAAATCGTCAATATTGATGTCCCGTTTTCTAACGATTTAAGTAATAACTCACCGCTATAGTTTTCTGAGAAGGTGTCCGTATAGATGATATCAAATTTTCCAAATCCTTGGAGAGCCTCGCTAGAAATGCAGTCTTGCCACTTGCCCTCCAATATGCTCACTCCCTTTTTGTCGTACCACCCTTGTTCTTTCATGTGAGCGAGAACGTCATGATGAGGCTCTACAATCACATGCAATGCAGGAGGTGGGCTGAGGTTTTGGAAGAAATTGTCGATCTGCGTCATCATCAGAACAATGCGCTGTTGACTCAGCGCGGGCCTTACTATACCAAGACCAAATCCGACATTAAGGACTTTCAACCCTAGACTTTTCTTTCCGTGATCGATGCATAATTTCTCCACAGTTTTCTGCACTAAGTGAAAAAACCACCTCATTCGACGTCATACATCACTCAAAGGGCAGCACTTACTGATCTCCCGTTCCCAGCCCATCATAACGCCCACTTCCTGGCCATCGTCGAGGTCAAGCAGACAGATATCCTGGCCATGGGAATCTTGGATGTAGCGTAACTTGGACGACAAAAAGGCGTCTGTGGATGCAACTGCGGAGTTGTCCACGTCCCGAATCACAAATGATGATGTGGTAGGATTCAAGGATGTCTGGGATGAAAGTAAGGTCAAAAGCAACTCTGGGGACACTTATGAGCACTCATCCAGAGTGAAACCCAGAATACTTAGTACCTGATCGGATGCCTGCGTCGCGGATTAGGTTGTAACACGCTACATTGTTTAGCGACAGTGCGATGTCACCAGCAGTGTTCTGCAAGTTATCGACTACACCCTCTTCTTAGTCAAAGAAGGTATCCATCGAGTAGCATCTGCCGTACCTGTGTTCCAGACGGCGCCCTCCTCAATGAGTAACTTCACGAGCTGCTCGTTTTCGACGTAGGCAGCAGCATGCAGCGCTGAAGTGCCTTCATCGTCTTGATACCACAGCGGTGCTCCTGCGTCTATTAAATCTTGCACATTTGAGATAGGTTCTTTCTCCAGGATAGCCTGGATGAGTGTTGTCCCCAACTCAGTCAGCGCGATGATCTCGGGGTCGTCGATATCGTCAATGATCTCAAAGTCGTCCTCGAACGTCTCACTCATCGAGATGAAGACCGCTTCCAGACTCAGAAGTTAATGAAGTCAAATCGCTTGCAAGACGATGGGGTAGCAAAGCAGTCAGGTCAGTAATTAATGCAAATGCTCCATGGGACGATCAAATAAGTATAATTTGGAGATGGAGATAAGATTGATCAGGACAATCAAAAGCAAATATATATAATGCCGTAAACTTGGCCAAGTAAGATACACTGCAGCGGAAGCAACCTTTTTGGAAATGCAAAAGACATGAGAAAGGCATGAGAAATGGACAAATTTGGGATGCCTTTCTGGCCAATAGATGTGGACCCTGATTTTAAAAAACTTGAGAGGTTTTGCACAACTGAAAAGATTACCTTCTGCAGCGTCACAAAATCCTACAAGTAGTAGTGCCGCAGTTCGGCTATGGCCCGATCGGGCTCGGCATCCATCTACCAACAAACTCGTAGTTCGGTGATTGTAGTGAACTAAGCCACCGATTTGCCATGTAGACTGGTTCATTCTGGTTAGTCAGCTGCGAGAACCAACTAAAGCCAAACTACGGCTTGAACTGGCCTTCAGCTGGTTCAAGCCAGTTCCTTCCCCTTCCTCATCATTGTTTGTGATGTTGAGGCCGTCAGCACTCTCCTCTCCTGGACCATCCATCCTGGGCTCACCATTGATCAGATCGCCTCTCCTCATCAGCGACTCTGCGCTGGACAGGTGCATTATCACTGCGGCTACTGATTATGAGTTATGTATTGACACTCGTGCCTTTCAACAGTCTTGTCTCCTCAAGAATTGTTACTGCCTCCAGTTAGGGTTACGTTCTGGCCCTAACCCCATGGCTTTGTGGTGAGACATTTTTCAAACATTATGGGATGAGCTGCTCAATCATGGAGATGAACCATTTGGTGAGTAACCCACTTCTCATTCTTACATATCTACTCACATCCTGTAGAACTGTCCTTCCCACCCATTCGTGGTGTCAGTCCTTCTCTCATGCTGAAGGCCACTGTTGTACACACTTGCGATAATCATGATGGCACACTATTTGATGTGGGTGACACTGACCTCTGCTGTCAGTTCCTGCTGATGGAACAACAACTGTAGTCCCTCATAGACTGCAAGATTGCTCAAGACATAGATGCAGGCCATGCACGATATGCCAAATACATGACCAGCAACACAGTCTCTCATCTGAACGATGCTTCACAGCATTTTCAGTCGGTTCTGGACTGCTGTCCAGTCAACCATCCTGACCATGCAGCGGCTCTCACTAACCTCACATGGGCCTGCCTTCAAGGCTACATTCAAAATGATCTGCAAGACATTGATACTGTTAAGGTTGTACTCAAATAGGTTCGGATCTGAAGGGCTTTGGCCTCAGCTCGTATGCTGTGCCCCTTTCCCAAGTATAGCCCAGTATTTCAGAATACTATAAGTATTGTATCCGAAGATCTGGATGGCTATCGTAGTGTATCCGAAGGTCTGGACAACTATCGTATGATATCCGGATGTAGGGACAAGTATTGTTTACCTATCCGAAGGTAAGAATAAGTATTGTATTCCTATCCAAAGATAAGGATTAGTATCATATACTTATCCGAAGGTGCGTCCGGATATTGGACAGAAGTATAAAGGCTAGTCTAGACAAGTCTAAGACTAGAAACTAACGGAGTGTAGACTATCCGAAGATAGAGGTGGATGTGTTAGACTATTGGATACAATCCTTAAGTCTCGGAGGGTGACAAGAGTTGATAAGACTCGAGTCCGGATAGCAGAATGAGGACAATCTAAGATGATATTCAAACTGGGGTGCTACAGGACATATACAAGAGTTTATATACAATAGAACTAAGCGAAAGGCTATGCACAAAGTATTGCAATGTATAAGCAACACTTATTACAAGTCAAACATAGGCCGGAAGTTAATCACAGGTGAACAGATCAGTAAACATAGCTGGAAGTAAGCATAACCGATATACTGGAAAGGAAGATATACTAAATGGAGGAAATAAGCAGTGTTTAACGTTATATGAACAGGATATGAATGAAAAAGCTTATCGTAACGGATCCGGTACGGATCTGTGGATCAGATTTGATCGGATCTGATATCCAGAACTTCGGATGAGAAGCGCAAATATATGGGATATGACAGATACCACCACATCCCTCTTCCTCGAAGCCCTTGCATTGTGTCCACAGGGCCATACGACCACATATCATCTCTATATCATCTCATTACAGCATTGAACTGGCACTACAGCAAGGAGTGCACCACTGTCTTCATTCACGAATCCCTGCAGCTGTGCTGCAAGCTACTGCCCCTCTGTCCTGAGGGCACCTACCTTCATAGCATTGGTGTAGACAGCAAGGTCAATTATGTGATTGGCAAATGTGATGATCTTCCAATTGATGCATCTGACGAAGGCATCCACCTTCGACAAGTCATGCTCGAGCTCTGCCCACTGGGCCAGAAATACTGTCATTCACGCTCACCTCCACGAACAAGTTCAAGCAGTATATCACAGATGCGCTCCGGGATATGCAGGCGATCTGCGAGGCTGGAGAGCTTGAGTTGAAAGACAGAAAGAAGAAATCAGTGGATGGTGTAGAAACATGGGTGCAGGCACAGTTATAAGCACCTGGTGGCATGAATTGAGGTCTATGCCCTTGTGAACATGAGGACTCGTCATTGATGGAGACGCGCTCTGTTAATGACCTATAGCTCACTGGTGCTCGCAACAAAATCCGTGTACTGAGAAGTCTCGAGAAAAAATAATAAAAACACCATCATAGGTGTATGGAGTCCACAACTTGTGACTACTGTTTATGGACCATGTCACAGGTGGTAGCAGAGTGCGGCTGTTAGGCTTTCCACATGGTTGAACTGCTTGTAAAACGTGGATTTAATACTTCCTCTGACTTCCTCCTCAACTATTGGATCTACTCTATGTTATTTTGTACCATGAATAAAGTCCCTACTTGAGTCGATGGCAGGTTTAGGCTGGGAGATGTTCTGGGGTCTGGCTCATATGGTATGTGACTATATCATTCACATAGTGACTATATTCACCATCTGGGCTTCACTTAGCTGTTGTGTACCATGCACAAAACTTCATCAAGGATGATTCAGTGGCTATCAAACTCAAACCCATCATCAACCGCTCGTCCTCTGTGTGCAATGAATATAAGATTCTGAAACAACTTGCAGGCGGAGTTGGGATCCCCCGCGTCTTTTGGTTTGGGAGAGAATCAACATACCATGCTTTGGTTCTTGATCTCCTTGGGCCGTCATTGCATGATATCTTCATTGCACATGATCAAAGATTCAGCCTTCCCAATGTTGTGAATCTAGGAAACCAGCTGGTCAGCCACTTTGTGAAAGGCCATTGCAGAGAGCTAACTTCATTTTTCCAGCTCTCATGTCTCAAATACATCCACTCAAACAATTTCGTTCATGGTGACATCAGACCCCAGAATATCTTAGTCAGTCTCAATGATTTGAAGCACACCACCTTCATCATTGACTTCGGTATTTCAAAGGAGTACTGCAATACTTTGACCAGAGCCCATATACCATTTTGCCAAGGTCATTGTCTCACCGGCACACCTGCATTCGCCTCAATCAACAGTCACTTAGGAGTTGAGCCAGGTTGTCATGACAATTTCGAGTCCCTCACATATATGCTGATATATTTCTTGCGTGGCTCCCTCTCATGGTTAACCAGCGATCATGAGAAGCTCTCCAATTCTTCCATGCTTGAGTGCAAAGTAAATACTATTGTTGAAGTCTTATGTCACAGAATTCCCATTGAGTTCGCAAGTCTTCTTATTTACACACACTCGCTTGCATTCTCGGAGGATCCTGACTATGACTATCTACATTCATTACTCCATGGTATTTCTGACACATCGCCAACACCAGCTACATGCCTTTTGGATTTTGGCCAGCCCAATCCTATCATTCATACCCCTGCATTCTCCAATGAACAGGTGGTGGCTGAGGCAGTGCAACCACATCCAATGAAGGCAAACCCTCCTTGCAGATCAACTCATGTGTGCATAATTCCTTTTCATCTTCCAATTTGTAAACTGACAATCCTGTTTTTCCTGAAGCCTCTGCCCACATAATAGCCCTGGGCCACTACCTGCAACTGCTTCCACTCCACACTGCAACAAGGAACATTTTGTGAGATGAATCATGACTCTATTGAATTTTTACTACCTGTACATATGTGTGTGTGATATATTGTTGGACTAGAACTAGCCGTATGAATAGCTATTATAGAAAAATCATCATTCCTGAATCAGACTGCCATCTCTGTGCACTCTCAAGTCTTGATTCCCATGGCATGCCCTCTTATGTCTTATCTCAACACTCCCTTCAACATATTACGCTGCCACAGATCCTTTTCAATACTTGCGCCAGAAATTCAGTCCCATGGGCCATGGTGAACAAGGTAATATGAACATCAATTATTCATCGAGTGTTAAACTTATTGAAAGGTCTCCTGTCTTCAGATATGATGTAAGGAATCATATTTCTGTAGGCATGGAAAGGGCCTATTTGCATGAGCTGTCCATTGATCATTTGCACTATGGAGTTGCATGACATTTCCCTGCATAGTGCGCCAAAGGCGCTGAAGGCATGAAGACTGACTGCGGCATGCGCAATCAATCTCTAGATGTGAGATCAACAACACTGCTGGTGAGGCAGAATGTCGGGTCTTGCTGCGCCTAGGCCGCTATGCCTGAGACAGGCGCGTTCGACCCTAAAGGGGACTGCTATCACACACAGAACCAGAAATAGAGAGAACTCAAGTAGACAGGGGACGTGCACAAGGATATAGAGAGGCACAAAGCGTGTGATGAGAAAAGTGAAGTAAGCGGAGCGCGGGAAGCGCGCGCAAAGGTAAGCGAAGCGCGGGAAGGCGTGCGCCTATGGTGTGCATAGGCGTGTGAAAGCATGCAAGTGATGTGGAAGGCAAGGAGCGGTGTAGGGGTTCGTAATGAGCATGAAGTGACGTGAGTGAAAGCGAGCGCGATGTAAAGTGAGAGCAAAGGCGAAGCAGACAAAAAGCAAGGCTTGATTAGGCGATCTAATCTAAGCCAAAACGTGATAACCACAGGGCGCGCGCCCTAATGGTGACTACTACTCTAAAGTAAAACCCAAACGCTAGGGAAGTACAGTAAAGGGGAGTAATGGAATAGTAGCACTACCATCAGGCTTTATACTAAGTAAGATCTCATCGGACGCGGAAGGGATAGGGAGAACATGCGCGATAGTATGTAATGACATGTAATAGCGCTGCAGTCCTTGTTACACTTGTGCAGCATGGAATATGATGTACTAGAGGGGTGTTCAGCCATGGATCGGTCCTCCTGGATGATAGGCGATAGAGCACGGGAATGCGTGCTAAGCGCAGGTGTGAGAAGGCGTAGGCACAGGAAAGCGTGCGCCTTTGGCATGCTATACAGGGAAATGTTGTATAACTCCATAGTGCAAATGATCAATGGACAGCTCGTGTAAATATGGCCTTTTCATGCCTACAGAAATATGATTCCTTACAGCACATGCTTTCCCACGCTTACGCGCTTCCTGCGCCTACGCTTAGCGCGCGTTCCCGCGCTCTATCGCCTATCATCCAGGAGGGCCGATTCATGTCCAAACACCCCTGTGGTACATCATATTCCATGCTGCATGAGTGTAACAAGGACTGCAGTGCTATTACATGTCATTACATACTATCGCGCATGTTCTCCCTATCCCTTCCGCGTCCGATGAGATTTTACTTAGTATAAAGCCTGATGGTAGTGCTACTATTCCATTACTCCCTTTTACTGTACTTCCCTAGCGTTTGGGTTTTACTTTAGAGTAGTAGTCACCATTAGGGCGCGCGCCCTGTGGTTATCATGTTTTGGCTTAGATTAGATCGCCTAATCAAGCCTTGCTTTTTGTCTGCTCCGCCTTTGCTCTCGCTTTACATCATGCTCGCTTTCACTCACGTCACTTCACGCTCATTATGAATCCCTACACTGCTCCTTGCCTTCCACATCACTTGCGTGCCTTCATGTGCCCACACGCACTATAGGCGCACGCCTTCCCGCGCTCCGCTTACTGCGCATTTCTCATCGCACGCTTCGTGCCTCTCTATATCCTTGTGCGTGTCCCCTGTCTACTTGAGTTCTCTCTTATTTCTGGTTCTGTGTGTGGTAGCAGTCCCCTTTAGGGTCGAACGTGCCTGTCTCAGGCATAGCGGCCTAGGCGCAGTGAGACCCAACATACTGCCTCACCAGCAGTGTTGTTGATCTCACATCTAGAGATTGATTGTGCACGCCGCAGTCAGTCTTCGTGCCTTCAACGAGATCGCCTGGATCAGTACTTGCCATCATGTCTATGACACCTGAAGCTATTGGGGACTCTCCACTAAACGTGTCACTGCCCTTTTGTTGGACAACTTCATCACATGCTGTGTGGGGGGATACTCCATGAAACATGTTGTTGCTCTTTTGCTAGGTGAACCTTATTGGATTGTGATACCCAATCGCTGATTAGCCAATTGACTTCATGGATGAACACATTTTTTCAAGGTTAGCTTTAATCTATTGGCATTTTGCAGGGTCTCCCCTGATGCAGGCTTATAAAAACAGGCAAATATATTGTTATATCTGCATTGCTGCTCTTACCAACATGGCACCTCATCAGCATGCACCCAAGATGACCACCACACCTGCTCCCACTGTTCCCATCCCTGCTGGTGTTATCCCTGTCCCCATTGATGTTATCCCCATCCCCACTGATGTTATTCCTGTCCCCACTGGTGTTATTCCCATCCCTACTACCATTGTCCCCATCCCCGCTACTGTTGCCATCTGCACTGTCATCACAGTGAATGCACTTACAAACCCTAATCAAAAATGCCAGCTCCCTCATAGATATCAAGACTTCAGCCCTTCTCAACCTATGGTGGATGAAGGGGAATATTTTGACCTTGGCAGTGTAAGGAACATCATGTCTACCCATTAATTTTGAGGTCCTACAGGCTTGAACTCCAATGCTTGTATCACCATGCTCAGAGCGCGCGCTTTGCGCACCTCGCGCCTATCTCCACACACCTGTCCGTCCCTTGTCCTTGCTGATTTACTGGTGAGTCATCTCAATTGCTATGGAAGCGTTCACTTTGGATCCGAGCGCACGCCTTACATATAGCTACATACATACTAATTATTCGGGACTGCATGCTATTCGGCTCGGTACCGCTGTGATAAACAAACTTGGCTAGGCAGTCAATAAAACACCCAACCAATATATGTCTAAGCCCTTGCCCAGCTGCTACACTTGAAACAAGAACGTTTGACCCGAGGGAATAGCTACTGTTAACAGCTCTAGATACAAAGACCCAAAAGTGCGCTATGCATGGGAAAGCGTTGTAAGGAACATCGCGTCTACCTATTGATTTTGAGGTCCTACAGGCTCAAACTCCAATGCTCAAATCACCACGTCCAGCGCGCTCGTGCGCCTCGCGCCTATCTCCACACACCCGTCCGCCCCTTGTCCTTGCTGAATTACTGGTAAGTTATCTCAATCGCTATGAAAGCGTCCACTTCAGACCCGAGCGCGCGCCTTACATATAGTTACATACATACTAATTACTCGGGACCGCGCGCTATTCAGCTCGGTACCGCGCGCCTTCACGCTTATAGATACAGTATATAGAGACCTTACTGGACTTTTAGTTCACACACTTCGCGCACTCCCCACTCCTTAGCCATAGTTAGATTCTAAGAGTACCAAATATACGATTGGATTTATCGCGTATCTGCGCTCACGACGACCCGTGCGTATAAACCATAACGCGCACCACGCCTTTCGCGTTCCTCGTGCCTTAGAGCACCCTCCCTCATTGCAAGAGAGTCCCTTGCCGATATACCAAGGTTCTCCCTCTCAGTAGCTGTCCTATGGGTCGAGTATATACCTCGCACCCGGGTCTTACTGCAGAGTTTCCCCATATTCTAAACCGCCTTTTCATCCCTGTAGTCGAGCCTCACCCTTCAACTGGAGCCCACCGCGAGGGACACTTCTGAGACAACAGGTCAGGTACTCAGGCCCAACGACTGCAGAAAAGCGCACAAAGACGCTATCGCCGTGTTTGATAAAGCGATAGAATCCACGCTTCCAGGACCTCTATTCCTTCCCGCCTCGCGCGTACGCGCGCGTAACGTATCTGAACCCCCGCGCCCACATGCATCGCTCATTGAGCGCACACGCCTGCAACCCGCATTGCCAATCATGCCTTCGCCAGAAGACTCAAATAAGGAGGACTTGTCAGACGAGTTTGAAGCTGTGGACCACCCAAGAAGCCAACTGCCCGGCGCGTTTTTCCATATGCCAAACGAGCCGCCTTTCATTTCTTCAAGCTTATCCCTCCTGACTGAATTATCTGACCAGAGTAGCGCTTCACCTCAAGCGCCAACAGAACGCGTGCGCATGACTACGCCTACCGAGCAAAATGCGCCAGAGATCAAACAAGAGTCATTTGAAATGCCCCACGTGCCTAACTCAATTCCTGGAGGAAAGATCCTCTCAAACCTGCCCTTCGCATACGCGCCTCCTACATCGACTAAGCCTATCGCCTCCATGCCTACAATAGCGCAGCACTCCACCATGTCTACAACACCGTACGAAATGCCCTTCTGTGGTACTGACCACGCGCCTAAATTTGACGGGACGTCAGACACGCTCGCCAAGTTCATTGACGCGTACGAAGAATGCACGGACAGAGCAGGACTGCAGGGGCTTGATAAGATCAAAGGAATAATTAAGTACCTTGAACGCGAGGACCGAGAACTATGGGCAGGCTTACCTGAAGCGCAGACGAGCGATTACGATGCGTTCATGAAAGAGATCAAAGTGATGTATCCGGGATGGGATGGGAAAAGGTGATACGCGCCCGCAGACTTACAAGCGCTTGCACGTGAATACGCGCAAAAGCTGATGTTTTCAGGCCAGGAGCTAAGCGCCTACCTATGCATGTTTAGGAAAATTATGCAGCCGCTACTAAACGAGGACCGTATTGGAAAAGCGGAGTGCGATCGTATATTCATGGAAGGTATCCCTAGCAAGGCGCAGGCACCTATACGAACACGCCTTATGATCAAGCACCCAGACCACTACCCTCAAGATCCATACCCGTACACGCAAGTATATGACGCAGGACAGTTCATACTACCAGCAAATGCGCCTCCGCCAACCTCCGCGCCTAACGTGCAGGAGGCGATACCAATGCTCACTCCTCCAGCGCCTTTCACGCGCGACCAGACGCCTACGCCAGGGACAGTCATTAAGCGCGAATATAGGCGCGAGGCGTCTAGCTTTAACGACTGCGCCTTCTGTGGCAGTATTGAACACTTCTTTGCACACTGTCTGGAAAGACAAAGGTACATAGATGCGGGGAAATGCAAGGTCCACGAGGAAACGCTGTAAGGAATCATAATTCTGTGGGCGTGAAAAGGCCGTATTTACACAAGCTGTCATTTGATCATTCGCACTATGGAGTTGCATAACACTTCCCTGTATAGCGCGCCAAAGGTGCACGCTTTCCTGCGCTTACACGCTTCCGGCGCCTACGCCTTCTCGCGCCTGCGCTTAGCGCGCGTTCCCGCGCTCTATCGCCTATCAACCAGGAGGACCGATCCATGTCCAAGCACCCCTCTAGTACGTCATACTACATGCTGCACGAGTGTAACAAGGACTGCAGCGCTATTACATGTCATTACATACTATCGCGCATGTTCTCCCTATCCCTTCCGCATCCAATGAGATCTTACTTAGTATAAAGCCTGATGGTAGCGCTACTATTCATTACTTCCCTTTACTGTACTTCCCTAGCGTTTGGGTTTTACTTTAGAGTAGTAGTCACCATTAGGGCGCGCGCCCTGTGGT
>Ga0310811_10004115_pt1 | contig 18303 bp, 16 predicted proteins | sample YCmetagenome_FD_207642 | JGI IMG/M metagenome (GOLD analysis project Ga0310811, IMG submission 207642) | Soil microbial communities from experimental microcosm in Duke University, North Carolina, United States - YC | ecosystem: Engineered > Artificial ecosystem > Soil microcosm > Unclassified ...
TCGACTGTTCATCGCTCTCGCGGCGCTCGCGCTGCTCAACTGCACCGACAGCGCGGGTCCGACGGGCGTGCCCAACGCGCAGCTCCACATCGTCCAGCAGGACACGCTGGCGCCGCCGCTCGTCGCGGTGCGCGACAGCTTCTGGGCCAAAGTGGGCGACGGGCGTGAGCTGCACTTCAACTATCAGGGCGCGAATCCCGCCGACACGGGCGAGGAGTTCATGCGCCTCGAGGTCCCGGGCGACGCGCTGCTCAAGAAGCCCGATGGCTCCGCGTTTCAGCCGGGCGACTCGATCCTGATCACCGTCACGATCGATGATCCGACGCGCTTCTCGTTCCACTTCGAGCCCGCAGGGTTGCAGTTCAGTCCCAGTCACCCCGCACGCTTGAAGGTGGAATACTTCAACGCCGATCACGATTTCAACGACGACGGCGTGGAGAACGCTGCCGACAGTACGATCGAGCACATCCTGGACGTGTGGCGCCGCGAGGCGTCGAGCACGGACTGGTTCCGTGTCGGATCGGTGAAATTCGAAGAGCTCGATGAAATCGACGCCAACATCACGTCGTTCTCCGAGTACGCGATCGCTTGGTGAGCCGTCGTGACGACTGAATCCTCTTGGGCCGATGAATGGGCCTTCTTCCGCGAGCTGGACGGCTGGTCCAGCGCCGGGCGGCACCGCGACGTGCTGACCGCGCTCGATCGCTTGCCGGCGGCGGTGCGGGAAGGACGTACGAGGAGCGCCTTGCTCGCCGCGGAATCGCACGGCCGGCTCGGGAACTTCCCCGAGGCGGCGCGCTGGGCGGACGCGGCGCGTACGCTCGCGCGCACTCACGGTGAAGCGCACGCCGAGCTGCGCGCACGCAATTACCAGGGCGCCATCGCGCTGCGCCACGGGGATGTGGCCGACGCCGAAGCCCATTTCGCCGCCGGCCTGGAGATGGCGCGCACGCTGCGCGACCACACCGCCGAAGCGCGCGGGCTCAACAACCTCGGCATTCTGGCGAATATCCGGGGCGAGACCGAGATGGCACTCGCCAATTACCGGCTCGCGCTCGTCGCGTATCAACAGGTCGGGCACGTCCGCGGCATCGCGGAGACCTACCACAACGTCGGCATCAGCCTGCGCGACCAGGGAAATCCGCGCGCCGCGCTCGGCGCCGCCGAGGAGGCCGTGCGTCTCGCCACGCTCGTGGGTGACGAGCAGCTCGTCGCGTTGGCATCGACCGGCCGGGCCGAGCTGCACCTCGCGCTGGGCGACCCCGCGCTCGCCGCCGCCGAGCTGACGCGCGCCATGGAACGCTATCAACGCATCGGTTTTCGGGCTGGCTTGCCGGAGGTCTGGCGTGTGCAAGGCGCGGTCGCTCGCGCCACCGGTCGGCTCGACGACGCGGTCAAATTGCTCGAGGGTGCCGCCGCGCTTGCCACCGAGCTTGGTAGTACCGACACGTTGGCGGACATCGAACGCGACCTCGGCGATACGCTGACGGCGCGGGGCGATCAGGCGGGCGCCGCAGCGGCACGGGCGCGCGCGATCGCGCTCTACCGACAACTCGGCGCGACCCGCGCCGCGGAGCGCGTCGCGCACTCGTGAGGTTGCCTGGCTCGTTTTGAGCCAACCCGCCCGTCCTGAGCCACGTCAGAGCAATTCGTGAAACTGAAAGCCCCGTCGGATCAATCACTTACGAACGGTACAGCGATTGCCTTGGTGGTTGGCGCTCAGGTAGTTCGACCAATCACTGGAGGAGTCATGAACACGAACAAGCGTCTTCTCGTCCTGCCACTCGCTGGTGTCTTGCTGGCAGGTTGCGCCGATAACACCGGCGGGCATCTCAGCCTCGCGCTGTCGTCCGTGCGTCCAGGCGCTCCCGTGGCGAGCGCGGGCGTTGCCGGCGTCGCTGGATCGCCCGCCGTCGTGACGGCCGGCGACAGCACCATCATCACGATGGGCAACGACACGATCATCCTGCGCAGCGTCCAGCTCGTGCTGCGTGAGATCGAGCTGAAGCGCGTCGAAGCTGCCGCGTGCGACTCGGTCAGCGGCAACGGCGACTGCGAGGAGTTCGAGTCCGGCACGACGCTGGTGTCGCTGCCGCTCGGCGCCACGGCGACGGAAGCAGTCGTCGCGGTGAACGCACCCGCGGGCATGTATGACCAGCTCGAGTTCAAGGTGCACAAGCCCGAATCGTCGGACGACGCGGCCTTCATCGCGGCCAATCCCGACTTCAACGGCATCTCGATTCGCGTCACCGGCACCTATAGCCAGGCCGGCACGCGGAGCGACTTCACGTTCACCTCGGATCTCGACGCCAGCCAGGAGGTGTCACTGTCGCCGCCGCTCACCGTCACTGACGGCCAGCCGGCGAACGTCACGCTGCGCGTGGACATCGCCAACTGGTTCGTGAACGGCAGCGCGCTCGTGAATCCGGCCACGGGGAACAAGGGCCAGGCCAACGAGAGCCTGGTGCGGGGCAACATCGAGGCGTCGTTCGAGGCGTTCCGGGACGACAACCACGACGGTCACGACGACGACCATCCTGACAACTAAGGGCTGACCCCCCCGGTTGTCAGGTGAGGGCATCGGAGCCAGATTCCTCTCCGATGCCCTCAGTCGTTTGGATCGATGGGACCTGGTACGACCGCAGCAGCGCGGTCGTTTCTGTATTCGACCACGGCTTGCTGTACGGCGACGGCGTCTTCGAAGGCATCCGCTCCTATGGCGGCCGCGTCTTTCGGCTCGATGCCCACCTGCAGCGTCTCTACGACTCGGCGAAAGCGATCTGGCTCGAGATTCCCGTGGCGAAGGACGCCATGGCCCGCATGGTGGAAGAAGGCGTCAAGCGCAGCCAGCTCAAGGATTCCTACATCCGCCTCGTCGTGACGCGCGGCGTCGGCGATCTGGGGCTCGATCCACGGAAATGCGAGAAGCCGACCGTGTTCTGCATTTTCGACTCGATGCGACTGTGGCCCAACGACCGCTACGAAAAAGGCCTCGTCGCCATCACGGCCGCTACGCCGATTCACCATCGCGAGGCGCTCTCGCCCCGCGTCAAATCGCTCAACTATCTCTCGCACATTCTCGCGAAGGTCGAAGGGATCGCCGCCGGCGTGGACGAGGTCATCATGCTCGACGCAGCCGGCTATATCGCCGAAGCGAGCGGCATGAACCTCTTCGCCGTGTCGAACAGCACGTTGCGGACGCCGCCGCCGTACGCCGGCATCCTGCGCGGCGTCACGCGCGACACGATCATCGAGCTGGGCCGGGACGCCGGCTACGGGATCGAAGAGGTGCCGATGAATCGCTACGATCTGTATACGGCCGACGAGGTCTTCTTAACCGGCACGGCGGCCGAGGTCGTGGCGATCTCGAAATTGGACGGTCGCGCGATCGGGAAGGGCGTCGCCGGCCCCGTTACGCGGGACCTGGCAACGCGCTTCCGCGCGTACGTGACCCGCGGCGACTGATTTTCGCAGCTCCAGCCTGTCGCAAAAGAGCTAACCCATTGCGTGGCCATGAGCTAACCCACATATTGTGGGCCCTTTGCGCTCCTTCCCCGCTAGAGGTGAGCCATGTCATGGCGAGTGATTGCGCACGGGGATCAGGTTTGGCATGTGGACGCGGTTGCCGAGCGCCGCGCCAATACGGCGGCATGGCAGTTGGTGCTGGCGTTTCGGGCCGCATCTGAGCCCGCGTCCGGGGGACAAGGGGGTCGGGGGCGCCGGTCGTTTTGGACGCCATACCCCCTGGAGGCCACCTCGAAGTCGTCGCTGTTCATCCAGGCAGAACGCATACCGGATGCGGCGCTGTCGCAGGTGCTCGCCGAGTGCCTGACGTGAGCACGGCCGACCTGCAGGATCTGCGGCGCGTCGTCAATGCCGTGACGCGGCTCAAGGGTGAGACGGTCAAACACGTGACCGTGCGCTCGGATGTGCGGCATGTGAAGGTGGAATTCGAGAGCGGCTTGATCTTGCTCATTTCGGCGGAGCGTGACGCGCAAGGGCGTCCCCGCCTCGAAGTCGATGTCGTAGAAGCGATGCAGGACGCCGGGCTGAAGCAGCAAATCGAAGTGCGATTCGACTGAGGCGTGGCGAGTGCCCGACGAGCGACTGCGGTTTCAGGAGTTCGGATTTCAGCGCCTGGCGAACGGGCGCTGCCGCGCCAAGGTGGTGCTCACCTGGTCGGACGGCCGGCGGTTTGAGGGATCGTCCGACGGCGTGACGTCGCAAACCGGTGAGCTGCGGTGCTGCGCGGTGGCGGCGGTGAATGCGCTCGAGCAGGCGGTACAGCCGCGGTTGACCTTCGAGCTGCTGGGCGTGAAAGCGGTACGCGCGTTCGACGCGACGGTGGTCATCGTCTCGCTGTCGGCGCGGGCGGAACAGGCGACTCGGCTGGTGGGGTCGTGTCTAACCGAAACGGATCCGCCGCGTGGCGCGGCGCTTGCTGTCTTAAATGCGACGAACCGTCTACTTGGGAATTATCTGGCGACACGATGAAACGCTTCAAGGCTTTCGCGATTGCGATGATGAGCGCCGCCGCGCTGCTGACCGGCTGCGCTGGTGGACATATGCGTCCGGGCTCGCCGCCGGCGCCCCAGGCTGCGGCCGCCGCTACCACCGACAGCTCTGCCGTGCAGCTCGGAACGGCTCTCGCGACGGTGGAGCAGGACTCCGCCGCCGACCAGTCCGCCCTCGATAGTCTTCACCACCACGACGCCGATGCCGCGGCCGCACCGCGCACCAATCAGCCGCTCGCCGGCGAGGACGCCCGCCACGAGGCCGAGCAGATCTTCGGCGCCCGGGAGGCCGCGGGCTTCGACATCGACGTCTCGAGCTTTGCCGGCAACCGCCGCGTGCTCGAGTATCTCGAGTTCTTCCAGTTGGACGCCCGCGACCGGTTCGAGATCTGGTTGTCGCGCCTGGGCCGCTACGAAGGGATGATCCGTGAGCGCCTGCGCGCCCACGGCCTGCCGGAAGACCTCGTGTATTTGACGCTGATCGAAAGCGGCCTGTCGAACACGGCCGTGAGCCGCGCCCGCGCCGTGGGGATGTGGCAGTTCATGGCGTCGACGGGCAAGGGGTACGGTCTGGAGATCGATCCCTGGGTAGATGAACGGCGCGATCCGTTCAAGGCGACGGATGCCGCCGTTTCGCACCTGTCGGACCTGGTGGAGCGCCTCGGCAGCGTCTATCTGGCCGCTGCGGCCTACAACGCGGGTGCCGGCCGTATCGAGCGCGAGATCGCGCGCCTTCCGGGCGAGCAGGACACGGTGGACGACGCGACGTTTTTCGAGATCGCCGACCGGCGGAACTTGCGCCGCGAGACCCGTGACTATGTCCCGAAGCTGATTGCCGCAGCTTTGATCGCCAAGCAGCCCGAGCGCTACGGCTTCACGGACGTGCAGCGCATGCCGCCGCTCGTGTTCGACGAGGTCTCCGTGCCCGATGCCACCGGCCTCGACGTCATTGCACGGCTCGCCGATACGTCCGTCGCCGCGATTCTCGAGCTCAATCCGCAGTACGTCCGTGGCATCACGCCGCCGGGCAAGGATGCCGTGGTTCGCGTGCCGCGGGGCTCGGGCGCGCAGGTCGCGCAGCGCTATGCCGATCTGCCCGTCAACGAGCGGGTCACGTTCGTGGATCACTATGTCACGGCGGGGCAGACGCTGTCGGGAATCGCGCAGCGCTATCAGGTGACGGTGACGATGATCCAGGCGGCGAACCCCCACCTCAAGTCGCATGCGTTGAGGGTCGGGCAGCGGGTCATTGTTCCGATGAGCGGTCGTGTCGTGCCGCGCGGCGCCTGGAGTGTGCCGCCCGAGCCCCGCGTCCGTCGGGTCAGGGCGCGCTACGTTTCGGACAATCGCGCCTCCAGCCACCGCGTGGCGCCGGGCGAAACGGCGAGTGCCATCGCCCGCCAGCACGGCATCGGCCTGATGGCGTTACTGGAAGCGAATGACTTGACGATGCGGAGTGTGATCCGGCCCGGCGACGTACTGCGCATACCGAGTCGGTAACCACCGGCCTTCCGAATGACCAATGATCATTGCTCAATGATCATTGGTCATTCGTTTTTAGCGGTGCCGGAATCCCTTCATCACTTCAGTTTCGTAACCGTTCGCGGGATCGCGACCGGCGCCGAGCAGCTGCTCGACCTTGGCGGGGCCGCGGTTATAGGCGAGTAGCGCGAGCTGCATGTTCGCGGGATAGCGATCCAGCAGGTCCCGCAGGTACCGGAACCCGATCCGCAGGTTGGTATCGCGGTCATAGAGTTGCGCAGTCGTCAGCCCCGGCTCGTACAGCCGAGCGGTGCTGGGCAACACCTGGGTGAGCCCGATCGCGCCGACGTGGCTGATGGCGCGCGGGTTGAACCCCGACTCGACCTTCACCAGACGGAACGCCAGGCCGGGATCGATCCCCTCGCTGAGCGCGACGTCGTACACCGCCGTCGCCATGTCGGCCGGCAGGCGGTAGTGGGTCGAGTACTGCATGATCGCATTTACGCGGTCGAGCTGCAGCCGGGCGACTTCCAGCTCGCCCTGCTTGGCGTCGAGCTGCTGACGCAGCGAGCGCAGCTCACCGAGCAGCTCCGTGCCCGAAGCGGGCGCGCGCTCGGTGTCAGCGGTCGTGCCTCCAGCCCAGCCGCCCACCGTACTGACGAGCAGAGCGGCCAACACGATCATCCCGCCACGGATCATCAGACGTTGAGTTCTCGTATGCATACTCCTCTCCTGTTCGACTCTTGGTGAATCAAGGTGCCGCAGTTGCTTCAAGGCCCCCTCAAGCATCAGCCGGAGCCTTTTTCTTCTCTATCAACTGCACATCGCCGATCACCATGCCGGCATCGGCGGCCTTCACCATGTCGTAGACGGTCAAGAGGGCGACCGTCACTGCGGTCAGCGCTTCCATCTCAACACCGGTCCGCCCGACCGCACGCACCCGGGCCCAGACACGCACTCCCGGCAGCGATTCCGCCAGCGTCGTCTCGACCTCCACGTGGTCGAGACCCAGCGGATGGCAGAGCGGGATGAGCTCCGCCGTCTTCTTCGCCGCGAGCGTTCCAGCGACTTCGCTCACCGCCAGGACGTCGCCCTTGGCGATCGCCTGATCCGCGACTTGCTGAAACGCGTCCCGCGACATCCGTATCGTTCCCGTCGCGACCGCCGACCGATCCATCAGCGGCTTGTCGCCGACGTCGACCATCCGGGCTCGGCCCGCCTGGTCCAGGTGCGACAACTTCATGACCGCCGCACCCCCTCCAGGTCCTCGGCCAATACGGCAGCGAGCAACTGCGGGTTCACGTTGCCCTGCGCGAGATCTCGCGCATCCATCACTGCGGCGATCGCTTCCACGAGCTTCCCCGTGTCACCGCCGCGCCGTACCTCGCTGCGCAACCGCTCTGCCAGCGTATCGAGCATTGCGGTGAACCCACCGCGCGCCTGGAACGGCACCTGCCCGAGCGCGAACAGCATCGGCGCCTCCCAGAACCGCGCCGTCTGGTCCGGCTGGGCAGAACGGGCGGAATCCGTTGCAAAGAGCTTGCCAATACAGCCTTCCGCAGCAGTAACTCGTTGTGCCAGTTCTGGTTTAGTGCTAATACCCATGATCTGCTGCGCGAATGCTGTCACGGCACTGTCAGCGATTCGCGCCACACGAACCAGCACAACACGCGACAAAATCGTCGGAAGCAGGGCACCAGGGTCCGCCGCGGTCAGAATGAGCACGGAATCAGCGGGCGGCTCCTCGAGCGCCTTCAGCAAAGCATTCGCGGCAACCTCAGTCCCAAGCTGCGGAATGAGGCGTTCCGCGTCTCCGACGACGAATACCTTCCGCTTTCCCATAGCCGGCGTCAGCGTGAGCCGCTTCAACAGCAGCCTGACGGATGCCACCGGGTGGCTCTCCAAGCCGGCAGCCGGCGCGTACAGCGCTTGCTCACGCCGCGCCGCCATTTCCTCGGCCAGCGCATCTGCCACCAGCTCCACCTGCTTGTCCGCATCCGTCCCGCCACTGCCGCCGCGCTTGCTGAGCTCGATCGGTACAAACCAGTGGACGTCGGGATGCTGCAGCGAGAGCACGAGGCGGCAGGGACGGCAGTCCCCGCAAGGCTCGGCGCCCCCATTGCCGGGCGCTTCGCAGTGAATCAACTGGGCGAGCCATAGCGCAAGACGCTGCTTGCCGACGCCACGAGGACCGGTGAGCAGCAACGACTGCGGCAGCTTTCCGGAGGCGTGGGCGCCCGCCAGTCTCGACTTAACCCCTTCGTGCCCATAGATGGGCGGTAAAAGCATGCGGCAATCTAGCTGGAGAGGCGGTGCGCCGCACCACATCGTTTAATCAAGTCGTTGTGTTGCAATCAAGTACAGATACTCCGGCGCACTTGCGCCTATATAACGTACTGCATGCAAATGTGTTACGGCATTAAGTGAGGGCGCACTCGCGAGTTAATGCTGATTTTGCCGATTTTTTCGGAGTATTTTCGGGGTTTCTTTACTGCGGCGGGTGGTTCAGCAGCAGCCAGTAAAGTCCGACATCGGAGACGGCGCGGGCGAACGCCTCGAAATCGACCGGCTTGACGATGTAGCTGTTAGCCCCCAACTCGTACGCCCGCTCGATGTCGGGTTCCTCGCGCGAGGACGTCAGGACGACGACGGGAATCGACTTCGTTCGCGCGTCGCTCTTGAGATGTCGCAAGACCTCGAGGCCGTCGACCTTCGGCAGCTTGAGGTCGAGCAAGACGACCTTCGGTACCTGACCCTCGCCGTCTGAAAAGAACTGCAATGCCTCGGCGCCGTCGCGGCACAGGAACACCTGATTCGCGAGGTTCCGCTGTTTCAGCGCCCGCAGCGTCAGCTCGGCATCGGTGGGGTTGTCTTCGACGAGCAGGATATCGACGGGCGATTCCATCAGTGTTCCGTGGGTCGGGGCAGGGTGAAGTAGAAGGTCGCCCCCGCATCGACTTGTCCTTCGGCCCAGACTCGGCCGCCGTGACGCTGCACGATGCGCTTGACGATGGCGAGGCCCACGCCGGTCCCTTCAAAGTCTTCGACCCGATGCAGGCGCTGGAATACGCCGAAGAGCTTGTCCGTGTAGCGCGGATCGAAGCCCGCGCCGTTGTCTTTGATGAAATAGACACTCTGGTCGCCGTTCGGGTGCGCCCCGACTTCGATCACGGGGTGCGCTTGCCCGCGGGTGAACTTCGCGGCGTTTTGCAGCAGGTTGCTAATCACCTGACGCAGCAAGGCGCGATCGCCCTGCGCCGGCGGAAGGGCCGCGATCCGGATGTCCAGCGGGTGTGGCCGATCGGTCTCCATGCGGCGCACGTCGTCGGCGACGCCGCGCGCCAACTCCTCCATGTTCACGCGACCGGCGCCGAGCTCCTGGCGGCCCAGCCGCGAGAACGACAGCAGGTCGTCGATGAGCTGCCCCATGCGGCGCGTGTTCTGGTCGATCACGCCGAGGAGCCGCTGCGCTTCGGGGTCGAGCTGGGCGTTGTGGTCTTCCATCAGAATCCGGGCGAAGCCGTGAATGGCACGAAGCGGCGCCCGCAGATCGTGCGAGACGGAGTAGGAGAAAGACTCGAGCTCGGCATTGGTGGCCTGCAGCGCCTGGGTGCGTTGGGCGACCTGCGCCTCGAGCTCGTGGTGCGCGCGTCCAACCTGCTCCGCCATGGAATTGAACGACCGCCCGAGCAGCCCGAGCTCGTCGTCGCCCCGGACCGGGACGCGCTGGCTCAGATCGCCCGCTGCGACCGCCGCCGCCGCCCGCGTGACTTCGCCGAGGGGTCGGGTCAGCCACCGGCTGCCCAACCAGGCTACGACCGCGCCGATCATGGCGATCACCAGCGCCATGGGCGCCATCTTGAGGAGGTATTCGCGCGCGGGTGCCGCGATCAAGCGGCTCGGCATCTCGGCGACCACCATCCATGGCGTGCCGGGCACGGCCGCGGCACGCGCTCGCTTCAGCTCTCCACGCACGTAGCGAGCCGAGGCATGACTGGTGCGCACGCTCTCGGGTGGCGCCGAGACGATCGTGGCGAAGTCGGTCCAGGGATCTCCCGCCGCGTTTCCAAAGAGCAGAGCCACGTCACCACCCGCCAGGCCCGTCAGGGTCGTCCGCGTTCGCTCGCTCAGGGTCAAGCGGGCGACCTGCTGTACGATTCCCCCCGCCCCCTCTGCGTGGCCGCTCGCGACGGCAACCCCGAAGTAGAGCGTCGTGTCCCGGCGGCGCAGTGCGCTGAATTGCGCGGAGTCCGTCCCCGGTGATACGAGCACGCTGTCGGTGGGTGTGAAGCGGCCGGTGCGCAGCAACAGGCGGCCTCCGAAATCGCGCAGCTCGAGACCGGCATTGCTGGCGGTGTCGGTCGTGATCCGACGCATCGCCGCCAAGGCCTGCTCACGGCCGGCGTGGCCGTTCGACCGGAGAAATGCGACGATCGCGGGATCCTTGGCGACTCCCGTCACGCGCGCGCGCATCGGCGAGGTCTGGAGCAAGTCCGCCAGCACGCGCGTCGCGAGCGGCAGGCGTTTGTCGGCCAGCGCTCGCGCAGCCTGGCGGACCGCCACGTAGCCGGTCGTGAGCTGCGCCGCTGCTACCGCGAGCAGCAGAACGGTGACGAGGAGCGGCAGCTTCCGCTCGATGGACCAGGTCATGGTGCCTCCAGCACCTCTCGCACCTTCGCGACGATTGCGTCCGTGGTGAACGGTTTGGCGAGGTAGGCGACGCCCGGCTCCAGGATCCCGTGACTCGCGATTGCCCCATCGGGGTAGCCGGACATGTACAGCACCCGCAACCCCGGCCGGCTCGCGCGGATCGTATCGGCCAGCTTACGGCCGTTCATGTCGGGCATGACGATGTCGGTGAGGAGGAGATCGAGCGGCCCCTTGTGCCGGCGTGCGAGGTCGATCGCGGTGCTGCCACGGTCGGCCTCGAGCACCACGTAGCCACGCGACGCGAGGGCGCGATGGGTCAGGCGGCGCAGCTGCTCATCGTCTTCTACGACGAGGACCGTGCCGCCGCCGCCCTTGACGGCCCGCGGCGACGCCGGTTTGTCGAGCTGCTCCGGCAGCGCCTCGACCGCGGGGAGATAGATCTTGAACGTCGTGCCCTTGTTCGGCTCGCTGTAGATCCAGATGTTGCCGCCGCTCTGCTTCACGATGCCGTACACCGTGGACAGACCGAGGCCCGTGCCGCGGCCGACGGGTTTGGTGGTGAAGAACGGCTCGAACATCCGCGCCTGCGTCGCTTCGTCCATCCCACAGCCGGTGTCCGTGACGGCCAGCATGACGTAGTCGCCCGGGATCACGGCGACGTGTTGCGCCGCGTAGCTCTGGTCGAGCGTGGCGTTCTTCGTTTCGATGGTCAACGTGCCGCCGTCCGGCATCGCGTCGCGTGCGTTGATCGCGAGGTTCATGATGACTTGCTCGACCTGGTTCGGGTCGGCGCGCGTGGCCGCGAGGTTGGACGCCAGGCTGGTCTTCAGCTCGATGTTCTCGGAGATCAGCGAGCGGAGCATCTTGTCGAGGTTCAGCACGATGTCGTTGAGGTCGATGAGCCGCGGCTCGAGGACTTGCTTGCGCGAGAAGGCGAGCAGCTGTCGAGTAAGCGCGGCCGCGCGCCGTGCCGCTTTCCGAATCTCTTCGAGGTCCTCCATCTGACGCGTATTGCCGTCGAACTCCGCCGTCAACAGATCGGTGTAGCCGACGATCGCCGTGAGAATGTTGTTGAAGTCGTGCGCCACGCCACCGGCCAGCTGCCCGACCGCCTCCATCTTTTGCGACTGCAGCAGCTGCTCCTCGAGTCGCTTGCGCTCCGTGATCTCGGTGGCCACGCCGAGCATCGTGGGCTTCGCCTCATCGGCTACCTGCAGCGGCACTTTGATCGTCTGGAACCAGCGGGTCTCTTGCGTGGTGGGATTGGTGACGGGTTCTTCGGAAATGAACTTGGGGCGACCGGACGACATCACATCACGGTCGTCACGTAAGAAGTGCGCGACCTCCGTGGGACTCGTGTTGAAATCCGCGTCGGTCTTGCCAACCAGCCCCGCGGGCGTTGTGCCGTAGATCTCGGCGATCGCCTGATTGACCAGGATGAAGCGGCCGTCCCAGTCTTTCACGAAGATCAAGTTTGGGTTCGCGTCGATGATTTGATGCAGCAGACGCTCGTGGCGCCTGAGCGCGGCGCGCTCGCGCGCCCGCTCGAGCGCTTCCTGCAGCGCAGGGACAAGCCGCACGATCCGATCCTTCAGGATGTAGTCGGCGGCGCCAGCCTTGAGATAGTTGACCGCCGTCTCTTCATCGAGCGAACCGGTGACCAGAATGAAGGGCACGTCCGGCCGCAGCCGCTTCACCAACGCGAGCGCCTGCTGGCCGCCGAAGCCGGGCATGTTGTGATCGCACAGAATGATGTCGGGGCGAAAGGAATCCAAAGCGGCGATGAAGGCGGATTCACTGCGGACCTGCTCGATGATCGGCGCAACGCTCAACCGGCGAAGCTCGCGGCGCACGAGCTCCGCGTCGTTGTTGTCGTCCTCTGCCATGAGGACGCGCACCGGTTCCATACCGAACAGTTTTGAGTACGGCGTTTAAGATGTCTGTCGGCGAGCGGGAAGCTTAGAGTAGGGTATTGCCTACTCGAACCTAGGAAGTCGCCCGGAGGGCCGCCGGACTGATCAGGCCATGGCGCGTGGCGTAGAACGTCAGCTCGGCGTTCGACTTCATCTTCAGCTTGTGGAGCAGTCGCGCGCGATACGTCGTCACCGTCTTTGGTGAGAGACCGAGGTGCCGGCTGATCGCCGTAATCGGCCGTCCGGCCGCGAGCAGGCGCAACACCTCGAGCTCGCGGTCCGACAGCTGCTCGTGCGGGGCGGGCGCCGGTCCGCCCAGACCGTCCGCGACGGCCTGCGTCATCGCCGGACTCAGATACTTGTGGCCCGACATCACGCGCTGCAACGCGCGGACCAGTTCTTCGGGCGCGGACTCCTTGGTGAGATAGCCTGCGGCGCCGATCTCGAGCACGCGCAGCGCGAGCTGATCCTCGGGAAACATCGTCAAGATCAGAACCGGCAGCGCCGGCCGCGCGGCGTGCAGCTCGCGCAGGACGTCGAGGCCGTGCCGGTCGGGCAGGCCGAGATCGAGCAGCACGACGTCCCAGCGGTCGCCGAGCGCGAGCGCCAGGGCGTCCGCAGCGGTGCCCGCTTCGCCGAACTCGACCCCGTCGGGAAGACTTTGCAGGATCTCGATGAGTCCGCGCCGGACGAGGGCGTGGTCGTCGACGACGAGGATGCGGTTCATCGCGGCGGGAACCACGCGGTGACGCGCGTGCCCACGCGCTCGCGCGGCGCGACCTCCAGGACGCCGCCCAAGGCCGCCGCCCGTTCCCGCATGCCGAGAATGCCGAGCGATCCGGGGCCCGACGTCGCCGCCTCCGTGATGCCACGGCCGTCGTCGACGATGTCGAGCGTGACGCAGTTGCTCTTGAGGCCGAGCGCGATCTCCACCTGGGACGCGCTGGCGTGGCGGGAGATGTTGGTCAGCCCCTCTTGCACGATGCGGAACAGCGCGGTCGCGAGCTCCTGCGAGATCGCGCCATCGGTCGCGCCGATCATGGCGTGACAGCGGATGCCGGTGCGCCGTGTGAAGTCCTGCGCGAGCCACTCGAGCGCGGCGGGAAGGCCCAGCTGGTCGAGAATCGGCGGTCGCAGCTCGGTGGCGATGCGCCGGACCATCTTCACGAGATCGTCCACCATCGCGGCGGTCTCCGCCAGACGATTGCCGAGCGCCGGCGCTTCGCCCTTGGTGGCGTCCTGCGCCGCCGCCAGATGCAGTTTCAGCGCCGTGAGCGCCTGGCCGAGGGAATCGTGAATCTCGCGCGCGATACGCGTGCGCTCGTCCTCGCGGATGTCCTGCTGCCGCGTGGCGAGGCTGCGAAGGGCCGCGCGGGAGGCGCGGAGCTGCTCCTCCGCCCGGCGCGTCTCCGTGATGTCGCGCGTGATGCCAAGGAGAGCCTGGACGTCGCCCGAGCCGTCGCGCAGCGGCACCGCATGCGTCGCGAGCCAGCGCCGCCGGCCTTTGAGACCGACGATCTCGAACTCGAGCGTTCCCGAGTGTCCCGCAAACACGCGGCGGTGCAGATCGACGAATGCGGGGCGATGCTCGGCCGCAACGAGCTCGATGATCGACCCGCCGCGTACCTGGTCGAGCGAGCCGGCTTCGATCATGGCGAGGCCGGCGGGATTCATCTCCAGCAGCCGGCCCTGGGCATCCACGAGCTTCACGCACTCGGGCTCGCTCTCGATGATCGTGCGCAGCCGTTGCTCCGTGCGGCGCCAGTCCGTGACGTCGAACGCGAATCCCACGACGCCCGTGATTTCGCCGCCCGCGTCGATGACGGGCTCTACCCGCGCGCTATAGGTCCGACCCTGGAAGTGCGTCTCATACGATGAGGATTGGCCGCGGAGCGCCGCCTGATGGGCCGCGATGACGGTGTCGCGATCCGCCGGATCCACGAACGTTCCGACGGGCGTTGCCTCGACCGGCCCCTCGGGATGGCCGAACACTTTGATCGCGCCACCCCAGCGCGACGTGATCAACAGGTCACCGTCGGTGGACCACATCAACGCCGGCAACTGACTCAACAGCTTGGCTAAGTGCTCGGCACCGATCTGCGTTCCGGCTTGCCACATAGTGCTACGGTACTCTGTTCAGGTTGAAGCGTCCAGCACGTCCCGCACTTTCCGGGCGAGTCCGTCGGGGGAGAACGGCTTCTGGAGGAAAGCGCTCCCGGGCGGCAGTCCCCCTTGCTGCACGACGGCGTCGCCCGGATAGCCCGACATATACAGGACGCGAATGCCCGGTCGCTTGGCGGCCAGGCGATCGGCCAGCTCGCGCCCGGACAAGCCCGGCATCACGACGTCGGTCAGGAGAAGATGAATGGTGCCGCCGTGACGCTCCACAATGCGCTCGGCGGCCTCGGCATCCGTGGCGCTGAGCACGACGTACCCTTGCGCCTCGAGCGCGCGACAGCTGAGCGACAACACGGCAGGCTCGTCCTCGACGACGAGCAGCGTCTCGTTGCCGCGCGCGGCTCCGGCCCGGGAGGACGCGGGCGCGCTGGCCGGCGCAGCCTCGATGCGCGGCAGGTAGATCTTGAAGCTGGAACCCTTGCCGGGCTCCGAAAAGACCGAGATGTAGCCGCCGGATTGCTTCACGATGCCGTACACCGTTGCGAGGCCGAGGCCCGTGCCCTTGCCGACTTCCTTGGTCGTAAAGAAGGGCTCGAAGAGGTGCGCGCGTACGGTGGCATCCATGCCGTGGCCGGTATCGGTGACCGCGAGCATCGCATACGGCCCTGGAACGGATCCCAGGTGCGCCTGGGCGAATGCTTCGTCGAGGTCCACGTTCGCCGTCTCGATCGTCAGTTTGCCGCCGGCCTCCATGGCATCGCGGGCATTGACCGCGAGGTTCACGATGACCTGCTCGATCTGGTTTGGGTCGGCGCGCACGCGACCGAGGTCGGATGCGTGCACCGTGACCAGCGTGATGTGCTCACCGATCAGACGCCGGAGCATCTTGTCCATCTCGGCCACGACGCCGTTCAGGTCGAGGATCTCGGGCTGCAGCATTTGCCGGCGACTGTAGGCGAGAAGCTGACGCGTCAGCGAGGCCGCGCGGTCCGACGCCTTCCGGATCTCCTCGACGTCCCCGCGCTTGGCGTCGCCGGGCGGGAGGTCGCGCAACAGGAGCTGCGTGTTCCCCAGGATCGCAGTCAGCAGGTTGTTGAAGTCGTGCGCGATTCCGCCGGCGAGCTGACCGACCGCCTCCATTTTCTGCGATTGCCGGAACTGCTCTTCGAGATGGCGTTGATCGGTCACGTCACGCTGCGTGCCCCACACCCGCACGAGATGCCCATCCTCGAGGAAGCCGACGACGTTATTCAGGAAGACGCGGGACCGCCCCTCGCGATCGTGCTCGCGTGTTTCCGAGTCCGCGACACGGTAGCCCGCACGGATGAACGCGCGGATCTGCTCGCGGTTGGTGGAGTCGGTGACGTTGTGCAGCTGCGACAACGGCACGCCGACCATCTCGCGCGCCTCGCGATAGCCGTACATGCGCGCCATCGCGTCGTTGCACTCCGCGATGCGGGCGCCCGCGTACAACCGGTCGATCTGCTCTTCCTCCGGCAGATTGATCGGTACGGGTGGGTCGATCTCCAGGCGCGACACGCCCTCGGAGCTTTGCGCGATGAAGGAACGGTAGCGCTCTTCGGCCCGCCGACGCTCCGAGACGTCCATGCCGATCGCGAGCCAGCCGCCCCCCGTGAGTGGTGCGTTGGCCCAGATCGTGTCGAGCACGGCGCCGGCGCGCGTCCGCGTACGGAAATCGGTCCACGTTCCCACCGGCTGCCCGATCGATTGCTGGACGCGGCGGCGCTCGGCGGCATCGGGATAGAGGTCGGCGAAGATGTCGCGCTCGCGGGCCTCGGCGATGTCGTAGCCCAGGACGCTCGACCACTCGCGGTTACCCCACTGGATACGGCCCTGCTCGTCCAGGAAGACGAGCATCACCGGAATGTTGTCCACGATGCGCTGGAGCAGCTCGCTCTGCTCGCGCCAGGCGTCGGTGACGCGCTTGCGCTCGATCGCCATCGCCATCTGCGACGACACGAAGGTCAGGATGTCGAGCTCGCTCGGCCCGTAGCGGACGCCCTGCGAGTAGGTCTGGGTCACGACGACGCCGATCGTGCGGTCCTTCACTTTCAGCGGCACGCCGAGCCAGTCGATCGACGGCGCGCCGATGAGCTCGGCCTCGCCGGCGGCCACGAGCCGCTCGTAGACCTCGGGTGTGGCGAGCAACGGCTGGCCGGTGCGCAGGACGTACTCGGTCAGTCCCTTGCGGAGCTTACGTGGCCGCACGTCGCAGGTGAGGTCGATTTCGTCGACGAAGTAGGGGAACTCGAGCTGGTTCTTTTCGGCGTTGTACAGCGACACATAGAAATTCTTCGCGGGCATGAGCTCGCCGACGATGTGGTGAATCGCGCGGAGCAGCTCCTGAAGATTGTCCACCACGTGCGAGGTGTGAGAAATGCGATACACCGCTTCCTGGACGCATTCGGCGCGGCGGCGCGCCGTCACGTCGCGGAAGCTCCACACCCGCCCCACCGCGCGCGCTTCCAAGCGCAGGGGAATCGAGTATCGCTCGAAGACGCGGCCGTCCTTGAAGGCCAACACGTCGAAGCTGTCGGCGTCGGGATCGGCGTAGCGCTCCCGAATCCCGTCGACGAACGTCTGCGGATTGAGGAGCTGGTCGGAGACGTGTGCGATCAGGCGCCGGCGCCCCGGCTCATCGTCGTTTTCCGCGATGAATGCCGCCGGCAGGCTCCACATCTCCTCGAAGCGGCGATTGTGGGCGAGGATCTTGCCGCGGAGGTCAACCACGAGAATGCCGTCGGCGGTCGACTCGAGCGTCGCCTTCAGTACGGAGACCGTCAGCGAGTCTTCGACCCTACGGGGTTTCTTCGCCCTCGCCTTCTCCGGAGCCTCCTTGGCGGTCGGTCGGCGTGGCGGGCGGCGCGTAGGCATGGCCCGAATGTACGAACCGCGGGCAACTTGGCCATGGAGAGAGACGGGGTGACTCGGGTCACGGGCCTACTATCGTATCGCACCTAGCTTTCCAACCCCTTACCGACATTCGGAGCCGGGTTGGCAGCCAAGCGGTTTCGCTGGCTGGGCGTCGAGGAATCGACTCGCGCGGAGCGACAGCTACGTGCGGCGGCGCGTCAGCAGGAGGCGGTGGCGCACCTGGGCCAGCAGGCGCTGGCCGGGGCGCTGCGGGCCGACCTGTTCCAGACGGCCGCCACGTTGGTCGCCAGCGGATTGGACGTCGAGTTCAGCGACGTCCTCGAGTTCAAGCCCGAGCATCGGAGCCTGCTGCTGCGCGCGGGTCAGGGGTGGCGCGACGGTCAAGTCGGCAAGACGCTCGTGAGCGCCGAATCGGGGGCGCTGGCGAGCTACGCGCTCGCCGCGCCCGGTCCCGTCGTCGTTGAAGATCTCGCCCGCGAAACCCGCTTCACCATTCCCTCTCACCTAGCCGATCACGACGTCGTCAGCGGCGTCTGCGTCGTCGTACAAGGACGCGAGCGCCCCTGGGGCGTGCTCGGTGCTTACAGCGCGCAGCCGCGCGAGTTCAGCGGACCGGACGTGCTGTTCATCCAGGCGCTCGCCCACGTGCTGGCGACCGCGCTCGAGCGCGCCCGCGTCGAAGAAGCGCTCCGCAAGAGCGAAGAGCACTTCCGGTCGCTGACGGAAAACGC
>Ga0310811_10004116_pt1 | contig 18302 bp, 17 predicted proteins | sample YCmetagenome_FD_207642 | JGI IMG/M metagenome (GOLD analysis project Ga0310811, IMG submission 207642) | Soil microbial communities from experimental microcosm in Duke University, North Carolina, United States - YC | ecosystem: Engineered > Artificial ecosystem > Soil microcosm > Unclassified ...
TGCGTCATCGCGGGTGTCTTGGACCCAACGGGCGCGAGCGGTCCCCAGCGTGACTAGACTAGGTTACCGACCCTCCGTGCGGCGTTTACCTCGCCAACCCCCCCAGGGCAGGAATGCAGCAAGGGTACGCGGGCTCTGACGGGTGCGCGGGGGGTCCCCTACTCGTTCCCCCTGTTCGGTGGCCTGCGGCCACCTTCCCGTGATTCGTAGGGGATGTCTCCCGGGGGGACGACCCCCCGGACCCCCCGATGCGGCCTTCGGCCGCGAGGACGGGGTTCCGCTCCGCACGGCCGAGAGCACGGGTTTGGGTCTGCACGGCCGCGAGGACGGGTTTCAGTCTGCGAGGATGAAGGCATGGCGGCAGACGACGTAGCAACTGGGGCTACCGGGGGCACGGGCCCGAAGCAGTCCCTGGCCCTGTATCGCAAGTACCGGCCGGCTACCTTCGCTGAAATCCGCGGCCAGGAGCACGTCACCGGACCGCTCCGCCAGGCACTGCGCAGCGGCAGGATCAACCACGCGTACCTGTTCAGCGGCCCCAGGGGCTGCGGCAAGACGTCAAGCGCCCGAATCCTCGCCAGAAGCCTCAACTGCGTCAACGGCCCCACGCCCGACCCGTGCGGCGTCTGCGACTCCTGCGTCGCACTCGCCCCGTCAGGTCCTGGCAGCATCGACGTGATCGAGATCGACGCCGCCAGCCACGGTGGTGTCGACGACGCCCGCGACCTGCGGGAGCGCGCCTTCTACGCCCCTGTCGCCGGCCGCTACAAGATCTACATCATCGACGAGGCGCACATGGTGACGCAGCAAGGCTTCAACGCCCTGCTCAAGCTCGTCGAAGAGCCGCCGCCGCACCTGAAGTTCATCTTCGCGACCACCGAGCCGGAAAAGGTGATCCCGACCATCCGGTCCCGGACCCACCACTACCCGTTCCGGCTCATGCCGCCGTCGGTGATGCGCGACCTGACTGAGGAGATCCTCAAGTCGGAGCACGTCCCGTTCGACCCGGCCGTGCTGCCCCTGGTGGTGCGGGCGGGCGGCGGCTCGGCGCGAGACACGCTCTCCATCCTCGACCAGCTCCTCGCGGGCTCAGACGAGGAAGGCATCAAGTACGACCGCGCGGTCGCGCTGCTCGGCTACACCGACGCGAGCCTGCTCGACGAGATCGTGGACGCGTTCGCCGCGCGCGACGGCGCAGCGGTCTTCCGTGCGGTGAACCGGGTCATCGAGGGTGGGCACGAGCCGCGCCGCTTCGCCACCGACATGCTTGACCGGTTCCGTGACCTGATCGTGCTCGCCTCAGTGCCGGACGCGATCGACACCGGGCTGCTCGACGTCCCGCCGGATCGCGCCGAAGCCCTCAAGGGCCAGGCTGAACGGTACGGCCTCGCGTCGCTCACCCGCTCCGCCGACCTCGTGGCGACCGGCCTCGACCAGATGCGCGGCGCCACGTCGCCGCGGCTGCTGCTTGAGCTGATGTGCGCGCAGGTGTTGCTCCCCGCCGCCGCGACCGACGAGCGGTCGCTCCTTGCCCGCCTTGAGCGGCTGGAGGCCGGCGCGGGTCCCGTCGCCGGGAACGTGCCGGTCACCTCCGGGCAGGAGAACAACGACTATTCAGAACGGAGTCATGTTTCTCCCCCACCCCGTCAGCCTTCTGTCTCCGGGCCGGCGCAGGGGTCCGGGCTGCCTGCGTCGGGCGGTGAGCAGCCAGCCCCGGCTTCGGCCAGGCAGCCAGCGCAGCAGCCCGCGCCGGCCGAGCCATCGGGGTCTCCGCAAGCCGCGGCGCCGGGGGCATCCGGCCAGCAGGGCGGCGCACAGCGCCCCGCGCCGGTGCCGCCCTCGGGACCGGGTGCGCCCGCCGCGCCGCCACGTCCGGCAGGGCCGTTCACGCACGCCTCGGGAGGTCAGGGAGGCCAGGGGACCGCGGGTGCTCCGCCCAACACCCCTCGGGGCACGGTGAGCGTCGACGTGCTCAGGCAGGCGTGGCCGAACGTGATCGAGGCCGTCAAGGCCAAGGGCCGCGTTCCCTGGATGCTTGTCCGCAACGCATCCGTGGCCTCCTACGACGAAGGGGTGCTGACCCTTCGCTTCCCGCGCCAAGGCGACGTCAAGGGCTTCCAGGGCACCAAGTACGAGGATGTGCTCAAGCAGGCGCTCAACGCGATGTTCGGCATTAACGTCGTGATCCGCGCGGTCACCGGCGGAGGTGACGCCCCGTCGCCTGCGCGCCGTCCAGGGCCAGGTCCGGGACCGTCCGCGCCACCCGCGCAGCAGGGTCCTCCGTCGTCTTACGGCCAGCCATCGTCGGGGCAGCCCGAGGCATCCGCGGCGCCACCGGACTACCCGCCCGCCGCGCCCTCGGCTCAGTCGCAGTCACCGGGAGCCAACGGTGCACCCAGCCCAGCCGGCCAGGCGCGGGGCGCAGCGGGTGGCGGTGGGGGCGGAGGCACGAACTCGTTCGGGAGTGCTGTGATGAGCGGCGACGGCGACCTGCCACCGCTCCCGCCACCTCCGGCACCGGACGACGATGAGGATTTTGACCCGGATGATGAGGACATGTCGTCCTCGACGACGGTGAACGACCTGACCGGCATGGCCCTCATCCAGCGCGAACTCGGCGCCCAGATCATCGCGGAATACGAGGACTAGCGGCGTCGGCCGATTGCGGCGGCCCAACGACGCAGGTCGGAGGCGCGGCTGGCCGCCCGGCACATCGGAAATGCCGGACTAGCGCGCGTTGTCCAGCGGGCGGACTGAACCGGATTGGCTAAAGCGTCGGCAGGCCGAAGTAGGCTTCCTTCCATGGGACCTGGCGGCTTTGATATGCAGCAGATCTTCGCAGCTGCGCAGCAGGCGCTGAACGCACAGCAGGAACTCGCGAACAGCGAGGTAACTGGGACGGCCGGCGGCGGTGCCGTTCGGGCCGTAGTCAGCGGCGTCGGCCAGCTGATCGACCTTACGATCGAACCCAGCGTGATCGACCCCGCAGACCCGGCGGAGAGTGCCGCGACCATCGCGGACCTCGTGCTCGCGGCTGTGCGCGACGCGTGGGAGTCGGCTGTCGACCTCCAGCAGCGGCAGCTCGGCGCCCTTGGCGGCGGGTTCGGCGGTTTGGGCGGGGTTGGCGGGGCGCCCGCTGGATTCGACTTGTCCAGCCTCGGCCTGCCCGGCCTCGGCGGCGCCGCTGGAGCCCTCGCCTATGACGAGGATGAAGAAGACGACGAAGACGACGAGGACGAGGAAGACTTCGACGAGGACGACGAGGACGACTCCGCCCACAACGACCGCCCGGCCGGCGCACCGCACGATGAGCCCGGCCGATTCCGCGACCTGGATTAGCGCCTCCGATGTACGAAGGCGTTATCCAGCACCTCATCGATGAGCTTGGCCGGCTGCCTGGCGTAGGGCCGAAGGGCGCGCAGCGGATCGCGTTCTACCTGCTCGCCGCCGACCCGGAGGACGTCAGGCGGCTCGCGGCCGCGCTCGTCGAGGTGACCGAGCGCGTGCGCTTCTGCAAGACCTGCGGGAACGTCGCGGAAGACGAAGAGTGCCGCATTTGCCGTGACACCCGGCGTGACCCGACGGTGCTGTGCGTCGTCGAGGAGCCGAAGGACGTCGCTGCGGTTGAGAAGATCCGTGAGTTCCGGGGCCGGTACCACGTCCTCGGCGGCGCGATCAGCCCGATCGACGGGATCGGCCCTGATGACCTCCGGGTCAGGGAGCTGATGACCCGGCTAGCGGACGGCACGGTGACCGAGCTGATTCTCGCAACCGACCCGAACCTCGAAGGCGAAGCAACCGCGACCTACATCGCCCGGCTCGTCAAGCCGATGGGCGTGCGCGTGACCCGGCCCGCCAGCGGCCTGCCGGTGGGTGGTGACCTAGAGTACGCGGACGAGGTGACCCTTGGCCGCGCTTTCGAGGGACGCCGTCTGCTCGACGTATAGCGAAGATTTTCCTGGTAGACGGCTTGTCCACCGAAAAATAGCGGGACATAGCCAGGGTGGAAAGTCGATTGGGCGAGGTCCAAAGACCCAGCTAAACTCGACGGCGGTCCGCCAACAGATACTGGGAGGAGCGGCGCGTCCAGATGGCCCTTGTCGTGCAGAAATACGGTGGTTCGTCGGTAGCCGACGCGGAGGGCATCAAGCGCGTAGCCAAGCGCATCGCTGCTACGAAACAGGCTGGCAACCAGGTCGTCGTGGTCGTGTCTGCGATGGGCGACACCACGGACGAGTTGATCGACCTGGCGAACAAGGTCAGTCCCGCGCCGCCTGGGCGGGAACTCGACATGCTGCTTACCTCCGGTGAGCGGATCTCGATGGCGCTGCTCGCTATGGCGATCGCCACACTGGGCATGGAGGCGCGCTCCTTCACGGGCTCGCAGGCCGGTGTCATCACCGATGACGTACACGGGCGGGCCAGGATCATCGACGTCACGCCGGGCCGGATCTCCTCCGCGCTCGCGGAGGGCGCGATCCCGATCGTGGCTGGCTTCCAGGGTGTCTCGCAGAACACCAAGGACATCACCACGCTTGGCCGGGGCGGCTCGGACACCACGGCGGTGGCGCTCGCGGCCGCGCTGAACGCGGACGTCTGCGAGATCTACACCGACGTAGACGGCGTATTCACCGAGGATCCCCGCGTGGTGCGAGCTGCCCGCCGCATCCCGAGGATCACCTACGAAGAAATGCTTGAGATGGCCGCGTGCGGCGCAAAGGTGCTGATCCCCCGGTGCGTTGAGTACGCCCGGCGGTACAACCTGCCGATCCACGTGCGGTCATCGTTCAGCGACAAGATTGGAACCTGGGTCAGCGGTCACGCTGGCTCCGAGTCGGAGGAAGCCGGTATGGAGCAGGCCATTATCTCCGGAGTCGCACACGACCGGAGTGAGGGCAAGATCACCGTGGTCGGTGTGCCCGACAAGGTCGGCGCGGCCGCCGGGATCTTCGGGATCGTCGCGGAGGCCGGCGTCAACATCGACATGATCGTGCAGAACGTGTCGGCGATCGCCACGGGCCGCACCGACATCTCGTTCACCCTGCCGGGCGCGGACGGGCAGAAGACGCTGGAGACCCTGCGCGCCGCACAGGAGAAGATCGGCTTCCAGGACCTGCTCTACGACGACCGGATCGGCAAGGTCTCGCTGATCGGCGCGGGGATGCGCTCGCATCCCGGCGTCAGCGCCAAGTTCTTCGGGGCGCTCGCCTCAGCCGGCGTGAACATCCAGATGATCACCACCTCCGAGATCCGGATCTCGGTCGTGGTCAGCCAGAGCGACGTCGACGTCGCGGTCAACTCGACCCACCGGGCGTTTGACCTCGAAGCCGACGAGGTCGAGGCCGTTGTATATGGAGGTACCGGGCGATGAGCGCCGCTGTTTCCGGGCGTCGGCCCACCCTCGCCGTTGTCGGCGCGACCGGTGCCGTTGGCACCGTGATGCTCGACCTGCTCTCGACCCGGGAGGATGTGTGGGGGGAGATCAGGCTGATCGCCTCGCCCCGCTCCGCGGGTCGGCGGCTCACCGTCCGCGGCGAGGAAACCCCGGTCATCGCGCTGTCCGAGTCGGCCTTCGACGGCGTCGACGTCGCCATGTTCGACGTGCCCGACGAGGTCTCCGCCGCCTGGGTGCCGGTCGCTGCGGCGCGCGGCGCGGTCTGCGTGGACAACTCCGGCGCCTTCCGGATGGACCCCGAGGTGCCGCTCGTGGTGCCCGAGGTCAACCCAGCCGATGCGCTGGCACGGCCTAAGGGGATCATCGCGAACCCGAACTGCACCACGCTGTCGCTCATCGTGGCGGTGGGCGCGCTGCACCGTGCCTTCGGGCTTGAGGAACTGATCGTCGCTTCCTACCAGGCGGCCTCGGGTGCCGGGCAGTCGGGCATCGACACGCTCTATGCCCAGGTCGAGAAGGTCTCCGGCAGCAAGCTCGGCCAGCGGGCCGGGGACGTGCGCGCGGCGGTGGGCGACCTCGGGCCGTTCCCCGCTCCGCTCGCGCTCAACGTTGTGCCGTGGGCGGGCTCCCTGAAGGACGCGGGCTGGTCCTCTGAGGAGCTCAAGATCCGCAACGAGTCACGCAAGATCCTCGGGCTGCCCGCACTGCGGGTCAACGCGACTTGTGTCCGGGTGCCCGTAGTGACCACGCACTCGGTCGCGGTGCACGCCAGGTTCTCTCAGCCTGTCGGCAGGGAAGCGGCCTGGGAGACGCTGCGGGTGGCGCCGGGGGTTGTGCTCAGCGACGACCCTGAGCACGGCGAGTACCCGACCCCGGCCGACGTTGTCGGCACCGACCCCACCTGGGTGGGCCGGGTCCGCGAGTCGCTCGATGACCCGACCAGCATCGAGTTCTTCGTGTGCGGTGACAACCTGCGCAAGGGCGCGGCGCTGAACACCGCACAGATCGCGGAGCTTCTCGCAGCCGAGTTCACAGAATAGTTTCCGTTGGCTACTCCCTAGTAGCAGCCGACTACTCAAAGGCATATAGCGGCAGGTCAGGGCCTCCCGCTATATGCCTTTTTGGCGGTGGAAGTCTGGTTCATCAGGGCCTAACTAGTTAACAATAGTTATATATATCGTTTCGTGTCCCAATGGTTATGGGCGCTGATACAGTCATTCAGCCGGGTGAGCCTTCCCCTGCGCGAATGGGCGGTCGCGCGGTGGAACAGCGCGCTGCGGGCACATTTCACAAACTGTCCAGGAGGTAACTCGTGGCCTCGACTCGCAGCCGTCCTAGCGGCCGTGAGCACGCTCGACCAACAACTGGCGGGGTGGCGGCCGAGCACGCGACCAAGATCTACACGGTCTCGGTCATCGGCATAGTGATAGTCATCGCAGTCCTGGCGTTCACCAGCATCGGTCACGTCATCGACGCCGCGACGCAGCACTTCATGCTCTTCTACGCGGGCGTGTTTGCGCTGATCAGCCTGTGTGCGTCGGTCGGACTCGGGTTCGTCGCGACGGATCGGATGTTCCTGCATCCGGGCCAGCGTGTCTTCATCCAGGCAGCGCACCGGGCGGCCTCGTTCGGCGCGGTTAGCTTCCTGATCATCCATATCGTCACCGAGATCCTCGCCCAGCGCGTCCATGTGATCGACTCGGTGGTTCCGTTCCTCTCACCGTTCCGCACCTTCTACATCGGCCTCGGCACGATCGCCTCGGATCTAATCATCCTTCTAGTGATAACGGGCATCATGCGTGGTCGGTTCAACGCGAGCGGAAAAGCTTGGCGCTGGCGTGCGATCCACTACACGTCCTACGTAGCCCTCGTCTTCGGCGTCTGGCACGGTCTGCTGGGCGGACGCCCCGGCAAGCCCTACGTGGACTGGAGCTACGGCTTCGTCATCGCGTTCGTGCTGCTCGGACTCGCGATTCGGGTCCTGAGCAACGGCCTGCGGCCGAAAGAGAACCTGAGCGCTCCGCCCGTGGAGCAAGCGGCGAACTCGGCGTCGGCCCCGTTGCGGGCCGCGGCCATGCTTGCCCAGTACGGTGGCACGCGCGTTGGCAAGACGGCGATCATGGGCGGGTCCTCGTCAACGGGGGCACAGCCGATGCTGTCCGCTCCCGTGACCGCGACTGTTGTGCCTGACCGACCCGCCCTGCCCGCAGGTGATTCGGCGCCCTCGGCGCAGCCGTTCTACGAGCCCGGCTACGAGGGACCGCCACGGTACCTCGGGGCGCCACGGGACACCGGGCCGCGGCCGCGGCCGCAGACCGGTCCCATGCCTCGTCCCGCTACTGGGCCGATGCCGCGCGCTACCGGCGCCATGCCGCGGGCGACTACCGGCTCGATGCCGCGTGTTCCTACTGGCCCCATGCCAGTGCAGGGAAGCGGTCCCATCCCGCGTGGGCGTTCCGGGCCGATGCCTGGCCACCCCAGCGGCCCGTTCCCGCGCGCCGACACTGGCTCGTTCCCGCGCGCCGACACTGGCCCGATGCCGCGTCCCGATACTGGGCCGAGGCTTCGTCCTACCGACCCGATGCCGCGGCATGCGACCGGATCCTTCCCTGCCGCGCCTCCTCCGCCTCCCCCGCCACCGTCGTGGACCGGCCCCATGCCGAGGGCCGCGACTGGGGGTATGCCGCAACTCGACGACGACTGGGGCCCTGGCCCAGGGCCACGACACATGCCGCCAGGTCCCGCTCCGCGCGGCCCGGCGGGTCCGCCGCCGCGTGGCGGCACCGGGCCAGTGCCGGTCTGGGACGACCCCAGGCAGCGGCCGCCGACCGGGCCGATGCCAATGCCGATGCCGCAGCCGCAGGCTGGCAGGCGGCCCGAGTACCAGGAATGGCCGGAACCCGGCTATGACCAGGACTGGCAAGAGCCTGGCTATGACCAGGGATGGCTGGAAGCTAGCCATGACGAAGGCGGCTACTACGAGCAGCCGCCGTGGGATGGCTATCTACCCGAGTCGGACCCTGACCTCAGGTACCGGGAACCCGGTCCTGGCATGCCTGGCTACCGGGGCTCTCGTGAGCACAGGTACGGCGGTGATCGCTACTAATGAATCCGACTAACCCAGCCGAGCTTGACGTCCCAACAATCATGCGGATCGGCGCGGCCAGGATGACGGCTGGCCTTGACCGCATGGGACGGCTCGACCTCGCCGCGCACACCGAGATTTTCGGCCCGCTGCCCAGGGTGTCGGTTCAGCAGTTGATCGACATGGCCGCGCAGGTTGACCTGCGCGGCCAGGGCGGCGCCGGGTTCCCGTTCGCGCGCAAGCTCAAGGCCGTCGTAGACGCGTGCAAGAAAACGGGTCAGCCGAGCATCGTCGTGGTGAACGCCACCGAAGGCGAGCCCGGGTCGTTCAAGGACAAAATGCTCCTGATCAGGTCCCCGTACCTGATCCTGAGCGGCGCGGCGCTCGTTGCCGAGGCGCTCGAAGCCGAAGAGGTCATCATCGGGGTGACCAACAACGAGCTCGCGAACCGGTCGATTGAGGCGGCGATAGCTGCCGAGCCGGGGCTCCGCGGACTCATGCGCGTCTTTGAGCAGCCGGAGCGCTTTATCTCCGGCGAATCGGGCTCGCTTGTCCGCGGCATCAACGGCAAGAAGCCGGTCCCGCCCGGCCGCAAGCAACTCGCTGCGGAGAAGGGCGTCGACGACCTGCCAACCCTGCTTTCGAACGCGTCTACGTTCGCGCAGATCGCAGTGCTCGCGCTGCTCGGGCCCGAGCGGTTCGCTTCGGTCGGCGTGCCGGAGGAGCCCGGTACCGTGCTGCTCAGCGTTAGCGGGTCGGCAAAGCGTCCCGCCGTCGTCGAGTGCCCGACCGGGGTCCCGCTCGGCGCGGTTCTGGACATCTGCCAGGCACCTGCCGGGGACGGGGTCCTCGTGGGCGGGTACCACGGCATGTGGCTCGACGGCGAGACGGCGTACCAGGTCCCGGTTGGCCGGGAAGGGCTCGCGTCGGCGGGCGGCACCTTCGGGTCGGGCATCGTGCTGCCGCTCGGTGACGGGACCTGCCCGCTTGGCGAGGTTTCCAGGATCGCCAGCTACCTCGCGGGCGAGTCGGCTGGGCAGTGCGGGCCGTGCAAGCTGGGCTTGCCCTCCATTGCCCGCGCCCTTGCCGCGATTGTCGATGGCTCGGGTGGCATCGAGGCGCTCGACGTCGCGCGCCGCGCGGCCGCCGCAGTGAACGGCCGCGGTGCCTGCTCGCACCCGGACGGCACCACGCGGTTCGTCTTGTCGGCGCTTGAAGTCTTCACCGAGGACCTCGCGGCGCACGTCTTCCACTCCACCTGTGGTCGGCCGGTACGCGGCATGCTGCCGCTGCCTGAGGGGCCAGAGATGGCCGACGCCAAGCAGCTCATGGTCGACTGGGTGCGGTGCGAGGGGCACGGGCTGTGCGCCCACCTTGTGCCTGAGCTGATCCACCTGGACGCGTCCGGCTTCCCGGTCATCCTGCCGATCCCCGTGCCGCCGTGGCTGGAGAAAGACGCGCAGCAGGCGGTGCAGATGTGCCCGGCGCTAGCACTGCGCCTGGACACCGACCCGAAGAAGCGCGGCGGTGGCGGCGGCCCGAAGCCGCCGCCTATTCCCGTTGCCGCGCCAACGCCGCGCACTGGCCTGCTGGGCGGCGGCGGGCGCAAGTCCATCTCCGCGGGTTAGCGGAGGCCGGTCGGCTCGACCCATGATGTTGGATACTTTTCCCTCTTCGATGGTGGAAAAGTATCCAACATCTTTAGTTTGCGGTTAGCCGAGCCTATCGCGCGGTGTGCGGTCACCAAGGATTTCCGCTAGTTCCCGGTCGATGGTGGCGAAGGCGGTGCGCAGCGCATGCTCGGCCGCTGGATTTGGGCGACGACGCAGATAGCCTGTCACGGTAAGCGCCCCTTGAGCGAAAAGCTCGCGGAGGCAGACGCCAGTGAGCCTTAGCCAGAGGAAAACGAAGGCGAGGCCCAGCATCGGCAACACGTCAACGTAGTGGGACGTGAACATGGGCCGTGACATGCCTGGCCAGCCTCCTCTAAGGGTCCTGATCGCTGGTGGGGCTCGGCGGCATAAGAGCGTCGCTCTTATCGTGCAGTCCGCCAAGGTGCTTCATTTCCCTTACATGAGGGACGCCCAATCGGGCCCGCTGGATTACATCGTTAACTCCTCTCTTAGAGGTTAGGGACTATGTCAGGATGTCAAGCTTTCCGTTGTTTCCCGGGGGCTGTTCGTTGGTAAAAGTTGCTCTCCACGTGCAGTTGGCGGTCGTACTTGAGTTCCCAGCATTCTCTCAGGTTCCTGCCGGGACATGCTTGCGGCGAAGTAACACTCGAAAGTGGAACCGCAATATCGGATATTCCAGGAATTCAGCGTGGGGTCATCGCTGGGGGTTGTCCCGGCGTAGCCCGTTCATGAGGAGGGCGAGCAGTCGATCGGCTTGCGCGGAGCTGTCCGGGGCGTCTTGGGCGGCCCAGGCGATGGCGCCGACCATCTTCAGCACATCCGCGTCGTCGGCATCCGCGACGATGACTCCTGACTCCCGCGCCCGGGCCAGCAACTCGGCCCCAACCTCGAACATTTCCGCATGCAAGGTCGAGACGAGTTCATGGCTGCGGTCGAGCGCCGAGTTCATCACGGCGGCAGACAGGCCGCGATAGGCCAGGCCATGCCTGAGCACAGCACGCAGCCACATGGAGAGGGCGTCGTAGGGGTCCTCAGTGGTCGCCAGCCTGCGGCCAAGGTCGGCCAACTCCGCCATCTGCTCGGCCAGCACCGCCTCGATGAGATCCAAGCGCGCAGGGAAGTGCCGGTACAGCGTCCCGCTGGCGACCCCTGCCCGGCGGGCGATCTCGTCCAGGGAGGCATCCGCGCCGGACTCGGCGAACACGACTTTCGCCTGCTCAACCAGTTGCTTGTAGTTACGCCTGGCGTCCGCGCGCACAACACCACTTCCTTGCTAACCGGGGACACAGTCCGGTACGGTGAGCTTCATAACCGGACCATGTCTCACTTTACGGGTGTGCCTCGCCCGGAGCACGGAGGGCCGCCTTATGGCGCTGACGATGCAAGACCGGATCGACATTACCGACCTAGTCAATCTCCACGGCCACCTCACCGACGCGGGCGAGCTGGACCAAGCCGGGGACCTGTTCACCGCAGACGTCACCTATGACCTTGCCGACTTCGGCCTCGGCGCGGTGCACGGGACCGCTGCCCTGCGTGCGGCCGCGCTCGCCATGGGCAGCGCCAACCCGGTCGGCCATCACGTCACCAACATCGTGATCACGCAGCTCGACGGCAGCTCGGCTCGGGTCCGCTCCAAGGGAATCGGCATCAAGGCCGACGGGACGGCCGGCAGTGTCGTCTACGACGACATTGTCACGCGCCAACCCGAGGGCTGGAAGATCAGCTACCGCAAGGTGTCCGCTAGGCGGGCACCACTTGGCGGGGAGGGGGCCGGGCCACGGGAGGTTCTTGAGCGCTGGCGCCAAGCCGCCATCAACCAGTCCGTTGCCGAAATGCGGGGCGTGTACGCGGCCGACGCGGTACACGAATTCCCATTCACGCGCCCAGGCATGCCGTCCCGCCTCGAGGGCCGGGCCGAAATCGTCAACTGGATAGCCACCGGATGGCACGCCAGCCCACTGAAGTACGAGCGTTACCGCACGCTCGCCATCCACGACACCGGGGACGAGAACACGATCATCGTCGAACAGGAAGCCTTGGGCACCAGCGCGTCCATCGGCGAATTCGCCCTCCCGAACATCGTGGTCCTCACGACGTACAACGACCAGATCACCCACCTACGCGACTACGTCAACGTCGCAGCAGCCGCGGCGGCCCTGGGCCACGCCAGCTAACCGCTAACGCGGTCTCAACCTGTCAACCGTCCGGGTCTGTGAATGTGGGTCAGACGCGGGAAAGCCGCTGCTGAGCCAGCGAATCTGCCCCTTTGGTCCCGCTTTGTGCCCCTGCTTCGCTGGACGTTCTCGTGATCGTGGGTCGCTCGCGGCGAATATAGCCGCGAACGACCCACAACCACCGGAATGCCGCAGCTGCAGAAGCCGACTAAACCACGGCATTCCCTCCTGTAAGGGACTCTCCGTAACGCCTCAGCAACAAGACGGCAATCATGTGCACCTCGCACGTTCCCGCCGCGTCTCCTGTCCCGTAATGGGGCGTTCCGGGGCCAGTAATCGCCGCGCTCCACCTTCGCAGAGCACGCAAGGAGCGCAAGCATGTCCCAGTACGGCCCGAGCTATCCCCCGTACCCGCCGCAGCAGACCCCCTGGAGGTCAGGCGGGCGCGTCGCGTGCATCGGGTGCCTCGGACTCGTCGGCTTCTTGGCCATCGTCATCGCGGTCGTGGGCGCCAACTCGCCGCGCTCGTCGACGCCTGCCGCGTCTACGACGACCCAAGCGGCGCCGCCCGCGCAAGCAGCGCAATCCGCGCTGGCCGCACCGCCCGCGACGACTGCTGCGGCGGCGCCCGCGACTACGGCGGCCGCGAAGCCTGCGATCGTGGCGACGTTCCACGGTAGCGGCATCCAGAACACCCAGAAGTTCACCGTGACCGACACCTGGCAGCTGGCCTATGCGTTCGACTGCACATCCTTCGGGTTCAAGGGCAACTTCCAGGTCCTCGAAGACGGAAGCTTCGGCGGTGGTCTCGACGTCAACGACCTCGCCATGAGCAAGAGTGCGAACACATGGGCCTACAACGACGGCGGCACGCACTACCTGGAGATCAACTCCGAGTGCGATTGGACGGTCGAGGTCGTCGACGAGGGCTAGGAGTTGCCCTGCGCAAGAACGACGATCTGCAGGCCAAGGTCGCTCTCCACGGTCAGGCGGCCCCACTCCACCGAAATGCTAGTGCCGTATCAGGCAACGTTTGCCCTGTAGGCCATGACGCGCGTTGGTCGATGTCCGCAGTCGGCCGGCGTCTTCGAGGGAATGTGGCTGCCCGGTCTGGCATCGGCTCGCGGCCACGGCGATGTGCTTCGGGCGGTGTGCTGTTGGCTGCCGCGATCGGCGGTTTGCGGAAAACGGTTCGACGGCTTTGCCGGGTTCTGAGACAGTGTCGCACCATGACCGGCTTCGAGCTTGTGACCGCCGCGGACGTGCAGCTCATGCAGGGTCTGGCGCAGCGCCTTGCCGCCGCCCGCCCGGACCTGGCCGGCGCAGGTGCCTCGTATGGGGAGCTGGCGTGGGTCTGGGGCCAGGGGAGCATGAGTCGGAAAGGAGGCGCTTCATGAGTGAAGCGTTCTACTCGCACGCGAGGCTGTACGACCTGATGTTCCCGGGCGGCGGCCCCGCGGTCGACTTCTACCGGGCCGGCGCCGATCGGCAAGGCGGGCGCGTACTGGAACTCGGGTGCGGCACCGGGCACAAGCTGATCCCCATCGCATCCGACGGGCATCCGTGCGTCGGCCTGGACTTCTCGCCAGGCATGCTGGCCGAGGCTCACCGTAAGGCGAACGAGCGCGGTGTAGCCGTGGAATGGGTGCAGGGCGACATGCGGGCCTTCGATCTGGGCCGCGCATTCGACTTCGTGTTCATCACAGCCAATTCCCTGCTGCATCTGCATGAGGCTGAGGATCTGGTGAGCTGCTTCCGGTCGGTTCGAAGGCACCTGGCACCTGGAGCACGGTTCGTCTTCGATGTATTCAACCCGAGCGTGCGCCTGCTTGCCGAAGCCGATGGCGTGCGGCGCACCCGGGAGTCGTTGTCGTTCACCGATCCTGACCGTGGCAACGTTAGCGTCGATGTCGCTGAGATCTACGATGCGCCCGCGCAAGTTACACGCGGGACGTGGCACCTGTCGGCTGACTCCGAGCCCGACTTCGTCGTCGCACCGCTCGAAATCAGGAGCATCTTCCCGCAGGAGCTGCCGCTGCTCGTCTCGCTCGGCGGCCTTCGGCTCGTCGAGCGCTTCGGCGACTGGTCCGGCCGGCCATTTGCCGTGGATGCGCCGCTTCAACTCTGCATCTGCGAGTCCGCGTGATTGAAGGCGAGAGCACAGTCTCGGTCAAGCAAGAATTCGCCCTGGCGAACGACACGCATCCCGCAGCGTCGGCAGGCACTTCTGCAGCCCGCGTCGTACCGGCGAATCACCGCTCGTGCGAAATCGTCGAGCTAGGGCCGCATCAAGCTACGTTTGCCCGGTTAACGATGCGGCGGAGCCGCTCGTCGTAGGCGTGGTTGTTGCGCCAGATGATGTACCGGTGGCGTGGTCGGTGCCGTCGAGGGCGAAGTAGCGCAGGGCGGTGAACTGGGCTTCGATGCGGTTCAGCCAGGACGCGTCCGACGGGGTGTAAGCGATCTCGACGTTGCTCGCGGCGGCCCAGTCGCCGACGCGGCTGTCGCGAGCGGTGGTCAGGTGCGGGCCGAAGTTGTCGCAGATGATCGCGATGCGAACCTCGGGCGGGTAGAGGGAGCGCAGGTAGCGGCAGAATTCGAGGAACCGGGTGCGGGTCTTGCGCGGCTTGACGTGCCCGAACAGCTTGTCCTCGCCCAGCTCGTAAGCGGCGAGCAGGTGGCGGACGCCCTCGGTGCGGTGGTAGGTGGCGCGCATCCGCCGCCGCGGGCTCCGGCCGGGGTCTTTGCCCTTGCCGCTGACCGCGGCCCACTGCCGCCCGGGGCGGGGCTGCAGGTTCAGCGGCCCGAACTCGTCCATGCAGAAGACGACCTGCGGGTCCCCGTCTTGCGGGAGGACCTCGCGGTCGGCGATCGCGTACAGCTGCTCGATCCGGGCCTTCTTGGCTGCGTACTGGCGGTCTTTTGAGGCCTTCCACGTTTTCAGGCGTTGAAAGGTGACGCCTTCCTCGCGGAGCAGGATGCGGAGCCCCTCGTGGCTGATGTCGTCGACCACCCCCTCAGCCACCAGGAACTCGGCCAGCTTGGACAGGCTCCAGGCGGAGAACGGGAGGCCGTGGTCAGCGGGACGGCTCCTGGCGATCTTCTTGACCTCGCGGCGCTGCGGGAGGCTGCTGAAAGGGATTGCGGGCCGGATCTCCGCAAGGAATCCGCAAGAAGCGCGGGTGACGCCTCTGCCCGCAAAAGCGAAACAGGCCACCGGATGACCGGTGACCTGCGGTTATACAGCGTCGGGGTGACAGGATTTGAACCTGCGACCTCTTCGTCCCGAACGAAGCGCGCTACCAAGCTGCGCCACACCCCGCTGCAAACGGGTTCCGCGAAGGAACCTCCGTTAGTCTAGCGGATAAGTTGAGCGTCTCGCGCACTTGTTATGCGGAGCGCGGGGCCAGAGTGAGCAGCGTCGCCTCCGGACGGCAGGCGAACCTGGCCGGGGCCCACGGAGAGGTGCCCAGGCCGGCGGAGACGTGCAGCCAGGCCGTCTTGCCGCCTGCCGGGGAGACTTGCGGGTGCATGGACAGGCCGCTAACCCGGTCCTTGTCGATGCCGCAGTTGGTGACCAAGGCGCCATAGCCGGGCACGCGTAGCTGGCCGCCGTGCGTATGGCCGGCTAGCAGCAGGTCGTACCCATCGGCGGCGAAGCGGTCCATGACCTCAGGCTCGGGCGAGTGCAGGACGCCCAGGCGCAGGTCCGCGTCCGGGTCCGCCGGGCCCGCCACGAGGTCGTAGCGGTCACGGTGGGCGTGCGGGTCGTGGACGCCGGCGAGCGCGATGTTGCGGCCGTTGACGGTCAGCTTGCCGTGCCGGTTGTTGAGGTCGAGCCAGCCTGCCGCGCCCAGTTCGCCGCCGAGCTTCTCCGTGGGCAGGTCTGGTTCCCCGCGGTGGTCGCCTGCGCTTGTCCGCCAGAGGTACCGCGCCGGGTTCTTCAGCTTCGGGGAGTACAAGTCGTTGGAGCCGTAGACGAATGCGCCAGGCACGTCGAGCAGCGGGCCCAGGGAGTCGAGGAGCGGGCCGATGGCCTCCGCCGCGGCAATGGAGTCCCCGGTGTTCACCACCATGTCGGGCTCAAGTGAGGCCAGCGACCTGAGGAAGGCCATGAGCCGGTGCCTGCCGGGGGTCAGGTGAATGTCAGAGATATGCAGCACACGCAGCGGCTCTGCGCCTGGCGGCAGCACCGGCACCGTCTGCTGCCGAAGTACGAACCAGTTGCGCTCGATGACCGAGGCATACCCGACGGCGGCGACGCCTGCGACGGCCGCAATGGAAGCGATAGTTCGTGCGCGCACCCACCCATGGTGCCATACGCCCAGTACCAGCCATGCTCCTAACAGCCGATGCCGACGGCGACGCGCTCCGCCCAGACGCGGGACGCCAGCATGAAGCTGCGTCGCTGACCGGGCGGAATGTCCGCGGTGCCCGTTCCGTACGGCGGCATCAGTGCGGAGGGTCCGCACAAGCGGAAGGATTTTGTTTGGCGGAAGGAAAACTACGTGCCGTGCGTATTTTTCTTACCTGCTGCCAGGAACTTACCTGCTGGCTGAAGCCCAGCTACGGGGTTATTGGCGGGCGGGGCGTGGCTGTCTCGGGCAGGATAGAGACGTGAACGAACTCAAGGAAAGGCTCCGGGCTGACCTGACCGCTGCTATGCGGTCTCGGGACGAGGTGCGCAAGCGCACGCTGCGGATGGCGCTCGCCTCGATCACGAACGAGGAGGTCTCCGGTTCCGCGCATGAGCTGTCGGACGATGACATCCTCAAGGTGCTCACCCGCGAGGCCAAGAAGCGCCGTGAGGCCGCTGAGGCGTTTGAGGCCGCAGGGCGGGCCGACCAGGCGGAAGCCGAGCGCGCGGAGGGTGACGTGCTCGCCGGCTACCTCCCGGCGCAGCTCTCCGACGATGAGCTGTCCGGCCTGGTGGCTGCGGCCATCGCCGAGACCGGGGCCGCTGGGATGCCCGCCATGGGGAAGGTCATGAAGGCCGTCACTCCCCAGGTGGCGGGGCGCGCCGACGGTGCCCGGGTGGCCGCCGAGGTCCGCCGCCAGCTGGGTGCCTAAGCGGCAGCATGCTGCCGGCCCCGAGGTCTTGTGAAGTTATTCACAAGACCTCGGGATGAGAATGCGCCCGGCGTGGCGCGCCCGTCACCCTTCGCAGTCGGATGTCCACGATGAGTAAAGTCGGCGCTATCACGCCGATGGCTGGCCAACTGGGGGACAGCCAGGAGTCAGGGGGCATACATGAGCGGCAAGTTCGTGCTGAAGAAGGGCGCGAAGGGCGGGTTCCACTTCAACCTTCTCGCGGGCAACGGCCAGGTGATCGCGACAAGCGAGCACTACGAGAGCAAGGCCTCGGCGCTCAACGGCATCAAGTCGGTGCAAACCAACGCGCCAAACGCCACCGTCGTGGACGAGACCGAGGAGTAGCGGGGCCGAAGAGTAGCTGAGCCGACAACCTGGGCAGGCTAAGCGAACCTTGCCGGCCAGCCAGCGCCAAAGAAACAAGAAAGCGGGCGCATCCCCACCAAGTGGGGATGCGCCCGCTCTGGCTTGTTGCTAGGTGCCTGACGGGGCTGGCCTCAGGGGGTGGCCGGCGTAACCACCGGGGGCGTTACGAAGCCGCCGAAGCCGCCGCCGTTGCCGTTCCCATTGCCGCCGCCGTTGCCGTTGCCGCCGCCGTTGTTGCCGCCGCCGCCGTTGTTGCCGCCATTATTGGCGCCGCCCTTGCCGCCCTTCTTAGGCTTCTTCGGCTGCTTGACGGTCTGGCCGTTGCCCGCGTTCCACAGTGAACTCCCCTGCGGGACCGGATCAAAGGCAGTCGACCCGGACAGGTTGGCGTGGTCGAAGGTCATGTGCCACACCGACAGCGGGGCGTTCGCACCGAACATCTCGCCAGCGTAGTAGTTCGGGGCGCCGGACTCCTCGCGGTAGTAGGCGCCGCTGCCGCCCATCAGGTTTCCTGTCGGCGAGACCGGGTTGAACACCGAAACGTAGCCGACCAG
>Ga0310811_10004117_pt1 | contig 18297 bp, 16 predicted proteins | sample YCmetagenome_FD_207642 | JGI IMG/M metagenome (GOLD analysis project Ga0310811, IMG submission 207642) | Soil microbial communities from experimental microcosm in Duke University, North Carolina, United States - YC | ecosystem: Engineered > Artificial ecosystem > Soil microcosm > Unclassified ...
GGCCGAAACCGGCATAGGCGATGGTGTTGTCGGGATCGACGGTCGGCAGATACTTCTTGCGCAAATCCTCGAACGCCATCACGTCCGGGTCTTTTTCCCAGCGTCCGGGGCCCGCCTCCTTGGAGTAGCGGATGGCGACGATGCCATTGGCGTTCTCGAAGCCGGCGGCTGAGAGGATCGAGCGCCCGGTCGATCCCGCCGACAATAATTGCAGCGGCTTCCAGCCGAGCTCGACCACCTTGCGGATCGACTGCGACGCCGCCTTGCCGGTGGTGATGTTGTAGAAAACATCGGCGCCCGACTTCGAGAGATTGATCAGCTGCGAATCGACCGTTGGTTCGGTGAGATCGTAGGTCTGCTCCATGATCACCTTGGCGGTGCCGCCGGCGTCCTCCAGAACCTTCTTGAACGGGGCGAGAAAATCGCGGCCGAAATCGTCGTTCTGGTAGAGGATACCGATCTTTGCGTTCGGCTTCGCGTTGACGACGTGCCTTGCCAAAATACGCGCTTCCGTCGGATAGAGCGGAAGACCCGCCATGGTCCATTTATTGTTCTTCGGGTCGTTCCATTTCGAGGCGCCGGTGTTGAGCAGTAGCTGCGGCACGCCCTTGGAGTTGAGGTATTTATGCACGGCGGTTTGCGGCGCGGTGCCGAGCGAGCCGAACAGCGCCAGCACTTCGTCCTGCTCGACCAGCCGCCGCGTCGCCTCGACGCATTTCGGCGGGCTGTAGGCGTCGTCCATGGTCAGGAATTTGATCTTGCGCCCGTTGATGCCGCCCTTCTCGTTCAGCATCTGGAAATAGGCTTCGCCGACCCGCCCCAGCACGCCGTAGATCGAGCCGGGACCGGAATGCGGCACGGTCTGGCCGAGCTTGATTTCGGTATCGCTGGCGCCGACATCATATTTTTTCTCCGCCGCTCGGACGAAGGGCGCGGGCAGCGTGGAAGCGAGTGCTGCGGAAATTGCGGTGGCGCCGAATTCGCGCCGGGTCAGCTTGTTCTTCATTGTTGTTCTCCCTTTGATGCGCGCCATGATCACCATTCTGTTAGTGGCGGCAATAGCGAATTTGCGGCGTTGGGACGCATCTCGATTGCGATTTTTGCGGGTCGTAGCGCCTAGACTCAAGTTTTCGATGCGACCGCGACCAGACCCGGAACCGGGATGTTGTCCTCGTTGCGCGCGGAGCGATCTTCCAGCAGGGACAATTTGAGGCCGGCGGCCTCGACCGCGGCGCGTACATGGGCAGCCGCGTGGGCGTAGCGCAACCCTTCGCCGATGATAACGCCCTCACCCGCATGCGTCTCGGTCGTGAAGGCGACGAGGCCGCCCGCCATCAGCACGCGTCGAACTTCGGCTAGCACCGCGGCGATATCGGCGACATAGACAATCGCATCCGCGGCAAGGATGAGATCGGCGCTGGCATCGGGCTTCGTTCGCAAGCCGTGCACCATGTCGGCGACTTCAAGCTCGGCATAGAAGCCGGCCAAGCGCGCCCGCTCGATCATGCGCGGCGACAGGTCGATGCCGGTGAAATGATCGACCTCTTTGGCAAACGCCGTCGCCGCAAGCCCGGTGCCGCAGCCGAGATCGATCGCGCGCTTGAAGAAGGCCGGCTTGCGGGCTGACGCGCGTACGGTCAGCACGGCGCGGAACAACAATTCCGGGCCGCGATAGCCGAGATCTTCCACCAGCGCTGATTCGAACCGCGGCGCGTATTGATCGAACAGCGCCTGCACATAACCTTTCGGCATCCCGGCCAATCGCTCGGCCCCCAGCCGCATCAGCCGCAGGCTGGCACCATGCCGATCGTCGGGGTCGGCGGCGTGGGCTTTGCGGAACGCTGCGATCGCGGCATCACCCTCGCCGAGTTCCTCGCGGATTTCGCCGAGCGTGAACCAGGCGGTGACAAAACCCGGCGCCAGCTCGATCGCCTGCAGCAGCAGGTCGGCGGCGGCGGGCAGATCGCCCTTCAATTGCAGATCGCGCGCAAACTCGAAGCGACGGTCAGCCATCAGATCGCCGGAGGAGAGGAATAATCGCGCGGGCATTGACCACATCCGTCATTGCCGGGCTTGACCCGGCAATCCATCCAACAAGATTCTTTTCAAGATGGATGCGCGGGTCAAGCCCGCGCATGACAGCTAGAAGACGCCGCGACACCTCCTATATACCTGACATGCGTCCGCAAGACATCCTGCTGCCAGCTGCCGCCGGTCTTTGTTGCAAGCCGGGCGGCTTCCATATCGACCCGGTTCGCGCCGTGGAGCGCGCCCTGATCACCCATGGCCATTCCGACCACGCCCGTCCCGGCCATGGCGCGGTGCTGGCCACCCAAGAGACGCTCGACATGATGCGGCTGCGCTATGGCGACAATTTCGCCGGGCGTACGCAGGCGATCGGCTATGGCGAGGAGATCAGGCTCGGCGACGTCACCGTCAAATTCCACCCCGCCGGCCATGTGCTGGGCTCCGCGCAGATCGCCGTCACCGCCAAGGACACCTGCATCGTCGCCTCCGGCGACTACAAGGACGCCCCGGATCCGACCTGTGCGCCGTTCGAAGTGGTGCCGTGCGACGTCTTCATCACAGAGGCGACGTTCGGCCTGCCGGTATTCCGCCACGGCAATGCCGCGGATGAGGTCAAGAAGCTGCTGGCCTCGGTCGCGTTGTTTCCGGAGCGCGCACATCTGGTCGGCGCCTATTCGCTCGGCAAGGCGCAGCGCGTAATCGCGCTGCTGCGCGAGCAAGGTTATGACGCGCCGATCTATCTGCATGGCGCGATGGAAGATATCACGCGCTACTACGAAAGCCGCGGCGTTGCGCTCGGCGAGTTGCGCGACGTCAAGGGCATGAAGAAGGCCGAGCTGGCCGGCACCATCACGCTGGCGCCGCCGTCGGCCACCTCAGACATCTGGACGCGGCGGTTTCCCGATCCAGTTACGGCCTTTGCCTCGGGCTGGATGCGGGTGCGCGCCCGCGCCCGACAGCGCGGCGTCGAATTGCCGCTGGTGATTTCCGATCACGCCGACTGGGACGGGCTGACCGCGACCATCGAAGCCACCGGCGCGGGTGAAATCTGGGTCACCCACGGCCAGGAAGACGCGCTGGTGCATTGGTGCAAGACAAAGGGCCTTGCCGCGCGGCCGCTCGACCTCGTCGGCTATGGCGACGAGGACGAGCACGAGGCGCTGCCCGCAGGCGCGGGTGAGGCATGAACCGCTTCGCCGAACTATTGGATCGCCTCGCCTATGAGCCCGGCCGCACCAACAAGCTGCGGCTGATCACGGCGTATTTTCGCGACACGCCCGATCCGGATCGCGGCTACGCGCTGGCGGCGCTGACCGGCGCGCTGTCGTTCAAACATGCAAAACCCGGACTGATCCGCGACCTGATCACCGACCGCACCGATCCCGTGCTGTTCGGATTGTCCTACGATTATGTTGGCGATCTCTCCGAGACGGTGGCGCTGATGTGGCCGAAATCTTCTCCCCTCCCCCCGCGAAGCGGCGGGGAGGGGTCGGGGGTGGGGGGTGTCTCCGCGAACTCTCGCTCTCCAGTTGGCACCGACTCCGCCGAAGCACCCCCCACCCCCGACCCCTCCCCGCCACGCGCAATGCGCGTGGTGGGAGGGGAGCAGATTGTGGCCGGCCACAACAACCCGCCTCCACCGACGCTGACCGAAGTCGTCACCACGCTTCGCACCCTCGGCAAGACCGAACTGCCGAAACAGCTGGCGCGCTGGCTCGACGAGCTCGATGAGACCGGGCGCTGGGCACTGTTGAAACTCGTCACCGGCGCGATGCGGATCGGCATTTCGGCGCGGCTCGCCAAGACGGCTGCCGCCGATCTCGGCGACAAGGATGCCCATGACATCGAACTGATGTGGCCGGGCCTTTCGCCGCCCTATCTCGATTTGTTCGCCTGGCTGGAAGGGCGCCGCGAGAAACCCGTCAACCGCGATCCCGTGCCGTTCCGCCCGGTGATGCTGGCGCATGCGATCGAGAACGCGGATTTCGCCGCGCTCGACCCTGCCGACTTCATCGCCGAATGGAAGTGGGACGGCATCCGCGTGCAGGCGGTCTCCGGCCGTGACGAACGCGGCCACATCCAGGCGCGGCTTTATTCGCGTACCGGCGAGGACATCACCAGGAGTTTTCCGGACCTGGCGCCCTCGCTGCGTCTGCCCGGCGCCATCGACGGTGAATTGCTGGTGCTGCGCGAGGGCCGTGTGCAGACTTTTAATGTGCTGCAACAGCGCCTCAATCGGAAGGTCGTCTCGCCGAAGCTGGTGAAGGATTATCCGATCCATCTGCGCGCCTATGATCTGCTCGGTGACGACACGAACGATCTGCGCGAACTGCCGTTCGTCGAGCGCCGCGCGCGGCTGGAAGCTTTCGTCAAGAAACTCGACGATATCCGGATCGATTTGTCGCCGACCATCGCCTTCGACAGTTGGGAGGCGTTGACCGCAGCGCGCGCAGATCCGGCCCAAGCCGGCGCAGGCGAAGATGCCGACGCCGTCGAGGGCGTGATGCTGAAGCGACGCGACGCGGCCTATCTGCCGGGCCGACCCAAAGGGCAATGGTGGAAGTGGAAGCGCGATCCGCACATCATCGACGCCGTCCTGATGTACGCGCAGCGCGGCCACGGCAAGCGCTCGTCCTATTACTCCGACTACACGTTCGGTGTCTGGACGAGCGGCGAGGACGGCGAGCAGCTGGTGCCGGTCGGCAAGGCCTATTTCGGTTTTACCGACGAGGAATTGCTGCAGATCGACCGCTTCGTCCGCCGCAACACCACCGAAAAATTCGGTCCCGTCCGCCACGTCGTGCACGAGCCGGATCAGGGGTTGGTGCTGGAAGTCGCCTTCGAGGGGCTGGCCCGTTCGCCGCGGCACAAATCCGGCGTCGCGATGCGGTTTCCGCGCATCAGCCGGCTGCGCTGGGACAAGCCGCCGCGCGAGGCCGACCGGCTTGAAACGCTGGAGCGGATGCTGAAAAGCGATACCGGCATTACCGCGGCGTAATACGGCCCGCCATTGACGTGCTAACACGGGTTCCCCATGTGCTCACAGCTGTTACAATACGGGCGTGACCCGCAGGAGAGATTTGATGCCCAACGACGCCAGGGATTTGCCGGCCAGCAATGACGGCCTGTCGCGCTTTCTCGGCGGCTCGCCCCTGACGGTGGCGTTCCGGCTGATCCTGCTGTCGATCCTGGTCGGCGTGGTGCTGGCCGCTGTCGGCTTCGATCCCTGGAACATCCTGCACAGCATCCGGATGCTGTTCCAGCGGCTCTGGGATCTCGGCTTCGACGCCGTCAACTGGCTGTGGCGCTACTTCCTGCTCGGCGCCGTGATCGTGATCCCGATCTGGCTGTTGTCGCGGGTGTTCGGCACCCCGCGTGGACGCTAGCGCACAGAATCCATTGTCGGCTCCACCACCGAAGGTAACGACGGCGCAGGTATTTGCCATCGCGGGTCCCGCGATGGTCGCGAACCTGACGACGCCGCTGATCGGCATCGTCTCGACCACGGCAATCGGACGCCTCGGTGACGCCGCGCTGCTGGGCGGCGTGGCGATGGCGTCGGTGCTGTTCGACTGCCTGTTCTGGATGTTCGGCTTCCAGCGCATGAGCACGGTCGCTTTCACCGCACAATCGCTCGGCGCCGGCCAGCCGGGCGAATTGCGCGCCATCCTCGTGCGCGGCCTGATCGTTGCGGCGGCGATCGGCGCGGCACTGATCCTGTTGCAGGTACCGCTCGTCACCATCCTGCTCGGCGTGATGGGCGGCAGCGAAGGCGTCACGCGCGCCGCCAGGACCTACTTCCTGATCCGGGTATGGTCGGCACCTCTGGTGTTTTGCAATTTCGTCATCCTCGGCTGGCTGATCGGCCAGGCGCGCGCCAGGCTCGCGCTCGGCATCCAGGTCATCCTCAACCTGATCAACGTGGCCGCGACCGTCGTACTGGTGCTGGCGTTCGACCTTGGAATTGCCGGCGCCGCCATCGCAGCCGTGATCGCGGAAGCGGCCGGGCTGGTACTCGGCATCGTGACCGCCGGCCGGCTGACGCATTGGAAACTCGCCATCGACGTCGCGGCCTTGTTCGATCGCGCCATCCTGATGCGCATGCTGTCGGTCAACCGCGACATCATGATCCGCACCGGATCGCTGATCGCGGTGTGGCTGTTCTTCGCGGCGCAAGGCGCCCGTGCCGGCGACGTTGCACTGGCCGCCAATTCGGTGCTGAACAATTTTCTGCTGGTCAGCGCCTTCTTCCTCGATGGCTTTGCCAATGCCGCCCAGCAACTTTGCGGTCACGCCTGTGGCGCCCGCGACCGAACCGGATTCTCCGGTGCGGTCAGGCTGGTGCTGATCTGGGGTTCCTGCTTTTCGGTCGCGGTCGCAGCCATCTTTGCGCTGTTCGGCGGCTCCCTGATCGACATCATGACCGCGAATGGCGATGTGCAACGCGTTGCACGCGACTATTTGCCTTTCGTGGTGTTCGCGCCGCTGCTCGGCGTGTTCGCCTTTTCCTATGACGGCATTTATATCGGTGCGACCTGGGCGCGCGACATGCGCAATCTGATGCTGCTGTCGCTTCTGATCTTCCTTGGCGCGTGGTTTTTGCTGCGATCGTATGGCAATGCCGGCCTGTGGGGCGCGCTCCTGGTGCATTACGCCGCCCGCGGCGGCCTCGAGGCGCTACGCTATCCGGCGCTGTTCCGGGCGTCGTTCGCCACGACGTCCGCTACTTCACCGGCCAATCCTCGGCCGTAATGGTCGCGGCATCGGCGCCGACGATTTCCGACAGCGAGTCCCGCCCGGTCCGCAGCAGCGTCGAGGAAAGATCGTTCTTGATGTCCTCGACCAGCCCGAGGCCCTTGTAGATCAGCGACGAATAGAGCTGGATCAGGCTGGCGCCGGCGCGGATCTTCGTCAGCGCGGCACCGCCGGAATCGATGCCGCCGACGCCGATCAGCGGGAATGCGCCCTCGGCGCGCACATAGGTTTCCGCCACCATGCGTGTCGACAGCCGAAACAGCGGCCGCCCCGACAGCCCGCCCTGCTCCCTGGCGCGGTTGGTTTCGCGCAACGTGGTAGGCCGCGCCAGCGTGGTGTTGGCCACGATCATGCCGTCGACGCGGCGCGAGCGTGCGATATGCACGACGTCATCGAGTTCGGCCAGACTGAGATCCGGGGCGATCTTGAGCAGCACCGGGGAATCGCCGGCATTTTGGCGCACCCGCTCGCGTGCATCGATGACCTTGGCGAGCAATTCGTCGAGCGCGGCCGATTGCTGCAGATTGCGCAGCCCCGGCGTGTTCGGCGAGGAAACGTTGACGGTGAAATAGCTCGCCACCGGCGCAAAAGCCTCGATCAGCTTGACGTAGTCTGCGACGCGGTCGGCCGAATCCTTGTTGGCCCCGACATTGACGCCGACGATACCGGCAAGATGCGCGCGCGAAGCGAGCCGCCGCAGCACGGCGTCGGCGCCGTCATTGTTGAAACCCATGCGGTTGATGACGGCCTCGTCGCGCTCCAGCCGAAAAAGCCGCGGCCGCGGATTGCCTGCCTGCGGTTTGGGCGTCACCGAACCGATCTCCACGAAACCGAAACCCAGCCGCAGCAAGGCGTCCGGCGCCTCCGCGCTCTTGTCAAAACCCGCCGCCATGCCGATCGGATTGGGAAAATTCAGGCCGAAGGCGCGCACCGCCAGTTTCGAATCGTCCGGCCGCGACCGCATCGGCGGCAGCAATCGCAGGCCCTGGATCGCCATGCGGTGCGCATCTTCCGGATCGAACCAGCGCAGCAGCGGCAGCGAGAAGGCGTCAAAGGCGCGGATCACGGCGCAAGCTCCGGAATGTCGTGGGTGCCGTCCGACTGCGCGCGCATGTCGAGGATGGCGGTCACCGCGCCGAGGTCGAGTTCGCCATACAGATGCGGGAACAATTCGTCGTTGCGCGAGCGCTCCCAGCGCAATGCATCTCCCAACGCGTCGGCATCCACGGCGATCAAAAACAGCCCGGTCTGGCCAAAATAATGCTTCCGCGCGGTCTCGGCGACCTGGGAGGCTGTCGAGAAGTGGATATAGCCGTCGCGCGCATCGTCCGCACTGCCCCGATAGACGCCTTGCCGTTCGGCTTCGCGCCAGGCCGAGGCGGGGCTGATTTTGTAGATCGTGGGCACGGGGCCGGAATCCTGCTTGTTGTTGAGTTTCTTGGGATTTTCCCGAAATGTCGGGTCGGGCGCCGACCGTAAAGGCGGCAGCGGCGTAACTCAAGCGCTGCCGCATCTAACGCTCTTTCAGGCTATTTGCACAAACCGCCCGATTCAGGCAATAATTCCTACATCCGACCGGGGACTGACAAATGGCCAAACAATCCAAAGCCCGTATCCTAACCCACGGCCAGGTCTGGACCGCGCTGGACCGGCTTGCCGAGCGCGCCGGGCTCTCACCCTCGGGGCTCGCCAAAAAATCCGGTCTCGACCCCACCACGTTCAACAAATCCAAGCGCGTCGCGGCCGATGGCCGCGAGCGCTGGCCGTCGACCGAATCGGTCTCCAAGGCGCTCGCCGCCACCAATTCCTCGATCGAGACCTATGTGCAGCTGATCGGCGACGGCGCGCGCAGCCAGCAATCGGTGCCAATGCTCGGCCTCGCCCAGGCCGGCGGCGGCGGCTATTTCGACGACAGCGGCTTTCCCGCCGGCAAGGGCTGGGACGAAGTGGCGCTGCCGGCTGCCGGCGACGAGCACGCCTATGCGCTGGAGATATCCGGCGATTCGATGAAGCCCGCTTACCGCGACGGCGACGTCATCGTGGTGTCGCCGGGCACGCCGATCCGCCGCGGCGACCGCGTGGTGGTGAAGACCTCCGGCGGCGAGGTGATGGTGAAGGAGTTGAAGCGCCGCACCACCAAGACGCTGGAGCTGCAATCGCTCAATCCGGCGCATGTCGACCGCACGCTCAATGCCGACGACGTCGAGTGGATCGCGCGGATCGTTTGGGTGAGCCAGTAAGGCTGCCCACGAACGCTTGCAGCTTCACGGTGCGAGGCGCAGGGTGTCGGGAGACGATGCGCCGGCTCAGTTGAATTTGTAAGCGAGACCAAACGTCGCCATGTGGCTTTGCAGCCGCAGCGTGTTGCTGACCAGGTCTGTTTCGAAGCAATTGACCGTCTGCACACCGAAGGCCGGCGCCGAGATGGTGGCGCTGCCGGCGCAGCTGCGGTTGTTGCTGAATCGCGTCGTGCCAAAGTCCGAAAAACGGTACTCGGCGCGCGCGATCCAGTTCGACCACAACTTCATTTCCCCGCCGGCGCCGATGGTGAAGCCGGGCCTGACGGTGGACTGCGTAATCGTCGCGGGGCTCCTCAGCCCCGTGGTGCAGGCGCCGACTTCGGAAGAGACAAAGCCGGGCGCGGTGAACAGGGGCTGCAGCGCCGTGTCGCAACGAGACGTTTGCTCGACGCTCATCCATGCCGCGCCGCCGGTCAGATAGACCAGGAACGAGGGATTGACCACATAGCCCAGCCGGGCGCGGATGCTCGCGTCCCATTTGGTCCGGACACTGAAACTATCGTTAAGACCACCGCTGCCGCCGACCACACCGCCTGGCATGTAACTGCCGAAATGCGTGGCCTGCCGATCGGCAAAACCGAAATCGCCCTCGAGGCCGACCAGCCATTTTGGCGCGAATTGCCAGTTGTAACCGATGTACGGGCTGACACGGGCCGAACTGGTGTCGAAGGTGTTGTCGAGGAAGCATTGGCAGCCTGCAATCGCATCGAAGGCCGGGAAACCAGTGGGTATGATCGTGACCCTGTCGGTCGTTGCCGTGGTCCGATTGGCCCGGATACCTGCGCCGGCGCCGACATACGCGCCGGTCCATGACATTTCCGACGGCACTGCCGCATAGGCCGAGAGCGTCGCACCCGGGGCTGTGCCGCCGAACTTGTATGCGAGGCCGAAAGTGGCGGTATGGGTCTTCAGCGTCGTGTCATAATTTACCGTCTGCGTTCCAAGCGCCGACGTGCGCACGTCGGTGTTCGCGAATCGGCCGTAGTCGGAATAGCGATACTCCGCCCGCGCAATCCAATTGGGCCACAGCATGGCCTCGAGACCGGCACCGACGGTGTATCCGAGCCGGGTGTGACTGTTTGTAATGCTCCCGGGTGCAAGTCCGGGGAAGCCCGGCACCGCGCACCGGCCATCGGCGGAAGCAAGCGTGCTGCAATTGGACGTCGTCTCGACATGAATCCATGACGGGCCGGCTGTCCCGTAAAGCAGCAGCGCCGGGTCGATCAGATAGCCAGCGCGCCCGCGTATGCTGGCATCCCATGTTGTCTTGACGGCGAACGAATTCGAAGCGGCACCACCACCGCCGAACGGCGTCGCAGGGTAGGAACCGCCTGCCACCGTCGTGGTTTGGTCGGCGAATCCGAACTCACCCTCAAGACCAAGGACGGCTCGACCGATCTGCCAGTTGTATCCGAGATACGGCGCGAAACGATAAGACGTCCCGTTGAAAGTATGACCGGTGACGCAGGGCAGGCCGGCCAAACAATCCGCGGCGACGAACGGGTTTTGCAGCACAGCGGGCAATGTGGTGTCGGTCGCCGAGTTTACATTGACGCTGCTATCGCTTGCCCGGAAGCCCAATCCCGCACCGAGATAAAAACCGCCCCAACTCTCGACGATGGCGGGCGCCTTGTAGACGGGTGCTTTGACCGCCATGTCGGCGGCTTTCGCAGAGCCCATCCCGATGACGATCGCGGCGATACCAAGGATGGCATGACAGGTCAGTTTCGGCACGTGAACTTCCAGTTGCTGAGGTACCAACTTGAAATCTAACAACAGCCCGCGCCAAAGGCTGTTGTTCAGGCGCAACACTTTTTCCTTTTTCGGCGCACACCAGGGGCCGGCGGCGCAAAATCGCCCGAGAATTGCCGCGGGCGACGCCGTCGCGAGCTTTGCACCTCGCTCCGGTTACGTCGCGTAATCAGGCTCTTTCCGATCGAGCATCCGCTTCAAGGCATCGAAGTGGCGCTGCGACGGGCTCGGTCCCTTGTAGAGATGGTCATCCCGATAGTCGCGTTGGGTCTTCTCAACCACGGGTGCGGGAAGCTGCTTCAGTCTTTGCCCGGTCCACATCGCGTAGATCTGCACCTGCGCGGCGCGCTCGACGTAATAGAGCATGTCATAGGCGTCGGCGACGGTCTTGCCGACCGTGGAGATGCCGTGATTGGCCATGAACAGCACCCTCTTGTCGCCAATGACGCCGGCAAGGCGGGCGCCTTCGGCCGGATCGAGCGCAGGTCCGGTATATTCGTCGTCATAGGCGATGGCGCCGGAAAGACCGACCTCGGTCTGGCCGATCTCCTTGATGCGCGGGTCTTCGAGCCGCGTCAGCGCACTCGCGTACGGCATATGGGTGTGAAACACCGCCTTCGCCTGCGGCAGCGCCTTGTGGATCGGGGCATGGATGCAATAGCAGGAGCGCTCCACCTCACCCTCGCCGCGCTTGACCTCGCCGTCGTCGATGCCGACTTCCATGAAGGAAGACGCCGTGACCTCGGACCAGTGCATCCCGAACGGGATCTGGTAGTAGCGATCGCTGCGGCCCGGTACCGTAAAGGTCAGATGGTTGAAGATGCCTTCGGAAAAACCCTGGTTGAAGGCGAGCCGATGCGCGGCCGCAAGATCGACCCGCGCCTGCCATTCCTCGGCGCTCGTGTCATTGACCAGGTTCGGCGAAACCCTGAACTGCATGCGTATGCTCCCTGTATGGCCCGCCCCTCGACGGAGGCTTGCTGGCTTGATGCATAGTAGCGCAAGTCGAGGTTGACCACGGCTGAAATTGTCGCGGGCCTGATATCTCGATTTGGCGACCTTCTTCCGTCTCCCCTTGTGGGAGAAGGTGGATCGCTGACGCGACGCGGCGGCGAGCCGGATGAGGGGTCTGTCTCCGCGGATAGAGACCCCTCATCCGGCGCTTCGCGCCACCTTCTCCCGCAAGGGGAGAAGGAAACTAAGCCGACCTTGCCAGCGCGCCGTCGATCATGCTGACGGCATTGGCCAGGCCATAGACCGCGACGAACGAGCCGAAGCGCGGACCTTTTTCCTGACCGAGCAGCACGTGGTAGAGCATGTTGAACCAGTCGAGCGAAACGCCGGGCCGGCCGTCCTTGCCCTTCTTGACGGAATCGAGGAACGGCTCGCGGCGGCCGATCTCGTAGACCACGTTCTGGATGTCTTCCGCCGTCGAGGTCGCGGGCAGTTGCGACAGCGCGTCGCGGAGATCCTGTAGTGCCGCACGCTCGCCGTCGGTCGGTTCGCGGAATTGCTTGGTCGGCGCCACGAAGTCGCGATAATAATTGATGGCGTAACCGACCATCGCATCGAGTTTCTGGTGCGTCTGCGGCGTGACGCCGGGCCGATAGCGCCCGATAAAACCCCACAGCGTTTCGGCGTTCTCCGCATTCGACGACGACACCAGCGTCAGCAACAGCTGAAAGGTGACTGGCATGTCGGCCTTCGGCGGATGGCCGGCATGGATATGCCAGACCGGATTGGCAAGCTGTTGCTTGGCATCCTGCCGCGGAAATCCGTCGAGGAATTGCTGGTAGTCATCGACATTGCGCGGGATCACGTCGAAATGCAGCCGCTTCGCCGCCTTCGGCTCGCGATACATGAACAGCGACAGCGATTCCGGCGACGCATAGCGCAGCCACTCGTCGATCGTCAGCCCATTGCCCTTCGACTTTGAAATCTTCTGGCCCTGCTCGTCGAGGAAGAGTTCGTAGTTGAATCCTTCCGGCGGCGTTGCGCCAAGGGCTCTCGCGATCTGGCCGGAGAGCTTCACCGAGTCGATCAGATCCTTGCCGGCCATCTCGTAGTCGACGCCGAGGGCTACCCAACGCATCGCCCAATCGGCCTTCCACTGACACTTTACATTGCCGCCGGTAACCGGGGTTTCGACCTCGCTGCCGGTGTCCGGGTCTACATAGGTGATGGTGCCCTTGGCAATGTCGCGGCGGATCATCGGCACCTGCAGCACGACGCCGGTGATCTGGCTGATCGGGAGGAACGGTGAATAGGTCGCGCGCCGGTCCGGTCCCAACGTTGGCAGAATGATCGCCATCACCTTGTCGTAGGCGGCCAGCATCTTGAGCAGCGTCGCATCGAAGCGGCCTGACGTGTAGTAATCGGTCGAAGAGGCAAATTCGTAGTCGAAGCCGAAATGGTCGAGGAACGCGCGCAGCCGCGCATTGTTGGCGGCGCCGAACGAAGGGTGTTCGTTCGAGAACGGATCCGGCACCCGCGTCAGCGGCTTGCCGAGATGGGCCGCCATCATGTCGCGGTTGGGCACGTTGTCCGGCACCTTGCGCAGGCCGTCCATGTCGTCGGAAAATGCCAGCAACCGCGTCTTGATCCTGTCCTCGGTCAGCACGCGAAAGGCATGGCGCACCATGGTTGTGCGCGCGACCTCGCCGAAGGTGCCGATATGCGGCAGACCCGACGGGCCGTAGCCGGTCTCGAACAGCACCTCGTCCTTTGGATTCTTTTTCAGCCGCGCGACAATCGCTTTCGCCTGCTCGAACGGCCAGGCGTTGGATTGTTCGGCGAGCGCGCGAAGATCGCTCGGGCTCGGGACAGGATCGTTGGCAGACATTTAGACGGGCTTTCTCCGAGGGCCGGGAAACGAGGCGCAGGCAGGTAGTATAGATCGTAGGGTGGGCAAAGCGAAGCGTGCCCACCACAGCGCTCAGCGACAGCGGCGGTGGGCACGGCGCAAGTGCGCCTTTGCCCACCCTACGAAGTCTCTAAAACGGACTGATGGAAAAGTAACGCAGCCACAGATCGGTGTAGCGGCCTTTTTCCCAGAGCCGGAACAGCGCCCAGTTCAACGACTGCCGCAGCAAATCATTGCCCTTGCGCACCGCAATCCCGATACCCTCGCCGAAAAAACGGCTCTCGACGAAGGGCCCGCCCGAGAAGGCGCAGCATTCGGCCGAGTCGGTGCCGTTGATCCAGAACGCCAGCGCGATCGCGTCGCCAAAGATGAAGTCGACCTCGCTCCGCCGCAACGCCAGCCGAAGTGCGTCGTCATTGGCGTAGGATTTGATCTCCGCGTCGGTGAACATCGCCTTCAGATAGGCCTCATGCGAGGTGCCGGCGATGACGCCGACCTTCTTGCCTTCGAGATATTCGGGGCGGACTTCCGGCATCACGGCGTCGCGGCGAGACACGAAGCGCGCCGGCGCGCGATAATAGGGATCGGTGAAATCGACCCTGGCGCGCAGTGGCGGCGTCACTGCCATCGAGGCGATGATGGCGTCGCCGCGGTTTGAGGTGATGGCGTCGATCAGCGTCTCGAAGCGGCGCATCTGGATGGTGCAGCTGACCTTGATCTCGTCGCACAGCGCGCGCGCCAGATCGACGTTGAAGCCGGCCGGATTGCCGTCGGGGCCGGTGAAGTTGAACGGCGGATAATCCGTCTCGGTCAGGAACCGGATCACGGTCAGGCGCGAAAGATCGGGCCGGTCCGGCCGCCGCCGCGGGTCCCAGAAGCCGGGCACCGCCTGCGGCGCCGCCTCGACCGCGGGCCTGGGCGCGGTTTGCGCGCAAGCCGTGCGGCCGGATACCACCGCCGCCAGCGCAGCCGCGATCGATAGCCCGGTCAGCAGGTTGCGGAGGGCGTTGGGCAGTCTTGCGCGAAAAAACGGGGCGATCTCTGGCATTGCCGGAAATTTGTTACGGAATTGCACGGCCTTATAGACCATCCGGCTCCCGATGCGAGGGCCGTTTTGCGGCTTTTACCGCCGGTAGAAGGCTCAGAGATACCGCTTCAGATCGACCGCGGCTTCCTCGGGCGTCCGTTTCAGGTTGAACGGGGAGACGAAGCGCCCATCGCGGTCCATCAAATAGATCAGCGCGGTATGGTCCATGGTGTAGTCGCCGTCCTTGAGCGGGACCTTCCTGGAATAAACCCGGTAGGCCGACAACACCTTCGAGACTTGCTCAGGGTCGCCGGTTAGCCCCTTCAGGTGCGGATCGAAACTCGACAGGTAATCCTTCATCGCGGCCGCGGTGTCGCGCTCGGGATCGACCGAGACGAAATAGGCATTTATCCGGTCGGCGTCCTTGCCCATCGCCTTCAGCACCTCGGAAATCTCGAACAGCGAAGTCGGACAAATGTCGGGGCAATGGGTGAAGCCGAAGAAGATCAGCGTCGGGCGTCCCTTCAGATTCTGGTCGGTCACGGTCTGGCCGGCCTGGTCGGTCAGTTGAAACGGCCCCCCGATCGCGGCCGGGGCGGTGACGCCACGCAGGCCACCGAGCGCCCACAGCATGATCACGAGCCCGACCAGCAGGCTGCCGGCAAAGGCTGCGAAGATCACCAGCGGGCGGGTGGTCCGGTCCATGCGAATTTTCCTATGTCCGGATCAGAAGCAGGCCGAGATGCCGGCGGCGATCATTTCAAAGAACACGGCGGTTCCGTAACGGATCCAAAGCGCCGCGGCGCCGACCACGACGACCGCGCCAAGGCCCGCCGCACTCCAAACGATCGCGGATGCCACCCTGCCCTGCGGCCGGGTTGCCGCCATCATCCCGTGCTGGGTGGAAACCGGCTGAGCCATGGGGTTCAGATAGGGCCAGTTCCGGGCCCAGGCAAGCGCCATGGCCGCGGATCCGATCACGTCATACGGAGCGGAAACGACTATTTAGCTCAGCGGGACGCCGGCGATCTCAGTGAGACGCGGGCGATCTCAGTGAGACGCGGGCTTGATCGCGGACGCCTGGGCGTCGAGGTAGCAGGGCTTGTACAGCGCCTGCAATTGCTTGCCGCGCAGGAAGATCATGCGCGGGGTCAGACCACCGCGTTGGGCAATCCAGCGCCGCACCGGCGTCGGATACATCGAATACAGCATCTGGGTGGCTTCGGCATTGGTGATCGCGCGGCCATTGGAGCCGAAATCCCAAGCGGCATGGAAACCGAGCGTGGCGTGCGAGGTGACGCAGATCTTGTCGTGGGAAACCGCACCGAGAACGATGGTGCAGGCCGAAGCGCACAGGCCGTCGATGATGACCGTCTCGCCGGAAGTGCGCAGGCCCTGGTATTTGTCGACATAGGTGCCGATCCGGCCGCCGCGGTCATCGGCAATCCGAACCACCGCCTGGCTCGATACAACCCCCGCCAGCAGCAGCACCGCCGCAAGCAACCCCGTCACCAGCTTCATTTCCCAGCCCCAGTCTTCCGAAACCGAATCTGACCGTCTTTGTGATGCAAGACTTCGCCAGCGTCGTGCCAGACCGGGATTTTGTCTAGGAGGCGAGACCTGCCCAAAACAAATTCAAATTAAGTGTTGCAACGGCGCTGCACCCGGCGACTAAAAAGGTCCCGAACTGGAACAGGTTAGTGTTCCGAAGGTGGCCTGCCGGCCACAGGCAAGCGGCATTTGCCGTTGACCGCGTTGAATGACGCGGTCTTGAATCGACAAGGCGATGGGGAGGACGGGGATGGCTGAGGACGCAGACGTAATCGTGGTCGGCGGCGGACTGGCCGGGCTGGTCGCGGCAACCGAAATCGCCGATGCCGGCAAGCGCGTCATCGTGGTCGACCAGGAAGGCGAGCAAAGCCTCGGCGGCCAGGCCTTCTGGTCGTTCGGCGGACTTTTTCTTGTCGATAGCCCCGAACAGCGCCGGCTCGGCATCAAGGACAGCTACGCGCTGGCGCTGCAGGACTGGATCGGCACCGCGGGCTTCGACCGCGATGAGGATCTTTGGCCGAAGCGCTGGGCGGAGGCCTATGTCGCGTTCGCGGCCGGAGAAAAGCGCGACTGGCTGCGCGCGATGGGCCACCGCATCTTTCCCGTGGTCGGCTGGGCCGAACGCGGCGGCTATGATGCGATGGGGCACGGCAATTCGGTGCCGCGCTTTCACGTCACCTGGGGCACCGGGCCCGGCATCGTCGAGCCGTTCGAGCGGCGCGCGCGCGAGGCGCAGAACAGCGGCCGGCTGACTTTCAGGTTTCGCCATCGCGTCGATGCGCTCGCAATCACCAATGGCACGGTCGAGGGCGTCAGCGGCTCGATTCTCGAACCAACAGCCGTCGAACGCGGCCAGAGCAGCTCGCGCAGGATCGTCGGCGAATTCACGCTTCGCGCGCAGGCGGTGATCGTCGCCTCCGGCGGCATCGGCGGCAATCACGATCTGGTTCGGCAAAACTGGCCGAAGCGCCTTGGCGAACCGCCGAAATTCATGATCTCCGGCGTACCCGAGCACGTCGACGGCCGGATGATCGGTATCACGGAAGCCGCCGGCGCGCGGCTGATCAACCGCGACCGGATGTGGCATTACGTCGAGGGCATCCGCAACTGGGCGCCGATCTGGCCGCGACACGGCATCCGCATCCTGCCCGGCCCGTCCTCGATGTGGTTCGACGCCACGGGCAAACGGCTGCCGGCGCCGCTGTTTCCCGGCTCCGACACCCTCGGCCAGCTGCACTACATCATGAGCACGGGATACGATTATTCCTGGTTCATCCTGACCCAGAGCATCATCAAGAAGGAGTTCGCGCTGTCGGGTTCGGAACAGAATCCGGACCTGACCGGAAAGAGCTGGCGCATGACCATCAACCGCGCCACCAACAAGGGCGCGCCGGAGCCGGTGGAAGCGTTCAAGGAGAAAGGCGCCGACTTCATCGTGCGCGACAATCTTGCCGACCTCGTCGGTGCGATGAATGCGCTGTCCGGCGACAATCTGCTCGCGCTCGATCAGATCAAGAGCCAGATCGAGGCCCGCGACCGCCAGCTGACCAATCCTTATGTCAAGGATGCGCAGGTGATGAACATCTACAATGCGCGCCGTTACATCGGCGACAGGCTGATCCGCACCGCCAGACCCCACCGCATTCTCGATCCCGAACGCGGGCCGCTGATCGCGGTCAAACTCAACATCCTGACCCGCAAGACGCTGGGCGGTTTCGAGACCGATCTGGACAGCCGCGTGTTCGGCAACAATGGCGAGATCATCAGGGGGCTTTACGCGGCCGGCGAAGCCGCCGGTTTTGGTGGCGGAGGCGTCCATGGCTATCGTTCGCTGGAGGGGACGTTTTTGGGCGGGTGCCTGTTCTCGGGCCGGAATGCCGGACGGGCGGCGGCGAAGGCTTCGGGGTGAGTCAGGGGCCCAAACACAAAACATCGAAAACAACCCCATGCACAGTAGAAATTGGGCCGGCTTGCAGCCCTGCGCCGGTATCATGGTAATGAAGTCGCCCAGCTCTCCGTGA
>Ga0310811_10004118_pt1 | contig 18296 bp, 13 predicted proteins | sample YCmetagenome_FD_207642 | JGI IMG/M metagenome (GOLD analysis project Ga0310811, IMG submission 207642) | Soil microbial communities from experimental microcosm in Duke University, North Carolina, United States - YC | ecosystem: Engineered > Artificial ecosystem > Soil microcosm > Unclassified ...
TTCTCGCGTGCTATCCCCTTGGTCGCACACCTCAAGGATGCGTTCTCGTAGATCCATCGAGAGTGCCTTCATTACTTCAGCCTATCCTCTCCCTGAAATGGCTACAACTTTATTTAAATTGCTCTAGTCCCCGATCGGAGACAAGGTCATCGAGGGTTTTCTCAAAAATGAGTCGATGACCTTCCCCTGATTTTTCAGCGTATACTTCACCGCGGCCGCTGCTCTGGTGCGGGCGCTCAACTTCAGCAGAATATGCCTGACGTGAGTTTTGACCGTCTCGTGTCCGATGGTCAGTTGGCTCGCAATTTCGCGATCCCTGCATCCGAGAATCAGTAGAGTCATGATCTCATTTTCCCGTGGCGTCAGGACCCGATCTGGAAATTCCATGCGGAGGACTCTATCACCTCCCTTTGCTTTGTAATTATCCCGAATCCGGGGACATCGTTGCGCAGCGGGACGCGCTGCAAACCGTCGGCGCTTCCGCAATCACTCCGCCTTTTTCTTCGAAGCCCGTGGCGACGAGGCGGCGATCTGGGCATCGACGGCGCGAAGCGCGACGGCTTGTGTGCCTCCGTTGCCGGTCAGTTGCTGCACCCATTTCCTTGCGGCGACAGGGTCGCGCTGGACCCAGTGCTGCGCCACTCCCACGATGGCATCGTCCTGGGCTCGCCCCGGAGCGATCTGGCTGACCATCTGGGCGGCGGCGACCGGATCCTGAGCTGCCCATGTGACGACGATGTTCGATTCCAGCATCGCCCTGGTCTCGGGATCTCCGGTTGCCCGGGCCCAATTCCATGCGCCGCCGGCATCCTTGGTCGCCCATTGGGACGTGGAATACGTGATCAGATTCGAGTTCTCCTGGCTGGGAGGGAGTCCCACCGCGAGTTGGAGGGCGGCCACGGGATCGGTACGAGCTCCCTCGTACGCCACGGTGGTGAGGGCGGCGTCACGCTCGGCTCCGCCCGGCCAGGAGGTCACCCAGTCTTCCGCTCCTTTCAGGTCGGCATTGGCCCAAGAGATCGCCACCTGGTGCATGGCTTCCGCACGCTTGTCCTGCTTCTCCCCGGATAACGCGGCGGCCCAGGCGGCGGCGGCGCGGGGATCCGCATTTCCCCAGCGCCGCACGAGCCGCAGCCATAAATCGTGGGCAAAGGCATCCTGTTGCATCCCGGTGAGAGGCTCGATCAACATCGTCAACTCGCCAACGGGAAGCCCATCGACGAAGGCCTGCAATCGATGATCACGCTCGATCTCGTCCCGATCACCCGCGATGTCCCGGAGGGTCTCCATGCAACCTCGCTCCTCGGACGAAATCTCGCCGAACTCCCCGGCGGAGGACGCCCTCGGGAGACGTCCTTCCGGCGGCGGGCCCTGGGACGTTGCCACGACCAGTGCCGGCGCCTTTGGAGAAACGGAGGTCCAGAGAGTCCATCCGGCCACCACTGCGGCTCCCAGAGAGCCTGCGATCCATATTCTTTTCGTTTTCAAAGAAGTCTCGAGATTGCAGAGGTCAGGGGATGGGCAGGACGCAGTCGAAGGTCCCGGTCCCCCACATGTTTGCGTCGTGGCTCGTGCCCGCCAGCCCGATGTAGGTGGTGCTGCTCATAGTGATGGTCTGTGGCGTGCCGACCTGTGTCCAGGTCGTGCCGTCGGGCGACATGTAGCCCGTGAAGACATTGCCGACCCGGGTGAGCTTCAGCCAATACGGGGCCGCGATGCCGGCCGGCCCGGCCGAGGCCGTCGTTCCGGAGGTGGTGCTGCGGTACTGGAAACGCACCCCATTGTTGGCGGACAACAACACTGTCGCATTGGTCGAATCGGCCGCCAGAGTCTCCCGGATCATGATGCCGAACTTGCTCCACGGGTCGACATTCTGAATGCCGTAGACCCGGGCCACGATGCTGCAATCCCCGGTCGCCGTTTGATAGACGAAGCGGAATTGATCGGAGGTGTTCTGGATGTCCGAACCCCGCGCGAACAACGTAAAGAGAAGCTCTCCGGAGTTGTAGTTTTCATTCCCGCCATCGCCCGGCGAGCCGCCGATGCTCTGAGCGAGCCATGGGCTCTGGTACGTGCCGGGCATCGTCCCGATGGCATTGGACGGCGCGGTGGGAGTTCCGCTGACCACGGCGCTGACCCTGTAGTAATAAGTGATGTTCTTATTGCTCAGGCCGGTGTCCGTATAGCTCGTCGTCGCAGGGGAAGAGACCACCGCAAAAGGTCCGTTCGGGGACATCGCCCGGGAGACCTGATAGCTGCTGGCACCGGAGACGGCGTTCCAGGTCAGGGCAACCTGGGCATTGCCCGAGACGCCCGTCAGGCCGGTGGGCGCGGCCCCCGGCGTGCCGGTCGGCGTAATCTGCACATAGTCGAGCCGCACCGCGTTGTTGCCGCCGGCCCCCTGATCCATGACGATCTTGCCATTGGTCACGGTGACGGCCTTGGTCACGTTGAGGAACGAGTTCGGCGGCATGCTCTGGCTGGTCCAGAAATTGACCCCGTTGACGTTGACCGTGGAGCTCACGGTGTCCTGATTGTCGCCGATGGCCACGAGCACGCTGTAGGTGCCATTGGGCACATCGATCGTCCACGTCGCCCCTGCCTTCCAGAGCAGAATGGTATCGAGCAGCACATTCGCATTGACCCCGCGGATCCGGGTCTGCCCCGTGCTGTCGACGCTCCAGCCATACTTCGCGGCGGTGGTGCCGATCTGCTGCGGGCCGCCGTACAGGTCGTTTCCGGCGTCCTGCTGGGAACCGTAGACCTGCCCGTAGTCCACGAGATACCCCGGGACGGTCGGCGTCGGGGCCGCATTATCGTGGGGCTGGAAATTGATGTAGATCGTCGAGCCGCCCAGCGTCGTGGCGTTCACGAAGCTACTGTTCGCCGACTCCACCAGGTTCGAATTGTAGGCCCGGATCCGGTAGGAATAGTTCGATCCGGAAGCGAGCGGCGTATCGCTGTACGTCGTGGTGCCACCGCTCATGATGCGAGCGACGGTCTTGAACGACCGCGGGTTGTACCCGAAGGAACGCTCGATGATGTATCCAGCCGTGTTCGCGCCCCCGGCATTCGTCCACGCGAGGTTGATCTGCCCGATCGAGGCTGCGGTCGCGGTCAGGCCGGTTGGCGTGATCGGAGCGGCCACCGGCGAGGCGGCAAGGGCCGTGGAAGCCGTGCTGGTCCCGAGGGACGTCGTCGCGGTGATCTTGTAATAGTAAGTCGTCCCATTGGTCAGCGACGCATCCTTGAACGTCGGACTGCTGGAGGTACCCACCGTCGTGTAAGTACCGCCGAGGCTGGTCGAGCGGGAAATCGTGTAGGTCGTCGCTCCGCTGACCGGCAGCCAGCGCAGGACCGTCTGCCCGCTGCTGGTCGAGGCTCGAAGCCCGAGCGGAGCGGTGGGAGGATCATTGACCAGGAAGCCCTCCAGTTTGCAGAAATAGGGATTCGAGCCACTGAGAACCCAGGCATAGGTCTCGCCCACCCCGATGCTCGTCACCGCGACGCCCGGTCCGGGCACCGCGTCCCAGATACCGACGGCGGCGCTCGCGCTCATCCGATAGATATTACCTGCGGCATTGATACCCCATACCTCGTCGGCTCCGACGGCCAGCTGGGTCAGGTTGTTGGGATTGGCGACCGCGACGAAGGTGATCGCCGTGGACGACGGTTGAGTCGGGATGAAGGCATGATAGAGCGTCGTGCCGCGAATGCCCCAGACGTGGGCGTCCCCTACCCACACCTTGTCCAGCAACTGCCCGGGAACGGAAGTCCACCCCGCATCCGTCCCATCGATGGACTGCCGGTAAACATTGCCGCTGGCATCGGTCGCCCAGACCTCGGCGTCTCCGGCGTCGAGCCAGGCCATGGTCCCGCTCTTCAGGCTCCAGCCCGTATTGATGTAACAGGCGCCGGGCGTCGGGATTGCCGCCCGGTACACCGCGCCGGCCGTGGTCAGACCCCAGGCATAGTTTCTCCCCAGCGACACGACTTTGAACGCCGATGGAGCCGGGTTGAAAACCTTGGTCCAGATGTCCGGATTGCCGGAGATCCGATGGCCCCACATCGCGCCGGCGGAGTCCAGCGTCCAGGTATCGAAGAATCCCGCGGTGATCGAGGTGAGATTACCGGGACCGGAGCTGGCCGCCGTCCAGGGCAGGACATTGTGGAGTGGGCGGTAGACATCGAGATTGGTCGGTCCGTACCACTCCCGACGATAGGTGCCGCCCGCGTTTCCGACCGGCGTCGCCTTCACGTAGCTGTCGCACGCCTCCGCCTCGAAGAGCGCGGTCTGCGTGACCGGATCGGCAAATTGCCGGAATGCGGCGATGTGCTGGTTCGGCCAGACGAACTCCGGATAATAGCTGCGCAGGCAGGAGTCGCCCTCGATGATATCGCAGACGCCCTCGTACTCGCAGTACGTGCCGCCGAGCGACGCCGCAGTGGCGAGATTGGTCAGCCAGGTCGAGTTGCCGCTGCTGTCGAGACGCGATTGATGAGCCTCGACCCCTGCCGAGTTACCTCCTGGAGTGCCGGTGTCGGTGGCAGGGTTCCAGTCATTGAGCCAGACCTGGTCGAGCCCATGCCGGCTGCCCGGAGAGGTATCATGAAAATAGCTCCCGTTGTAGGAATAGGAGTTCAGCAGCGGTCCGCCCCATCCCATGCCCACGGCCATCCCCCAAATTTGCGCCAGAGCTGTGGGATCGAGGACCGATCCGGCAAAACAAACGAATTTCGGAGTCAGGCCATATTTTTCCTGAATGCGCGCACTCAGATTGGACAGATAGGTCGCCGTCTTCCCATCCCGGATGACCCCGCCCGGATAGATAACCTCCAACTGAATCACGAACTGGCCGGGCGTGGGCTGGAAGATCATCGAGGCAGGGACGTTGTCCAGGAAGGGTCCGATGTAGTTATCCAGCGTGAAATGGACCAATGCCGCGTCGCCGAAGCGAGGGTAATAGCCATTCACTTTTTGGAACTGGTAGCCGAGATCCCCAGCTCCCAGTCGGATGGAGGTTTTCACGGTGTCGGCGGCCTGCGGATTCCGCGCGACCGCTTCCGCGAATTTCTGCATGAAGCGGGGCTGATAGCCAAAGGTCGCCATGTCCCGGTCCTGGAGATCGTCCGTCGCATCGGTGGACATGTTCACCCAGGTGTTCAGGGACTGGGTGCGCATCGCGACGAACGTGTCGACCATCTGGTCCCAATAGCGATCGGTGCGGCGATCGTAGTCGCGCCACATGGGAACGGCGAAATAGGACTGGATCTGCGTGTCGGTATAGGGATTTCCATTGGCATCCTTCACGGGATAGCCGAGGTCGATGAGCGAGGAGGAGTGACCGTTGCTCACGGAGGAGTGGTAGGCCCAGTTCGGGTAGAAATTGATGCCGGTCGTCGGCGGGGCAACCATTGTCGTATCCGAGGCTTTCACGCTGGTGCTGGTGTCCGTGTCCTTCACCGCCATGAACCAGTCTAGCGAGGCACCTCCATTCTCGAAGACGATCTGCAAATCGTGCACGCCCGCGGTCAGCGTCTTCACGCCGAGATGAGCATAGCCGAACTTATCGACGCGACCGGTATTCGGCACCGCCACACCGGAGGTCACGGTCGTTCCATCCACCGCCAGATGAATCGTCTTTCCGGTCGTCGCGGCTCCAACCCGCGCGGTGAATCGATAGGTACCCGCGGAGAAATAGGCCTTTTTGTAGGTGATGGAGTCATTCGTCGCCGTGTTGCCGACATACCAGGCACCAGCTTGCAATGAACCGGGCAGGCAGAGCGCCATGAGCCACGCTCCGAGGAGAGCGACCGGTCGCAACCTGCCGGCAGTGAGGGCGTTGAGTTTGGTGAGAGTCCATTGAACGCAGACCTTCTTTACGAAGGGCAATGGCACGATGCTCCGGGGAGATACATCAGTTTTCATTTTTCGGGGGGTGAGGCGGTTGTAACCGAAAATGGGGAGGATCGCCTATATCCCCAAATGGGGACCCCCTAACGGGGGGTACACCCTAACCTCCCAGCTTCTCAGATCCCCTCGCCGCCAACTCCCTGATAATTGAGAAGATCTTTCTCGCTCACGGGAAGCCCCCTCATGACGCTGGCCAGCGTGGTGCGATCCATCAGTTCCGCGACCAGATTCCGGGACTTCAGCATCACATGGCGGAACTTGCAGAGCGACTCCTGCGAGCAGCACTTGTAGTCGGTCACGGAGACGCAGGCGATCGGAGCGAGATATCCGTCAAAGTGGCGGACGATCTCACCCATGGTGATTTCCTCCGGGCTCCGTGAGAGGAAATATCCGCCTCGCTTGCCGATCGTACTGCTCACCCACCCGCCGGCTTTGAGCTCGAGCATGATCTGCTCGAGGAAGCGCTTCGGGACATCGTTGCGCCGGGCCAGCTCGATGATGGGGATCGGGGACGACCCGCGATGCTCGACGAGCGTGAAAATCGCCCGAAGCGCGTAATCGGTCCGCATCGAAAGCTGCATGGTCGTGAAATTCGGATTTTTCCTTGGAAATACAGCCTGCCGCGACACCGCCGCGGCAGGCTGCTGTTCCCCCCAGAACAAGCCCCCATTCAAACCGAAAATCCACAGAAGGCAATAAAAATACACGACTATTTTTGTCGTCTATTTATGGCGCCAGCCAATCGATCGATCGCCGCCTGCAAGGTCGCCTCGTTTTTCGCGAAATGGAACCGCACATAGCGATGCTCCGGTTCCCGGAAGAAACTGGATCCCGGAACGCCCGCGACCCCGACCTCCTTCACCAGCCACTCCGCCGCCTCCGTGTCACGGCTGAACCCCAGTGGCGAGACATCCGCCATCACGTAGTAGGCACCCTCCGGTTCGGTGAAGGTAAACCCGGTGCGCTGGAGCCCTCGGAGGAAAAGCTCCCTCTTGCCCGCATAGAGATCGCGGAGCCCCTCGTAGTAGCTCGAGGGCAGTTCCAAACCCGCGATCGCCGCCTCCTGCAACGGTGCGGCAGCGCCCACCGTGAGAAAATCATGCACCTTCCGCGCCTGCGCGATCACCTCGGGCGCGGCCTGCACATAGCCGAGGCGCCAGCCGGTGATCGAGTAGGTCTTCGAAAGGGAATTGCAGGTGATCGTGCGCGGAAACGCCCCCGGCAACGCCGAGAAATACTCGTGCCGATGCGGCTCGAAAACGATGTGCTCGTAGGGCTCGTCGGTGATCACAAACGCGTCGTATCGCTCGGCCAGCGCAAGGATGTGGAGCAGTTCCTCACGAGTGAAAACCTTGCCCGTGGGATTCGAGGGATTGCAAACTACGATGGCCTTCACTCCCCGCGCGAAAGCGCGCTCCAGCTCTTCCGTATCGTAGCGGAAATCGGGCGCACGCAAGGGCACGTAGATCGGCTCCGCGCCGGAGAGGATCGCGTCCGCCGCATAGTTCTCGTAGAAGGGCGAGAAGACGATGACCTTGTCGCCCGGATTGCAGGCGGTCATCATCGCCACCATCATGGCCTCGGTGCTGCCGCAGGTCACCACGAGGTGCTGGTCGGGATCCAGTTCCAATCCCGAGAAGCGGTTGATCTTGCGTGCCAACGCCTCGCGAAACCGGGGCGCACCCCAGGTCACCGCGTACTGATGATGAGGCCCGCGTGCCGCCCGCTCGAGGGCCGCCAGCAGTTCCTCCGGTGGATCGAAATCCGGAAAACCCTGGGAGAGATTGATGGCGCCATGGGCATTGGCCAGGCGCGTCATTCCACGGATCACGGACTCCGTGAAAGCGTGAAGCCGGTCAGCAGTACGGGGCATAAGCGGGAATTAAGCCGCCCGCGAAAGCAAAGCACAACCCTTCACGCCAGCGACTCGCCGAAGGTACGTGTCCGTAGCTCGCGGAGACGCCGCATGGCACGGCGAAAGGCGGTCACATGCATGCGCTGCATCTGCCTCTGCCGCTCGCGGACGGAGGCGGCCTTCTTTTCCGGTTTCGTCCGAGCCGGCATCGCGAGTTCGCCGAGGAAAGGGTCCGCCTTCATCAGATGCCTCCGTCCGATTCACCGATGCGTTGATCGAGGGAAACCAGAATCTGGCGGGCCGCCACCCGCTCGAAGCGCCCCTTCATCCGTCGCTCGCTTTCCAGCCGCAGTCGGGAAAATTGCCGGATCCGAGCCCGCCGGCGGACGCCTTCCAAAAAATCTCTCAGGGTGTTCCGAGTCATAGTGTCGGAGATTGTTGACATTAATATACGACCAATTCAATCGTATATTGTGAGCATTCTATCTGCACCCGCGACGCCTGACCTTTTGGAAAGCCTCCAAGCCGCTCTTGAAAACGGCGAGCATCCGCCTGCGGCCGAGCTGACTCCCCACCTGCATCATCCTGATGACGCGGTGAAGAGAACCGCTCTGGAGTTACTGGAATCCTGCGCGGACGGACGGAGCGTGCCATCGCTCCTCGCCGCCGCGGCCAGTCCGGACGAGGAGATCGGCATCGCCGCCTCCGGTATATTGCTCTCCCTGCGCGATCCCGAGGCGATCGAGTATCTCCTGCACGGTCTGGCCCATCCGATCGCGGAAGCGAGGCTCGCCGCGATCGCTGCCCTGCGCAATTTTCAGGCTCCCGAGGCGATCGAGCTGCTCGTCCTCACGCTCGGCGACGTCGAGCCGGTGGTCAGGCGAGAGGCCGTGGTGACCCTGGCCCGCTATCGCAGCGTAGATCTCGTCGTGGCGCTGCGCTCGGCCCTTCGCGACGACAGCGCGATCGTGCGACGGGCGGCGATCGAGGCGGTGGTTCATTTCCAGAGCGCTTTCATCTTCGGTGACCTCATCCAGGCCCTGGACGACGACAATCATCAGGTCCGCGAAGCCGCCGTTCGCGGCCTGCTGAAATTTCCCGGCGAGGATTCGCGGGCCGCACTCTTCGACTCGCTGCAGGACCCCGCCTGGCAGGTCGCACGGGGGGCGGCAATCGGCCTGGCCGCCCAGCGCGCGAGGCCGAATCACCGCCTGGTCTTCGCGCTCCAGCACGAGTCGGCGGAGGTACGCGCCGCAGTCGTGGCAGCCTTCGGCGCGGCCGGCGACGCCAGTCATCGGCGGCACCTCGAGCCCTTGCTGGAGGATCCGAATGAAGCCGTGCGCGCCGCGGCCCGCCACGCCCACCTTCACCTTTCTCGATAATCATGGCGACGCTGCAAAAGCTGAGCGTGTGGACCCGGTTCGCCCGGCGGCTGCACCTGCCGGGACGAAGGGCCCATGGAGCACGGTTCCTCAAGCTCGTGGCCGACACCCGCGAGCACATCCGGGAGATTCCTCCGGAGGAAGCCATCCGAAGAGTGGGTGACGGAGCGATCCTGATCGACGTCCGCGAGCGGGGGGAATATCTCCAGCGCCACATCACCGGTGCGGACCACCTCGGCCGAGGCACCATCGAGCTGGAGATCGAGAACTACGCGCCGGACGTGACGACGCCGATCGTCTGCTATTGCTCGGACGGCAAACGTTCCATTCTCGTAGCGGGCAATCTTGAACGAATGAGCTACCGGAGTGTCGAAGTCATCACAGGCGGTTTGAAAGCCTTTATCCAGAGCGGTCTTCCCACATCTTCGGCCCGGGAGGTTATGGACTGATTTTCAAGGCCGATCGGGCTCCGGCTATGGCACGAGGGGGCAGCCCGATCGGCCCTCGAGCAGGGCGGCAAAGTGGAAACAGAGCCGGAGCCAGCCTTGTCTGCTGCATGATTCGCGCTCATTGTCAGGCCGCATGAGCGACGTCACCGAGAAACTCTACGACATCCCGATCGATTCCCCGCTTACCGAAGCCCGGCGCGAGACGATCAGCAAATTCATCGTGGAAAACGCCCACCGATTCCCCATGCCGATCGAGCATTCCTGGGTCGACGGAGCCGAACCAACCCTGAACCTGGTCACGAAGCCCGTGACGTGGACGGCATGCTTTCACCATCGGAGCGTCGAAGTCTCCGGTATGGCCCCGCGCTGGGCGTCCATGTTCCTGACCAAAAAGCTTCGCGAGGAAGTCCGGGGCCATATCGAGAGCATCCTCCAGCATGCCGGGTTCGTGACCACCGGCACGGCCCAGGCCTGACCTCTCCAGCCTTCGTGAAGACCGAAGGACTTTCCGGGCATGAGTGATCCCGCCCGCGACCTCAAGCACATGCGCCGCGTCGCCGGCGGAGCTCTGCTGGCGGTTTTCACCGGCATGGTGGTCTTTCGGCTCCTGGAGGCAGGCCACCCCGCACTGGGATACCTGCGCGCTTTCTGCGAGGCGGCCACGGTCGGTGCGTTGGCGGATTGGTTTGCGGTCGTGGCGCTTTTCCGACACCCGCTGGGAATCCCAAATCCCCACACCGCCATCCTGCCCAATAACAAGGATCGCGTCGCCGAGTCCCTGGCGGAGTTCGTCACTTCCAATTTCCTCACCGAGGAGCAGCTCGGCCCGCGCCTCAAGGAGTTGAACTACGCGGAATATCTCGCCCGCTGGCTGCGCAGGAACTCCGAATTCCTCGTCACCCGCGCCACGGCGTACGCACCACGGATTCTCGAGGGCATCTCGGACGAGGAGATCGCCACGCTCCTCGCCGAGCGCAGCCGGAAGCTCGTCGGAAGCGTGTCGCTGGGCCCACTCCTCGGAGGTGGCCTCAACGCCCTCTCGCAGAGCGGCCGCGACCGGCAGATCTTCTCGAGCGTCCTGGAATCGACGGAAGACCTGATCCTTTCGCACCGTGAGTTCATCGAATCCAAAATCCGCGAGGAAATCCCGTTGCCGATGGATTTCCTGCGCGGCCTCCCTGGCTTCCAGCGACTCGAACCCGTCCTCGACCAGATCAAGGACGCTCTCGCCTCCGCCGTGGCGAAACGCACGATCGAAAAAGTCCGCGACGTGCTTGCCGAGGCTCAACGGGACCCCAGGCACCCGCTCCAAACAACCTTCGCCAGCAAGCTGAAGGTCCTCATCGAGGATCTGAAATCCTCTCCGCAAATGGCCGATCGCATGCGCGGGCTGCAGGAGGCCATGATCGCCAGCACGGCGATCGACGATTTTGCGCGGCAGGCCTGGGGTGAGGTGAAGGCCTTCCTCCTGCAGGATTGCGCCGCGGAGAACTCCGCGGTGCGAGCGAGGCTGCGTGAAGCACTGAAAAGCCTCGCCTCGCATCTCGAAGAAAACGCGGAGACTCAGCGCGAAATCAACGACTTCGTCGGCGCCCACGTACTGGCAAGCATCCTGGCGTCGCGACCCATGGTGCGCGATCTGGTCGTCACCACGATCCAGGGCTGGGATGGAGAGGAAATGGCTACCCGCCTGGAAACCATGGTCGGCCGCGACCTCCAGTTCATCCGGCTGAACGGAACGATCATCGGCGGACTGGTCGGCCTCACCGCCCACACGGTTTTTACGCTGATCGGCCGATGAGCGCCTGAAACACCTGCCGATCCGGCTCTCTTCCTCCCTCCGTATGAAAACGAGCGGCCCCGTCCCGAACCCCCACCCGTCGGCAGGGTCTCGATCTTTTGCTGAATCCCTGAGTCTTCCTCTCGGCTCCTACTTCTTCAGACTCGGCTGCGCGGTGACGCGCCCCTGATCGAACGTAACGTCGAGCGGCTGGCCGCCGACCGGAATGTGCCGCAGTTGCAGGGACTCTCGGACGTCCCGCGCGAACTGGGCCTTCCCGTTGTCTCCGATATCGACGAGAGATTCCAGCCCGACCATGCACAGCAAGGCGCCCCAGGTGTAGTGCGGCTCGGATCGCCTGCCATTCTGCTCTCCAGTCGTGCTGAGATAGTTTTCCCCGCACACCCGGTCGCGGTTCCAGTTTCGCATGAACAGATCCACGCTCCTCCCGGCAAACTCACGGATCTGAGCCGGAGTGCCGTACTGCTTGAGCCCCTGAAAGACGAGATAGTTGACCGGAGCCCAGACCTTCCCCCTCCAGTAGGCCTGATCGGGATAGAGCGGATCGTCATATGGCACCGTCGGCAGAAGCCACGTACCCCAGAATTTTTTCGGGTCGGTCAGGATCACGAGCATGGAGCGCGCTTGAGCCTGATCGGGAATGCCCGCGATGAGCGGGTAGAAATTCATCGGCGTGATCCGGGTGAGAAAGGTGCCGTCCCATAGCCGGCTGCAATAGACTCCGGCGTCCTTGTTCCAGAGCGTGGCGTTGATCTTCTTCGTCATCTGCGCGCTCTCCGCGCGATAAGCGGCTGCCTCGGAGTGGAGGCCGAGAGCGTCCGCGATCTTTGCGAGGTATTGGGCATCGGCGACGTAGAGGGAGTTCAGGTCGATGGCGTTGGCATTCAGAGTCACGCCCTGCTTTTTCGTCCCGTCGAACTGCGGCGTGTCGTCCCAGCCACACTCGTAGAGCGGGACATCGCCCCCCCACTCGAGCAGGCCGTCGTGGTTCCCATCGCGGGCTTTCAGCCACCAGCGATGCCACTTCGCGAGCTTGGGGTAGACTTCCTTCAGGAAGGCGGGGTCGGGCTGGAACTGTTGCATCTTCCACACACACATCGCCCCCACGGGCGGCTGGGATCGGTTTTTGCTGACGTAGCCGCGGCCGACATTCCAGTGGCTGAAATTCGGAACGAACCCATCGGGCTGCGCCCCGGCGAGAACCGCGCGCACCGTATTGCGGGCCGTGGCGGGATCGTCCAGGCAGGCGAGCAGCCCATTGAAGAAGCTGTCCCAGCAAAAGAGCGGAGAGGCGTTCGGCTCGGTCGCCGGCACCCACCCCCGGGTCACCGTATGGGCGACCATCTTCAGGTCACTGCTGTAGAGGCGGGTGTTGTTGAGATTATCGGCGATCGCGCCAAGGAAGTCTCCCCACGCGCCCTGCGCCAACGGCCGGCGCGCATCGTAGCGGCGAGCCCCCTGGCTCAGAAGGCCGTCGATCTGATCGAAGCGAGGAAGGGAGCCGAAGCCGGCGACGAAGTACGTAGGGGCACCGGGAGAGACCTTGACCGTGATTCGCTTGTCCTCGATCCGCTCCGGTTTCAGTGAGACCTGGAGTTTCCACGGTGGGGATTGGCCAGCTTTCCCGGCGGAACCGGTCGCGCCATCGGCCGTCATCACGTAGTTCGCCGAGAAGCCGGGCCATGTCGCGGACGAAAGCACCAGAACCACATCCCGGCTCCGCGTGGAGGACAGCTTTGCGACGATCCCGTCGTTCACCCGCCCCCAGGCCATGGTCAACGAGCCGTCCTGAAACTCCTCTTCATGATAAGCGCCATCGGGGGCGGCGGTTTCCGGATGGAACTCCTTGCGTAGCCCCAGCTCGACGAGGAAGGCCGTCGAGTCATTGGCGATGAAAGCCACCCCATCCGGGGACGCGGGAAAGAAATTGCCGATCTGGATCGAGGGCGCCTCCGGGGCCGCCACCGCCGGCGGAGAAACGGCGAAAGATCCCAAGAGAACAAAAGTGGCGATGAGACGAAGCGGAGGCATGGGCAAAAAGGGGACTGGATTCTCCGACGGGGCCGAGGGCGCTCCGAGAGCGGAATCAACGTCAACAGTGACGAAATTAGACGATGGCGGGAATTTCCGCTTAGGCTCGACGGATGGCGATTCGCTTTGGCAACTCCTCCACTCTCCTCCTCGTTTCGGTTTTTTCCGCGGCGGCCGCTTTCGCCGACGTCCGGGTGCCGGCGATCTTCGGAGACCACATGGTCCTTCAGCGCGATCTGAAGCTGCCGGTCTGGGGCTGGGCGACGCCGGGGGAAAAAGTAACCGTTCATTTCGGCGACAAGACACAAATCGCGACCGCGGGCAGTGACGGTGCATGGAAAGTCGAGTTGCCACCGTTCCCGGCGAATTCTCACCCGCAGGATTTCACGGTCAGTGGAAAGAATACCCTGACCTTCACCGACGTGCTCGTCGGCGACGTGTGGCTGGCCTCCGGGCAGTCGAACATGGAGTTCGGCCTCCAGAGCGATCAGGACGGCCCCAAGGCGATCGCGGACTCGAAGGACACTTCGCTGCGGCTCTTCTTCGTTCCTTGGAACACTGCCCTCGAGCCGCAGAAGGAGATGATCCCCGTGCCGCCCGGCAACCTGAACGGCAAGTGGCAGGTATGCACTCCCGAGACGATGGCCGCACGGTGGGGATGGAACGGCTTTTCCGCCGTCGGCTACTATTTCGCCCGCGATCTGAGGAAGGCGACGGGCCGGCCGGTGGGGATGATCGCCAGCTTCAAGGGTGGGACGCCCGCGGAGGCCTGGGTCAGCATTTCCGGCCTGAAGACGAATCCGGCGCTCGTCCACTACGTCGCCGATCACGAGAAAATCGCCGCGGAATACCCGGCGAAAAAGGCGGCCTTCCCGCCGTTGCAGAAAGACTTCATGGCCGCCATGCAGGCCTGGAACGCCAAATACGACAAACAGACAAAGGAAGCGGAGGCTCAGTGGACGGTGGCGGCTGCCGCAGCCCGGAAAGCCGGCCTGCCCGTGCCGCCGAAGCCTCAGCCTCCCGAGCCGCGTCCCTCGGCGCCGAAGGCTCCCGACGGCGGCTTCGGTGCGCCAGGCAATCTGTTCAATGCCCTTATCGCGCCGCTCATCCCCTACGCAATCAACGGCGTGATTTGGTACCAAGGCGAGGGCAACGGGGACACGCTCGCGAAAGCGGTGGAATACAAGGACCTCTTTCCCCTCCTGATCACCGACTGGCGGGAAAAATGGGGTGAAGGCAACTTCCCATTTCTCTTCGTCCAGCTGGCCAACTTCCGGCCAGCTCCCAAGACGGCTGCGGAGGGAAATTGGCCATGGGTGCGTGAAGCCCAGCTCAAGACCCTGGCGCTGCCAAACACCGGCATGGCCTCGGCAGTCGACGTGGGAAATCCCGACAACATCCACCCCGAGAGCAAGTACCCCGTCGGCCACCGCCTGGCGCTCGCAGCCCGAGGGATCGTGTACGGCGAGAAAGTCGCCCCCTGCGGCCCGATCTACCAATCGATGAAAGTGGAAGGGAACAAAATCCGACTCTCCTTCACGCATCAGGAAGGCGGCCTGAAACTGGGCGTCCCGCCATGGCAGCCCGCCGGAAAAAAGACCGTCTCCCCGACCAAACTTGAAGGCTTCGGCATCGCGGGCACGGACCAAAAGTTTGTCTGGGCGGATGCGAAAATCGAAGGAGACAGCGTAGTCGTGTCCAGTCCATCGGTCCCGCACCCGGTGGCCGTCCGCTACAACTGGGCGGACAATCCAGCCGGCAACCTCTACAACGTCGCCGACCTGCCGGCCTCCCCATTCCGCACCGACTCCTGGCCCCCGCTCTAAGACGCGCCGCCTTCCGCCTTCTGCCTTTCCTCCCCCGCGTCATTGTTGACGTGACCGGCGCCGTTGCCGGCGGGTCCGCGTTTTATATTTTGAGGCTGATTCCCCTCCCCCTCATGAAACTCTCCCCCATTGGAACAGTTGGTCTTCTTGCCTCGTGCCTGCTGGCGGGCGCGCTCACTTCTCCGGCTCGTGCGACTCTCCTTGCTCAGGACAACTTCACCTACGCAGATGGCATCCTGGCCGGAAACAACGGAGGCATTGGCTGGGGCGGCGCTTGGGGAAACGCAGGCGGGAACGTTGCGACCACCGGTACGGCCGCGGTCTCTGTGGTGGGCAATCAGGCTGTGTGGGGAACCTCGGGGAACGATTTCGTCTATCGCTCCCTGGGGCCCGATGTCACCGGTATCCTGTCGTCCGGGACCGGCACTCTCTGGATGTCATTCGATGCGCTCGTGAACAACGGCGTGGTCTTCGCCGGCATCTCTCTGATGACCGGGACCGCGGAGACCGCCTATCTCGGCAAGAACGGCCTCACCTCCACCGTCTGGAGCATCGTCGGCTACAACAACCCCGCAAAGCTGGCTGTGGCCTCGACCACCTCCATCCAGGATCTCCTTCGGAAAGGCGTGGTGAGGATCACCCTCAACGGCACCTCGGCCACTTACGATGTCTGGATCGGAAACGACGCCACGGGCATCGTGGATGCCAGCGGCACGCCCTTCGCCACCACGACCTCCGGCGATCCGAAGAGCATCGCCACGCTTCGACTGGCCGGCTCGGGAACCTTCGCGATGGATAACCTCGCCATCGGCACGACGGCGGGCGATGTGGGAGCCACCATCACGCCGATTCCCGAGCCCTCCGTAGTGCTGTTGGAAGGTCTCGCTCTTGGCTTCCTGCTTCTCGGGCGCCGCCCCCGGAGCATGCGCGGCTGTTGACGCCTGTCTCTGTCCCGATTTCTCCAATTTTTTCAAAGACCCGGAGGGCTCGTTCTCGCACACCTCGCCGCATTGGCCTGATCGACGGGAAAAGCTCGCTCGCGATGCGAACGCGCCCCGCCGCCACCAGAACCCGATGTGAGAAGCTCCACAATCCCCTCCCTCCTAGTTTCCCTCGCCCTCGCCGCTGGCCTGACCATCGCGCAGGCGGATGTCGTCCGGTCACCCTCCGTTCGCATCGGCAACCTCTTCTACAATCTGCCGGCAGGCATCGCGTTCGTGCAAAGCGACGCCGCCGCTTTCATCGTCAATGTCAATGGCGGCACTTTCGTCCCCGGCGCCGCCGCTCCGGACGATTCGATTCACCAGATCGCATTCAGCAACTCGACCTTGCAGTTCACATGGGGGCGTGTTGGCGACGCGGTAGTCGCGCGATTGACGGCCTCGACCTCCACCCAGGTCGATCTGCAGCTCATCAGCCAGACGTGGCCGGGCTTTTCCACCAGCTACACCCCGGTATCGGGAGGGATCGATGCCACCGCACCGATGAGCAGCGGCGGAACGGCGAACTGGAAGCTGCGGGTCTCCACGACACCAGTGAGTTCCAGCGCGACCAGGCTGACCGTATCCGTAAGCCCGAGCCAGCCGATCTACTTCGTGGCTGGCTTTGGCACGCTGCCGGATTTCGCCGGGATTGACGCGACCCTGCAAAGCGCCGCCGATGCCTATGCGTCGCGCCGCCCCCGCGCGCAAGGGGACTGGGGCGATTTCGTCGGAGCCATGGCGGACAACCTCAACAACACGAAGCTCTACGGCAGCGACAACAAAATGGTCGCCCATACGGTGACGCGAGCGTGGGTCGTCTCCGGCGAGCCGAACTCGTCCCCCTACTTTTGCTGGGACAGTTTTTTCAATGGCCTCGTCTCCTGCCTGGATGATCCCGCCGCCGCGCGGGATACGATCCGTGCCGTCCTCTCGGGCATCCAGCCCAACGGCTTCGTACCGAACTTCAGCCACTGGAATTCCGGGCGCGGCTACGTCAGCACCAACCGTTCCCAGCCGCCGGTGGGCGCGATGTGCGTTTGGAAGATGCAGCAGTTCCAGCCGAACCTGGATTTCCTCCGCGAGGTTTATCCGAAGCTCGCCCGCTGGCACGCCTGGTGGATGACGGCCCGCGACGGCAATCACGATGGCCTGCTGGAGTGGGGCGGCGACATCCCGCTCTACGAATGCGGCTGGGACGACACGCCACACTTCGACGGCTACAAGCTCACGAACGGGACAATGAACGTCAACGCCATCGACCTGAACTCGCTCTACACCGCGGACGCGCAATACCTCGCCCGGATCGCCGATGCACTCGGCCTGACCAGCGATGCCGACGCCTACCGGGCGGAGAGCGCCACGATGATCCAGCGCATCAATTCCTCGCTCTGGAACGACAGTCTGAAAATGTATTGCAGCCGTTTCTGGGATGGCGCGACGCCAGGCGCCTTTCTGACCCGGATCACGCCGATGAATTTCTACCCGCTCATCGCGGGCATCCCGGACGCCACGCGCGCCCAGAGCGTGCTCGCAGCCTTGACGAATACCCAGAAATTCTGGGGCGCCTGGCTCCTGCCCACCGTTTCCTACGACGACGCCTACTATCCGCAGCAAGCCTACTGGCGGGGCAAGGTCTGGCCTCCGGTCAACTACCTCGTCTTCCAGGGACTCAAGCGCTACGGCACGGCGGCACAGATCGAGGAGTTCGCGCGCAAGAGCGTGAACATATTCATGACCAACTGGCTGGCGAACAAAGTCTGCGGGGAGAACTACCTCAGCACCACAGGAGTGCAGGAGGCCGCCCGATCGGACGCCCATTACACCTGGGGCGGCCTGCTCTGCATGGTGGGGCTGGAATACTTTCTCGGCGTGTCGGATTCCGACACCCTCCAGCCGCGGCGCAGCAGTTCGGCAGCCCTCGGCGTGAATAACATTCCCTGGGGAGGCGTGCCTCAGACTGTCGCCCAGACGGCCATCGCGCAGGACCTCTTCAACGGGACCGGATACACGGCCGCGGCAAATCTCGTCGGGCTCGCCGGTGGCTTCGGATGGTCT
>Ga0310811_10004119_pt1 | contig 18296 bp, 19 predicted proteins | sample YCmetagenome_FD_207642 | JGI IMG/M metagenome (GOLD analysis project Ga0310811, IMG submission 207642) | Soil microbial communities from experimental microcosm in Duke University, North Carolina, United States - YC | ecosystem: Engineered > Artificial ecosystem > Soil microcosm > Unclassified ...
GGCGCACTGCCGCTGGCCGGAACGGTGGCGCACTTTAGCTTGTCGAATCCCCGCCTGCCAGCGCCGCCCGTAACCGTTCAGGACGGCGACGGACGGGAGGTCGGCCTCGCCGATTTCCGCGGCCGCGTCGTCCTCGTCAACTTCTGGGCGACATGGTGCGTGCCGTGCCTCAAGGAGATGCCGTCGCTGGACCGACTGGAGGGACGATTGGGCGGGGCGGACTTCACCGTCGTCGCGATCTCGATCGACCGTACCGGCAAGGCGGTCGTCCAGCCATGGTTCGACCAGAACGGCATCCGCCACCTCGGCCTCTACTTGGATCCGCAGTCGCGGGCGCCGTTCGCGTTCCGCGGCGTGCTCGGCACCTCGTCGATCGAGCTCCCCGTGAGCGTTCTTGTCGATCGCCAGGGGCGCGTCGTCGGCTCGCTCAAGGGCGCGGCCGAGTGGGATGCACCGGAAGCCGCGGCGCTGATCCGCGCGGTGATGAAGGAGCCCAGCTAGCCGAACGGCCTAGCGGGTGGTCGGAACCGGTTCCGGGCCGGAGTAGTCGTAGAAGCCCTTGCCGGTCTTGCGGCCGAGCCAGCCGGCCTCGACGTACTTCACCAGGAGCGGGCAGGGGCGGTACTTCGAGTCGGCGAAGCCCTCGTGCAGCACCTGCATGATCGAGAGGCACGTGTCGAGGCCGATGAAGTCGGCGAGCTCGAGCGGGCCCATCGGGTGATTGGCGCCGAGGTGGATCGCGGTGTCGATCGCCTGGATCGTGCCGACGCCCTCGTAAAGGGCGTAGATCGCCTCGTTGATCATCGGGATCAGGATGCGATTGACGATGAAGGCCGACATGTCCTTCGCCTCGACCACCGTCTTGCCGAGCTTCAGCGCAAAGCTGTTGACGGTATCGAACGTCGCCTGATCGGTCGCGAGGCCGCGCACGATCTCGACCAGCTTCATCACCGGCACCGGCTTCATGAAATGAAGTCCGATGAAGCGCTCCGGCCGGTCCGAGGCGGCGGCAAGCCGGGTGATCGGAATCGACGAGGTGTTGGTCGCGATGATCGCCTCGGGCTTCAGCACCGGGCCGAGCTCGGCATAGACGGCGCGCTTGACTGGCTCGTTCTCGCTCACGGCCTCGATGACGAGGTCGCAGGTGGCGAGGTCGGCGATCTTCTGGGTGGTGCGGATGTGCGAGATGTCGGTCTCGATCTCGTCGGGCTTGATGCTGCCCTTCTTCGCCTGGATCGAGAGACCATCGCGGACGACCTCGAGCGCCTTCGCCAGCGCCTTGGCGTCCTTGTCGGCGAGCACGACGTTGACCCCGGCCGCGGCCACGACCTGGGTGATGCCGCGGCCCATCTGGCCGGCGCCGACGATACCGATGGTGGTGAACATGAGGGGGCGGAGCCTAGTCCTGCGCCTTGGCCTTGTCGAGGGCGGCCGCCAGGTCGGGGAGGATCTTGAAGAGGTCGCCGACGATGCCGTAGTCGGCGACCTGGAAGATCGGCGCCTCCTCGTCCTTGTTGATGGCGACGATCACCTTGGAGTCCTTCATGCCGGCCAGGTGCTGGATCGCGCCCGAAATGCCGACCGCGATGTAGAGCTCGGGGGCGACGATCTTGCCGGTCTGGCCGACCTGGAAATCGTTGGGCACGAAGCCCGCATCGACCGCCGCGCGCGAGGCGCCGACCGCGGCGTTGAGCCGGTCGGCGATGGCGTCCAGGAGCTTGAAGTTGTCGCCCGACTGCATGCCGCGGCCGCCCGAGACGATGACCCGTGCCGCGGTCAGCTCGGGTCGCTCCGAGCGGGTCAGGGCTGCGCCGACGAACCGCGACAGCCCCGGATCGGGGCACGGCTGGATGGTTTCGATGGCGGCGTTGCCACCCTCGGCCTCGGCCTTCGGGAAGGCGGTGGCGCGGACGGTGACGATCTTGAGGAGGTCCGACGAGCGTACGGTCGCGAGCGCGTTGCCCGCGTAGATCGGCCGCACGAAGGTCTCGGCGTCGACGACCTCGACGATGTCGGAGACCTGGCTCACGTCGCGCAACGCGGCGACGCGGGGCGCCACGTTCTTGCCGAAGGTGGTGGCGGGGAACAGCACGTGGCTGAAGCGGTCGACGAGCGCGATCACCAGGTTGGCGAGCGGCTCTGCGAGCGCGTGGGCGTAGGCGTCGGCATCCGCCACCAGCACCGCCTTCACGCCGGCGACCCTGGTCGCGGCCTGCGCGGCTGCGCCGCAGTCCTTGCCGGCCACCAGCACGGCGACGTCGCCGATCTTGCTCGCGGCGGTGACGGTGTTGAGGGTGGCGGGCGCAAGTGCCTTGCCGTTGTGTTCGGCGACGACCAGAACGCTCATCAGATGACTCCCGCCTCGGACTTGAGCCGCGCCACCAGCTCGCTCGCGTCGGCGAGCTTGACGCCGGCCTTGCGCTTCGGCGGCTCCTCGACCTTGAGCACCGTGAGCCTCGGCGCGACGTCGACCTCGAGCGCGGCCGGCGTCAGTGCGTCGATCGGCTTCTTCTTCGCCTTCATGATGTTGGGCAGCGACGCATAGCGCGGCTCGTTCAATCGCAGGTCGGTGGTGACGACCGCTGGGAGCTTCAGCGCCACGGTCTCGAGGCCGCCGTCGACCTCGCGGGTCACCGTGACCTCGCCCTCGCCCGGCTCGACCTTCGAGGCGAACGTGCCTTGCGGCCAGCCGAGCAGCGCCGCCAGCATCTGGCCTGTCTGGTTGCAGTCGTCGTCGATCGCCTGCTTGCCGAGGATGATGAGGTCGGGAGTCTCGCGCTTCGCCACCGCCGTCAGCAGCTTGGCGACGGCCAACGGCTCGAGCGGCTGGTCGTGGGCGATGTGGATGCCGCGGTCGGCGCCCATGGCGAGCGCCTGGCGGATCGTCTCCTGGGTCGCCTGCGGGCCCGCCGACACGACGACGATCTCGGTCGCCTGGCCGCGCTCCTTGATGCGAAGCGCCTCCTCGACCGCGATCTCGCAGAACGGATTCATCGCCATCTTCACGTTCGCGGTCTCGACGCCGGTCTTGTCCGACCGGACGCGGGCCTTCACGTTCGCGTCGATGACGCGCTTCACGGCGACGAGGATTTTCATCGGATTCGTACGGGTTGTTCGGCTGATCTCCCGCGGGATCGCGGGTGCGGCGCATTTTGCTCCGCCGCCGGGCCGTGGCGCAACCCTCGCGACGACGTTGTCACACGGCCTTTGGACCGGGGCCTAACGGGTGGCGCCGGGCTTCCACAGCACGTCCCGGGCGCCGCGGTCGTTGAGGTGGCGGGCCAGCACGAACAGGTGGTCCGACAGCCGGTTGACGTAGGCGACGGCATGCGGGTTGAGGGTGTCGCGCTGGCTGAGCGCCACGATCAGCCGCTCGGCGCGGCGGGCGACGGTCCGCGCGAGGTGGAGCGCCGCCGCGGCGGGGACGCCGCCCGGCAGCACGAACGAGTTGAGCTCCGCGAGTTCGGCGTTGAGTTGGTCGATCTCGCGCTCGATTCGCTCGACCTGGGTCGCCGCGATGCGCAGCCGGGTCCGGTCGCCGCCCTCCGGCACGCAGAGGTCGGCGCCGAGATCGAAGAGGTCGTTCTGGATGCGGCCGAGCATCGCGTCGGTGGCGCCGTCGGTGTGCAGGCGCGCCATGCCGATCGCCGCGTTGGTTTCGTCGATGGTGCCGATCGCCTCGATGCGGAGATCGGCCTTGCTCACCCGCGCGCCGTCGCCGAGCGAGGTCTCGCCGGTGTCGCCGCCGCGCGTGTAGATGCGGGTGAGCTTCACCATCTCAGGTGTGTCCCGCGAGCAGCATCAGGGCGAGGAATATGAGGATCGCCGCACCCTGGAGAATGACGCGCCAGCGCATCAGCTTCTGCGACAGGCGCGGGTCGTGGCCCTTGCGCGACAGATTGACGATGCCGGCGATCAGCACGATCAGCACGCCGGCCATCAGCACGGGAATCGTGAAGGTAGCGAAGGCAGCCATGGGACCTATCCGTTGCGGGACGTCAGCAGGCCGCGCGCGATCACAGTCGCCTGGATCTCGGCGGCGCCTTCGAAGATGTTGAGGATGCGCGCGTCGCACAGCACGCGGCTGGCCTGGTATTCGAGCGCGTAGCCGTTGCCGCCGTGAACCTGCACGGCGTTGTCGGCGGCGGCCCAGGCGACGCGCGCGCCCAGGAGCTTGGCCATTCCCGCCTCGATGTCGCAGCGGCGGCCCGAGTCCTTCTCGCGCGCGGCGAAGTAGGCCATCTGGCGGGCGATCATGGTCTCAACCGCTATCCACGCGATCTTGCCGCCGACGCGGTCGAAGTCGGCGATCGGCTTGCCGAACTGGTTGCGCTCGTGGGCGTAGCCGAGCGCCAGCTCGAGCGCGTTCTGCGCGACGCCGACGGCGCGCGCCGCGGTCTGGATCCGCGCCGACTCGAACGTCTGCATCAGCTGTTTGAAGCCCTGGCCCTCGATGCCGCCCAGGAGGTTCTCCGCCGGCACCGTGAAGCCGTCGAACGCGAGCTCGTACTCGCGCATGCCGCGGTAGCCGAGCACCTCGATCTCCGAGCCCGAGAGGCCTTCGACCGGGAACGGATCGGCGTCGGTCCCGCGCGGCTTCTCGGCGAGAAACATCGAGAGGCCGCGATAGCCTTTCTCGTTCAAGTCGGTGCGCGCGAGCACGGTCATCAGGTCGGCGCGCGCCGCGTGGGTGATCCAGGTCTTGGCCCCGGTCAGCCGCCACGCGTTGCCGTCGCGCAGCGCGCGCGTCTTGAGCGCGCCGAGATCGGATCCGGTGTTGGGCTCCGTGAACACCGCGGTCGGGATCAAGGCACCCGACGCGATCTGCGGCAGGTATTTCTTTTTCTGCTCCTCGGTGCCGCCCAATCGGATCAGCTCGGCGGCGATCTCCGATCGCGTCGACAGCGATCCGACTCCGAGGAACGCGCGCGACAGCTCCTCGGTGACGACGCACATCGCCGTGCGCCCCATGCCGAGACCGCCGTACTCCTCGGGCACCGTCAGCCCGAACACGCCGAGCTCCGACAGCTCCTCGATCAGCTCGATCGGGATCAGCGCGTTGTCGAGGTGCCACTGGTGGGCAAACGGCGCGATCTTCTCGGTGCCGAAGGCGCGGAACTGCTCGCGCACCAGCGTCAGCGATTCGTCGTCGAGGCCATCGGCACCGAAATGGCCGTCGGCGATCAGCTCGTGGATGCGGCGGCGCACCTGCGCCGAGTTGCCCGAACGGGCGAGCGCCGCGGCTTCGGGAATCAACAGCGTCCGGAGCGACTCGTGGCCGAGGCCGACGTCGCCATGGCGCGCGAACTCGCCTTGCGACAGCGGAATGCCGCCGGCGAGTTGCGCGATGTACTCACCGTACGCCGCCTGGAGCATCAGGCGTTCGAGCTCGCCGAGCGCTCCGCGCGCCTCCAGGCGCTCGGCCCACGACAGCATCTGTCGCAGCGCCGCGACGTAGGTAAACGTCCACGCCAGCGCGTGCGCCGCGTACTGCTCGCGTTCGAGCGCGCCGTCGTCTCCCTTGATCCGCGCCGCGACCGCGCGACGCGCCGACTCGGCGTAGGCCTCGGCGGCGGCAAGCGCCCGCGCGTAGGCCGATAGATCAAATTCGAAAGGAGACAGCGCGTCGCCGTCACGCGCGGCGGGTGTGGACGAAACGGACGGGCCGTTGCTCATGACTCAAGACAACCGGAGGGAATTTGGCATAGGAAGTGCGCCGAAGACGGGCACTCTGACGCTCTCAACAGCCTTGCGTCAAGGCACCTGCCTTTGCCACTTTGGGGGGCGGCGAATCGGCCGGATTAAAGCCGATCGACCGGAGTGAACTGGAGTCTTCGTGGCGTTTCTCGATCATATCAAGGCCTGCAATGCGTTCGATCCCGCGCGATTCCGCCCGTTTCGCGTCGCCGGGCAGACCGTGGGCGCGGTCGCGCACGACCTCGTGCCGCGGCTTCTCACCTGCGACGGCGTGTTCGAGGCCGATACCATGTCGATCGCGATCAGCCCGCGGCTGAACGATTTCGACGCGCGCACCGAGGCGATGGCGCGGGTGCTCGAGGACTTGCGCGACGAGGGCCGCATCGACGGCTGGCGGAATGAAATGTTCCGAGTCAGCAGCGATTTTTCGGCCGAGCCTCTGCTCAAGATGGAACGCGCCGGAGCACCGCTGTTCGGCGTCACGTCGTACGGAGTCCACGTCAACGGCTTCGTCCGCGATGGGCAGGAGGTGTCGATGTGGGTCGGACGTCGCAGTCCGACGAAGCCGAACTATCCCAACATGCTCGACAATCTCTGCGCCGGCGCGATCGCCTTCGGCATGGGCGTGAAGGAGACGCTGATCAAGGAGGCCGGCGAGGAGGCATCGATACCCGAATCGATCGCCAGCCGTGCGCGTCCGGTCGGCGCGATCCGCTATTGCTGCGAAGGTGACGGCGGGCTGCGCCCCGACGTTCTCTTCGTCTATGATCTCGAACTCCCGGCCGACTTCACGCCCGCACCGAACGACGGCGAGATCGCCGAATACATGCTGTGGCCGATCGAAAAGGTCGCGGCGCGCGTGCGGGACACCTTCGAATTCAAGTTCAACTGCAATCTCGTGATCGTCGATTTCCTCATCCGTCATGGCCTGATCTCCGCCGACGAGCGCGATTTCCTGTCGCTTGCCGAAGGTCTCCATCGTCCGCGGGAGGCGTCATGAGCGCGTCTCTGCCGGTGCTCACCGGTCCTTCGTTCGGTCCCGCGGCGGGCGGCAAGCCGGGCGCGCTCGTGGTTCTGCTGCACGGGCTCGGCACCGATGGCCACGATCTGATTCCGCTCGCGCCGGTGCTCGCGACCGCGGTGCCGCGCGCGCTGTTCGTGGCGCCGAGTGCGCCGTTCCCGTGCGAGATGCCGCCGCTTGGTCGCCAGTGGTTCAGCTTTGCCGACCGCGCGCCGGCGGCGCTGATGAGCGGCATCGCGATGGCGGCGCCGATCCTCAACAGCTACCTCGACGCGCAACTCGCCTCGCTCGGCCTGCCGGCCGACGCGCTGGCGCTGTTCGGCTTCTCGCAGGGCGCGATGATGGCGCTTCACGCCGGCTTGCGGCGGCGCGTGCCGCCGTCGGCGATCCTCGCCTTCTCGGGCGCGATGCTCGATGAGGTACCGCCGCCGGGACCTGCCGGTTACCCGCCGGTGCTCCTGGTGCACGGCGAGGACGACGAGATCGTGCCGTGGTCGTCGTTCCGCCAGGCCCGCGCGGCGCTCGCCTCCGCTGGAGTTCCGCTTGAGGCGCTGGCCCGCCCGGGCCTCGCCCACGGCATCGATCAGGGCGGCATCGAGGCGGCCCAGACCCTGCTGGCCCGAAGTCTCGGGCCTGTCGCGGGACTGGTGTAGGAATCTCTGTAAGAAACCGGCATCTGGGCGACTACGTCGGGGCTTTACCTCGGCGGCGCACTCACCCTATTGTGCGGGTGCGTAAACGGTTCTGTCCTGTACCGCGTTCGGGAGAAGTGCCAAGGAACAGACGTCCTTTCGCGCCGCGACGCCGGAGAGCTGTCCCGCCCTCGTGCTCAACGCCGATTTCCGGCCGTTGTCCTACTTCCCGCTGTCGGTCTGGCCGTGGCAGGAGACCGTCAAGGCGGTCTTCATGGGGCGCGTGAACATCGTTTCCCATTACGACCGCGTCGTCCGCTCGCCGTCGTTCGCGATGCGGCTCCCCTCCGTCGTTTCCCTGAAATCCTACATTCCGGCCGCCCGGCGCCCCGCGTTCACGCGGTTCAACGTCTTCCTGCGCGACCGCTTCACCTGCCAGTACTGCAACACCCATGCGTCGGCCGAGGATCTGACGTTCGATCACGTCATCCCGAAATCGATGGGCGGTCTCACCATGTGGGAGAACGTCGTCGCCGCGTGCGAGCCGTGCAATCTCCGCAAAGGCGGAGCGCTGCCGGACGCGTGCGGGATGCATCCGCGCACGCGTCCGTTCGCGCCGACCGTGCGTCAACTGCAGGAAAACGGCCGGGCGTACCCGCCCAACCATCTTCATCACAGCTGGCGCGACTTCCTGTACTGGGACAGCGAGCTCGATCCGGCCTGACGGCCGCGGGCTGTTAACAGGATTTGTGCGTGCACGCGGTCGCGAGCTCCGCGCGGGCACGGTCGATCACCGCGACGAGCGCTTCCTCGCTGACCGCATCCCGCTTCATCAGCGTGCGCACGATAGGTTCGGCGAGCACCTCGGCGATCGAGGGCTCCTGGCCCGCCGTGCTGTAGACCATGGTCCGGGTCCGGGCGGGCAGCCTGGTGTTCATCGACTTTTTCATGGGTTGCCTCCGTGGCTCTGACGCTGCGCAAACTGTCACACAATCGGGTGACGAGAGAGCGACAGGAGTGTGGGAAGCATGGGGCGCCATTGTGACGTTATCCGCCACAATTGAAGCGCAATCGGGCGCGTTAGAATCAGAGCCGCGTGGACAGCCAGATCGCGAGCCGCGATCCCGCCTTGATCGCCGTGGTCAGCGCGGAGTAGGCGGGCGCCTCGTGCGCGCCCTGCGCGATCGCTTCGTTCTTGTGGGTGGTCTCGTCGGCGCCCAACCGCTCGACGAGGCTTGCGAGCTCGGGCTCGGAGCCTGACGCCGAGAGCGCGTCGTGCTGCGTGCGGTAATGCTCCTCGATGACTTCCTCGACGGCGACGGTCGCCGCCATCGCCGCCTTGGGCCCGAGCAGCGCGGTCGCGGCACCGAGGGCGAAACCGGCGACATCCCACAGGGGAGCCAGCGCGGTCGGCCGGACTCCGCGCGCTGACAGCAGACCGGCGAGCTCGTCGCGGTGGGCCTCTTCCTTCGCCTTCATCGTCCGCAGCACCTCTCCGGCCGGGCTGCCGCCCAGCACCGCGAGCTGTCCCTCGTAGATGCGCACCGCGCCGACCTCGCCCGCATGGTCGACCCGGAGCGCCCGCTCGACGAGCTGCTCGGGCGTCGGATCTCCGGGCAGTCGCGGCGCGCTCATGGTCGCGCCTTTCGCGCCACCGCCTGGAAGCGGCTCGCCGCCCACGCCGCGGCCGCGGACAGGACGATCTCGAGCATCAGATTGAGGCCGGCGAGCGTGATGCCGAACAGCGACCAGGCGATCTGGTCGCAGCGCGCGGGCGGGGTGACGAGCAGGCGGGCGCGCAGATCTTCGACGCTCAGTCCGGAGGGCGCGGCGCCGGTGCAGGCTTCGGTGCCCGCCCACCAGTGCTGCTCGACGCCGACGTGGAAAGCGGCGGTCCCGGCTCCGGCGAGATGGAGGAGTGCCAATACCGCCGCCAGCGCCGTCAGCATCCGCCATGGCATCGCCTTGTCGGGATACAGCATGCGGCCGGCGGCGCGGGTCTGGCTGAGGCCGACGCCGGCGACCAGGATCGCCAGCGCGTGGGGCAGGCGCTGCCACAGGCACAGTTCGCAGGGGATCAGGCCGAATCCGAACTGGAACACGAACACGCCCGCGAGTGCGGCGATGCTCGCCAGCATGAACGCAGTGAAGATCGTGCCCGGCGTTTGCGCGGGATCCGGAAGGGCGTAGGTCATCGTCCGACTCCGGAGCGACTCTAGACGAGATATTTGAAGACGACAAAGCCGCCGACGAGGACGGCGAGGAACCCGAACGTCACCAGCTCGAGCCGCTTCTCGACGAACTTCTGGACCGGCGTGCCGTAGCGCCAGAGGAGTGCCGCGACGAGGAAGAACCGCATCGCGCGTGAAAAAATCGAAGCGATGACGAACAGGATCGGGTTGAAGTGCAGGGCGCCGGCGGTGATGGTCACCAGCTTGTAGGGGATCGGCGTCATGCCCTTGACCAGGATGATCCAGAAGCCCCACTCGTCGAACAGCCGCTTCAACTCCTCGTACTGACCCATCGCGCCATAGAAGCGGATGATCGGCCGGCCGACCGCTTCGAGCAGGAAGTAGCCGATGCCCCAGCCGACGAGGCCGCCGAGTACCGAGGCGAGCGTGCAGATCGCCGCGTAGCGCCACGCCTTGTGGCGCCGGGCGAGCGTCATCGGCACCAGGATCAGGTCCGGCGGCAGCGGGAAAAAGGAGCTTTCCGCGAAGGAGACCCAGAACAGCGCCTGCTCGGCGTACTTCTTGCCGGCGAGCGCGATAGTCCAGTCGTAGAGACGACGGATGGGTGACGGACGCGGCGGCTGGGCGGAACGGAATTCGGTCACGGGGAGCGGAGTATAGGGACCGGCCCTGTGACACGCAGCGGAAAAACGCGTGGGGACGGTTCGCCCCGTTCACAAGAAAAAGAGGCCCGGGGACGTCCCGGGCCTCGCAAAACGGCCTGTCCGGCCGGTTACTTGGACCCGGCCACCGCCTTCTGGTGGTAGGAGAGATCCATGTACTTGTTGGGGTCGGTGAGGGTCTTCTTCGGCTGGGCGTACTCGCCGCGCAGCGCCAGCACCGTCTTCATGCCGGCCATGTTGATCTCGGCCTTCTTGTTGAGGCCGCCCGCGCCGGTCGTCAGGCTGGTGTAGATGATCTGGGCGTCGGCGTCGTTGAGGCCCTTGATGTTGGACTTCAGCACTTCGAGCGAGCCCGCCTTGTTGGCGAACACCCAGTCATGGGCGTTCGCGAGGGCGCGGATCCAGGCGACGACTTCCTTCTCATGCTCCTTGGCCCAGGCGCGGCGGACGGCGTAGGCGGAGCCCTGGTAGCCGCCGAGCTCCTTCGCGGCGTCGGCCAGGATGTTGTAGCCCATGTTCTTCGCTTCGATGTCGTTGGGCGCGCTCATCACCGCGGCGACCGCCTTGCTCGACTTGAGCGCCTCGAGGCGCTCCGGTCCGCCACCGACCGCGACGACTGAGTAGTCCTTGTTGAGATGAAGGCCGTTCTTCTCGAGTATCTTGAACAGCACGAAGGCGTAGCCTGTGCCGAGCGCGTCGACCGCGACCGGCTTGCCCTTGATGTCCTTGTAGGCCTTGATCTCGGGGCGGGTGACGACGCTGTTGAGCCCCGAATGCACGCCGGCCACCGCGACGACGTCGAAGTTGTCGATCTTCACGTCGCCCTGGCCCTCGGCGTAGGCGACGATGTTGTCGATCGACGTCGAGGCGACCTGATACTTGCCGGCCATCAGGTTCTGCATCTGCGCGACCGAACCGGGCGTGCGGTCGAGCTTCACCTCGAGGCCTTCTTTCGCGAACAGCCCCTTGTCCTTGGCCACCCAGATCGGCAGGTTCGAGGCCCCGCCGAAACCGACCATGTCGAGCTTGGTCTGAGCCATGACGGGCTGTGCGCCGAGCATGCCGGCGCCGATTACGGACGCGGCGAGAGCCGCGAGAAACGGTGTGCGCATTCGGAGTCTCCCATCTTGTTACTTTCTTAACTCAGGTGGACCGCGCGCCCAGCCGCGCGGACGAGGGCGCCATGATGGGGGCGACCCCTTACGCCGTCAACTGCACCACGGGTAGCCGCTGAGGGGAGACAGACCCCCGCGCCCTTGACCCATCTCTTGACCCTTTGGGCGCCGTCACTATCATCGCGCGACCTGTTTCCCCGGTGCCCCTGTGGCGGAACTGGTAGACGCGGCAGACTCAAAATCTGTTGCCTTCACGGGCGTGCTGGTTCGATTCCGGCCAGGGGCACCAAATATTTCAATCACTTATGGCTCATAGCTGGGCGGCTAGCCGCGGCCGCCGCGCCGCCAGTAATCACATAGTAAGCGAGCGAGCGCATATTCGCGGGAGGTGGACGTCCCTAGAAGCAGCAGGCGCAGGCATTGGCACGTGTGATGTCTCGTCGGTGCGCTTTTCCGTTCAGGCGATCGCTATAGCTGCAAAGGGATTCGTGATCGCCGCGTTGTGCGGCGTTGTCGATGGCAGCCTCAGTACGACTGCGACATTTTCCAGAAATTTGGGACCGGCCCGCGCGTGCGGCTGCCGCTGTTATCGCACTCCGGGCGCGCGTAGTCGTCGGCAAACGTGTCGTGCGGGCTGGCTCTGTCCTCGGGTCGCACGGTGGCTCGTACTAAGTCGCTTTGCTTTGCTCGGTTGCAGAGCAATGGCTAACCGGCTGAGCTCGTTCGCTTCCACGCAAGGCACTGTTTCTGGCCAACGTTCCTTGCCCGGCTCAGGGGTTTGGCGAGCATACTCGGGCGCGAAAGATTCGATTCGTGGCGTCGCGGGATCACTTAGCCGTCGCCGGTCCGGCCATTTCAGACGCGAATTATCCTAGGGCGCTGGCCGGCTCGATGATTGCCCCTTCCGCGGCCGTACGACTGGCGCCATGACCGACGATGTGGCCATCATACACCATTGCTCTTGCCCGGAGGTGTAATTCGGGCCGCAAGCGAAGCGCAGCCCGCATCGCGCATCGCGCATCGGGTGGTCAGCATCACGGGAAGGCCCCACCGCCCGCGGACAATGGCGGCCAGCTCGCCACCTCTCATGGTTGGCATTCGATGGTCGGTCACCACCGCCTCAAAGCGCGATTGACCTTCCAGTTCCGCCAGCGCCGCACGAGCATTTGGCCGCCATGGATGGCCAGCTGCCGGAGGAACAACCCTCGTAGGTTTGCCCCGTTGGCATCTCACGCCCGGAGGCTCCCCTCGATCGCCTTCCAGACGGCTGCGATTACGAACGCCAACGCCGCAGTGGACATTGCAGCCGTCGCGCGGCGATGAGGCATTGGTACGCGGCAAAATGCGCCCACGGCGCGCGCTGCGTTGATGGCGGACAAGCATGGGATAGGCGGCCCCCTTACGCGCGATCGGCCGCCCGGCTCGCCTTGGTCCGTACGCCCTCCATTGTCTCATCGGCTTTCTGCCGCAAGTCGTAGGTCGCGCCACTACTCTCTTCCCGCTTCGCCCGCTGCTCGCATTTCGCGCGGATGCCCTCGATCTCTTCGTCCGTCAGCCGCTCGATACCGACGAACATGTTCTTTACCGCGCTTACCCGGATTAACTCATCGAGCTTCACCTGAATTGCTGCGCTATCGCGGTTTTGCGAGTTCTGGATCAGGAAGACCATCAGGAATGTGATGATCGTCGTGGCGGTGTTGATGATGAGTTGCCACGTGTCCGAATACCCGAACACTGGCCCGGAGATTAGCCATACGACGATTGTGAGGACGGCGAGCGCAAACGTCAGGGGCTTGCCGGCGGCGTGCGCCACCGCATTTGCCGCGTTGCCGAAGATGCGCGTCACGGGATGCAGGTGAGTGGATTTCTTCCTCATTCACTCCGCCGCTGCAGATGGTGCTGCCTTTGACCGAAAAACGCAGCCGCGCCATTACAGTTCCGGTATGCGCGCAGGCACCCGTCTAATACATCAGGCGGTCACGTCAATCTGGGTGAAGAGTCCTCCCAAGACGTGCGGCTCACCCGCTATTGCGCGGCACACATCGGCCAGAAGCCTTTTGCGCTTCCGGTGCATGGAAGCGAAGGCGGAGTCGGAGTGCGGAAGCGCCTTGACGTCGCGGCGACTTGCCTTCGATTAAGTTCGCTCTGTACGAGGAGTGGAGAGAAAGCCGCGGCATGAGATATCGGCGGTGAAGACCTGTTGCGGGCTCTGCGCTCGCCGAAGCGGCCTTAGACGAATGGTATCAGGCCACGTTACGCCCCTCCAATCACCGGATCGCCGCAGCGTCGACCATGGAGGGAAGGCGCTCATGACCGAAACGCCGCCTTCGACGGAAGTTCTCTCGACGTGTCCATAGCGGCGAAGCGCTCCTGGGCCAACCGCCTCCACGTCTCCGCGATGGTACGGATGGCGTCACGCTCGGACGGAACCGAGCACGTCTGCCACAGCACGTCGCACTCACGGGCGCGTCGTAAATATTCGTCGATGCGCTTCAATTTGGTGCGCCGGCCCTTCAGTCCATCGATGGAGGTGCTTCACCTCGTTCCAGCCGCTGGACCCATTCCTCGTAGGCTTGGGCCAGACGCAGGAGCGTTTCTTTGCTCTCGGGATCACGAACGGACTCGGCTGCCTCTCTGACAGTCCTCGCACGCTCTCGGTAGTAGCCGAGAGGCTCTTCGGAGTGAGGGACCGTCGCCATTTGATCATTCTGTAGGCAGTTACAGGCGGGTAATCCGCTCAAATCTCCGCGTGTCTACAGCGCCTTGCGGGTCTTGTAAAAGAGCAAATGTCGCCTACCCGACAAGTTAATAAGGGGGACGTTGATTTCCGGTTGTCCCGGACAAAGTGTCCAGTGCGGTCTGGAAAGATCAGCGGCGCGCCCGAAACGAGCGCCGCACCTGGGCAGGAAGTTGGAAGGGAGTACGTTCCGCCGCGTCCGCCATCCGTTCGTAGGCGTTCGCGACGCTGAGAAGAGACGTTCGACTCTCTTCCAACCTCGTCACGATAGCCACTGCACGGACCTCAGATGCGATGGCCCGATACCTGTCGGCCCGTCCCTCGGGCAGGTCAGTCTCCGACCAATGTCGCGTCGCGTCCATACCGGCACTAACGCACGACTGCCTGTGAACAACCGTGACAATGTTGAAGGCTCGATGAGCATCCGGCCAGCTCAATGCACGATCAGGGACTCCCTTTATGGTTAATTGGACTAGCGCAACCTTGCTTTCCCCAATCCGCGCATTACCACCACATGACGAGACACAGCTGTTCTAATGCGCATTGAGCTGCCGAGCACACGCCGTGATCTGCATCAAAGCCGGGGGGCTTCGTATCCGGGAGGATAAGGATTGTCGTTCCGGAGTACCGTGGTATGCCGTTTGCTGAAAAGGCGACGCAGCCTTCGCTTTCAGAACTTCGCGCCAGAGCCGAGCAAGTCACCCGAGCTCTATCTGCATTGACGGATGCCCGTGCCATTGCAGCGCTCACGGAGTACCTTGCTGAACTTGAAGCGGCTATCCGGCGCGCTAGCGACACCACTCCCCCAGAACGCCGCTGATAGGTGGGGCGCGCCCTGCGGTTCCACTCGGCGGAGGCGGAGTAACCCAGTGGTCATGTCCTGAGGCTACCCTCGACGGCCTTCCATAGCGCCGCGATCAAGAACCCAATTGCCGCTAGCGGCATTAGCAAATGGTTAGTCAATCGGCGTGCTCGACGCCGGCGCCTTGCTGCTTTCCGAGACATAACGGCCGCACCCCTGCGGTTCCTCATGGGAATGATCATGTACCGCGACGTATTTCTGGCGCGACATTAACGGGACTGGAAAAACCTAGGAAGCCTTCTTGCGCTTCCGGTGCTTGGGGGCGAAGGCGGAGTGCGGAAGCGCCTTGCCGTCGTCTAGTACCTTCACGTCCTTGTCGCCGCGATCCACGGCCGAGGACGCCGACACCAGGGCGTCCTCCTTACGAGTGAACGCCAGTTCCGTATGGATGCCTTCTTGGCTCGCCCACCGGACGATGTATGCCATCGCCTCACTCGGCCTTTCCCAGCTCCCGCGCCACGTCGGCCTTCATCGGCCCGACCTTCTCCACGGCGCGTTTTAGCTGCTCGGCTGAGACCCCCCACTTGTCGGTCCAGTAGCGGACTTCGTAATCCTCGCTAACGTTCACGCGGTCCCGGTCGCGCGCGTCGGTCTTGGTCCGGTCGTCTGCCATGGAACACCTCCTCAGGATTAACGGAGATAGCCGGCGACCGTTGCATTGACTCAGATTTGAGTCAGGGAATTGAGGAAGGCCGTTCGGCTATCCACTTAACCAAAATGGCCCAACCCGCTGTAGGACTCTCAAATGACTCGCGCGAGGCCAGTTCCCCAGATTGACGTTCGGCAAGCTGCAAACGTGCTGGTCGTTGCTAGCGCGCCAGTAACTATCGGGTACCCGACGTTAAACGGCCAGGCCGCGGCAGGTCGCTCGGCTCGAGCGGGCGAAAACCCATCCCCCGAAAGCGATGCTTAATCCTGAGGCGGTTTATCCCTTTTCATGTGTCGGCAGATCGCTGCCCACCGATTCGTCTAGCTTATCGAGCACGCGGCGAGCGAGCCGCGCTATCTCGCGGAGGTGGCGGGTTGATATCTCTGACCGCATAGCGTCTACCGCGAGTATCTCAGCAGCCCCGATCTGCAGCCGCATGTCCTGTTTGTTACTCATCAATGTTCCTCCGAATCGGACGACAGAGACGGCCCGCTACCCGAGCACGGCCATCAGCACAGCGTTTATGCACGCGACAGACCCGAGCAAAACGATAGCGAGGACTCCAAGGGCCGAGATGATGGAAATGGGGCTTGGAAGCGCGCCCTTGGGCCGGCCCTGAGCTTTGGTGCGTGGCGGGCGTCCGGTGGCAGCGAGCAGCATTGCGGCGTCGGGAGAGACCTTAGGCATGATCCACCTCTTACATAAGACTGGTGGAAAGATGCGACTAGATGGTTAACCCCGCGTAAACCGCGCTGTGACAAACGCGCTGGTTTGCTCGCTCGCCCGCTGCGCGTGTCGTGCGCAACAACTCCTCGACGGCACGATGTATCGCCATCCACATCCGCCCGCCTTCCGTATTCCTGAAGCAGCGTGTTGGCACTTCGCCAAACGTCGATTTGGGGGATGGCCATTGAACAACGTCGTCGGTTAGACGCGTCGTCGCCGTTGCCGGCTTCCGCGTTGCTATGGTCAGCCACTTGTCCCTGCCCCGGCCGCTCTCGCATCCGCATTGGGTCGTGTCATCACTAAGGGGAAGTTGTTTGATCGCTTGCTTCCAAAAATATCGTGACCGTCGTGCCTTTTCCTATCTCACTTTCGACGACCGCAGTTCCGCCCGATCGCTTTGCGAAGCCGTAGACACTGGCGAGACCGAGCCCGGTTCCTCCGTTCGGTCCTTTGGTCGTGAAGAGCGGCTCGAACGCGTGAGCAAGGACTTCAGGTGACATACCTGAACCTGTGTCTCGAACAGAAATCGCGACGTACTCGCCTTTCAAGCCTTCCGGCTCGCCGCTGAGTCGGATTTTTGCCGCGGATAATCGCACCACCCCGCTCGATGCTATCGCGTCGCGCGCGTTTACCACTAGATTGAGGATCGCGCGTTCTAGCTCGGTCCGATTTGCCCGGACGAAGCTTACGCCGGCATTGACGTCGACGATTAGGTCGATCGCCGAGCCAAGGGAACTCTGGAGGATCGGCGCGATGTCAGTCATCGCATTCTTAACATCGACATCTTCTAATTTGAGTGGCTGGTCGCTCGCAAGACCACGCAGCGCGTGGACCAATGCTATGGCGCGGTCCGTGGCGGCAACGGCCATTCCGATCCGCTGCTTCAGCTGGTCTGTGCCTTCGCGTTCAACCCGCCGTAAGCCAGCCTGAATCGGCGTTAGCAGGTTCGCGAAATCGTGAGCCATTGTTCCGGCTTTTGTGCCGAGTTCCACGAGTCGCTCAGATTTGCGTAGCTGTGCTTCGACGCGCGTTCTTTCCAGCTCAGCGGCATCGCGCTCCCGCTCTCGGTTGGCAATGAGTTCTGATGCGCGCGTCAGGGCCCTCCCAAGTTCTTGCAGTTCAACGATATCGATTTTTGGCACGATGACCCGGGGGGATGTACCGATCGCTATGGCTGACCGTACCAACGAGCGGACCGCACGCCGCATCCACATGCTGATGCTGTTGGCAAGTGCAGCACCGATCGCCAGTGAGACCATCGCCGCTGCAATGTCTATGGCGACACGCCGCCGCAGTTCGGCCACAAAGACACCACGACGGACAGCGAAAACAATGGCCCAGCCGGTCGTTGGAGACCGGCTATATCCCCCGACGACATCTATTCCCTCGAGTGTCGCACCTTCGAACGTTCCTTCGAGGGACTTCGCTATTTGCTGGTTTAGGCGCGGGGTTACTTTCCGCCCAACGAACTCCTCCGAGCCCCGAGTCCGCGCCACAACGGTTGCGGTCCGATCGAGAAGTGTTGCGACCCACTCGTCGGGAAGCCGCTGCCGCTCCAGGATCTCGGCCAGGCCGTCCGGAACGAACCCTAATGTCAGCGCGTATTTCACCTGGCCCTCCACGAAGACCGGAACGCCCACTGCGACTTGGGGCTGCTTTGATGTCGCACCGATGTAAAAGTCGGAAGCAGCAGGTTTCCCGGTTGCAAATACTTCGCGCACCAAACCCGGGACACCCGTTTTCGGCAGCGGCTGTCCGAATGCAACAATCGTGCTCAGCTCCTGCTGGCCGGACTGATCGACAAGGACGATCCCGTTTCCTGGTAGGGCTTTGAGTGCATTGCTTGCGAGCTTGTGAAATTCCGCCAAATCGCCGGATCGCAGTGAGGGCGATTCACTCAGCACTTCGAGAGCGGCCTCGGCGCCCCGCAAGGTCGAATCCACGGCCTGCATGAGCGCGCGAGCAGTGGACAGCGAATCGCGCTGCGCAGCCGCGCGGGAGGA
>Ga0310811_10004120_pt1 | contig 18294 bp, 23 predicted proteins | sample YCmetagenome_FD_207642 | JGI IMG/M metagenome (GOLD analysis project Ga0310811, IMG submission 207642) | Soil microbial communities from experimental microcosm in Duke University, North Carolina, United States - YC | ecosystem: Engineered > Artificial ecosystem > Soil microcosm > Unclassified ...
TGTGACCAATCAGACCCTACAACCTAAATTACTACTACTACTGTAAATATTCTTTTTGATCCTGTTAATGGAGCAGTTATGTTATGTTTGCATGCTGGCAAAGCTGTTGGCTTAGATGGTTTAACTGGCTATTAACAATCTTGATATCTTCATCATTCTCATCCTCTTTGTCATCATCTAGCTGAGCTTTGAGATCAATAAATGGATTCTTAGCCTATAATTGATTAGCATCAATTATAACTTAAAAATAAGTAGTTACTGATTGTATGAGCTTACTGACAAATGGGTAATCTAAGATCTGGACTTGACTGCTCTGAGATATGCTTGCACTTGAGAACAAGCAGCTTTGACAATGACAATTGATCATCACTGTCACCTGAAAACAATGTTAACCTTGCATCATTCTAGTCAGAAAGGCAATGACAATTGCCAAGATATGCATGGAAGTTATATTCTATTTGACCATATGTTTGATCTATCATGAGATACTGCTCTAGAATATCCCAAGTGGCAGATTCCTTTAAAGACAATAGCACTGGAACACCAAAAATATAAATGAAAATACTAAGATATTTCACTGTTGCCTACCTTTCAATCTATATATTTAGATCTGTGCTTATCTTTATTGGGTGCAGTGCACTTGGATATAATCTATAACAGACAATTAATTTTTTTACTTGCCATGGTATGAGTACTACTATGGTAGGCTATGTGACTTGAGATGATTGGGTTTACATGAGAGTATGGTGTGATATGTATTGTTGTGGTATTGTAAAGTATGTGATGGAGAAGGAAAGAACATTTATAAATGCAAAGTTAAGCCTTATATAGAAATGACCAATTGAAAAGCTTACCAAGCATTATGGTCAAGGTTAGTGGATAACAATATGGATGTGTGAGACTGTGATCTGTGGATCAGTCAGTTGTTCTATATAGCACAACATGTCAAAATGCTATATGTTAAAATGAATTCTATGCTAATGCTGTCATAGAGTATGTGATGAAAAAGGAAAGAAAACCTACAAATGCAAAGTTGAGCCTTATATATGGATAGCCAATTAGCATGCTTACTAAGGGATATAGTCATGATATTGTGACTACTGTGGTACAGTGGCAATATCAATGGATGGGCATTGTGATGTGGTGCAGCCAGTGTGTAGCTCAATCTTTCACCTTCTGCAATGCACTATTTATTAATATATTTGATAAAAAATAATAATACATCAATGGGACATCTATCTATATAACTAAATGAATCTTATAGCATGACAGTGAGATAAAGAGAAACATATTATGAAAGGATAAAAACTATATAGAAATCCTTAATTGTTGTATAAACTCTGCTAGTAATCAGTGTGAGGTACTATATGGACAATTCTGACAGACTTTAAATATATTTAGCATTCTCCATATGAGGTGCTTGTCCTGTAATCCGACTTTTCTTTCAAATATCTACTCTCAAGTCTATTGCTATGTTATAAAATTATAGTCTGTAACATAGTAATTAGTGTCTTGCCTCCCAAGTTCTCAAGTACTGGATTATATAGACCTGATGTTAATTATAGACTTACATAATAACAGGTGAGTCTGTATCTTAATTTCTTGAATATAGAGCTAAATATAGATGAGTCTTAGCAATAGAGCCTTTTGCTAAGGATTTTTGAGCTTTTTATGATATAAATTGGTATCTAATCTGATGTAGTGTATGTGTGAGAGTTGATGCATTGAAGTACCAAATCAAAAATGAATATTGCAATTGACTGTTCTGTCCATCAAGTCTATTATTACTACTACATTCTGTTGAGCATGAACTGACAATAGGCTGGCCCTTTAAATATTTCTACCAAATTCATCCATGCTATTGCTGTGACAATACTATCACAGAACAGCTCTCATCATATCATTGACCCAAGATGGCTGAGCACTAGTTTCATAGGGTTATATATTGTGAGATATAGTAGCAAGTTACCTATACAAGTTGTATAAATCCCACACTCTTATCATTGTGAACATGGTGACATAGTAGAGCTGAGCATGTACAGTGCATGTCATAATCAATAGAAAGTGGTGTTATCTGCATACATATATCATCACTATCATGTAGGGAACATTCTTGAGGGGTTACAATCCATAGTGTAAGTCTAATGTGGCTAGTGAAAGATTAAGGTTCTGAAAATAGTTAGTATTTACCACTTTCTTCCAGGCCATATACTGCAAGATATGAACAACAATAATGATAGGTTCACCCTCAGCAGCTTAAGCAAGCTCTCAGAAGATTTATATATTAATGAATGGCCTTAAAGTGCAGACCAAGGCATATGAAAACAGTCAAGACAGTTGGATATATAGCGTCCAGGAGATGAACAATGAAGGGCCTCAGCAATCTCATCACTATATGTGAGGAAGTGAGTAGATAAAAGAGGTACCAAGTGGCATTCATATCCAGAAGGTAGGACAACGGCTAAAAAAGTTATGTCAATAATAATTTGCAGCAAGTCAGCAAAGACTGAATGAGTATGAAGATAGTATCATATAATGATCTTCCTTTGTATGCCACTTAAGTTTAATGCCTGGAAGGAACCAGGTAGATTTTGAAAAAAAAAAAAAACTGACACAAGAAGGTCCAAAAGTTGATTAACAATGGTCTTCTCATTATAACTAATCCAAGCAGGAAGACTATCAGACTTCTCTGCAATTAAGGAAGTCACACTGTCACAGTTACACTTGCTCAACCTGCACAGAAGTGCACAGTGGTGATATTTAGCATCCTTAAACTCACTTGGATAGAAGGACAGAGAACTGTGACCTTGCATAATAACAATAGAGATACTATCAAATTCAATACAATTACAAAACTCAATGATATAAGTGTGACAGGAACAACCATGAGACACAAGCAATTTTAATAGCCATGAACAAAATTCTCAGGGGTCTTAAAGTTAGGGTTCATTGTGGATAACAGAATGTATCATAGTATATATGTAAGATACTCAATGATGTTATGTATGTATGATTAAAACCAGTAGGCAGTCATGCTTTTAACAATTTGAGTGGTGTGATACTGTGCCTTAACTATAAATGTCCTATGAAAGTATCAGAAAGCAACAAAAAAAAAGTGATATACTGAAATCACATTACAGGGACCAACAAATAATTAATACTGTATGGATGGTATATAATGAGAGTGTAGAAAATACAAGGTGAGAGAGGTCAAGAACAGGAGTAATACAACAACAAACCAACGATGCACAAATTGTTTAACATGTCAGGAGAATCTGTAAGATAATAAGTGACAGATTATAGAAAAACTGGACATAAAATTTTGTAGAGAAATAGATATTTGAACTTTACAGAACTCTCTCTATCTTATAAAGTCAAAGACCTGTTGTATATTTGTATAGTAGTTATTTTTACTAGCTTCTTTGCACTCTTGTTTTCTTGTTACTGGTACTGAGGGGCCTCTGACATGTGATACTTTCTCTTTTTCTTCAACTTTTCTGTCCTTTTTTGTCAGCATTATTATATGGCCAGTGGGACACTATTGAGGGAGCACCTCTTAGAGGTCTCTTCTGAGACCTATCCATTTCTTCATATAGCTGATGGAACACCCTTGAGAAAGCACCTTCTCAAGGCTTTCCCTGAGATCTTGAACCTTTCTGTTTTGTTTAACTCTTTTATCCATATCTCTACATTATCTTATAACTGAAGGGATGCCCTCAGAGGAGTACCTTCTTAAGGCTTTCCTGAAGACCTTGAATCTTTCTGTTTTATTTTACTCTTCTGTCTATATCTACACATCATCAAGCTTCTTCATTCATATCCTGTTCATATAACGTTAAACACTGCTTATTTCCTCCATTTAGTATATCCTCCTTTCCAGCATATCAGTTATGCTTTCTTCTGGCTATGTTTACTGATCCGTTTCACTTGTGATTAACTTCCGGCTTATGTTTGACTTCTAATAAGCGTTGCTTATACATTGCAATACTTTATGCATAGCCTCGCGTAGTTCTATCGTATATAAACTCTTGTATATGTCTTATAGCACCCCAGTTCAAATATCATCTTAGATTGTCCTCATTCTGTTATCTGGACTCGAGTCTTAACAACTCTTGTCACCCTCCAAGACTTAAGGATTGTATCTGATAGTCTGAACACATCTACCTCTATCTATGGATAGTCAATACTCTGTTGGTTTCTAGTTCTAGACTTGTCTAGACTAGCCCTTATACTTCCATCCGATATCCAGACACCATCCAGATAGTATACGATACTATTCCTTATCTTCAGATAGGAATACGGTGTAGGGATTAGTTTCCCTCTAGGCTGGTATTAACAGTTTTTACTTAGCTTTCTTACCTTACTTTTCCTTGCTTATGTCCGCATTTTCACTGCTTACATGATCACAAAATCTTCGCCCTACACTTCCACTCATTAGCTAGACTTTCAGTTATAGTTCTGGTAGCTCTCCTTCTAGGATTCTGTAGCTTCCCCAGACTTGCAGCTTATTAGTTTTAGTAGTAGCTTTATAGCTCACTATAAAGCTCCTGATATACAGTCTTATCCTCATTGTCTGGAGTGACATTTTCATATTCTCCCTCTCTCTCTCTCTCTCACACACACACACACACACACTCTCTCTCTCTCTCTCTTGAGCCCTGAGCTTAGTCCAGAAATCCTTGGGTTGAATAGCAGCTAGGCAGCATTCACCCAACATAGTTCTGCTAGCCAGCAGAATTGTCGACCCTTCAACAGTACTAATCCTTACCTTCAGATAAGTATACAATATCATTCCTTGTCTTCGGATAGGAATATGTTACTTATCTCTATACCCGGATATCATACGATAGTTGTCCGGATCTTTGGATATGATAAGTATAGTATTCTGAAATACAGGGCTATACTCAGGAAAGGGGCACAGCGTATGAGCTGAGGCCGAAGCCCTTCAGATCCGTTACCCCTTGAGTACGACCTTAACACCTGCTAGAATATAGGTTGGTGGAATAAAGAAAGGTCATGAAGTTGCTAACAATTAGGTTAGACAATGATGTGAGATCTCAAGCACCTATCAAAGTAGGATGAAAAGTTAGACAGGTCAGAGTCAAAGTATCACAATGTATTATATCTTATACATATATGGAGTCTGAATGATACATTGCCAGCATAAGGTGCTACAATTTTTATTGATAAACTCAATTACAATCCAATATATGACATGATAGTATGAGTATAGAAGCTCAAGGCTCCTGAACTCCATAGATATAACCACTATCAACTGAGAGAATAGTAGCATGGATGATTGAAGACGGCTGGATAGTGGTAGCCTAACTGTAGCTTGCAGTCCATGATGGATTGTGATGAGTTGAGTATGGGTGTATATGTATAAAGCTGCCTCCAGATGAGAAACTACTAATCAATTACACTAAGTTGGCTATGAATGAGTTTAACACAGCATCAACATGAAATAACATCTTACATAGGATACTGATATGAGGCTTCAATTATAGATAGAGACAGAACTAAGGCTTCCAACTGGCTATAGGCCTATGAGATAACATGACCCACATTTACAAAATTTATTTGCTCCTGAACTTGCTAAATTTCATGTAAAATGATTAAGCCAACCCTATGCTACCAGTCAAAAGGATCCATACATAATAACAATATCAAATGAGTCTGGAGATCACCTGGATCAAAGTTTCCAATCATTCCAAATGTGTCTATGGACATAGGACTTCAACTCCTGTTCCCTAGGTTCTTCATCTCCAGCAGAAACATCAGAATACTCCTGGGCAATTCCTTCCATTAAGAACATTATGGCATCCTGGGTCTGCCTTCAATAGATGAAAGGACAATTTCCTGGAACCAATAACTTTGTATGACAGATTAGACATGTGTCAAAGCCTCAGTACAAGGCTGATTGTAGCATGCAATATGCATAGACCACATACTCCTCTGGGCAGTAAGTCACCAAAGTCATGCTAAGCAAGGATTAGTCATTTAAAACACTTATATCAGGACCTTGATGCTAATAAGACTTCCTAACATCTGATTATAACATAAATAGAGCAATACCAGAAAAGCTGTTTAATTACTTATATAGGACATTGTTAAGGTCATACTCAAATAGGTTTGGATCTGAAGGGCTTCAGCCTCAGCTTGTATGCTGTGCCCCTTTCCCAAGTATAGCCCAGTATTTCAGAAAGCTATATGTATTGTATCTGAAGATCCAGATGGCTATAGTAGCATATCCAAAGGTCCAGATGACTATCATATGATATCCAAAGGTAAGGATAAGTATTGTCCGGATTGGAGCTGTTCCTTCAGTGACAGAGGGAATTCCAAGCCCTCCTATTTAAGGAGCTTAGGCTTGACCCCCAGATAGCTTTGGATAAGGCTCAGATGGGTCTGGATGAGGAGGAGGATGAGGAGATGGAAAATGTGTCTGGAAGTGAGGAAGGTGGATTTAGAGGGGATGAGGGGTCTATAGAAATGTAGATATTTTTAAATCTGTTTCTAACTTCTGCTACTTGTACTTGTAGTTTCCATTATATATAATGTGTATACTTCAGAGTTGAATAGGACCAGGCTTGTCCAGATATGCTGAGTGATAATCTGATACTAGTTTGGACACATTTCTGAGTTCTGTAGCTAGTAACCATGAAGTTTCTTTGTCTGCTCCTTCATATCTGGACCATTTGACAAGGTATAAGAGTTGACATTGTCTTCTTTGTCAGTTTAGCTTGGAGTCTAGGATTTCAGATATCTCATATTCTGGTTCTCTGTTAATTTCTACTGGAGGTGGAGGGGGTTGGATATGATTAGGAATGGTGTTTGGTGTTGTATTTTCTAATTTGGATACATGGAAAACAGGATGGACAGAATGCATAGAATCTAGAAGTCAGATGGTAATGGAATGTGATCCTGGACGAGCTATAATCTCAAACGGACCTAAGTTCTTTTCCGATAGTTTCTTGGATGGACGAGTGGAACGGAAGTATTTAGCTTTCACAAATACCTGTTCTCCAACTTTGAAGTCCAGAGTGGGTATCCAATGTACGTCCACAGGTCCTTGATATCTTTGCTGCATAAGACACATCTCTTCTTGGAGGAATAGGCATAGTTCATTAAGGTCTATAGCACAGTCACAGGCAAGGGCAGATGAGAGGTCATGTTCTGGATGGATGGATATGTTCAGATGATAACCCTTATTGGCGAAGAATGGTGAAACTCCAGTGGTAGCACTCAGAGCATTGTTATATGCAAATTCTGACAATGGAAGTAATTCTGACCATTTATGCTGCTGATAATTGCAATAGATGTGGAGGTATTGCTCTAGGGTTTGGTTGGCTTGTTCTGTTTGTCCATCTCCTTTCAGATGATATCCAGATGTGAAGTGGAGGATCATATTGAGTGCCTTTCCTAGAGAATGGAAGAAGTAGGATACAAATTCTGCACCTTGGTCTGAAGTCACATGAGATGGGATTCTGTGCTTAGAGAATACATGAAGCAGGAATAGTCTAGCAAGATCTGGAGAGGTAATGGTATCATGAGTCGGGATGAATATAGCTTGCTTGGATAAACAATCAATGATAATGAGGATGGCTGTATAGCCAGATGAGTCTGGAAGTTGTTTGATGAAATCCATGGATATGAAATTCCAAGGTCTTTCCAGTATGGGGAGTTGTTTCGGTAATCTGAATGGCTTATGTCTCAGAACCTTGGCTTGGGCACAGGTAGTACAAAATTTGACATAGTCCTTAACATAGGTATATATGCCAGGCCAGGTATATTCACATCAGATAAGCTCTAGGGTACAGTTCTGACCAAAGTGTCCTGATAATGGATGGTCATGGGTATTCTGAAGGATATGATTGTCACAACAGAGGAAACCACTATCATCCATGGTCCATCTATTGTCCAGAGGATCAGACATGTATGCAGATTTGATAGGGTCATCAGGGAGTGTGGTGAAGGTGAGGAATGATGAGTGGGTGGGGGCTGGACCTGATATAGGCTCTACAGTGCTCCTCTGGATGCAAGATATAGCTCATCCCAAGGGAACTGCTACTGAGAAAAGATTCCTCTATAAGAGAGGGGAGTTATGGACTGGGCTTTGGTCTGGAGGCTCTTCAAGTGCTCTCGAGGGAAGGGGAAGTAGTTATGTGTGATCTGGCTAAGGGCACATGAAAATGCATAGGAAAAAGTGTGAAATATTGCAAAGTGTGTTACTCCTTGAAAATGTGAAAGTGGGGCTCTCTAACTTGATGGTAGAGGCTGAAGGGGAAGTAGATGCAGCTCTCAAGAATATCCTGAGGCTCTTGTGGAATGCAACAATGGATAGGAAGTCAATGGAATTTTACATGCTAAGTCCTACTAACTAATGTGTAAGTGATGGAAGAGAAGTCCCATAAAAATGTCCAACTATGCACTGACATGTCAGCATGCTAAGCAAGTTCCCAGGGCTTGGAGCCAAGTAGGTAGTGCTAAATGTACAAGGGTAATGTAATATACACACATAATGAGATGAGTGAACATAAATTGGAATGTAAAGACATATATGATATAATGTAAGTGAAACAAAGTGAAATATGCACCAATGGACCTTGGAGGATGAGGACAGGATATGTGAACAGAATGCAATGGATCCTAGGGAGGCATGTAGTAGTGCATGTCAAAGCACAAAAAATGCGAAAATGCTAAATATGTGAAAACACGAAATATGTGAGATATGTAAGTACATGAAATGCAAAATGTGTGGGATCACAAAATGCATGAGATATCTGAAAATGCAAAAATGCAAAACACACAAAGATGCGAAAACACAAAAATCACCATGCTGTAGTAGGTGCCAGTATAGGGTCTAGCGATATGGTCTGTATGCACCTGTAGAGACTTGGGTCTCTATAGTGGATAGGATATCCTTATGAAGCTGTTGAACATCCATAAGTACAGCTGCACAGAGCACTGGAAATGCTAAGGTTGATACTTGTAGGGATGAAGCTAACTGTTCAGATGTGAATACAGTGTGACAATCACATTAGTGCTGGGTGGATATCAGTGCTTACACCCACTTTTCCCTTGATAATCACAATGGAGCTAACAGACTGAACAAATTCCCATGGCTGCCATTGCTTGTTGTGCACTTATGCAGAATTTGGTCCAACATCAGTACTGCTCTTCCCCATGTCCTGTCTATGTCTGCTTACCTCCACTGGTGTGTCAATTCCCATTGTTATCATTGCTAAAAGCTATTGGCACAGGTCTTATTACATGTATCCTTGTGTTGCACAGTGCCAGTTCTCCATTTGCCTATAGATATGATGCACTGTGCTTACATCACTACAAGTTTCACCTATGCATTCCACATATTTGTGCACTACAATATAAGGACCATTGGTAGATAGTTTTTACTTACTTCCCCTTCCCACAGACAACTGTTGTATAAGCAGAGTAACCTAGTAATTCTCATAGTTTTGTGCAATTGTCAACCTCCTTGCCATCTCTGTGTCTGTGCGCTACTTGAGTTCCTTCAGTCATGCACTACTATCTAGGTTCCCCTTTTGCAAGGTCGCACTTCTTACCAAATAAGTCGTGCACCTCAGTTATCATGCTTCTTGCGTCAGTGCACTCCTCGCTAATGTTATGAACTTGGATAGAGTTTTGCCAACAAAGGCAATTAATCACACCATTAAAGGTGGTTTAGATCAGGACCGACTGAAGTAAAATTTCGTCAGGCTATGGACTCCCACAGGATCTGATCATCTAGACTCCTGCAGGATCTAGAGCTTATTCAAGGACAAAGGCTAGCCTCCTTCCCAAGGAGCTAGAGTCAGGCATTCAGAGAGAACTGAGTAGATTCAAGTTAAAGAAATACAACCAGTAACTACAGTCTTTAAATAGGTAAAGGGAATGAGCACAGACCAAGAGTAAAGGTACAAGAAAGGAAGGTTCATAGGAAAGTGAGTTGAGATGAGTCAGAGATAAGGAGAGCATGAGGAATCAGCAAGGTGAAAGAGAAGTAAATGAAAAGGAAGCAATGTAATATGGAAGCATAGTGAAATGGAAAGGAAGAGTAATAGGGTGATTGTAACACTACCCCCCTGTCAATGTCTAAAGTCTCTGACTTTAGTTATCCAAACTTAAGTATAGGTCAGTGGAATAAGTGTTGTCAGCAAGAGTTCTCTTCTCGATTGCTTCATACTCCTCATCCATATAATCTTCATATGCTTTTAGTTGGGAAAGGAAAAGCCAGGATCCTGGCCTGGCTACAATAACACATATTCCTTTAAGTTGAGGGCAGAAGCAAGTGAGGTGTTTAGAGGCATGGTTGTGGCAAATATGGCAAAAATAATGAGGGCAATGAATCTGGCAATGCCCGTCTCCTCCATAGTAACAGCAGGTCATTCTAGAGTAGTCAACTCCATTACAGTCATAAAGGGTCTCCTCAGAAGGAGCACGAGAGTCAGTGGGGGAAGGTATGCAGGATGGTTCAGAGGGTGTGCTGGATGGTTTGGAGTCTTCCTCTTTAATAAGAGGGGCTGGAGATGGTGTGTATGGTCAGGATAGACCTACTCCAAAGGTGATGGTATTCCTTCTTTTTCCATGACTCTTGTAGGGAGCTCTGGAAGAGCAAATAGTGAGTTGAGAGGAAGGATGTGGGACTGGAGTGCTTTCATCTGAAGCCTCAGATGGAGAGCTAGGAATGTCTAGTGATGGGGAGTGTATAGGTTGCATAGGAGTTGGTCCAAAAGGATCATAAGATCCGTGTCCAGACTCAGTGATTTCATAAATCATTGAAGGGGTGAGTGCTTGCTTGAACCCACATTCAAGGAGTTGGTCAGCAAGGACAAGCTTGATCTTGGTCATATGATAAATAATGGAGTGCTTGGTGGCCTCCTCTTTGGGGGCATTAATAGTATGGGCATAGCTGGAAGAGAGCTCCGTGCTGTGGTAAGCAGTGATGAGGGAGAGGGTGACAGGATCTTTGGGAAAAAAATGGTCTAATGGAAGAGTGCATGGGAGGGAAAGCAAGGTTGATTCTACAAGAGTGCGTTTGTGGTGAAGTTCGAGTTGAGAGTGGTATTCTCAAGAGAGGACTAGGAAGATTGCGAGGAAGGTATGTTTTGAATTCTTTAGTTGGTGAGGAGTCGAGAAATTTGAAGGTGTTTCTTATAGGTTTTCAGGATTTCTTGGGCATTGTTCATTTTTTTTTCAGGTATCCATGAGTTATCAGAAGAAGGGTAGCCCTTCCATGACACAAGGAAGCAGCATTTTCCTTTACATTTCCCTTATGGGTGAGAATGGCTTTGATTTTGTATTCTTCTTGACCATTGATGATGTCAGGGAGTGATTCAGAATTATTTGGACCATGAACTTCTGTCTCCTGATAGGACAATAACTCATAAGCATGGAAGATGGGGTGTGATTTCCAAGAGGAAGGGAGTCGGATCTTGAATGTGATGGGTGAAAGGATGGCTTCGACTGTGAAGGGGCCATATTTATTAGGGGCAAGCTCCTTCAAAGGTAAAGCAGAGATGAGGTTCTTTGCTGATAACCATACTTTCTCACCAACTTTCCAGGGTTCAAACTTCTTTCCATAAGATCAAGCAGCCATGTGTTGCATAGCAAGATTGTAACATGCAATGGCTTCTTCTCTAGTCTTCTGGAGGTATTTGATTCAATCTTCTGCAGCAGGGATGGCAGAGTTTTGGAGAATGTGAGGGATGCCACAAGGTTCATATCCCATCATAAGGAAGAATGGGGAGGCGTTATGAGAGTCATGTTTTGGTGGTTATGGATGAATTCAGCCATGGGAAGGTGCTTGACCCAATCTAAGGGGGCAGAATGGCAATAAATGTGAAGATAGGTTTTGAGTTCCTGGTTCAAATGTTCAGTCTATCCATTAGTCTGGGGATGATAGGCTGTGGAAAGGGTGACTTCATAGTCGAGGAGTCTTCCAAGTTCTTTGGTGAATTTAGAGGCAAACTGGGGACCTCTGTCAGAGATGATTTTGTTGTAAAGACTGAATCTTAAGAAAACTTTCTTGAAAATAATTGGGCAATGCTTTTGGATGTGATAGTTTTCTTGCAGAGTGAGAGAATTACCCCCTTCATAAGCCCATGGTCTACCATGACCATGACTGAGTCAAAACCTCCAGATTCAGGTAAATTGGTGATCAGATCTACAGAGATTTGTGAGAAGGGGCATGTCACAGATGAGGGAATAGGGGTCAAAGGAGGGGCAGAAGGATTAGTGTCAGATTTCATTTGCTGACATAGGGTGCAACCCTCAACGTATTTTCTGATGAATGTGCCCATTCTGGGCCACCAGTAGTCACGCTTGACTAATTCTTCTGTCTTGAATCATCCGGGGTGCCTGGCAGTGGGGTGATCATGGTGAAGGGTGAGGATGCAGTGGTGGAGATGAGCTGGTACATAAGCTTGGTCTTTATAAAATAGAGTTCCATCATCAAGATGCCAATTGGAGAGTGCAAATTTTATTGGTGGTGCGCTTAGCCCTTCAAGGGCTTGCTGGGCAGCAATGATTATGGGATCAGAGAGGGGGTCAGAGAATTTTAGGACATTGGCAAGGTCAATATCAATGAGTCAGGCAAAGAGGGTGTCAGGGAGAAGAGTGACATCTGCATTATCAGCAGGATCAGATGAATGATCTGGGTGGCATGAAAGAGCATCAGGAGCAGCAAGTTTGGTTTCTGGGACATGATGGAGTTCTAGATCAAATTCATTCAGGGTTAATTGCCATCTAGCTTGGCGGCATGTGAGATTCTGTGCAGATTGGAAATGAAGAAGATTCTTGTGATTGGTGAATACTATGATGGGATGAGGGTTTCCTTCAAGATAGTGCCTCCATGCTTTCAGGGCATGGATGACGGCAAGGAGTTCTTGATCATAGATCTGGTAGTTTCAAGGATGATATGCTCCATTTTCATCAGTCTGAAGCAGGACTGCACCAGTTGCAACAAGTGATGCATCGGTGGCTAGGGCAAATTGTCAAGAGGGGTCAGGGTTTCGGAGGACAGGTTCAGAGAGGAAACATTACTTCAGTTTCTCAAAAGAGTCAGTGCATGCTTGGGTCCATACAAAGATGGTGTCTTTCTTCATGAGATCAATCAGGGTCATGCAAGGTCAGAGTAGTGGGAGATAAAGTGACAGTAGAAGTTGCAGAATCCAAGGAATGATCAGACTTCTTTAACTGAGGAAGAGGTTTGCCATTGGCTGATACCGGACAGCTTGGCAGGGTCCATGGCTACTTGCCCAGGACAGATGATTATGCTGAGGTAATTGACTTCTTGAGCATCAAAGGTGCACATTTCGGGTTTCAGGAAAAGGGTTTCTTTGTGGATGATCTCAAGGACACAGTGGGTTCATTTCTGGTTTTCTTCTAGGGTTTTTGAGAATATGAGAATATCGTCCATGTAGATGATCATCCATCCTTTGGCAATTTCTTTCTGGAATGTCTGGTTCATGTAGGCTTAGAACGTGGCAGGGGAATTACATAAGCCAAAGAACATGACTTTTGGTTTGAAGAGTCCGAAAGAAGTGGTGAATGCCACTTTCCAGTGGTCATCAGGGTGAATCAGAATGTTGTTATATTCTGATTGGACATCCATCTTTGTGAAGTATTTCACATTGCTTAGCTTAGTGATCAAAGGGGGATCAAAGGAAGAGGATAAGTGTTCTTTATCATCCATTTGTTGATGTATCAATAATCTTAGCAGGGTCAGAGGGAGCCATCTTTCTTTCCTACAAAGAAGAATCTGCTGGCTTGTGGAGATTTTGATGGTTGAATGAAGTCTTTGGCAATGTGTTCATCAAGAAACACTTTCACAGTGTTGGTTTTTTTTGGGGAAAGGGGATAAGTCTTTGCAGACTTTGGGGTAAATCCTGGTTTGGTTTTGATTCGATGATCTACTCCAGGGCAAGATGGTGGGAGTTTGTTTAAGCCATCTTTGGTGAAAACATTGGTGAAGTTGTGAAGATAGTCAGGAACTAGTTCTTTGAAGGTCTTCTTCTTCTTTTCTTGAGCATCTTTAAGGGCAAATTCTTGTACTTTATTGCTTGTCTTCAGATATTCATCTTCTTTGGTTTTTGGTGTGTAGATCCATGAGTTCCTTAGTGGTCTAAGGGTGGTGGTCCATCAAATCTCAGAGGCTGAAGTGCCATCACAAGTGAGAGGTGAGTTGAAGGAGAGATTTTTGTGAAGGGTTATGGAGGATCCATCTTGGGTGTACTCAATCAAGACCTCATCATCATTGATGGGGTAAGTCACTGGATCTTCTACTTTTCTGGTGAACATAGAGGAGTCATCCCAGACATCTTCCATGGTGTCATACTGGGGTGGTTTGTTGTCAGGGTCAGGGATAATTGCAGGGATAGGTTCTTTCTTCTTTTTCTCTGTTCGTCGTTCAAGGGTTCTCTTCCCATCTTTGGGAAGTGAAGAGTGAAGAGGGGTAAATTGTTCTGGGTCTTCCTCTTCCTTGATCAAAACTTTTTTTCTAGGTTTCAGTAGTGGAGTGGGATTTGGTATGGAGTTTTCTCTCCAAAGCTTTTCAAAGGCTTTTTGAGTTGGAGGGATCTAGGAGTTGATGGGAGTCACAGGGTATCTTTAGCCCAATCAATATTGGGGTTCATGGTGGTCAGCCAAGGTTTTCCGAGGAGGATCATATCACAGTCACTCATATTCATGATGTTGAATTTTCCAAACATCAGTCTTCCATTAATCTTAATTGTGAGATGGCAGTAGTGCATGATGGGGTTTTTGGAGATCTTTTCATCAGCAGTTTGGATAGGGAAGGGAGTGGTGAAGCAATGGGTTTTGATGTCATGCTTTCGGACAAACATCCAATGGATGAATGTGGTGGCTGCACCACAATCAATGACAGTGGTGGTCTGCAATGATTTGTTGGGGTGTACAGAGGAAAAGATGGCCACCAGGACCCTTACTTCTTTAGGTTTTCCTACATTCTGGACAATACATACATCTAATGAGGAGGTGGCTAACATTGTGGTAGGCCTCCTATTCAAAATCTGTTCTTCTGGCATCAAGTTCTTCAATCTTGCTGGAGTCTTCATCATCAGGTACTGTATACCTTACTGTTTGCTTTCCTCTCTTCTTCTTGTCGTCATCTCCAGTCTTCGGATGCTTGTCAGGGTTGTTAGCCCTGTGTCCTTTCTCGCCACATTTGAAGCAGCATCCTTCCTTTATATAGGCTTTCTTGTCAGCCTTGGATAGATGGTCTATGTCCATGGTGTCAGGGTTGTTTTTGCATGGGGTAATGCATGGTTTAGGGTGATGATCAGTGGTTTGGTTTCAGGAATCAGAATTCAGGGTTCTGTGGGATAAGAGGAGCTGGTAGGTGTTCTCAATGGAGATTACTTTCTTATACATTGCTTCTATTTTGGTGGGAATATCTCTGGAGTTACAGAGCTTCAAAAGAAGAGTGGGTTTTAATCCATGTTCAAAGTGGGTTAGGAATTGGTCCCATGTTCCATAACTGTTTGGGCAGTTTGTAGCCAGATTTGGTTTGTGTGCAAATGTGATGGTTAACTTGAGTGTAGTCCTTATCCCCCTCTTTGGGATAAATGACCCAGCATCTAGTAAGGGAATCTGGTTTAGCTCCAAGTTTTCTGGGATGGAAATGGATGATCATATTGAATTGGTAGATGAATTCCGACCAACGAGCCTGACAGCGAGAGAGGAGTTTGGTAGTTGCAAAATACTCAAGGTTCTTATGGTCTATAACAACGTCAACAGGCTTGGACAAGCCTTCTAGATAGTGTCACTAGGTCTGAAAAGCCTTGTGAATAGCTAAGAGTTCCAGAGGGGTAAGGGTTCTGGAATAGAACACTACTGGACGGATTTCAGAATCTGGACATACTATGGACAGTATGCCAGTGATAGCATAATCTGAAGTGTCTGTTTCCACAATCAAAGGAATATTTGGCATCCAATGTGTTAGTATTGGAGCTGTAGTGAAAGCTTTCTTGAGTGTTTCCAAGGATTTTCAGCACTCATCCAAAAAATTCCAAGGTGCATCCTTGCGGGTAAGCCATGTAAGCAGAACTACAATATCTGAGTAGTTATAGATGAATCAACAATAGAAATTTGCAAATCTGAGGAAGGATTGGATATCCTTAACCTTCTGAGATTCCAGCCAGTCTACAATAGCTTGTACTTTCTTGTTAGACATAGTAAGGCCATCCAGAGATAAAGGTAACCAAGGTACTCCATGGATATGGAATGGAATTCACATTTTTTGGGTTTGGCATAAAGCCAACACTTGCAGAGGTGTCAAAGTACTTCTCAGATGTGATTCTTATGGGATGCAAGGTCTTGGAAATATATAAGGATGTCATCCAGATAGATGATAACACATATGTCAAGCATATTGGTGAAGATGCTATTGACAAACTGCTGGAAAGCAGCCGGTGCATTGGTGAGACCTTCAGGCATAACCAACCATTCATAGGAACCATAGTGTGTTTGGAAAGCAGTATTCCACTCATCTCTGGATGCAATCTGGACAAGATGATAAGTGGAATGGAGGTTAATTTTCATATAGATTTTGGCATGGCTAGGAGATTTTAATAGGTTGGATATGAGGGGTAATGGATATCGGTGTGACAATTAAGTTTTCTTTGGGCTGATATTAGCTTTACTTACTTATTTACATTCATTACTTTTGTGGCTTATATAAGTATGTTTCCCTTTCACCAGTACCAGTCTGAAGTTTGATGAGTTTTCACTACCTCTGAGCCTGAGCCTAGATCAGAAACCCTTTAGGGTCAAACACTGTTTTCTAGGAAATAGCAGCTAGGCAGGGTATTGGTGTTAAGGTCATACTCAAGGGGTATCGGATCCAAAGGGCTTCGGCCTCAGCTCGTGCACTGTGCCCCTTTCCCGAGTATAGCCCCATATTTCAGAATACTATACATATCGTATCTGAAGATCCGGATGGCTGTTGTAGTATATCCAAAGGTCCGGATGACTATCGTATGATATCCGGGTATAGAGACAAGTAATGTATTCCTATCCATAGACAAGGAATAGTATCGTATACTTATTTGAAGGTAAGGATTAGTATCATATTCCTATCCAAAGATAAGGAATAGTATCGTATACTTATCCGGATGGTGTCCGGATATTGGACAAAAGTATAAGGGCTAGTCTAGACAAGTCTAGGACTAGAAACTAACAGAGTATTGACTATCCATAGATAGAGGTGGATGCATATAGACTATCGGATACAATCCTTAAGTCTTGGAGGGTGACAAGAGTTGTTAAGACTCGAGTCCAGATAACAGAATGAGGACAATCTAAGATGATATTTGAACTGGGGTGCTATAAGACATATACAAGAGTTTATATATGATAGAACTACATGAGAGGCTATGCACAAAGTATCGCAATGTATAAGCAACACTTATTAGAAGTCAAACATAAGCCGGAAGTTAATCACAAGTGAAACGGATCAGTAAACATAGCCAGAAGAAAACATAACCAATATACCAGAAAGGAGGATATACTAAATGGAGGAAATAAGCAGTGTTTAACATTATATGAACAGGATATAAATGAAGAAGCTTATCGTGATGGATCTGGTACGGATCTGTGGATCAGATCTGATCGGATCTGACATCCAGAACTTCAGATGAGAAGCGTGAATTTATGGGATATGACAGTATCCCTCCTTTAGGGCCGATCCCTAGAAGGCTAAGAATCATAGATCCGGTCTGTGAGAATTGATGGAGAAGAATGATGGTAGTAGTGCTGAGTTCAGATTTCCACAGATATACCAATGTCAAAGTGTTGCAGATGATTCCTACCCCCCACTTATCAATTCACACTAGCTTAACTCGAAATATGTCTGGCAACAACTCTGGAGCTCAGCAATCTGCTAAGGCTAGGCTGGAAGAGCTTAGGCAACAGATCTTGGATGCGGAAGAAGCGGCCCAGATGGAGGAAGAGGCTTTGAAGGCTCAGGAGGCAGAGCAGAAGCACCTAGTGGATCTGGAGAAAGTGAGGCAAGTGGAGCTCTGGATCCAGCAAGTGGAAGAGAGGAGATGTCAGGAGATAGTCAAGAAAATGGTGCGTTTCAGATCTGTTTGCTGGTCTTTTCACTAACATTTCGGATAGACTCAGAAGATGTCTTCCAAGGAGGATGGATCCTGCGCACGCTGCTCTGGAAGGGCGTGGATCTGTCAATAGACGGATGCAGCAGCTAATCCTTTGGTAAGTCGTCCAGATAGCTTTGGATCCGCGTTTTTGACG
>Ga0310811_10004121_pt1 | contig 18294 bp, 18 predicted proteins | sample YCmetagenome_FD_207642 | JGI IMG/M metagenome (GOLD analysis project Ga0310811, IMG submission 207642) | Soil microbial communities from experimental microcosm in Duke University, North Carolina, United States - YC | ecosystem: Engineered > Artificial ecosystem > Soil microcosm > Unclassified ...
GATACATCGTAGGGCGGACGGAGGATCCAGGTCTGACGCTCGAGAACAGATGGAATTTCCCTGAAACCAACCGTCCAGCCCCTCCGTAAGCACTCCCGGAGACTCAATGAATCACAGGCACCTGCTTCCAGACGAGATCGATCTCCTCCTCGATGACGAGGTGGGCTTCGGGGTTGCTCCCCTGAAAGCCCATATTCGCGATTGTGCCGACTGCCGAGCCAAGCTCGACGAGGCGCAGTTCGTGGTAGACGCGCTGGAAGATCTCCCCCATTTCGCCCCTTCCCACGCCTTTTCCGACCGGGTGATGTCGCAGGTTCCGGTCTTCGTGCCGTGGCATGTGAGCGCCCGCGATACCGTGCGTCAGTGGCTGCCGCAGTCGCGGCCCGCGCGCATCGCGGCGGCCGCGCTTGCCACCTCGATGGCGTCGCTGCTCACGGTCGCGATCCTCTGGATCGGCAGCCAGGCAGACGTCGTGGCGCTCGCGTCGGGGGCAGCCGGGGACCGAGTACAGGGCCTGGTACTCAGCGTAGGCCGCGAAGTCCTCTCGACGGTCTTTGGTGATCAGATGTTTGCGGTCATCCAACGGACGGGGACGATCGGTATCACGGCTGCGCTGATTGGCTTGGTGACCGCCGCCGCAGGCTCGGTCGCCGGACTCCGCGCCCTCGCCGCCGTTTCCAGTCGACGTCGGGCGTAACAATGCGCGCGCTGCTCGCATTCGCCGCTCTGGCGCTCGGGAGTCTCCGAGGGTCGGCCCAGGCTCGTCCGGCTCACCCGGCCACACCAGCACCGACCACCGCCCCCGGCGCCAAGGCCCAGACACCCTCTACGCCGGCGCCGGCCGCGCAGGATACCGCCGCCAAGGCAGCGGTCAGTCAGGAGGTCCAGCGCCAGCGGGCTGCCGGCGAGACCTACCTTCCCGATGCCGACGTTTTCACAATGGGCGACCGTTCGATTGCAGCCAACACGGTCGTGGATGGGCCCATCGCTGTCGCTCGCGGGAATCTCGATGTGTACGGCACCGTCAACGGCAATGCCTTCGCGCTCGATGGCGACGTTCGCGTCCACAAAGATGGCCGGATCACGGGTGACGCCTGGGCCGTTTCCGGAAGCGTGATCGTCCAGGGCGGCACCATCGAAGGGCAGAAGCGATCCGTCGCAGTCACGCCGCCCGCGATCCCCAATGTCTCGCAGCTCCACCCACGCGAGCCGCTGTCCACGCTGCAGTTCGCCAAGCTGGTCGGCGCATGGTTCGCGCTCCTCGTCATCATCGGAATCGGCGTCATGGTGTTCGCCGAGTCCAATCTCGAGGGAGTCGTAACCGCGCTCGAGCGAGGCTTCGCGCGCTCCTTCTGGTTCGGACTGGCTGGGCAGGTTGCGTTCCTCCCCGCCCTCCTGGTGCTCGTCGCAGGCCTGGCGATCACGGTATTAGGCGTACTGCTCATTCCGTTCGCAATCGTCGCGTACGTCATCGCGGTCGCTGGTCTCGTGACGCTCGGATTCCTCGCGGTCGCGCGACTCACGGGTGGCGCGCTCGCGTCGGACCGTGGAACGACCTCACCGCGTGGCGTTCATCTCAGGGCGTTGGTGATCGGCCTCGTGGCCTACCTCGGCATCTGGATGGTGGCGGCGCTGTTTGCCTGGAATCCGGTCATCGGCGCGGTGTGCCGCGCCATCGCCATCGCGATCACCTGGGTCGCTGCAACCCTCGGGTTGGGCGCCGCGCTCGCGTCGCGCGCCGGAACGCACCGCGCGGTCGCCGGCACCGCGCAGACAGGGACCGACGATTACGCGTGGCAAACGCCAACGCCGGTCACGGGCGTCGCGGCAGCCACGCGCAAAGTCAAAGTCGCGGGCAGCTGAGCGAGTCGCCGCGCTGCGCTAGGTGCGCTGTCTCAACGTGACGCGGGTTCCGCGTGCCAGAGACAGCGCATCCGCCGCGCTTCCGTTGCGAACCGCGATCTCCACAAAACCGGTAGAACCGACGACCGCCACCGGCGCGCCGATCGCGACGTCCGCGTAGGTTCGCTGAATCGGAATCAGTCGCGACTCGATCTGCACCGTCCCTCCACGAAGGGCGATGAGGTTCGTGATCGCGTTGCCGAATCGATCGACGCCGATCACCTCTCCGTCGACGCCGCCGTCGGCACGCCGCGTCGCTTCAGGAGTTCGCCGAATGATCGGCTGCCGCGCTTCGACGCCGAGCCCTTCGAGTGGTTCTCCGCGCGCCAGCGCCGCCGCCGCGGGCGCGAAGACGTCGCGACCATGGAAGGTCGGCGCGGCAGCCGGGGAAAGCGGCAGGCCAACGACGCGGGCTCCCGCAACCAGCAACGCCGGTGACAGGACTCCGTTGTCCGGCCCGACGAGAAAGCGACCGTCGCTGGCGACGACCAGACCATCGCGCGCCGATCCGACCCCAGGATCCACGATGACGAGGTGAATCGTCCCCTGTGGGAACCGACGCCACACGTGCGCCAGAGCGAGACGTCCGGCATCGATGTCCTGTGGCGCGATATCGTGGGTGATGTCGACGATGTCGGCGTCCGGCGCGAGGGTCAGCAGCACGCCCTTCATCTGACCGACGTATCCGTCGGCGGTGCCGAAATCGGTGAGGAGCGTGATCAGCGTTCGCATGGCTACATTGATCTGCGCTTCCACCGCCCGGCGCGCCAGAGTGCGGCCATGGCGATCCCGCGCCCCATTGCCGTCATCGAGATCACCCACCAGATGCCGGCGCTCCCCCACCGGTTTGCCGCCCAACCGGCAAGCGGTATGCGAGACGCGGTCAGCGCGGTCGACGCCAGCATGGGCGGCACGGTCTCGCCCGCACCACCAAGCGCGCCCTCGAGCACGATCTCCGAACACACCGCGAGCTGTGAGATCGCGGCAATCCGCAGATACTTGGCCGATTCCGCGATGACCGCTTGGTCGCTCGTGAACAGCGACGCAAACTCGCGGGCGAAGGTGAGCTCGAGGATGCACGCGAACACGCCGAGGATCGTACAGAAGCCCACCGCCATCCACCCGGCGCGCTCCGCGCGATCCGAGCGGCCCGCACCAAGATTCTGTCCGACGATCGCCGCCGTCGCCGCGCCAAACCCAACGCCGATCATGAAGAGCCAGCTCTCGACGCGGTGTCCGATACCGAGCGCCGCCAACGCGGGGGTCCCGAAACGGGTCGTCGTGCGAGTGAGAAAGACGTAGATCAGGCTGAACGTGATGCCCGTGATCGCCGTTGGGAGACCGATGCGACAGACCAAGCCTAGGACCGCGACGCGCACCCGTCCGAAGCGAAGCACGTCGCGACGCCACGCAATGACGATTCCCATGACGAATGCCGCGCCACGCGTGGTGATCGTTGCGATGGCGGCGCCTGCGATCCCCATTCGCGGGAACGGTCCAACACCGAGGATGAGCACCGGATCCAGCACCAGCGTCAGCGCGACCGACGCCAGTAGAAGCACGAACGGAGTTCGCGTATCACCCGACGCTCGGAACGCTGCATCGATCGCGAAGAAGCCGTAGACCAACGGCGTGCCGAACAGAAAGGTGCCCAGGTAGACCGAGCCGAGCGCCGTGATCTCCCTCGACGTGCCCATGAGCGCGAACAGCGACGAGAGGTAGTACAGTCCGATGGCGCCAACAGCCGAACCCAGCACGACACCGAACACCAGTGTGTCGCCGGCCAGACGCGCCGCCTCGTCGCCGCGCCGTTCACCATACCGTCGCGCCGCGACCGCGGTGAGACCAACCCCGATCATCTCGGCGAGCGAGATGATCATCCAGATCCAGAAGAGCGACGTCGACACCGCGGCAAGCGCCGCAGGTCCGATCTTCGTGCCGACCCAGAAGGCATCGACCGACGAGAACAGCGTCATGAGTAACGACGACGCAACCGCCGGCAGCGCGACGCGCAGGATCGTTGCGCGAAGCGAGTCGGAGACGAGATGTGTCGCCTGCCAGTCGCCCGTGACCGCGACCGGCGCTATTCCTTCGTGCGTCTCGACCGGCAGCGAGGTGGCTCTCGTCGGATCGAGCACGAGTGAATCAGCGGCCGCCCGCTGCCTCCAGCGCCTCGGCAACGCGGCCTGCGATCGCGACGAGTGCGCGGCCTGCCGACGACTGTGCATCGCTCGCCACGATCGGCGCACCCTGGTCGCCACCCGACATCACCGGCGGATAGAGCGGGATCTGACCGAGGAGCGGCAGCCCGACTTCGTTGGCCAGTCGCTCGCCGCCGCCGCTGCCGAAGATGGGCGACGGTTTGCCGCAGTGCGGACACTCGAACCAACTCATGTTCTCGACGATGCCGAGCACGGGCACGCTCACGCGCTCGAACATCTTCACGCCGCGGAGCGCGTCGCCCACGGACACCTCTTGCGGCGTCGTGACGATGATTGCCGCGGTGACCTGTGTCGCCTGCACGAGCGAGAGCTGAGCATCGCCGGTTCCGGGCGGCATGTCGACGATGAAGTAGTCGAGCTGGCCCCACGCAACGTCCTTGAGAAACTGCGTGATGATCTTCATCACGATCGGACCGCGCCAGATGGCCGGCTGATCGCGATCGATCAGGAAGCCGAGACTGATCAGCTTCACGCCGTGCGCTTCGAGCGGGATGATGCGCTCGTTGATCACCATCGGCGGTTCGTTCACCCCCATCATGCGTGGGAGGTTGGGACCGTAGACGTCGGCATCCATCAGTCCGACGCGTGCGCCCTTCGCGGCGAGCGCGACGGCGAGGTTGACGGCCACCGTGGACTTGCCGACTCCGCCCTTGCCGCTCGAGATGGCGATGATCCGCCCGAGGTTGGGATACGCAACAGGCGTCGGCGCGGCGACGCGCGGCGCCGCCGGCTCGCTCATCACCGGCAACGTGCGACCTCCCGCCTTTTTAGGCGGCTCGGCCTGCGTCGCGTCGGCGATGTCGACCTGGACGCTCGTGACCCCTTCAACGTTCTCTAAAGCCTGGCGGATCGTGCGCGCGAGCGTTGGGTCGTCGCCCGGCGCGAGAAGGAGCGTGAGACGGACCTTGCCGTCGGGGGTCGTTCCAACGTTGCGCAGCACGTCGCTCGCGATGACGTCGCGACCGGTTCGTGGGTGGCGGACGCGCGCCAGCGCTTGATCGATGCGCTGCTGAAGGTTGAGAGCCATGAATGATTTCCTATGTCGTGCTCAGGTCGCTACGGGCGACCCCGTCTCGAGAAATTGTCGCGCGGCGGCAATCACACGCTCGCGCACGTCGGTCAGCGAACCGACGACCAATGCACCGGCTGCCTTGGCGTGACCGCCGCCGCCGAACTGGCGAGCGAATGCGTTGACATCGACGGCTCCGGTACTGCGAAATGAAACCTTCACCTTGCCATAGCCGAGATCGCGGAAGAAGAGCGCCATACGCGTTCCCGCGATCGACCGTGCATGCTCGACGATTCCGTCGAGATCTTCCTGCCGAACGTCATACTTTTCCAGCGTACCGGCCGACATCGAGAGCCAGGCCAGTCCGTACTCGTCGTCGATGCCGAGAGTGCTCAACACTTCGGCCAGCAAACGCAGGCGTCCCGCGGGTGCCGACGCGTAGATGCGAACGTACATCTCCTCGGGATCGACGCCATTCGCCAGCAGATCCGCGGCAACCGCGTGGACGCGCGGGCTGGTATTGCTGAAGCGGAAACCACCCGTGTCGGTGAGCATCGCCGCGTAGAGCGACTGCGCGATCCGCGGCGTGATCGTGAAATCGAGGGCACACGCGAGGTCGTAGACGAGCTCTCCCGTTGCAGCCGCGGTCGTGTCGGTGAGGATGACCGTGCCTGCCGGGTCGGTCGACGCGATGTGATGGTCGATGACCAACTTCGGAACGTCGAGCGCCCGCACCGTTTCGGCGAGACCGCCGAGGCGTTTCACATCGCTGATGTCGAGCACGATGAGAAGATCGATGTCGCGCAACGCCGCGGGGCCCCTCGCCGAATCGTCTTGCACGTCGTCGCCGAGCAGGAACTGGAACAGCTCTGGCCACGGCGTCGGATTGACGATACGCACCTTCATTCCGCGCTGTGCCAGTAGCCGCGCGAGCGCCGCTTCCGATCCGCAGCCGTCCCCATCGGCGTTCATGTGCGTCGACAGCGCGACGCGGCGGCCCGGCACGAACTCTCGTTCGAGCTGTGCGATCGCCGCCCTGCGCGACTCCGAAATGGTGAGAAACTCTTGAACGCTGCGCGACATCGAGTGGCTGAAAAAAGGAACGGCGCCCGATGAACTCGGACGCCGCTCCAAAGATAACCCCGCTGAAGGTCAGTCGCCCGCGGCGAGCGACGGGTCGTTGCCAACCCGCGAATGGCTCTTGCCGTACGCGAAGTAGATGACCAGACCGATCACCATCCACACGATCAGTCGGATCCAGGTATCGGTGGGAAGGCTCGTCATCATGTAGCCGCAGATGAGAATGCCCAGGATCGGAACGATCGGAACGAGCGGCGTGCGGAAGGGGCGCGGAATGTTCGGCCGCGCGTAGCGCAGCACCATCACGCCCATACACACGATCACGAAGGCCAACAGCGTACCGATCGACACCAGCTCGCCGAGAAGCGCGATCGGGAAGAAGCCCGCGACGATCGCGGCGACGACACCCGTCACGATGGTCGTGATGTACGGCGTCTGGAACTTCGGATGCACCTTGCCGAAGACCGCGGGCAGGAGGCCGTCGCGGCTCATCGAGAAGAAGATGCGCGGCTGTCCCATGAGCATCACGAGCACGACGGACGCGAGTCCGAGGATGGCGCCGATGTTGATGAAGTAGGTCAACCAGCGCAGCGGCTGCCCCGCTGCTTCGATGGCCACGAACACCGGGTGCGGAACGTTGAGCGTCGTGTAGTTGGCCAGACCCGTCATGACGAGAGCCATGAGGATGTAGAGCACCGTACAGATGCCGAGCGACGCGAGGATACCGATCGGCATGTCTTTCTGCGGATTCTTTGCTTCCTGCGCCGCGGTCGAGACGGCGTCGAATCCGATGTAGGCAAAGAACACCACGGCTGCGCCGCGAACGATTCCGCTCCAACCGAAGTGGCCGAACTCGCCGGTGCTGTTGGGAGGAATGAACGGATGCCAGTTCGCCGACTTGACGTACATGAAGCCGAAGCCGATCACGGCGAGAACGATGGCAACCTTCACGAACACGATCACGTTGTTGAAGCTTGCCGATTCTCGAATACCGATCACGAGCAGCGTCGTCATCAGGCCGACGAGCAGCATGGCGGGCAGATTGATCATGCCTGGCGCCAGCGTCATTCCCGCCGCGCACACGCCATTCGTTGCCGCGAGCGCTTCGCCAGTCGCCGGATTGATGCAGAGCAGGTTCCGAACGAGGGTATGTGTGCCTTCGACATTGAGCGGCGCCTGCGTCCACGCCGCAGGCAGACTCATCCCGAGCTCCTTCAGGAAGGCGACGAAGTATCCCGACCAGCCCACCGCGACGGTCGCGGCACCGAAGAGATACTCGAGGATCAAGTCCCATCCGATGATCCAACCGACCAGCTCGCCGAGCGTCGCGTAGCCGTACGTGTAGGCGGAGCCAGCGATCGGGATCATCGCAGCGAACTCAGCATAGCAGAGTCCGGCAAAGAGACATCCCGTTCCAGCAAGTACGAATGAGAGAACGATCGCAGGGCCAGCGTACTGAGCCGCTGCGGTTCCCGTCAGCACGAAGATGCCGGCGCCGATGATGGCGCCGATGCCAAGCATCGTGAGGTTGAGGGCTCCGAGGGCTCGTTTGAGCGTGACTTCCTGTCCTTCGGCAGCCGCCTCGGCCTGCAGGAGGGAGATACTTTTCTTGGACCACAAACCCATTGCCGGAGTCTCCAGAGCGGACGTGTGACGCGCCGACGCCGTCGAGTCTGCCCGACGGAATCGAGGGAACCCTCAGAACTGTATACAGTTAGCGCGCCGGAAGTTGGTCCGCCGCGTTGGGCTTGTCAAGCAAACCACTGTCAGAGAATGGTCCGGACGAGGTGCCTAGGCACTAGGCGCTAGGACTAGACGGTTCGGATGGCGGCGCGGAGCGCCGCAAATGGAAAGGCCGCGAGCAAAGCTCGCGGCCCTCCGATTGTCTAGCGCCTAGCGCCTAGCAACTAGCGCGCAGCGACTAGCGCCTAGACGGAATAGTTCGGCGCTTCCCGAGTGATCGTCACATCGTGCGGGTGCGACTCGCGAAGACCGGCCGTGGTGATCCGGACGAACTGCGTCTCCGTGCGAAGCTCGTCGATGGTGGCGCAGCCGACGTAGCCCATGCCGCTCCGCAGGCCCCCAACCATCTGGAAGAGCACGTCGGACACCGGACCGCGGTACGGGACGCGACCTTCGATCCCTTCCGGAACCAGCTTCTTCGGCGACAACTCGCCTTCCTGGAAGTATCGGTCGGCACTGCCGTCCTGCATCGCCGACAGGCTTCCCATACCGCGCACCATCTTGAAGCGACGGCCTTCGAGAAGGAACGTCTCGCCCGGGCTCTCCTCGGTTCCAGCGAGCATCGAGCCCATCATGACGCTCGACGCGCCTGCCGCGAGCGCCTTGACGGCGTCGCCCGAATACTTGATGCCGCCGTCGGCGATGACCGGTACGTCGCCGGCACCCTCGACAGCGTCGAAGACTGCGGTGAGCTGCGGAACGCCGACGCCGGTGACGACGCGGGTCGTACAGATCGAGCCGGGCCCGACACCGACCTTGACCGCATCGACACCCCGCTCCACGAGCGCGGCCGCTGCCTGCCTCGTCGCGATATTCCCGGCGATCAGCTGAACGTCGGTGAATGCTTCACGCACTTTGGCGGTCGCTTCCAGCACGCCTTCCGCATGGCCGTGCGCCGTATCGATGATGATTGCGTCGACTCCGGCATCGATGAGAGCTCGAGCCCGATTGATGAAGTCGCCGCCGGCACCGATCGCCGCGGCAACGCGAAGACGACCAAAGCGGTCCTTGTTCGCGTCGGGATACTGCCGACGCTTATGGATGTCCTTGATCGTGATCAGACCGCGGAGCACGCCACCGCCATCGACGACGGGAAGCTTCTCGATGCGGTGTTCGGCGAGAATGCGCTCGGCTTCATCGAGGGTCGTTCCCTCGCGCGCAGTGATGAGTCCGTCCGCCGTCATCGCATCGCGAAGTGGGCGATCGAGGTTGCGCTCGAACTGCAGGTCTCGGTTCGTGATGATGCCGACGAGACGCTCCTCCTCGTCGACGATCGGGACGCCGGAGATGCGAAACCGGTGCATGAGCGCGGTGGCTTCGCGCACCGTATCCGACGGACGCAGCGTGATCGGCTTGAGGATCATGCCGCTTTCCGATCGCTTGACCCGGTCGACCTCGGCCGCCTGTCGGTCGATCGACATGTTCTTGTGCAGCACGCCGATGCCGCCGGCGCGAGCCATTGCGATCGCCATATCCGACTCGGTCACCGTATCCATCGCGGCGGACACGAGCGGAATGCGAAGCTCGATGCCCCGCGAGAAGCGAGAGACGATGGAGACGTCTTTCGGGTGCGTGAGCGAATGTCTGGGAACGAGAAGGACGTCGTCGAAGGTCAGCGCGAGGTCCTGACGTACGCGCGATTCCGCCGGATTCGACGGCTCCTGAAGACGCGAAGGCCCGCTCCCCGATTGATCCGAGGTCGCGGGCCGAGCTGGAAGTCGAGTTCTGGTCGCCATAGCGAAATGTAGGTGCCTCCCTCCCTCGACGCCACTCCTGTCCAACGGTGGCGAGCTACGCTTTTCCGATCACGCGAAGCCGACGGCGAAGCCGCTTCGGCAGGAAAAACGCGGCGGCCGCGAGCGCCCCGCGCAGGTTGAGGTCCGCGAGGTCCGCCGGATTGCCCGTCCAGTGATCGAGCAGTACCATGCGACCCGCGTTGGCAATCAATCGCTGAAGAGCGAGGACGAGCACGAACAGGTCGTCGATTTCGCCAAAGAACGGGATGAAATCAGGAATGAGATCGATCGGCATCACGATGTACGCGACGGCGCCCATGACGAGGAGCTTATCGACGTTGGAGACGCGCTTGTCGGTGAGCAACCCGCCCAGCAGTCGCACGTACTGCGGAAGATGCCGGATATAGTAGATCACGGTGCGCTTCGCGCCCGTGCGCGGCGCGCCAATCGCCGGACTCTCGTCTGCTGCCGGCCGGCGACTCGATGCTGCTCGCGCGCGTGTGACCATCAGAGCTTCTCTCCCGATCCGCCTGGATCCTTCGTCTCGTGGGCCGGCGACGATGCATTGGCCGAGCTCGACGGCGGCGGACCTGGCGGCGGTGGAGTGGTCGCCGAGGTGCGCGCCGTGTTCACCAGATCGCTCGCCATCTTCGTGCCCGTCTCGACCGCGTTGTTGAGCACGGCCGCCGCGCGGTTCATGAACCCAACCGTTTCGGCGATGGCGCTCGCAGAGACCTTGCCAGCGCGGAGCTTGTCCTCGATGGCCTCGGTAAACCGGGTGAATGTGTTGGAGCTTGGCGACTCGCGTTCGGCGTAGCGCGACTCGAGGAACTCCGCATAATCGAGCACCTGGTATCCGCGCTCATCCGACAGGGTCTCGAGCTTTCTGAGGATGCGGTCGCGCAGATGCTCGTTCATCGTGCTCTCTCCTGGAGGGTCAGCCCTTCAGCCTTTCCAGCGCGATCGGGTGCCGCGCGTGTCGATATGGACGTACGGCGTACGGTAGCTACCGCTGGTATAGAGCCCAAGGCCACCGACGAGATCCGGGTGCTCGTCCTCGACCTGATCGACGGCCCGCGCGACCATCGCTTCATCGGCCGCCGTCACACGTCCGTCGCCGTTCGCGTCGATCGCAACATCGGCGGCATCTCCGTATTGATGCCGACTGTCACCCGCGGCGCGCCAAACCCCGGCGTTGTGCGCCGGCGTGCGAAAACCGCTGTGCACGTCAAATGCCACGCTCTGCGTTCCATCGCCAGGCTGCGAGAGTCGTGCGCGAGCGCCGATCTTCGCGAACACCAGCTCGAGCTTGTCGAGCAAGCGCGGATTGAGCGCGACGTACTTTGGCCAGACGTCGTTCTGCGAATCGTGGGTCAGGAAGTCGCCGAGCCGAAGATGCGTCGTGATCCGCAGATCGACGTCGGCCGAGCTCACCTCGAGAAAACCGTCGGGGTGATCGTGGTGGGCGAACCGGTCCGCAACGTACGTCCCAATGCGATAGCCGTTGAGCATTCCTCCAACGCGCTGCTTGAACGGCACCATGACGGCGAGCGTCGGCTCGGGAATGATTTGGAGGTCGCTGCCTCGTACGATCGCCAAGCGATAGAAGCCCGGTTTGCTCGGCGCGATGAACGTTGCCCCGTTCATCGGCCGAATGGATTCGATCGGCATCGAGTCGCGCGACGCGACCCACTCGTACGTCAGCGCGGAGGGATCTCCGCTCACTTCGAGCGGAAACTCGACCTCGCCGCCAGGAAGCGCGAAGCTCAGCTTCACTTCTCGGCTCATGCCGAACGCATTCATCGACGCGCCGGCGGCAAGCCGCGACACGTTGGCGAAGGGTTCGATCGGAGCAGGCGTCGGATGATAGAACTGCACGACACCGAGCGCGGCGCTGACCATCACGAGCATGGCCCCGACCTGCGCTGCACCTTTGCTGGCCCTCTTTCGACGCGTCGGCTTCATGCCAACCGGCGTCACCGGCCAACCCTTCACCGAACGAAACCCCAGCGCAAGCGATCGCCGCGCACATCAATGTGGGCGAACGGACCGTGCACGGCGGTGCCCTTGTAGACTCCGGCCCCTCCGACGAGCGACGTGAACGACTGCTCGACGCGTTCGACCGCGGCGACGATCACCTGTGCGTCACGATAGTCGATGCGTCCGTCGCCGTTCAGATCATCCATCCGCCGGTCTCCATTGTTGTCCACGAACACGTCAGCCGCGTCACCGAACATATGGCGGCTGAGCTCATCGCGCCCAGTCGTATCGCCGCCGGTCGCATTGTATTGAGGCGTTCTGAAACCACTCATCACAGCCATGTGTTGCACCGGAATCCCGCTTCGTTCCAGCTCCGCGATCACCAACTCGAGCTTGTCTACCAAGGTTTCGCGCAACACCAGGTACTTCGGCCACACGTTCGGCTGATCGTGCGTCAGGAAATCACGCAGCCGGAAATGCTCCGATACGTAGAGGTCCTGATTGGCCGGCGTAACCTCGATGAAGCCGTCGGGGTTGCTATACCTCGCCGACTCGACCGGTCCGCGCTCGCCCGGCCAATAGCCGAGGCGGTATGCGCCGAGCCGATCACCCTGCTTGTCCGCGAACGAACGTAGCGCAACGAACGCGAATGGGCGAGCGTCCGACGCCTGCTCCACACGATACACTCCGGATCGCTGAATCGCATCTGCTCCGAACACTTGGGAGAAAATGGCGAGTCCAGCGTCGTGGGAATCGGCGGCGACGAATTTCGCAAAGAGCCGTCCACTCTTGCCTCGAAACGACTCGTTCACCACGCGGTCGACGTCGGCGACCGCGGGCGTGGGCCGAGGGTTGGCGCCGGCGCCGTCGACGCCGGGAAGAACGAGCCCAAGCAGGATCGCGATTCCCACAGCGACCCAACGCGGCAGCACAGGCATCGGGACTATCGGGGGACGGACTGGCTGTACGGTGCGCAGCCGTCGTCGGGTGCGGCGTCTCATAGTATGTCTGGACGAGCCGCAAAGTGCTTGGGCAACGTAAGTTAGATGCGGTTCGCAGTGCGCCGGCTCGTACCGGAGCGCGACGGTGTAGATTTCGTCCCGCTCCGCTTCCCTTCCCACCAGTTCGCCCGTTCTCAGCCCGACCCCTCACACCTTCGATCGTGCCGAAGCGTCCGGTAGTTCTCGTAGTGCTCGACGGCTGGGGATACCGGCCGGAGCGTGAAGGCAATGCGATTGCCCTGGCGAACACGCCCACCTGGGACGCGCTGGTCGCCGGCCACCCGGGCACCCTCCTCGATGCTTCTGGATTGGCGGTCGGCCTGCCCGAGGGGCAGATGGGAAACAGCGAGGTCGGACACCTGAACCTCGGCGCCGGGCGCATCGTCATGCAGGACCTCGTGCGCATCGGCGAGTCGATTCGCGACCGGTCTTTCTTCGAGAATCCGGTGTTCACCGGCGCCTGTGACAACGCGAAGCGAAACAACGGAACGGTCCACCTGGTGGGTCTGATCGGCAACGGCGGCGTCCACGCGATCGACAAGCACCTCTTTGCGCTGATCGATCTATGCGCGGAGCATGGAGTGCCGCGCATCGCGATTCATGCCCTGCTCGACGGGCGCGATACGATGCCCCGATCGGGACTGGGCTACATGCGTCAACTGCTCGAGTACGCCGGCAAGCGCGCGGTCATCGGAAGCCTCGGAGGCCGCTACTTCGGGATGGATCGCGACAAGCGGTGGGATCGCACGGAGAAGTGGTATCGCGTCTCAGTGCTCGGCGTCGGCCCTGAAGGCACCGATCCCGTCGACGTCATTTCCGCCGCATACGATCGAAACGAGACCGACGAGTTCGTGACGCCGACCGTGATCGTGCGGGACGGTAAACCCGTGGCGCCGATGCGTGACGGCGACTCGGTCATCTGCTTCAACTATCGTGCGGACCGCATGCGCCAGATCGTTCGATGTCTGACGCAGCCCGACTTCGATGGATTCGACGTCCGTGGACGCCCATCGCTGAATGTGGTGACGATGACGTCCTACGATCGGACCTTCGACCTCCCCGTGGCCTTCCCGCCGCAGTCGATGGTGAACATCGTCGGCGAAGTGGTGTCCAAGGCAGGGATGAGCATGCTTCGGACGGCCGAAACGGAGAAGTACGCGCACGTGACCTACTTCTTCAACGGTGGGATCGAGGTACCGTTCCCGCGCGAAGACCGGCACCTCGTGCCGAGTCAGAAGGTCGCGACGTACGATCTGATGCCGGAAATGAGCGCGCCCGGAGTCACCGACGTGCTTTGCTCGGCGATCGAGAAGGCGGACCACGATTTCATCCTGTGCAACTACGCGAATGGCGACATGGTCGGACACACTGGATCGATGCCTGCTACGATCAGGGCGGTCGAAACGGTCGATGCCTGCCTGGCGCGAGTTCTCCAGTCGGCCGACCGCGCGGGTGCGCGACTCATGGTCACGGCCGACCATGGAAACTGCGAGATGATGATCGATCCGGAGACGGGCGGCCCACACACGGCGCACACGACGAACCCGGTACCGTTTATCGTTGTTGATCCGCGCGGCGGCTTCGCGCTCCGGCCCGGCGGCGCGCTGTGCGACGTGGGACCGACCCTATTGACGATGCTCGGGCTCGAGCAACCCCGGGAAATGACCGGGAGAGACCTGCGAATTTCAGGAGAACGCGCGTGAAGAATCGGTTCGCGGCAATGCTTTCTGGAACGCTCATGTTGATGAGCACGGCCGCGGCGGCGCAAGTGGGCTATCTGCCGCAGCACAGCCCGTTCCTGGACCTCGAGCATTCTCAAGAGTTCACGCTCTTCTCGGGGTACTACCACGGGCATCGTGATCCGGCCGACGTTGCGCCGCAGGGAGGATTCCTCGTTGGCGCACACTACGAGTGGCGCGCCGGCGGTCCCGCACATCTCATCGGTGAGATTTCGCGGTCCTCGTCGAATATGCGAAATCTCAATCCGTTCGTGAACGGTGTCGCGCGCGATCTCGGCACGGAGAGCCGCCCGTTGTATGCCGCCAACGTCGGGCTCGGACTGAGCCTCACCGGTGCGAAGAGCTGGCATCACATCGTTCCCGAGCTCACTTCGGGCATCGGATTCATCTCGGATTTCCGATCCCAGCCCGACACTGGCGGGTTCAAGTTCGGCACCCGCTTTGCACTCAACTGGGGCGGCGGAATCCGGTGGGTTCCGGGCGGCTCGTGGCAAGTGCGTGGCGACATCACGAACAAGCTCTACACGATCTCGTACCCCGAAGCCTTCTTCGTCGCACCGGCGGGGGGAACGGCCGTGGTGGCGTCGACGCAGGCACGATCGTTCTGGACGAACAATCCAGCATTCACCCTCGGTCTGTCACGGTTGTTCTAGCGGCGGTTGTCGCTCCAGCGCCGAGGGTCACGGCAGAATCGAGTGATCCCATGGCGCGCGATTTCGAAGATCTGAACAATCTCGAGGACCTCAGCGACGGCGAGCTGCGCGGCTTGGTGCGTGAGCACCTCGCCGCCCACAACGCGCTGGACATCGACGACTTCACCATCGAAGTACAGAACGGCAAGGTGATTCTCGCCGGCCGCGTCGGCACCGACGGCGAGCGCCTCGTGGCTGAACGCATCGTCACCGACGTCCTCGGCATTCGAAATTTCCGCAATGACGTCTTCGTCGACCCGACGCGCCGGGCAATCAGTCCGGAAGCGGTCGATGAGAGCATCGTCGACGATGATCAGCGCGAGGGCCTGTTGCTCGGTGACCGCCCTGTCCCGTTGAGCCCGGAAGCCGAGGACCGCGAACCGAATCTCGACGCCGATCTTTTCGGAACATCGGACGTGCACATCGCGATCGCCGACGGGACTGCGTGGATTCCGCCCGAAACACCGACCCAGGAAGGCCTGATCGAAGGACGGGAGACCGGCGAAGACCACTAGCAGCACGGGAAGCGGCAACCGCGAAGGCGCGCGTTCGGCGGGCACGGGTGGTAATTTCATCCGCCCCCGCGCGCGATCACTACCCCTTCCCTGCTTCCCGCACGATGTTTTCGCTACTCACCCGACGCGTCACGTTCGCGGCGGCGCACCGATACAGCCGGCCGGATTGGTCGGATGAACGCAACGAGCGCGTCTTCGGAGCCTGCGCAAGGCCGAGCTTTCACGGCCACAGCTACGTCTGCGACGTGACCGTCGCCGGCGACATCGATCCGGAAACCGGAATGATCGTCGACCTCGGCCTGCTCGACCGCGTGCTCGCCGTCGAGGTCCGCGAGCGCTTCGATCACCGCAACATCAACCTGGACGTGCCTGAGTTCGCAGACGGGAAGCTCATCCCCACCGGCGAGGAGCTCGCGCGCTTCATCCTCGACCGGGTACAGCAAGCGCTGGGGAAAGCGGCTCGGGTCGTCAGCGTCACTGTGGCCGAGGATGCAACCCTCAGCGCGACATACCGGGTGGATTGAATCGTTTCCGCGGCCTGGACCGCGATTCCGCGACCTCCCCGTGACCATCGTCCGCGGTTGATCTTCCAAGAGATGATGGTCACTACCCGCCGTCCAACGGTCGCAAGTCGTGCGCTGGCCGACCAGCTGCGCCCGGTCGTTGACGCTCACCGGACAATCCAGCAGCATGGCTATGGACGCTCCGACGCCGAGCGCGCTCGCGCGCGCATTCTGTCGGGGCGCACAGGATTCGATGCCTGGGAGTTGATCGAGGACACAGGCGACCTATCCGTTGCGTTCGGCGAGATGGCTGCGGCATTCGAGCTCGCCGGTCTGGCATCGACGTCGAGTATCTCGACGATGGAGCAGATGCACGTCGATGCGACGTCGACAATTCTGAGTTGGGCGAATTCGGAGTCGGAGCCGCGCGATCCGTCGCTTCGTCTCGCCCGCCGCATCGCCGGCGTCGTCGGCAACGCGATTCTGTCTCACATCGCGCGCGACGTGATGCTTGGCTTGTCTCCGCTCGCGTGGAAACGGTCTCTCTGTCCATGCTGCGGCGCCGCGCCCGACCTCGCATTTCAGACGGAGGTTCGACGGTACCTGATCTGCTGGCGGTGCGACACCACCTGGCGGACCAATGACCGCGGGTGTCTTGGCTGCGGAGAGAGTGCGCCGCCAACGCTCGTTCGAATTCCGTCACCGTATCTCGGATACGAGCTTGCCATCTGCAACTCCTGCGGGCGATACCTGAAGGAGCGACGAGGCGGGCTCACGCACGAGCCGATCGTCGAACGCGCGCTGACGGCGGGACTGGACGACGCCGCGCGACAGCGAGGACTGCGAAACTGATTGGCGCGATCGTAGCCGGCGGCGCGGCCAGTCGGTTCGGCGGTGCACCGAAGGGCCTCTTCGAGGTCGGCGGCCGGCGCATCATCGATCGTGTTGCCGATGCTTTGCGCGAAGCAACCACCGACCTGGTTCTCGTCACGAGCATCACCGGCGCACCGACCTGGTTGCCTGGTGTGCGAGTAGTGCCCGATTCGTCGAAGCATCGAGGGAGCCTCGTCGGCATCCACGCGGCGCTTACGTACGCGGACCAAGCGGTCCTCGTCGTTGCCTGGGACATGCCGTTCGTCACCGGCGACCTCCTACGGCTGCTTCGCGACCGGGCGTCGCGATCGAGCTTCGCCACCATCCCAACCGGCGCATCGGGCCTCGAGCCATTCTGCGCCGTGTACACGCCCAAGTGTCTGCCATGGATCGAAGCGGCCCTCGCCGCCAACGACCTCCGTATGACTCGCCTGCTCGACCGGTTGCCGGAGTTCGCACGGGTCAGCGCCACGGACGTTGCAGCGATCGGCGATCCGGCGCGCCTGTTCTTCAATGTGAACACCGCCGAGGATCTCGAGGAAGCCGAACGACTCGCGACGGCCCGCTGAGATCCAGTCGACGACTCGCCAGAGTCGCGTCGCGCACAGTATCCTTCTCCGCCGACGTTTCTCCCCCCGGAGCCTGGATGCGCACTGTTTCTCCCGTCGTTCTTTCATTCGCCTTCATCGCCGCCTGCCGTTCGGCGACCGTTGTACATCCCACACCGAGTGCCGGATCTACCGGATCGATCGCCGCGCTCCGCACGGCAATCGACTCGATGGCCGACGCGCCGGAGTTTTCGAACGCGCATTGGGGAATTCTCATCGTCGACCCGGAGCGCGGCGACACGCTCTACTCTCGCAACGCCGGGAAGCTGTTCATGCCGGCGTCGAACATGAAGATTCTCACCAGCGCGACGGCGCTGGCGCAGCTCGGCCCGGAGTATCGTTACAAGACGACCTTCGCCGCGCGCGGACCGATCGCCGAAGGCACGCTCAACGGAGATCTCGTCGTCGTCGGACGGGGCGATCCGTCGGTCAGTGACCACATGCTGCGCGACGCGATGATTCCAATCAGAGCCATCGCCGATTCGATCGCGCAGCGCGGGATCAAACACATCGCCGGGCGCGTCGTCGCCGGCGGCGACGCGTTTCCAGGCGAGGTCCTCGGCTATGGCTGGTCCTACGACGATTTCGAGGACTCGTACTCGGCGCCGACGGACGAGCTGCTCTTCAACGAGGGGTTCAGCGAGCTGCACGTGCGAGGAGGCGATCGGCCCGGCGATCCCGTTCGCGTCGA
>Ga0310811_10004122_pt1 | contig 18291 bp, 12 predicted proteins | sample YCmetagenome_FD_207642 | JGI IMG/M metagenome (GOLD analysis project Ga0310811, IMG submission 207642) | Soil microbial communities from experimental microcosm in Duke University, North Carolina, United States - YC | ecosystem: Engineered > Artificial ecosystem > Soil microcosm > Unclassified ...
CTCGGCAGCAAGATGGGGATCGACGCTACCAATAAATGGCCGGGTGAAACCGATCGCGAGTGGGGACGAACGATCCAGATGAGTGAAGAAGTGAAGAAGAAAGTCGATCTGATCTGGCAGCAACTGGGAATTTAAACCCGATCTTAAGTCTTGTCCGTTTCATATAGGAATTCGGAGCCCGGCCTGTCCGGTTTGTCCGATACCTGCGCATATTTGGGAGCGGGGACCTGTCTTTGCTGGTAAAATACGTGTCGGCGGGCCCCTGCGCATTGTGGCATGGTCAACCTGGTCAGGTCGGGAACGAAGCAGCCACAGCCATTTCCTGCAAGTGCCGTAGACAAGGCTCGCCTTCTGTTTTCCCTCATACGAATTTCTTCGTACTCGTAATTCTCCGTTATCCATTCCCTGCCTATTTTGTCGCCCTTAGTCCGCTTGCCGAGGCTCGCACTTCGTTGCTCGGTGGCGATAAACGTGTCTTAGATTTTTCGCCTTCATGACACATTTATGGGATGTTCGCCAGAATAGAAACCGGGCAAAATGTTGTGCAAAGATTATCGTTGAGCTGGTACTTGCATATTGATGTGAGCAGCTGGAGCGGCGAGAACGCGGGGACGGCATGGAAAACGGTGGGGCGGAATTCTGGATGCCGAACGGTGGCGCAATGGGCGCACTGATCCGCGCGACGGACTGGTCCGGGACATCGCTCGGAGATATCACACGCTGGCCCGAAGCATTACGGCTGACAGCCGGACTCTGCCTCGACTCACAGTTTGCGATAGCGGTATGGTGGGGTGGTGATCTGATCCAGATATACAACGACGCCTATCGCGAGCTGATAGGTGAGGCGCGGCACCGCAGTGCTTACGCCCAATCGGCGCTCGCCACGCAACAGGAAATGCTGCCCAAGCTGAATGAACTGGTGCGGCAGGTCATGGATTGCGGCGAAGCAGTGCGCGGTTACGATTTGCGCCTGGTCATCGAACGCAACGGCTATCCGGAGGAGCGCTATTTCACTTTTTCCTTCAGCCCTGTGCGCCAATCAGAGGGCATGGTGGCCGGTATGCTGGTCGCGGCGCATGAACGGACGGCCAAGATCCTGGTGGCGCGGCGTTTGCGGGACAGCGATGCGCGTCTGCTTGCCGCGCTAAACGCGGCCAAGATGGTTAGTTGGGAGTGGGACGTGCAATCGGACCAATTGATCGTGTCCGACTCCGCCACCGAGGTATTCGGGTTGTCGCCGGGGGAAGTGCTGCGTAACAGCAGGCAGGGTTTCGCGCTGGTGCATCCGGACGATGCCGAGCGCCATCGCGCCCTGGTCGAATCGGCGATCGCGGCAAAGGGCAGCTGGCATAGTGAATTTCGCATCGTCCGTCCGCGAGACGGTCAGGTCGCATGGTTGGAAGAACGCGGCATGACAACCTGCAATGCAGTGACCGGAAAGGTCGGGACGACAGGCCTGGTATGGGACGTAACCGCCAGCAAGCGCGCCGAAGAAGCACTTCGCGTGGCTGATCGCCGCAAGGACGAATTTCTCGCCACGCTGGCACATGAACTGCGTAATCCGCTGGCACCAATCCGCAGCGCCGCGCATTTGCTGGGCGAAGCAGAGTTGACGGCAGAGTTACTGCAACGCTGCCGCCAAATCATCGATCGCCAGGCAAGCCATATGACGCGCCTGCTGGAGGATCTGCTTGAGGTGTCGCGCATCACCGGCGGCCGTCTCGATCTGAAGAAGCGTTTCGTCACTCTGCGCGAAGTGATCGACAGTGCGGTTGAAACCGTGCGTCCGATGATGGATATCAAGGCGCACCTGTTGCAGGTCAAGCTGCCGAACGAATCGGTCCTGCTGGAGGTTGATCCGCTGCGCATTGCGCAGGTGTTGACCAACTTGTTGGCAAATGCCGCCAAGTACACCGATCGCGGGGGGCACATTGAGCTCGACGCGGTCGCCGACGACGGCGTATTGACGGTGACGATCTCCGATAACGGTATCGGTATGGCGATGCAGGATTTGCCGCATCTGTTTGAAATGTTTTCCCAAGTGAGTTCGGCGGTCGACCGTTCGGAAGGCGGCTTGGGCATCGGCCTCGCTCTGTCGAAGGGATTGCTCGATCTGCATGACGGCAGAATCGTCGCGCACAGTCACGGCTTGGGTCAGGGAATGCGCTTCACCATCACCCTGCCTTTACCCGCGGAGCGAAAGAACCCGTCGCCGCTCTATAGCTATAGCGCCGAGCCTGTACGCAAACCGCAGGCTGAACGCACCATTCTGCTGGTCGACGACAACCAGGATGCGATCGATTGCCTGTCCATTGTTTTTCAGATCGCCGGTTATCGAGTGCTGACTGCGTATAACGGTCCGGACGGGCTGGCGGCAGGGGCAAAAGAAAAGCCACACATCGTCATACTCGATATCGGCATGCCGAAGATGAGCGGGTATGAAGTCGCGAGCCGCATGCGCAACGAAGACTGGGGCCGTCAGGCGCTGTTGATCGCGGCGACCGGCTGGGGGCAGGAAAGCGACAAGCGTATGGCTTATGATGCTGGCTTCGATCATCATTTGACCAAGCCCTTCGATCCGCGGGAAGCGTTGGCTGCGCTGGCGCAATGGCAAAAGGAAAAAAGCAGTGCGCTCGAAAGAAACTGAAAACGGCTTGCAATCGATAGCGCCCTGCGACGCGAATGCGGATGCTCTTCAATGCACAGGCCTTGATGCGAACGCAAGCAGGCGCCGCCGCGATATGCTGGCAACCGTGCATACCTGGGTATTGTTGTGGTCGGTTACTTTGTTGTTGATGCTCGAAGACGATGTAGCGATGATCGCCTTCATGTTTTGCTGAATCGATCAGTGCAATCGGCCCTTGGCTTCCCTCTGTTGTTGCACACGCTCCGCGATTTCCAGTATCTCCGCCAGTTCCTGCTCCGCGTCTGACTCGATCAGCTCGATTTCGTCATGGTCGAGCGCCTCGTCGACTACTACCATTTCCATTCTAAAAATGGCCGGATAGCTATTGGTGACGGTTTGCAGCAAGGCGTCGAGCTTTTTGCGCGGAATCGCCGCCTTGATACGGCTGTCGAGAAAAAGCCGTACGATGGTCAGGCTGTTTCTCTGGCTCAAATCCTGAATCGCGGACGCTTCGTGCCGTAGCCAGGCGGGGAAGTCTTCAGGCTTAACGAAGTCGGGGACGGTTAGCACCGAAACATGAAAATCGACGTTCAAGTTGCCCATAGCTGTCTCCGCAGTGTTGCCTATAACCGGTTCAATTATATGCACGCAAAAAAGCGCCCGTCTCGATTTCTTGCACGCTGATCGTTGCGCCGGTAATTTTTACCGGCGATGCCGGCGAGAAGCGCCTGGCCAAAGGTCAGACTTCATGCTATCGCTTCTTTGCGCTTGGTATAAAAACTGCATCGCATGCGTAACACCCAATCAAGTCTCTCATGAACATGGGAAGAAAATTTTCAATTGCGATAACTTTTTTAGCATTATCGAAACGGACTTTGTGAATTTCCTTTAAACCGGCAGAATTTTAGAAATCAGCATACTCGAATCGATTTTTATCAACTAGAATCTTTTCCAAAAGCAACAAAAGCAGAGGCAGACGCCAATTTAGCGACGACATCCTGGTCGTCCATTCAGCGGGTTATGGAGACTCGCGAGCCGCATCGGAATGGGCAGTATTTTTAATATGCTATGGGCCCGAAGCTGTGTACGCGATTAAAAAAGAGAGACTGACGAAACTGAGTCTGGCCCTGGCCTTGCTTCTGTTGATTAGCATTTCCTACGTGAGCTATCGCAGCACGATAGGGTTTGCCAACAGCGCACGCCTGGTCGATCACACGCATCTGGTGATCAAGCAGATTAACCAGGTGCTGGCTGATGTCAGAGAAGCGGAGAACGCGCAGCGCGGATACCTGATTACTGGCGACTCAACGTTCCTGCAACCCTATGACGCGGTGGTAACGCGGCTTCCGGATGAGATGGCTTTGCTGCGAGATGTCCTCAGTGACAACCTTGAACAGCAGGTGGCAATTTCGGATCTGGACGAACTGATCAGCAAGAAAATGCGCATCCTGCGTCTGGGTATCGACACGCTGGCGCAACGCAAGGGCATCGACAACTCGGAAGTGATCGCCCTAGTGGGCGGTGAAGGCAAGCAGTTGATGTATCGCATCAGCACGCAGGTCGACCGTATGATCGCGCTTGAGGAGTCGTTGCTGGTACAACGCGCGGAAAGTCTGGAAACTGGCACGCGCATGACAAAGCGCTGGATATTGCTTGGCAATCTGGTGGCCGTAGTATTGTTGCTGACGGCCTTCTTCGTAGTGCTGCGTGAAATCGAAGAGCACCGGCGCACCAACCGCGAACTGGAGATGAGTGCGGCCCAACTGGAACTGACGAACAAGGAACTGGAAAGCTTCAGCTATTCGGTGTCGCACGACCTGCGGTCGCCGCTACGCGCGATCGACGGTTACTCGCGCATCTTCGAGGAGGATTTTGCCGATCGACTGGATGAGGAAGGCTTGCGTCTGCTGGCGGTCATCCGCCGCAGCAGCAAAAAGATGGGACAGTTGATCGACGATCTGCTGTCGTTCTCGCGCATGGGAAGAAAGCCGGTTGATGCTGCGCCGGTCGATATGAATCTGTTGGTCGATGAGGTGTGGCAGGAGGTATCGCTGGGACATGAAAATGTACTGCTGAAAAAAAAGGCCTTGCCTAACGTCTTTGGCGACCGCGCATTGCTGCGCCAAGTATTGCTGAATCTGCTGTCGAACGCGGTCAAGTACAGCAGCAACAACCAGATGCCGCTGGTCGAAATCGGCGCGGAGAAAAAGGAAGACGAAGTCATTTACAGTATTCGGGACAACGGTGTCGGTTTCGACATGCGTTTCTATAACAAGCTTTTCGGCGTGTTCCAGCGCTTGCATACGGAAGATGAATTTCCCGGAACGGGTGTCGGTCTGGCGATTGCGCAACGCGTGATCGTGCGGCATGGCGGCCGGATCTGGGCCGACAGCAAGCTCGGTGAATACACGGTGTTTTATTTCAGCCTACCAATAAAGAACGTAAAAGAGGCCATTTGATGAACAACGAGTTGCAACCGGTACATATTCTGATTGCGGAAGACACGCCGACCGATGCCGAAATGACGATGCGCGCACTCAAGCGCGTCGGCCTCATCAATAATATTTCTTGGGTAAAAGATGGGCAGGAAGCGCTCGATTACGTGTTCTGTGCTGGGATGTACGCCCAGCGTGAACGAACCGTTCCAACGCTGATTCTGCTGGATGTGAAAATGCCGAAGGTCAACGGTATTGAAGTGTTGAAGCAGCTCAAGAGTCATGAATCGACCAGAATTATCCCGGTCATCATGCTGACTTCCAGTGCTGAAGAGCCGGACATCATGCAATGCTATGAACTGGGCGTAAACAGCTATATCGTCAAGCCGGTCGAGTCAGACAAGTTCTTTGAAGAAGTTTCCAAGGCGGGCTTTTACTGGGCGATTCTGAATAGAATTCCCAACGTGCGTTGAGTGTCGAGGTGAGCATGCTCAAGATTCTGCTGGTTGAGGATACGCAAACGGATGCCGAATTGACCCTGCGGGAGTTGACGCGCTCGGGTATTCGGCACAAGGGTTTGCGCGTGGAAACCGAGCAGGAGCTGCGCGCGGGCTTGAGCAGTTTTGGACCAGATATAGTCCTATCCGACTTCTCGATGCCGCATTTCGACGGCCTGTCTGCCTTGAAAGTGGTGCGAGAGGTTAAGCCCGATACGCCATTCATCTTTGTCTCAGGCCGTATCGGCGAAGAGCTGGCGATCGAATCGCTGAAGATGGGCGCCAACGACTACGTGATCAAGACGAATCTGTCGCGGTTGCCCAGCGCAGTGATGAGTGCAATGGAGCGTGTTGAACAGCGCGAGGCGCGGCGCCGGGTGGAAGCCGAGCTGCAGCGCAGCAACCGCATGTTCCGCACGTTCATGGACAATCTGTCCGGCGTCGCTTTCATCAAGGATATCGACGGGCGTTTCGTGTTCACCAATCAGGGGCTAGACAGAGTGCTGAATGTCGACGTCGGCTCCTCCATCGGCAAACTCGACACTGATTTGATGCCGGAGGAAACGGCTCGTACACTGCGCGCGCTGGACAGTCAGGTGTTGGCTGCCGGCAAACCGATGCAGGCCGTCGACAAAATACCGACGCCTGCGGGCGATACTTACTGGCTGTCGAATCGTTTTCCTCTGGCCGACAGCACGAATAGCGTACGCCATGTCGGCGGCATTTCCATCAACATCACCGAGCTGATGAAGGTGCAACAGGATCTGGCGTTGCGCAACCGCGCGATCGAGGCGAGCGCGAACCCGATCGTGATCGTCGATGCCGGAGCCAAGAATCAGCCGCTGATTTATGTCAACAGCGCTTTCGAAGCGATCACCGGCTACACCAGCGAAGAAGCTGTCGGTCGCAACTGCAGTTTCCTGCAAGGCACTGATCGCGATCAACCGGAGCTGGAGAAGCTGCGCGAAGCGATTCGTGAAAAGCGTACGGTCAGCGTCCTTCTTCGCAACTATCGCAAGGACGGCAGCCTTTTTCTGAACGAGCTGTATATCGCGCCGGTCACCGATGAACAGCACGACGACGTGCGCTATTTCGTTGGCGTGCTGTACGACGTGACACAAATCCGGCGCTATCAAGAGGATCTGGAGCGTCAGGCAAATTATGATGCGCTGACCGGTCTCGCCAACCGCAACCTGCTGCACGAACGCACGCAACAGGCAATGAGTCAGGCGCGCCGCTACGGCCATCTGCTGACGGTAGTCTTCATCGACATCGACAACTTCAAGCTGGTCAACGACAGCATGGGGCATAGCGCCGGCGACGAACTGATTGTCACGGTAGCCGAGCGCCTGCGCGTCTGTGTGCGTGACGGCGACACGGTGGCACGGATCGGTGGCGACGAATTCGTTTTGGTGCTGGTCAACCAGAATTTCGAGGACGTCAATCTGCAGATCATGAAGCGCATCCAGGACGAGATGGCCCAACCGGTTCTGATCCGCGGTCAGGCGCTCGTCGTTACGTGCAGCATGGGACTGGCACGCTTTCCGGAAGATGGCGAGGATGCCGAATCCTTGCTGGCGAACGCTGATGTCGCGATGTACCGCGCCAAATCGAATGGCCGCAACAACTTTCAGTTCTATGCCAAGGAAATGAACGCGAAAGCGGGCGATCGCCTGTCTCTGGAAAGCGACTTGTGGCACGCGCTGGAAAACGAAGAACTCACGCTGAATTACCAGCCGCAGATCGACATGCGGAGCGGCCGCATCATTGGAATGGAAGCGCTGATTCGCTGGAACCATCCGAAACGCGGTCAGATTCCGCCGCTCGAATTTATCTCGGTGGCTGAATGCAATGGCCTGATTATCCCGATCGGCCGCTGGGTGCTGGAGACCGCGTGCCGGCAGAATCTGCAGCTGTTGCAGGACGGTTTCCCGCCGATGCGGGTGGCGGTCAACTTGTCGGCGCGGCAGCTGGGACAGAAGGGTTTTGTCGAAAGTGTGCGCGAGGTCATCGACGCAACCGGTATCGATCCGAACTACCTGGAACTGGAGGTAACGGAAAGCATGGTGATGCAAAACGTCGAGGAAGCAGTCGGCATTCTCGGCAAGCTCAACGAGATGGGCGTGCAATTGTCGCTGGACGATTTTGGTACCGGCTTTTCCAGTCTTGCCTACCTGAAACGCTTTCCTATCGATCGCTTGAAGATCGATCAGTCGTTCATCCGTTATTGCGACAAGGACCGCGATGACGCAATCATTTCGCAAACCATCATCGCGCTCGCGCACGGTCTGAAAATCAAGGTAATTGCGGAAGGCATAGAGACTGCCGCGCATTTGGACTTTCTTAAAGAGAACGATTGCGACGAAGGGCAGGGCTATTTCATCAGCCGGCCGTTACCGTTCGAGCAGCTACGCGCGCTGCTGGCAAAACAACCGGCCTATTGAATTTTTCTCCGCAGGACGAATTGCAGGCGCACGGGAACGCCTCCGGCTTTGATGCGTCATAAAGCCTGTTCGTCCCTCAGGAGAGAAAGCATGGCCGGTCCCGTCAAACTTCCACGCGCGTCATCCACCAAAGCCGTCGTCGGCAAGCAACGAAAAATTCAGCGCGAGCAGGATGCGCGCGATGCGGCCAAGCCGAAAAAACCGACAGCCAAGCAAGCCAAGCCCGCCGCACAAACTACTGAGCGCCAGCAACCGGCACCGCCGCTGTCGCGCAAGCACTTGCAAAAGCCAGGCATCGAAGCCGAGCTTGACGTGGCGCCCCAATTTCTCGCACCCGGTTACAAGGGCAGCGGTAAGCTGAAGGGAATGAAAGCTATCGTGACCGGCGGCGATTCGGGTATCGGGCGCGCAGTCGCCATCCTGTTCGCGCGCGAAGGCGCGGACGTCGCAATTATTTATTTGAACGAGCAGCGTGACGCGAAAGAAACGCGGCGCTATGTCGAGGCCGAGGGCCGGCAATGCCTGCTAATCCCTGGTGATGTGAAAGATCCGACGTTCTGTCGCAAGGCCGTGAAAAAGGTGGTCAAGACTTTCGGCAAGCTGGACATTCTGGTCAACAATGCCGCATTCCAGCAGCACGCCGACTCCTTGCTCGACATTACGGAAGAGCGGTTCGACGAAACGATGAAGACGAACATCTACGGTTACTTCCACATGGCACAGGCTGCGCTGCCGCATCTGAAGCGCGGATCAGCCATTATCAATACCGGGTCCGTCACCGGCTTGAAAGGCAGCAAGAAGCTGCTCGATTATTCCGCGACCAAGGGTGCAATTCACGCGTTTACTATGTCCCTGGCTGGCAGTTTGCTGGAGCAGGGCATACGCGTGAACGCGGTAGCCCCCGGCCCGGTGTGGACGCCGCTCAACCCGGCCGATCGCTCCGATCCAGAGCAGATCGCACAGTTCGGCGCACAAACGAGCTATGGCAGACCTGCCCAGCCGGAGGAGCTGTCGCCGGCTTATGTATTCCTTGCATCCGGTGTTTGTTCCAGCTATATCACCGGCATCGTACTGCCGATTACAGGCAGTGTCGGCGAATAGTCATCCAGTAGCTAACCCAAATGCCGAAATTCAGCGGTTCGCCGCCCGGTAATATAAAATGCCGGGCGGCACACGCTGGACGTGTTGCCGCCTTATTCAACAACAAGCCGTCAAGGCGCCAACTCTTATTCACTCGTGAACATTTATATCTGTGGACAGAAGCACTTCGGTGCGGAAGCGTTTACCGCCTTGCTGAATGCCGGTCATCGCATTGTCGGCGTGTCGTCGCCGGCTGCAAACAAGGAAGGCAATACCGATCGCTTGAAGGCGGTTGCCGAAGCCAACAACGTGCCCTGGATGAAATCCGGCCTGTTGAACGAGAATACGATTCCTGACAATGTCGACCTGATCGTGACGGCGCACTCGCACGATTTCGTGCGCGCGCCGACGCGGGCGAAAACGACCTATGGCGCTATTGGCTATCATCCGTCGCTGCTGCCGCTGCATCGCGGCAAGGATGCCATCATCTGGACCATCCAGATGGGCGACAAGGTTACCGGCGGCACCGTATATTGGCTCGACGAAGTCATGGACGGTGGCCCGATTGCGGCGCAAGAGCATGTGTTCGTGCTGCCCGGCGATACGCCGGAAAGTTTGTGGAAGCGCGATCTGGCACCACTCGGCATTCGCTTGTTGACCGAAGTTTGCAACGATATCGCCGGCGGCAAGATCGTGAAGATCGTGCAGAACGAAAGCATCGCAACCGTCGAGCCGTCGATCAAGAAATAATTTTATTCCGGCGTACCGGTTACGGCCGGTCGCCTTTCTCCTTGCGGCCATGCGCTGCGTCGCGCCTTTCATCGGCCCCAACTTCTTTTCGGCATCTCTGCCGGCGCCTTGTACGCAACCGAACATACGGCGCGGAAATTTTTTTGTACCTTGAACCGAACTACGCAGCCTTTGGGCCGCATTTCGGAAAGCCGGGGTATGCCGATATGACACGATCGTCGACGAGAAGAATCCTGCTGTTTAGCGGAGCGGGCTTTCTGCTTTTGCTGATCATCATTGTCGTTTTGATTCTCAGCTTCGACTTCAACCGTTTGAAGCCGTACATCAATCAGCGCGTCAGCGAAGCAACCGGTCGCGTATTCGAAATCCGTGGCGACCTGCGGCTAGACTGGCGCCGGGTGCAGGACGAAGACGGCTGGCACGCGTGGATACCGTGGCCGCGGCCGTCTGCACAAGATGTCATGATGAGCAATCCGGACTGGTCCAAAACCGGGCCACAGATGATCACCTTGAAGAAGGCCGCGGTTTCCTTTAATCCGTGGCCGCTGTTGACTAAAAAACTGGTGCTGCATGAACTGGATGTCGATGGCCTCGCGGTGAATCTGGAGCGTACGACGGACGGCAAGAACAACTGGACCTTCAAGCAGAACGAGCAGGAGAAAGACGCGTCTTCCGCCTGGACCTACGAGCTCGGGAAGGTTGTGTTGCGCAATTCGACCCTGCGTTACCTCGATCCGAACATCAAGCTTGATTTGAAGGCCAATGCGCAAACGATAGATGACGCCGATCCGAAGGGGTATGGCTTGCAGTTCACCGCAGGCGGCACCTACCATGGGGCGCCGATCAGCGGCAGCGGAAAGACCGGTGGCATCCTGTCGCTGAAAGACAAAGATACAGTCTTTCCTGTTCAGGGCGACCTGCATATCGGCAAGAACGCAATCAGCGTCGACGGCAGCGTGACGCAACCGACCGCGGTGACCGCAATCGATCTCAAGCTCGCGCTATCGGGTTCCAGCATGTCGAACCTATACCCACTGACCGGCGTGCTGCTACCCGATACGCCGCCGTATGCAACCAAGGGACGTCTGATCGGGCACTTGAACGCAAATGGCAGCGACTGGACTTACGAGAAATTCACGGGCACCGTCGGCAAGAGCGATCTGTCCGGCACGCTCGAGTACAAGGTACAGAAGCCGCGGCCGCTGCTGCGCGGCGCACTGGTTTCCAATCAGCTCCGACTCGAAGATCTGGCGCCAACCGTCAAGGCCGACAGCAATGCCGAGAAAAAGAAAAACCGCGACGAGGGCGCCAAGGCCGTCCAGCCGGCCGACAAGGCGCTGCCCGTCGAGCAGTTTTCGACGGAACACTGGGGCGCGCTTGACGCCGATATCAAGTTCACCGGACGGAAGATCGTGCGCGACGAGGCGCTGCCGATCGATGACCTGTTCACCGAGCTGCACATGAAGGACAAGGTGCTGACGCTGACGCCCTTGAACTTCGGAGTGGCCGGCGGCAATCTCACGTCGAACGTGTCACTCGACGGTCGGGCCGACAAGATTCAGGCGCAAATCAAGACCGCTGCGCGCGGCCTCAAGGTCAAGCAGCTGTTCCCGACGCTGGAAACCATGCAGGCCAGTATCGGCGAGGTAAACGCCGACGCCTCGCTATCGGGCAGCGGTAATTCGATCGCGGCCATGATGGCATCGTCCAACGGTGAACTGAAGGCGGCCGTCACGGAGGGTACGGTCAGCAAGTTCATTCTGGAAGCGGCGGGTCTCAATATCCCGAACGCTGTTTTTTCCAAGTTGTTCGGCGACAAGCAGGTGCAGATGAATTGCATGGCCAACGACTTCGATATCAAGAACGGCCTGATGCAGACGAAATACTTTGTGCTGGATACAACCGATGCTGTCGTGACGATAAACGGCACGATCAATTTGTCCACCGAGGTGATGGATCTGGACGTTCGTCCGAAGACCAAGGGTTTGCGCATCATTTCCTTGCGTACACCGCTGTATGTGCGCGGCACCTTCAAGAATCCTGATATCGGCCTGCACAAGGGTGCGATCGCCGCGAAGACAGCTGGTGCCATTGCGCTCGGTTCGATGGCGCCGCTGGCTGCGATTATCCCGCTGATCAACCCCGGCCGCACTGAGGAAGTCGATTGCAAACGACTGCTGGCGGACTACAGGGAAAAACCGCAAGCGCCGCCACCAGGTAAAAAGAAACCCGATTGACGTACGGTTTCCTATTGACGCCTGAGGCGTGAGACGCCACATTGGCAAGCATTGCTGTTGCGTGGTGCGGCGGCATTCCTGCGTGGCCGATCATGCGATTTTTTCGCCTGCTGTCGATTTCGATATTAATGAGTGCCTTGGTGTCCGGCTGTGCCGGCCCCGAGGCGCGATACGAAGCGATGCGCGCCCAGGCCAAGTCAGCGGGTTTTATGCCGGTTCGATTCGGTGCCTCGCCTCCATTGATCGGCATGTTGCGGGCGGCAGATCATTCACCGATTTTGTGGGTGGTGATAGAGGGCGACGGGCACGCGTGGCTGAACATGCGGCAACCATCAGCAGACCCAACGCCTATCGATGCCGTCGGCTGGCGGTTGGCGCACACGCTTTCCGCTTCCACTGTGCTCTATCTTGCTCGACCTTGCCAATACTTGCAGCGGCCCGAGTTGAGCGCCTGCTCTACCGCGGACTGGACTACGGCGCGCTTTGCGGAAAAATGGGTGGCACGTACAAATGCAGCAATCGAAGAGGCGAAGCAGGCAACCGGTTCCGGTAGCGTAGTGATCGCCGGGTATTCCGGCGGTGGTCTCATGGCAGCCTTAGTTGCCGCGCGCCGGGACGACGTCGCGGGCTTGATCACTGTTGCTGCACCGCTCGATCATGCTGCATGGACGAACTACCACCATGTTGCGCCGCTCGACGGTTCGCTAGACGCGATTGCGATACGGCCTCGCCTGTTTCGCCTGCCGCAACTGCATATTGCAGGCGCGGATGACACGGTGGTACCGCCATTTCTGGTGAAAAAATTTCTCCAGCCTTTTCCGGCCGGTGCGCCGGTTCAGATGATCGTACTGCCCGGCGTCGACCATCGCATGCGAGCAACGATCGATCTTGCCTGCCTCAGAAATTCCAGCTGGCCCGTGCGGACAGTTGATGTCCCAAATACCTGTCCTTCGCCTGCAGATCGTAGCCCACCGAAATGATCGTGCCTTGCGTGGTGACGCGGCGATAGCCGATACCGAGTTCCAGCGCATTGCGACCCGGTTGCGTGCTATCAACTGTAAAGCTTGGCCCGCCGTTGACAAAGTTTGCTTCGACCGCAGGCGTATCCGCGAATTCGTACAAATAGCGCGCACGCAGCGTGGCGCTCGATGAAGCGGACAGGTGATTGGTGAATTCCATGCCAAGCACACTTTGTACCGAGTGCGGGCTTGTACTGTCGACATGCTGTGCTGCAGCGCCGCCACTCTCGGTGTAGCTGCCATTGTTCAGGTAAGCGAATCGCCCGCCGACTAGCCAGCGGCCATTCCAGGTTTTATTCAACGCAAACGGAATGCCGTATTCAACACGCGCGCCGAGCTGGTAGCCCGAGTAGCTGCCCTTCAATTCCTCGGTGAATCCAGCCATCGTTACGCTACGTTTTGCATCGTAGTGATTGGACGAGATCGCAACGCTCGCGTCCAGCGTGTAATCCTTTTTGGTACGGCTGAAGTAGCCGCCGAGGTGAAAGGCGTCAATATCGTTGTTGTCGCCGGAGCCACTGTCACGGCCATCGACACCCGCCTTGGTGTAACCGATCGAGCCGCCTACCATGTCGTGCGTGTTGATGTCTGTTTCAAAACCGGCTGCAATGCCTTGCGAATCGACATCGTAGCCATTGGCGCCATCGCGTGCCTTTTGTGTCGCGACGGATGCCAGTCCCTGTATCCAGAGGCGGCTGCCGACCGCATCACCACCAGACAGGCCGGTACTCATTGGCGATGCGTCGCCACTTCGGACCGCGTCGATGCGATTGCCAAAGGCGTTGAATAAGCTGTCTTGCGCGGCGAAGGCTGCGGTGCGCGTTTGCGCATTGTTCTCCGGTGCCAATTGAGAAGTGGCATCTGACACGGCGGCGGCGTTCGGCAACGACTGCAGCGCGTTAACCAGAGCGAGCCCATCCGCAGAGCTGGCGAGGCCGGAACCAACCAGGCTATTCAGTGCATTAGCGAGGCCGCCCAGTTTTTGCGGTGCGATGTTTGCAAGGCCATTGGTGCGATGCGCCACGAGTTGCAGATCATTGCCGCTGCCCTGCAGCGTATAGGAGAAGAACGCGCCATTGCCGCTGTCAACACGCAGTGCACTTGCAGTCGCGGTCATCGTTCCAGCCGTCAGCAGCGTGTACGATGAACCGTCGTTGACTGCGCCGGTGATCAATGGGCGGATCGTGGCACCGTTCGCCAAGTTCGCATTGCCGCTTACCGCAATTTGATCGCTTGCGCCATTTGCGCCAATACGCGCTTCCAGCACGCCGTTTGCGCCCTGTACATAGTCGCCCCCGACTTGCACCGTGCGGAACGCACTGTTGTCGCTCGGTGCCTGCAAGCTGCCGTTGACCGTGAGATCGCCGCTCGTACCGAACTCGCCATTGATGCGCAGGCTGGCTGTGTCTGCAATCTCGATTTTGTTCACGGTGCCCAACGCGTAGTTGAAGGTGGTACTGCCGCCCTGCACGGCGATGTTTTCGAAGCCGCTCAACTTACCTGATTCGAATACCTGCGTGCCCTTGGTCTGCAACAGGTCGGTGCCTGCGCCGCCGGCTATGGTGCCGACGATTGTGCCGCCGTACAGGCTGAGCGTGTCATCGCCGTTGCCCATGTCGATCGCCAGACCGTTCTTGCCTTCGATGCGGCCGTAGTTCGTCAAGCTGTCGTCGCCATCACCCATCTGGATGGCGGCACCGGCCAGCGTACTGTTGTTGGCGCCAACCAGCTTGGCGTCCGTACCGCCAGTGATGACGCCGCTGGCGTTGTTTATCAGCGTATCGTCGAAATCGCCGACCAGGCCGACGGCAAGGCCCTTGTTACCGACGATGGTGCCATCGTTGACGATGTGGGCTTTGGCGCCAGTGGCGTCGGCCGTGCCGCGCACGGCGGCGGTGGTGCCGTCCGAGCCATCGTCGATCAGGATGCCGTGCGCATCGCCAAAAATCGTCGCGCCGGCATGATTGATGATGGTACCGCCGCCGGCGGCAACGCCATCCGCGCCGTTAGGCAGGCCGCCAGAGTCGAGACCGCCGGCACCAGCGCCTTTGATGGTTCCCCAGTTTTCGATGTAGGCCACGCCGTCGATATCCACGCCGTCACCGTCGCCGTTATCAACGGTCTGGCCGCCGCCGAGATGATCATAAACCTTGCCGGCACCGGCGTAGTTACCGACGATGGTGCCGTAGTTGAAGACCACGCCATGGCCGTCGAGGCCGACACCGGAGCCGTTATTGCCGGTGATGACACCGCCGGCGTAGTTGATGACCACGGGATTGGCGATCGTCACGCCATTCGTGACGTTGCCGGCCATGTCGGTGCGGTCGTAAGTCATGCCGGTTGCGCCCACATGGAAGATGAGTTGTTTCGCGTCGAGCAGGTTGGCGTCGGCGGTCGTGCTGACCGGGCTGCCGCCGTCGATGCCGTGACGGGTGCCGGTGATCGTGCCGTGATTGACGATGGCGACATTGCCGTTTGCACCGCCTTCGTCGCCGTCGTCGATGGAGATGCCGTCGCCAGCCTTGGGCGCGCCGTCGCCGCTGTTGAGGGCGTCACAATCGGACTGCAGGTAATCGGGGCAGGAGGTATTGACCACGCTGGTTGAAAAGATCTTGCCGTAGTTTGTCAGCAGCACATTGCTACCGAGTTTGATTGCGGCGCCGGCGTTCGACGTGATGGCCGCATTGGTGTTCTCTGCGGAACCGTTGACGAAGGTATTGCCGGTCGTCGGATTGAAGGGATCGGGATTGAGCTTGACCGCGTAGTTCTTGCCGTCGCCGATATCAGCGGCAGTCACCGAGATCGTGCCCTGGTTGTCGATCGTGTATGCGACGTTATCGTTGTCGACACGCACCGCGACGTTGTCCGAACTGATGGTGCCATTGTTGGTCAGGCTGAACGTGGTACCGGCCGCGCCGAGATCGATGGTTTTCTTGCCGCCGGTGCTGCTGATGGTGCCGTTGTTGACGACTGCCGAATTGCCCGCCTTGACGTTGATGGCCTTGTCGCCGGTGATTGCCAATGTGCCGTTGACCGTAAGCGTGCCGGACACCAGGCTCTGCTTCACCGTCGAATTCGTGATGGTAGTGTCGGTCGTGATATCGGCCGCATGCGCGCCGAGCGGAAAGGCGGCCTGCAAGGCAATCACAAGCGGAAGCGGACGTAACGAATGACGGATGCGCATGGCTGGTTTCCCCAGAGGTGGATAAAAGCCGCGATTATGCGTAGCGCTTATGACAAGACGATTACGAAGAGAGGGGGCAAAGAGAAATCGATTTTGGTAACGATCGACATGATCCGGACAGCATTCTGGCGGATGCTGTCCTTGGGCGAAGCGGGTGATAGCCTTGTCGCGCAAGGTCGTTTCCGTTACAATGAGAACAATTCTCAACTGCTCGTTGAGTGCCTCGCGATCCCGCAATAGAAGCGTCTTTGCTCCGCAAACTGAAGCAGCGATTGTTCTGCTGCGCCGTTTCAGACAGCTTTGCCTTCGCTAGTAAAATACGCGTTTTCCTTTCGCTAAAGATGCGGAGGAAAGGGCGCGCGTCGTTCGTGCGGCGATTTTCTTAATTTGGGATGTATCGATCTTATGGCTGCTTTTGAAACCTGTCGCGTATTGAGTGTTCACCACTGGAACGACACGCTGTTTTCCTTCACTACCACCCGCGAACCGAGCTTTCGCTTTGAGAGCGGCCACTTCGTCATGATCGGCCTGCCGATCGACGGCAAGCCCTTGATGCGCGCATACAGTATCGCGAGCCCATCGTGGGAAGAGCATCTAGAATTCCTGTCGATCAAAGTGCAGGACGGCGCGCTCACCAAGCATTTGCAGAACCTGAAGGTCGGCGACGAAGTGCTGGTCGGCCGCAAGCCGACGGGCACGTTGGTGATTTCCGATTTGCTGCCGGCCAAACGCCTGTTCCTGTTTGGCAGCGGTACGGGTCTGGCGCCTTTCATGAGCATCATTCGCGATCCGGATACCTACGAGCGTTTCGAGCAAGTCGTGCTGGTGCACGGCACACGTCTGGTCAGCGAGCTGGCGTATCGCGACTTCATCGCCAACGAAATGCTGCAGATCGAAGGCCTGGGCGAGGAAATTGCCGCCAAGTTGTTGTACTACCCAACCGTCACGCGTGAGCCGTTCAAGAATGAAGGCCGTATCACGGCGGCGATTTCCACCGGCAAGATGTGCAAGGATCTCGGTATCGATCCTCTGGACCCGCTGACGGACCGCGCCATGATTTGCGGCAGCCCTGAAATGTTGAAAGACACCGCTACCGAGCTGGATAAATTAGGTTTTGAGGTATCCGCCGGCATCGGACAGCCGGGCGATTATGTGATCGAACGCGCGTTCGTCGAGCGCTAGAGTCCGCAGCGCTCGCTGTCATTCATATCAAGCCGCCTTTCGAGGCGGTTTTTTTTTCGTCTATGCGGTACGAAGGCTAGGGGCATGAGGCCCCGTATGACCGGTCCGTGAGGGTTTGTTGATGCCCTGCAATGCACCTTTTTCCGTTTGTCGGCCACTCCCTTGTTTTGCGGAACTTTACATGTTGTCTAGTAATCAAGACGCAGACAATAATCATAATTACAACGTCTTGCCCGGACCGTCCCGTGAAGATTCGCACCCATCTCATCTTGATCGCGATCGCGACGCTGCTGCCGGTCGTGGTTTTTTCAGCGATCGCGATCAACAAACTGATGGACGCGGAGCGCCAGTCGGCGATCAGGAATCTGCAGGAAACCTCACGCCTAACGGCGCTGGTAATCGATCGAGAATTGCAAAGCGCGCAAGCTGCACTGCTGGTGCTCGGCACCTCGAAGAGTATATCGGACGCCAATCTGCGCGCCTTCTACGAAGAAGCACAGGCTGCCGATCGCGGCATCGGTGCATCGACGATACTGTGGGATTGGCGTGGCAGACAGCTCGTCAATACCGTCATGCCGTTCGGCGCCAATCTGCCGCAAAACGATGAATCCGGCCACGTAGCCGAAGTGCTACGGCGACAGACGACCACCATTTCGGGCGTAATGCACAGCCCGATCAGCAACAGCTTCATGACCCTAGTCAGTATTCCCGTGATGCCGGACAAGCATCGGCAGTACGTGCTGTCCGAGGCCTTCGCCTCGTACTATTTTGCGCGGGTGTTTGAGCAGAGTCATATCCCGGCGGAATGGACGGTCGCTATCCTGGATGGCAAGGGCC
>Ga0310811_10004124_pt1 | contig 18284 bp, 10 predicted proteins | sample YCmetagenome_FD_207642 | JGI IMG/M metagenome (GOLD analysis project Ga0310811, IMG submission 207642) | Soil microbial communities from experimental microcosm in Duke University, North Carolina, United States - YC | ecosystem: Engineered > Artificial ecosystem > Soil microcosm > Unclassified ...
GGCATCCTGTTGCCAAAAAGATTCGTTCCCCGCGGAGCCCGCCCCGGTGACGCCCTCACCGTGTTCCTCTATCATGACGGTGAAGACCGCCTGATCGCAACTACGCAACACCCAAAAGGGATCCTGGGCGATATCGTAAAGCTGCCTGTCGTCAGCGTCACCCCGCTGGGCGCCTTTATGGACTGGGGCCTGATGAAAGACCTCTTCGTTCCAAAGTCCAAACAGCTCAGCGGCATGCGCCTCGGTGGTGAATACCTGGTAAAGATCTACATCGACGAAAAAACAGGCCGCCTCGCCGCTACAGAGAAACTGGAACCCCTTCTCAGCAACGAGAACCTCACCGTAAAAGAAAAGGACCTCGTCAATCTGACCGTCTATCGTCGCACCGACATCGGCTATGTGGTCATCATCAACAACCGGCATACCGGCGTCCTCCATTTCAATGAGATCTTCCGCGACATCAGCGTAGGCGACAAATTCGAAGGCTTTATCAAGAACATCGTCCCCGCTGCAGATTCAACTTCCGGCGAAACACAAATTGATGTGGTTGCAGGCAAACCCGGATACGACCGCACCGAAGACGCCGCCGGCAAAGTCCTCCGCCTCCTCAAAGAGAACAAAGGCCATCTTCCCTACCACGATAAATCCGACCCGGAAGCCATCTACTCCTTCTTCGGCATGAGTAAAAAAACCTTCAAAATGACGACAGGCCGCCTCTATAAAGAAAGAAAAATAAAGATCACCGAAGAAGGCATCGAGCTCGCCTGATCCCAGCCGCGCAATGCAGCGGCAACCGGCAAACCGCACCATCTACCCATCACCCAATCGCCGCCGCCAACGACGGCCAGGGCGCCCAATCTAACTAAACAAATAAGCCACGTCATCGCTCGTCAGCCGCTTCACAAATCCTCCCTCATCCGACACCAGGTCCGCGGCCAGCGCCCGCTTCCGCTCCTGCAGCTGTAAGATCTTTTCCTCCACCGAATCCTTGCAGATCATCCGGTACGCAAAGACCTTCTTTTCCTGCCCGATCCGATGACTCCGGTCTATCGCCTGCTGCTCGGCCGCCGGATTCCACCACGGGTCCACGAGATATACATAATCAGCCGCCGTCAGCGTCAATCCAACCCCACCCGCCTTCAGACTGATCAAAAAAACACGCGTATCCTCCGACTCCTGGAATTGCTTCACACTCTCCTGCCGCGCCGATGCCGCTACCCCGCCATCCAAATACAGATAGGGCACCCCCTTCGCATCCAATGCCTCCCGGATCAGCGCCAGCATCGATGTGAACTGCGAGAATACCAGTGCCTTGTGATGACCCGTATTTTCCTCTATCTCCCGCACCAGCTCCTCCAGCTTTGCCGAAACATTCGGATAGGCCTCATCCTTCAGCATCGCCGGACTGTCACAGATCTGCCGCAGCTTCGTCAGACCTTCCAATATATAGATGCTGCTCTTACCCACTCCCTCTTCGGCTATCCGATCCAGTAAGCTTTCCCGGTAATGCTCTTTAAAGCTGTTATAGATCTTCCGCTGCTCATCCCCCATCTCACACCACAGGATCATCTCCGTTCTGTCCGGCAGATCACGCGCCACCTGCTCCTTCGTCCGTCGTAAGATAAAAGGGTATACCAGCTTCCTCAGCCTTGCCGCCGCCTCCTTATCACCGTTCTTATCTACAGGCGTTGCAAACTCACTCCGGAAAAAATCCTGGCTTCCCAGCATACCCGGATTGAGGAAGTCCATCTGCGCATATAGGTCGAACGTATTATTCTGTACAGGTGTCCCGCTCAGCGCCAGCCGGTTCCGCGCCTGCAGCTGCTGTATGGCCTTGCGAACCTGCGATGCCGGGTTTTTGATCGCCTGGCTCTCATCGAGAATGACATACCCGAATTTCCACTTCGAGAAATGCTCGATATCATTACGCACCATTCCATAGCTGGTGATGATAACATGCGCCCGTCTTAATGTCTCCTCATCCAGCGCCCGGTCGGAACCATAGTGGATATGCCAGTCCAGCCCCGGCACAAATTTCTTCAGCTCCCCCTCCCAGTTATACAACAACGAGGTCGGACAAACCACAAGATGTGTCTCATCAGGATAACGTTCCACCAGGTGCTGCAAAAAACTCAGCGTCTGCAGGGTCTTGCCCAAACCCATATCATCCGCCAGACAGCCGCCCCAGCCCATCTCATCCAGCAGACACATCCACTGGAATCCCCCCAGCTGATAGTCCCGCAGCTTCGCCTGTACGGCCAAAGGCACCGGCCAGGTCTTGTCCCTGTCCACCTCCAGCAAACGCCGCTTCTTTTCTTCCAGCTCCTGGCGCAAAGCCTCATCCCCCCCACCCGACTCCTGCAAAATAGCCCAATGTACCGCCGGCAGCCTTAATCCTCCCTCCCGCATTTGCCCCATCCTCAATAACAACGAAAATTTATCCAGCCACTCCTTTGGCAACATCCCAAGACTTCCATCGGATAGTAAAATGTAATCCTGCCGGCCTAAGATTGCCTTTCGCAGCTCATTCAGTGGTACTATCAGGTCGCCATAGCTGACCCGTATCGTAAGGTCGAACCAGTCGATGTTCCGACCGGTCAATATCTCGAATTGCGGAACGCTCGTATTGTACTTGAACTTCCGCAGCTTATTCATCCCCAGCACCGGAACATCCATTTGCTGCATCCGGTGATAGAACTGCAAAAACCAGCTCTTCTCCAGCGCTTCCTTAAAGTTCAGATAAAAATATCCATTGCTCTGGCCCGCAAACTTCGGATGCAGCTCCTTCAGGGCATCCATCAATTGCAGCTCAGTCTCTTTCTTACGCATGATCACCGTCACCCGGTCTTCCTCCTCTACCCGCGTCTCCGTTTCTTCACTCTCTTCCAGCTCATGTTCCGAATACAGCCACTTGGGTTTGATCAGCAGAAAATTCTCATTCAGCTCACTCACATACACCCTTCCCACAGGCGAGACATCAACGGTCTCTATGCGTATCACCGCATCCATGTCGATGGGATAACGCTCAGCCAGCGGTTTGACCACCGTCGCCAGGTATCGCGGCAAGCCCTCTTCCCGGATCTCCAATAAACCTTGCTCCAATTGATCCAGCACCAGGTTGTCTTCCTTTCGCAAAAGAAAATATTCATTGCCGCTCTTTAGGAAATAAGGCACCCGCTGAAAATCTTCCAGTGGAAAAATTCCGTTATTGACCATCACTGAACACCTTAGACGCAGATAACCCAGCTCTCTCACGAGTACAAATTGAAGGGAAGGAGTGGCCACACTGATAGCAGCCGGCTTGATCTTCGAGCTCATAAAGGACTCCCCCGGAGGCAGGTAGTATAACAGTGGGATCGCCGGCGTCAGCGGCTTCAGCTCCTGCAACGTTTCACCCATCCATTGCCGCAAAAGAGTATAATGCCGTTCATCTAAATTATCAAATGGTTTATCCACGTCCCTTAACCACCCAAATCCACCCCGAACAAGACATTCGAGCAGAGACTCGTCCGACAGCTTTCGGATCACCGCAGCCACCGGGACGGGCAGGCTCGGCAAATACGTCCGGTATAGGGCGCCTGACAAAGGAATGCGCTGATAACTGCGCCCCTCCTTCTTATCCATCACCAGCAACAGCTCTATCGCCAAACCACCCTTCCGCTCCTGGCTAAAGTTCAGTAACAATCCTATCCTGACAGGCTGCTCTTTCTTCCTCGCCGCTGCAGCCGATCCGGACGGAAGAGTCGACGTTGGGACAATTATCGTTTTCTTGGGCGTATTCATCAGAGTTTCATCATCTGTTATCGTAAAAAAAGGCACAAAATAAGCCATCCTGGCCGTAAAAATCAAACCAAAACCTCCCATCCATTGTAATATAAAAAAATCAATTCTTCATCCTATCTTTGTACTCTCACACCTCGATTGCGATTGCCAGATGAGCCCCCCAACCCCCTTTTAAATTATTGATTATGAACACCCTTACAAGCAAGAAGTCCGGCGTCGCAGCCAGAGTTAGAACCATTATCCACGAAAAAATGGGCGTGGATGAAGCCGCTCTGGTAGAAACAGCATCTTTCTCCACCGATCTCGGCCTCGATTCCCTCGACGTGCTCGAAGCCTTTATGGAGATGGAAAAAGCATTTGGTATAAAGATAACCGATGAAGAAGCGGAAAAACTGACCACCGTCGGCTCTGTTATCGATTATATAACCACACACACCCGATGACCACAAAAACCATAGGCAATTTCTTCCTGCGCTTCCTCAAAGCCCTTTTCGTCCATAAAAAGGACTGCTGCAAATAATTCTTCCCCGACCACACGCATTGCGTCCCATGCAATTATACCCAGCCACCCCCATAGGGTACATCCACTTATCTTGATAAAACTCCACTGATCAAGATTTCAACCCAAAGCGGCGTTACCGTTATTTTTTGTATTATACTTAGTGCATGATAAAAATGAAATTCCACCACTTACTGCCAGTGCTGGTAATATCACTGGCTGCTTGTCAACATGAAACCAAAACAGCTCCACCCGACCTCCTGGCGCAAAACCTCGATACCACCATCAACCCCGCTACCGACTTCTTCGATTATGCCAACGGCGGCTGGATCAAAAGCACCACCATTCCACCGGAGGAAAGTATGTGGGGCATCGGGCAGCTGGTAAGAGAAGACATCTATCTGCGCCTGAGGAACATCAGCGAAAAGGCTGCCGCTGCCAACGCACCCGCCGGCACCGTCTCCCAAAAGATCGGAGACCTTTGGTATTCCGGCATGGATTCCACCGACATCGAAAAACAGGGACTTCACCCCCTGCAGACAGACCTCGACTCCATCCGGGCCATCCGCACCACCGCAGATCTGCTGCGGATAGCTGCGCAGATCCATGAGAAAAATATCGATGTTCTCTTTGGAGATGGCGTCGACCAGGATGCTAAAAAGAGTGATGTAATGGCCTTCCAGCTGGGACAGGGCGGCCTTGGCCTGCCTAACCGCGACTACTATTTCAATACCGATCCGAAATCCACACAGGTCAGGGACGCCTATAAAAAATATCTGTTGCTCTCCTTCCAGCAGCTGGATAACCTCTACGCAGGCAGCACATCAGCAAGCAGCTCCTCAGCTAGTGGCTCCTCAGCTAGCGGCTCCTCAGCTAGCGGCTCCTCCCCCAACAGCGCCTCCTCTGCCAACGCTCAAAAAAAGGCCGATGCCGTCTTTAACCTCGAATCCCGCCTGGCAAAAGCATCCCGCAAACTGGCCGAACTCCGCGACCCGGTAAAGAACTACAACAAGCTGAGCAAGACCCAGCTGCAAAAGCTGACCCCATCCATTTCATGGGAAAACTGGTTCCACAATACCGGTATCAACAATGTCGATTCCATCATCGTAGGCCAGCCCGAATTCTATACCGCCCTCAACACGGAGCTGACCCACACCAGCATAGATGACTGGAAGGATTACCTGCAGTTCCATATCATTCAATCAGCGGCCCCCTTCCTCGACTCAACGACCTTCGCCAATTATTTCAATTACCGCCGTAGCCTCTCCGGCGCTACCGCTCCCCGCCCCCGCTGGAAACGGGTGCTCGATGCGGAAGAACGCGCGATGGGTGAAGCCCTGGGACAGCTGTTTGTAAAGGAATATTTTCCACCCGAAGCCAAACAACGGTACAGCGATATGGTCGAAGCCATCCGCACAGCCTACAAGGAAAGGATCCAAAAGCTTACCTGGATGAGTGACAGCACCAAACAAAAGGCGCTGAGCAAGCTCGCCCATATCAACAAAAAAGTAGGTTACCCCGACAAATGGAAAGATTTCAGCGCATTGAAGATCGACCGTGGCCCATTTGTGCTTAACATGCAGCGCGCAGCGATCTGGTGGCATCATTATGAGTTCAACCGCCTGGGCAAACCAGTCGATCGGACCGAATGGAATATGACCCCACAAACCTACAACGCCTATTACAATCCAAGCAACAACGAGATCGTACTGCCTGCCGGCATCTTCGCCGTACCAGGCAAAAAAGACAGCGAACTGGATGACGCCCTTGTATACGGATATGCAGGAGCTTCGACCATCGGTCACGAAATGACCCACGGCTTTGACGACGAAGGACGCCAGTTCGACGAGAACGGTAACCTCCACGACTGGTGGCAGCCCAATGATGGAACACAATTCCGCCAAAGGGCAGCTTTTATCATCCGGCAATTCTCCGAATTCAATCCGGTAGATACCCTGCATATAAAAGGTGACGCCACCCAGGGCGAGAATATCGCCGACCTCGGCGGCCTCCTGCTCGGCCTGGACGCATTTAAAAAGACCCCCGCCTTTGCCAAAAATGAGAAAATAGGGGGTCTGACCCCGCTCCAGCGTTATTTCCTGGGCTATGCCTATGGTTGGATGTACCAGGAAAGAAAAGAAGCCCTGGCTTCCCAGCTGATGACAGACGTTCACGCCCCCTCAAAAGAAAGGGTCAACGGCCCGATGGTAAACATCCCCGAATTCTACGATGCATTCCACGTAAAATATGGCGATAAAATGTTTCGCGCCGACAGCCTTCGTGTCGTAATCTGGTAAAATAAAAAAGGAGGCCTGAGGCCTCCTTTTTTATTTCTTCTTACTCTATCTACCAATAGACAGTATACAATGTGATCAGCAACCCGCAAATGACCAGCGCCCCGATCGCAAACGATTTGGAGGTCTTGAACATACTCGCGTCCACTTCCAGTCCCTTCGTCACTACACCCCGCCTGTTCTGCACAAAGTTGATGATTGCCATCCCGACAAAACAAAACAGGAACACAAAACCCATCCGGTCCAGGAAAGGGATCTCGAACTTGCCGCCATTATCATTATTCGGCTGATAAAAACCATACGGTGTCAGCCAGTCAAGGTTCGTCCACAACGGCAGGAACTTCAACACTATGGACATGGCAAGCCCGCCGATCATCGCAAACATGGCAGCGCTCGATGTCGTCCGCTTCCAAAAGAATCCAAGCAGGAACATCGCAAAGATACCTGGCGATACAAATCCTGTATACTCCTGTATATAATTGAAGCCCTGCTTCCCTTCGCCCATCAGCTTCTCGCCAATGACCAGCGACATCAGCACCGCCAGCAGCATCGACACGACGACCGTGATCTTGCCCGTACGAACCAGCGTTTTCTCGTCGGCATTCTTATTTATCGCCTTCCGGTAAATATCCAGCGTAAAAATGGTTGCAATGCTATTGGCCTTCCCGGCCAGCGAGGCGACGATAGCAGCCGTCAGCGCCGCAAAGGCTATTCCCCTGAATCCTTCCGGTAACAGGGTCATCAGGCTGGGATAAGCCTTGTTCACATCCACCGCCCCTGAAGAGCTCAGCATCTCTGAATGGAACATGCCTTTCTGATACAACACATAAGCCCCGATACCTGGTAATACCACGATCACCGGCATCAGCAGCTTTAAAAAGGCGGCATAAAGAATACCTGCCCTGGCCGTTTTCAGATCGGCGCCCAACGCACGCTGTGTGATATATTGATTACACCCCCAGTAATTCAGATTCACGATCCACATCCCGCCTATCAGTACCGTAAGGCCCGGAAGGCTCACATAATTGGGATTGTCTTTTTTGAAGATCATATGAAAGTGGTCGTTCGCCGTCGATGTCAATATCTTAAAACCATTGAGCAATCCTGTCTGGCCAGACTTCTCCGCTACAAGATGCAGCGCGATATAAGTCGCTACCAGGCCACCCAGTATCAGGAAAAAAACCTGTATCACATCCGTATACCCGATAACCTTCATCCCGCCAAGCGTGATCACAATGGAAAACACAGCCAGCAAAGCGATACAGGTGTAAATGCTGATCCCGGAGATGCTGCTTACCGCCAGCGCTCCCAGGTAAAGAATGGACATCAGGTTCACAACGATATACAACGCCAGCCAGAATATCGCCATGATCATTGCTACCGTTCCGTTATAACGCTGGCTCAGGAACTGTGGCATAGTATAGATCTTATTCTTCAGATAGACCGGAATAAAAAAGACCGCTACTATCACCAACGTGGCCGCCGCCATCCATTCATACGTAGAGATGGCAAGACCCAGCCTGAATCCCGATCCGCTCATGCCGATCATCTGTTCCGCAGAGATGTTGGAAGCGATCAGCGAAGCGCCGATAGCCCACCATGTCAACGAACCTTCCGCTAAAAAATAATCTTTGGAATTGGTCTGAGCAGCTTTTTTCCGGTTATAGATCCACCAACCGTAGAACGCAACGATCAGAAAATAAATGAAGAAAACGACGTAATCCAGCTTTTGTAACATTTGCATATGGTAGCGATGTGTTGTTTATATAAGCTCCTAAAATAGTATAAATGGCCGACATATGAATTGCGGCAAAAAATTACTTGAAATTTATTTTTTGCCGCAATTCCATAATTATCTGTTCACTCGGCAGCCTCGTGAACGTAACTGGCTCCGCCAGTTATGGCAGCCATTTATTCATATACACATTAATTCATATAAACCGGTTGATAATATTCTCAAGGTACTCCTGCCGGCCACTGATCACCTTCGGCTCACCACCCGCAACAGCCAGGTCCCTCAGCTCTTCCAGGCTGACACTCCCCTTTTCAAAGGCCAGTCCCTTGCCGCTATCAAATGAAGCATACCGCTCCGACCTGATCTTCTTATAATCCGATTTCGAAAGCACCGCATCCGCCACCACCAGCGCCCGGGCAAACGTATCCACCCCGCCGATATGCGCATGGAACAGGTCCGCAGCATCGGTAGAATTTCTCCTGATCTTGGCGTCGAAATTTATACCGCCTCCGCCAAAACCACCGCCCTCGAGAATGATCAGCAGAGACTCCGTCAGCTCGTTGATATTGTTAGGGAACTGGTCCGTATCCCAGCCATTCTGATAGTCGCCCCTGTTGGCATCCATCGAGCCCAGCATGCCGGCATCCACCGCTACCTGCAATTCATGAGTGAAAGTATGTCCCGCCAGCGTAGCGTGATTGACCTCCAGGTTCAATTTAAAATCCTTCAGCAGATCATACTGACGCAAAAATCCAATTACCGTCGCAGCATCGTAGTCGTACTGATGTTTGGTAGGTTCACAGGGCTTGGGTTCGATAAAGAAAGTACCCTTGAAGCCCTGCTTGCGCGCATAGTCCTTTGCGGTATGTAAGAAGCGGGCCAGGTGTTCCTGCTCGCGTTTCATATTCGTATTGAGCAGGCTCATATAGCCTTCCCTGCCGCCCCAGAAGACATAGTTCTCGCCGCCCAGAGCTATCGTAGCATCCAGGGCAGCCTTTACCTGCGCGCCTGCATGCGCCAGCACCTGGAAATCAGGATTGGTAGCGGCCCCATTCATATATCTCCTGTTGGAGAAGAGATTGGCTGTACCCCATAGCAATTTGACACCACTCGCTGCCTGTTTTTCCTTCGCATAGGCAACCAATGCCTGCAGCCTCTTTTCATTATCAGCCACATCATTCGTATAGTCAACCACATCCACATCGTGAAAACAGTAGTATGGCAGATCCAGCTTGGTAATGAATTCAAATGCAGCATCCATCTTGTCCTTTGCCCTCGTTACGGCATCAGCATTTTCGTTCCACGGATGTACGTGAGTCGGCTCTCCGAAAGGATCAGCCCCATTGCCGACGAAAGAATGCCAATAGGCAACCGCAAAACGCAAATGCTCTTTCATCGTCTTCCCTGCTACAACCTTGTTCGCATCATACCAGCGATATGCAAAGGGATTATCAGTTCCGGGTCCTTCATATTTGATCTGTCCTATTCCTTTGAAGAACTCCTTTTGTCCGGTGATAACTGGCATAGCTTATTGTTTATTTTATTTTAAAAAAAGTTCTGGTTTTTCCTTCCATTTTACAAAAACTTCTCAAGCCGTTCCCGCCATTTCTTATATAGCTCATCATACACCGCCGCAGCCTTCGGCTCAACCAGCTGCACCGGTTTCAGCCCCGCAAACGCTTCCTTCCCGTCTTTAAATACACCCACACCAATACCCGCACCCAACGAAGCCCCTACACTTCCATCGCTGTTATATAATTCCACCGGCACATTTGTCGCATTCACAAAAGCATCCGTAAATACAGGACTGAGGAACATGTTCGCACGCCCCGCCCTGATCACCGAAGGGTTCATCCCGTTCTCCCGCATGATGTCCAGACCATAACGGAAAGAAAAAGCGATCCCTTCCTGTCCGGCCCTGTACAAATGAGCAGGTCCGTGGATATTCAGGTCGATATCCAGCAGCTGCGCTCCAATGATCTTATTGTAAAAAATGCGCTCGGCGCCATTTCCAAAAGGCAACACAGTCAATCCGGCACTGCCGGGCTGAAGCTTCGCCGCTTCCTCATTCAGCTTCACATAGTTCCAGCCCCCAGCCGATCCTGTCCCACCACTCGTCGCCCCTGCCAGATCACCTGCCGCCCCTGCCACATCACCCGTCGCCCCTGCGTTCGCAAGATCCCTGATCCATCTGTTCAATATCCCCGTGCCATTGATACACAACAACACGCCCACGCGTTTGGCTTCAGCCGTATAATTGACATGCGCAAAACTATTTACCCTCGAACCCGGATCATAGGTCAGCTGATCGCTTACCCCATAGATCACACCCGAAGTCCCCGCCGTCGCCGCCACTTCCCCCGGCTCCAGCACATTCAGCGACAAAGCATTGTTAGGCTGATCTCCCGCCTTATACGTAACCGGTATCCCCTTCTTCAATCCCAATGCAGCCGCCACATCCGCCTTCACTCCGCCATGCGCTGAGAACAAGGGCCGTATCTCAGGGATCAGTTTCTTATCAAACCCAAACACACCAAACACATCCTCTGACAGCCCATCGGCGGTAAAATCCCAAAATATACCCTCCGACAACGCGGAGATATGCGTCGTAGCTTCCCCAGTCAACCTTAGGGCGATAAAATCACCCGGCAACATTATCTTGTCTATCTTCTCATAGATTGCCGGCTCCTGCTCCTTGACCCATGCCAGCTTTGCAGCTGTAAAATTACCAGGCGAGTTCAACAATCGATCGAGACTCCTCTTTTCACCAATAGCAGCGAACGCCCTGTCCCCATAGGGCACAGCACGGCTGTCACACCAGATGATGCTGTCCCGCAGCACCCGCTGATCCTTGTCGACCAAAACCAGACCATGCATTTGATAAGCTATTCCAATAGCCCCGATCTCCGCCGGATCATAAGCCCCGCTGGCATGCGCCCGCCGGATCGCCTGTTGTACATACTCCCACCAGGTCTCCGGAGACTGTTCCGCCCAGCCGGGCTGCCGGGATATGATCACCGCTTCATTGTCCGGATACTGCGCCGTAGCCAGTACTTTATGCGTACCCGAATCGGTTACAGCTACTTTTACCGAAGAGGTACCCAGATCAATACCTAATAATAACATGGGGAAAGGGTTTGTTTTACCCGAACACAATTATTTTTCAGTGGCCGGGCAGAACCTCGCAGTTCTGGGGCATGAATAATATAATTTGTCGGGCTCGGTTTCATACGCAAATAAGCAAGGCCAGACAAGCGGCAGCACCATATCGGCTGCTCCAATGTTATCTGCCAATGCGGGGATAAATATAGTAAGGTTTTCGCATTTTGCAACCGATTGCATTATTTTTTTTAAAATCCTGTCCCAATTAGATATCTTGCTGCACCAATGACAGGAAAAAAAGACATCACCATCTACGACATTGCAAAGATCCTCAGCTTGTCCCCCGCGACAGTCAGCAGAGGGCTAAAAGACCACCCTGCCATTAATATCAAGACGCGAAAACGCATCATGGACACCGCCAAAGAATTGGGCTACCGCTCCAATAGTTTCGCAAGCAACCTGCGGATGCAAAAGACCCATACCATCGGCATCATCGTCCACGAGCTCAAAAGCCAGTTCATCAGTTCCGTCCTGGCAGGCATCGAAAAGGTCACCACCGACGCCGGTTACGACCTCATCATCGGCCACTCTTCCGAAACCTATCGCAAAGAAGCCGCCAACGTTCACAACCTGTTTCACAAACGCGTGGATGGACTCATTGCCTCCCTCGCCTTTGATACAACAGATCTCGCCCACTTCGACCCCTTTGTCCAAAAAGGCATACCTATCGTATTTTTCGACCGGGTCGAGGAATCGGCTTATGGCACCCGCGTAGTCATCGACAACGTAAAAGCCGGCTACGAAGCCACAGCCCATCTCGCCGCCCAGGGCTGCCGCCGTATCGCTCATATCACCGCCGACCTCCATCGCAATGTCTATGCAGGACGCCTCAAAGGATACAAACAGGCGCTGGCCGACTATGGCCTGCACTATGACGCCTCACTGCTTATCGTCAACGACCTCAGCGAAGCCGCCGCCGTCCACACCGCCCACCAGATACTCGCCATGAAAACACGCCCCGACGGCGTCTTTATAACCAATGACTTTTTTGCCGCCGTATTCCTGCAAACGATCAGGGAAGCCGGCCTTCGTATACCCGAAGACGTGGCCATCGTAGGCTTCAACAACGACGCCATCTCAAGGATCATCCAACCCAAACTCACCACGATCAACTACCCCGGCGAAGAAATGGGCGAACAAGCCGCCCGCAGCCTTCTCGAACAGCTCAGCGGCTCCTCCTCCGCCCGCTCCACCGACACCATCATCATCCGTAGTGAACTGATCATCCGGGACTCGTCTATTCATCGTAAAGTGTAAACCGGAAAAATGTCCCCGCAAACCCTAAAACTAGACTTCATTCTCAGATCATCAATTTTCGATCGCCCCAGACAGATCGTGCTGGACCCATTTTATCTTGAATTTGATGATAACAATCTGGTCTCATCCACTCCTCGCATTACAACACATCGAATCATTTCAAAATAACCAACCCATCGAGATCCTCGGCGTCAAAATAGATTCTGATGGCGTCTGGCTGATCTGTACCGACGACTTCGTCATCTGGCAGGGCCAATGATTTTTGGATGAATTGATGGCGCCGGCAAGTCGCTGCAACCCTCAATCCCAAAGTTCATCAAGCCCGCTGATGCGCCCACTTCTCTAACAGGCGCATCAATTCATCCAGCCTTACCGGCTTACTTATATAATCATCCATCCCCGCCTGCAAACATTCCTCCCTATCCCCCTGCATCGCATTCGCCGTCAACGCAACAATCACCGGCTGCTTCAGCAGCTCCCTCCTTATCCTTCTCGTCGCCTCCAATCCATCCATCTCCGGCATCTGCACATCCATCAGGATAAGATCATATTCCCTGTCGGTGGCAGCCTCCACCGCCAGCGCCCCATTCTCAACCGTAGCCGGCTTATAACCCAAATTACCAAGTATATGCTTTATCAGCTGCTGATTGATCAGGTTGTCTTCCGCTATCAATATCCGCAAAGGAAACGCTTCCGCAAATGCCGTTTTCAGCACTTCCCGCGCCACCGTCTCTTCCTTCATAATCGAAGACATCATCTCCCCCACCCTGGCCTGCATCGTAAACGTAAACCGGGTCCCCTCCCCCAGCTTGCTCTGCACCATGATCTCCCCACCCATCAACACAACCAGCTTCTCGCTGATTGCCAATCCCAACCCCGTCCCGCCATATTTGCGCGTCGTGGAAGAGTCTACCTGGGAGAAGGATTTGAACAACATCCCGATCTTCTCTTCCGGGATCCCGATCCCCGTATCCTTTACATCAAATGCCAGCACAATCTCACCGGAAGGGTTCGACCGAACCTGGCGAACGCCAACCCTGATCTCCCCTTCATGCGTAAACTTCACCGCATTGCTCACCAGGTTCATCAGGACCTGACGAAGACGCAACGCATCCCCCACAATATGTGAAGGAACCTTCCAGTCTATATGATACCCAAGCCGCAAACCCGATTTCACCGCCTTTTCATAAAAAAGCCCCAAAACCTCCTCGATACACTGACGCAGATCGAAATTTCGTTGCTCGATCTCCATCTTCCCCGAATCTATCTTCGAATAATCAAGGATGTCATTGATCACGCTCAGCAGACTTTCTCCACAGTTGATAATGGTCGCATTATATTCCTGCTGCTGCGGCGTAAGGTTAGTCTGAGCCAGCAATGAAGCCATCCCAATGACCCCATTCATCGGAGTACGGATCTCATGACTCATGGTGGCCAGAAAAACACTCTTCGCCTTATTCGCCTGCTCTGCCTCCTCCCTCGCCTTTCTCTCCTCCTGGCTCATCGCCGTAAGAAGCTCGGTCCTTTCTCTTACCTGTCGCTCCAGTTCCCGGTTCAGCTGTTTCATCGTCCTCAACCTTAGCCGGTAGAAACCAAACACACAGCCCAGGATGATCAGGATCAGCATCGACCTGAACCACCACGTCATCCAAAAGGCCGGCGTGATCTCCAGCTGAAGGCTCAGCACCTTGTTCGACCATTCCCCGTCATTGTTCAGCCCCTTTACCTTGAAGGTATAATGACCGGGGCTCAGGTTAGTATAGGTGGCCGAACGCTTGAAATTGACATAGTTCCAACCCGTATCAAAGCCTTCCAGCATAAACGCATATTTCTTCTTCTCCCGGTCTGTATAGTTCAGCGAAGAAAAAATGAACGTAATGACCGAACTCTTATATGGAAGCACAAGTTTCTTTGTCTCTCCGATCGCAACTTCCAAAGGCGAGGCACTCTGACCATCCTGCCCGATCGGAACTTCCCGGTTAAATATCTGGAAGCTTGTCATTACCAATGGGGGATCAAAATGCTCGGAGCGCATATGCTCCGGTGAGATGACATTAAATCCATTGCCACCTCCAAAATAAAGGAGACCCGATCGACTTTTACACCAGGCCTGCTCCTTGAACTCATTGGCCTGTAAGCCGTCCGATACGCTATAGTTCTTTATCTGCTGCCGCGCAGGATCCCACCGGCACAACCCCTTATTGGTGCTGATCCAGCGTACACCCGTCGAATCCTCCAATATCCCGAAACAGACGTCATCCGGTAACCCATCCTTCGTCGTGTAGGAAGTGAAACGTTCGCCCTCCACATCAAATCGTGACAAACCCTGCGTCGTCGTAAGCCAGATCTTACCCATCTTATCCTCGAAGATCCCATTGATATAATTGCTGCAAATGCTGTTGGTCGTGTCGGTATGCCGGTAATGCCTGAATTTACCCGCCCCCGGATCAAAAAGATCAAGCCCTCCGCCATCCGTCCCCACCCAGATCCGCCCCTTGCCGTCCACCATCAGCGCATGTATCTTGTCATTCGAAAGGCTCGTCGTATCATCGGTATTATGATAGTAGTGAACAAAACCCCGGTGAGCCGGATCATACAGCTCCAACCCTCCGCCATAGGTACCTACCCAGATCCGATGACTCCTGTCCTCGCAGAAAGCCCACGCATTATTGCTCCGCAGACTGCGAGCATTCCCCGGATCGTTTTTAAAATGTGTGTATGTATTGCGCGCTGGATTGTAGATGGTCAGCCCATCCGCCCAGGTCCCGATCCACAAATTATGTTTGCCATCTTCCATTACCCGTAGCACATAATCCCCGCATATACTCGACGGATTCCCCTGTTTATGCCGGAAATGCTCGAACTTCTCCGTCTTCCGGTCAAGCCGGTTCAAACCACCTCCGTCAGTGCCGATCCATAAATTGTCATGAAAATCTTCGTAGATGCACAACACGTGATTGTCGCTAAGACTAAAGGGAGAAGCATTATGCTTATAATGCACAAACTTGCGCGCATCCCGGTTCACAAAGTCCACACCGCCGTTAAAGGACCCCACCCACATATTATTCTTGCAGTCCCGGTAAATACCATATAAAGAATTGGTTCCGATACTCGAGTTGTCGATGTCATCGTGAAGGTAATGCCGCCACTCCCCGGTCCCGGGATTAAGAATGGCGAGACCATCATTTTCTGTTCCTATCCAGAGATTGCCCTGAGCATCCTCCGCCAGGGAATTTATCGTATTATTCGTGATCCCGGTGGTGGAATTATTGTCCTTCCGGTAATGCTGAAACCCGCCCGTCTGCCGGTCAAATAGTTCCAGCCCGCTGAAAGTGCCTATCCAAAGACGCTTCCGGCTGTCTACAAACAGGGTCGAAATAGCATCGTTTTGAAAGCGAAAGAACTTACCCGTCTTTCGCTCCAGGCGACATAAGCCGGCGCCTGTTCCCACCCAGATCTGGTGGTCGGCATCCTCACAAAGAGCCTTTACAAAATTATTACCCAGGCTTTGGCCATCGGAAGGTTGGTGGTAAAAATGCTCAAATCGCCCGGTTGAATCCATTCTGTTCAGTCCTCCATCTTCCGTTCCTACCCAAAGTTCCCCCCTGGTGTCCCTGAGAAGCGACAAGACCAGGTTGCTCGAGAGGCTGCCCGGATCCGCCGGATTATGCCGGTAATGAACGAACTGATCCGTCCTCCGGTCATAACGATCCAGCCCTCCTCCCCATGTCCCTATCCACAGATAACCTTTGTCGTCCTCCACGATAGCATTTATCATGTTGTTGCCAAGGCTCTTATCATCCCCGATCTTGTTCTTGTAAACAGTAAAAAGATACCCGTCGTACTTATTCAGCCCCTCCCTGGTTCCAAACCACATAAAACCACGGCTGTCCTGTAAGGTACAGATCACATTGCTCTGCGACAAACCCTGGGCCGTCCCCAGATGCTCAAAGGATAGATGCTCTGATTGTGGATAGGCCAGGGTCGAAAAGAACAATAACAGCAAGGCACATGAGTAACGGTAAGACACCATAGTACGTTCGATCCGGGTTTCATAGGGAGAACGCACGTTAGGCGCAGTTTATTTCACTCCTCGGGAATTAACCGCCATCTCCGCCTCCGGCGGGCCTCCCCGCCACCTTCCCTGAGTAATTTTTTCCCCAAAGTCTGACCCTCAACGGTAATGCCACCTCGCCTAATACTGGAATCCCAGCTTTATCAGCACCACACCCCCGTCCGAGCCCTGCCCGTAGCTGGCCGACAGCACGAATTTTTTCAACGGGCTGATCCAAAAACCCCCTCCATAGCCGTCATGCCACTGGTCACTGTTCTCCCCCTTCAGCCATACCCGGCCAACATCGTTAAAGAACAGAAGACCCAGCGACCCGGGAAATAAATAGGTCTCGAATTCCGCAAGCTTGACCCGCAGATCGATATTGTGAAAGAATTCCTCATCGCCCGCAAACCGGAACTTACGGTATCCCCGCAGATTTTCCAGGCCGCCAAGGTATTGAGCCTGGTAGAATTCATAGTTGCCAAAGGTCTTTCCATATCCTACCCTCGTTGACAATACCACGTTCGCCCGGGTATTGAAGCTCATAAAGACCGACAGATCCGAATTCAGCTGGGAATAAGGATGGCTGTTGTCATTGAGGTTCCCCAGGGTGCTGAAGCTGGTCTCCCAGTGGATACCCCTGGAGGTGAGTATCTTGTCATTCCGGTTGTCGATGATAGCCGTCGCCCGGCCGCCGACAAAAGCCTTGGATAAATAGAGCTCCGACGGGTTCAGACCGTTTATAGCCGTCTGGTTGACAAATCTGTCCTTATTGTCCGCACTGTCCAGCGTGAAATACTGGAAGACCGGCCCCAGCGCAAACGAGAATACCGTCCCGAAACGTTTCCGCAATTGCAGATCTGCATCATACCGGTTGAAACGCGCCCGGTAGTACCGGATGCCCTCCTTCGTATTCTTGTCATAGACGCTTTCATTCCCGTAGCCAAAGAAATTTGTCGTATTGCTCGGAGCTCGCACATCCACATGGAATAACAGATCCGTCGATCCCACCGCATGAATAGCTTCAAAATTGTATTTGAAAGCATAGGCATTCGTCGACAGCGCATGCATAAGAGAGAAAGTATGCAGCTGCTTATAAGGGTCCTTATGGAAACCCTGCGTGACATAACGGAACCCCACACCCAAAGAAACCCCGTCATCCGGGTTATAACCCGCGTTCAGCAATGGGGTCAGCACATTGTATTTAAATCCCAGCCGGTTGATGGCATTCACACTGGGGTTCTCCGAAAGGAATTCCCGGTGATTACCATTCCCCTCAAATACATTCTTCTCGGTACTGAGATCATAGATCTTCGTCTTTACCGCCGGCGCCGTCGCCTCGTTCTTATACTGGTCATTCCCCGCTCCGCCGATGATCCGGACCAGGATCCTTCCCCCACCCTGTCCATGCGTCCTGAACTGGTCATCACCACCCATTCCGTACAGTCGGATCTCCTTCGTTACATCTGCCAGGAAAGTCCGGCTATACATTATTTTACC
>Ga0310811_10004125_pt1 | contig 18282 bp, 17 predicted proteins | sample YCmetagenome_FD_207642 | JGI IMG/M metagenome (GOLD analysis project Ga0310811, IMG submission 207642) | Soil microbial communities from experimental microcosm in Duke University, North Carolina, United States - YC | ecosystem: Engineered > Artificial ecosystem > Soil microcosm > Unclassified ...
GGGGTGTTGCCGACGAGGTCGACCACCGATTCGACGTAGCGCATACCGAGACTCTACGGCGTGGCCGCACAATCCACGGCGGTTGTGACCGGAAAACGGGTATCTTCCTGGTACAGGGGAGAGGAGCTGTGGCAATGGGCGTTTCACCGAGGAAGGCTGCGGCGGCCGCGCTGGTGAGCGGCGGCGGGCTGACGGTGCTCACGGGAGCGTCGATCGGACTGGTGGTGGCCGAGGCGAAGCTGGCGCGGAGGGCGATCGGGCCGGCCGAGCAGGTGCCGCCGGCGGCGGACGGACTCTACGGGGAACAGCTCGCGGCGCCGGGCGAGCGGCCGCTGCGCTTCGCGATGCTCGGCGACTCCACCGCCGCCGGGTACGGCGTGGAGCAGCGGAGCCAGACGCCCGCCGCACTGCTGGCCGAGGCGCTGGTCGCGCACACCGGCCGGCCGGTGCTGCTCTCCAGCCAGGCCAGGGTCGGGGCGTGCTCGGACCGGCTCGAGGAGCAGGTGGACGCGCTGCTCGCGGACGGTCCCGAGGGCGCGCCGCAGCTGGCCGCGATCGTGATCGGTGCCAACGATGTCACCCACCGGGTGCCCGCGCACGAGGCGGCGCGGCAGCTCGGCGAGGCCGTCTCCCGGCTGCGTGCGGCGGGTTGCGAGGTGGTCGTCGGAACCTGCCCTGATCTCGGCACCATCCGGCCGGTGCAGCCGCCGCTGCGCTGGCTCGCCCGGCGCTGGAGCAGGCGCCTGGCGCTGCTGCAGGGCCAGGCGGTCACGGCGGCCGGAGGCTGCTCGGTGCCGATGGGAGCGCTGCTCGGGCCGGAGTTCGCGACCCGGCCGGAAGACCTGTTCGGGCCGGACCGCTTCCACCCGTCGGTGGAGGGCTACTCGACCGCGGTGGCCGCACTGCTGCCCACGCTGGCCTCGGCGGCCTGGCGGCTGACCCCGCACACCGCGATCACGCTCGCCGCCCTTACCGGCGAGTAACAAATCCGGTAACGTCGGTTCGGACGGACAGTAGGGACGGTCGGTAAGGCAGCCTGCAGGTACGCACGGTGAGTACGGCCCGCGAGTACGGCCGGTAGGCAGTACGTACGGCCGTCCCGAGGCCGCCGGTCCACAGAGGCCGTCCGTATGCACGCCCGCCTGCACGACACGCGCCCGCACACAAGGAGTCTGACCGATGCCCGAAGCCGTCATCGTCGCCGCCGCCCGCACCCCGATCGGGCGCGCCGGCAAGGGTTCGCTGAAGGACCTGCGTCCCGACGACCTGGCCGTGACGGCGGTGCGGGCCGCGCTCGAGCAGGTGCCGCAGCTCGATCCGCGGGAGATCGACGACCTGATGCTGGGCTGCGGCCTGCCCGGCGGCAAGTCCGGCTTCAACATGGCCCGGGTGGTGGCGACGCTGCTCGGCTACGACTTCCTGCCCGGCACCACCCTCACCCGGTACTGCGCGTCCTCGCTGCAGACCACGCGGATGGCGCTGCACGCGATCAAGGCGGGCGAGGGCGACGTGTTCGTCAGCGCGGGCGTCGAGTCGGTCTCCAGCTACGCCACCGGCAGCTCCGACTCCTGGCCGGACACGCAGAACCCGCTGTTCGAGGCGTCCGTCGCGCGCACCGCGAAGCGGGCCGAGGGCGGCACCGAGACGTGGACCGACCCGCGGGAGAGCGGCGCGCTGCCGGACATCTACATCGCGATGGGCCAGACCGCGGAGAACCTGGCGCAGGTCAAGGGCGTGACGCGGCGGGAGATGGACGAGTTCGGCGTGCGCTCGCAGAACCTGGCGGAGAAGGCGATCGCCGAGGGCTTCTGGGCCCGCGAGATCACCCCGGTCACGCTGCCCGACGGCACCGTGGTCTCTGCGGACGACGGCCCGCGTGCCGGCGTGAGGCTGGAGGGGGTGGAGGCGCTCAAGCCGGTGTTCCGCCCGGACGGTCGGGTCACCGCGGGCAACTGCTGCCCGCTCAACGACGGCGCCGCCGCCCTGGTCGTCATGTCCGACACGAAGGCCCGCGAACTCGGCGTCACCCCGCTCGCCCGCATCGTCGCGACCGGCTTGACAGCGCTCTCGCCGGAGATCATGGGCCTGGGCCCGGTGGAGGCGAGCCGGCAGGCGCTGAAGCGTGCCGGCATGAGCATCGGCGACATCGACCTGGTGGAGATCAACGAGGCCTTCGCGGCCCAGGTGATCCCGTCGTACCGGGACCTCGGCATCGACATCGACCGCCTCAACGTCAACGGTGGCGCCATCGCCGTCGGCCACCCCTTCGGCATGACCGGCGCCCGCATCACCACGACGCTGATCAACTCGCTCAAGACGCACGACAAGCAGTTCGGCCTCGAGACGATGTGCGTCGGGGGCGGGCAGGGGATGGCGCTGATCATCGAGCGCATGAGCTGAGCTGGGCGGAGTCGGCGGAGCGGGGTTCGGCGGTCGACGGCGGGCGAGGGGCCGGTTGGCGGGCGGCGGGCCAGCAGGCCCCGCAGGGCCGGCGGCACCCCTCGTCCCCACCGCCGCCGTCCCTCCCTCGCCGTCCCCTTAGCTCGGCTGCGGTGCCGGGCGCGATCTGCCCGGTTGCAGTGCTGGCCGGGATCACGGTTCCGGCTAGATCGCCTCAGCCAGATCCTCCGCCGCGCCCAGCACCCGTCCCAGGATCGTGCCCACGCCGCTGCGGTCGCAGCGCACGCCGGGGGGCGCCCACACCGCAGCGGCGGCCGGGTTCTCGCCCAGGCGCCCGCACGCGGCGAGCAGGTCGTGGCCCGTCACCCCGATCTGGTCGCCGACGACGAACGGCCCCTCGTACGGGAGCGCGCGCCAGGCGGGCGGGATCGGGCGGGCGCGGTCCTCGACGCCTTGCGCGGCGAGCGCGATCAGGCTGGCGAACTCGTGCCCGGCGGCGGCGCGGGAGCGGCCGTCCGGGAGGCGGCCGAGGAGCTTGGACTCCGGCATGCTGCGATAACGGGAGGCCAGGCGGTTCAGCACCGTCTCGAGGCGTATGGAGACGGCGTCCAGGGTATCCAGGTCTTGCACTCGTCCAGCGTAATCCAGGGGCTTCAAGCGCTTGCGGGAACCCCCGAACCGGACCGACGATCCGCTTGTTCCGCACGGATTCGCCCCCCTCCGGGGGTTGCCTAGAGCGCAAAGCTCAGGCACAGTCAAGTCACGGGCCGGTCACGCCCCCGACAGCCGTCATTTCCCCATATCCGGTAGTCCGGTTCACACTCGGGAGACGCCCCTATGTCGATGCACCACTCGGATCAGACCCACCGCAACCTCCTCGCCCGCATCCCCACCGTCACCGGCCGCGGCCTGGCGGACTGGTGCCGCGAGGTGGACGCCGGTCCCGGCCTGGCCCGCTTCGAAGACCGGGTCAACTGGCTTCGTTACGAGTTCAACCTTCCGCACAGCTACGCGAGCGCCATCGTCCACGAGCACGACCTGCGCCGCGCCGCCCGCTCCTTCGCCTAAGCACGCGGCGAGCCGGTACGCTGTCCCGGCGCACTGCGCGCGCCCGGATGGTGGAACGGCAGACACAAGGAGCTTAAACCTCCCAGGCCTTCGGGCCGTGCGGGTTCGAATCCCGCTCCGGGCACCGGGCCTCAGCTGCGGTTTCTAGCTCAACTTGTGTATACATCCAAGATCATAAACGAGCCGCAGTCTCGCCTCCAGTCTCTATTTACGATCCCGTGACCGTCACTTTTCGGCGGTGACGGCTTCGTCGTCGTCCGGCACGTCCCAGAGCGCGCGGCTCATCCGCTCCGCGGCCTCCCTCGCGAGCCGACTCGTCACGTGCGTGTAGCGTTTGGTCACAGCCAAGGTGGAGTGGCCGAGGATCTCCTGGACGACGCTGATATCTACGCCCTGTTCGAGCAGCAGGATCGCGGCCGTGTGGCGCGCGTCGTGCAGTCGCGCGTCCCGAACTCCTGCGGCCTTACAGAGCCACTTCCAGTCCGCCCAGTCGTCGTGCGGCTCCAAGGGCCAAGACGATGGAGGGCTACTTTGAGCGACAGTTCGGCTGGCCGCGTACCGGGACACCACCACGCCGCCGATGCTCGCCACGGACGGCGTGACCATCCTCGTCCCGCTCTGCGGCCGGACCGAGGACGGCGTCTACTACGACGGCGCGACCAAAGTGGTCCCCGGTGATCCCCGCTACGACGAGCCACTGCCGCTGGCCCGCGCCAACCCGGCGCCGTCACCCTCAGCGCAGGGACGTCCCGTCGATCCCGACACACACTCCATGCTCCGCCGCGCCGCCGGGCTGGAATGAACCACGGGACCACCGATGAGCAATCCGTGTGGCATGCCTGAGCGGCGAGAAAGTCACTGACCTGGCGGCCACGGCCAGTGACGTGGCCCACCATGCCATCTGCTCGAATACGCCGGTGAAACCACGCAACCCGAGGCAAGAAACCAACAGAGCAGGTGGGTCTCAGGCGCAGGCTTCCGCGGCACAAGTGAAGTAGGAGCCTATGGACAGCTAGGTTCGCCGCGCCCCCGCTACGTCGCGGCGAACCCTCAGCTCACTTCAATGCAAGTAGTCGTCGTCTCAATGCCGGTTAGCCCACCTACGCTAGCATCCACCCACGTGCAGTGTGCGGTTACTGTAGAGGCGTTGCCGGGGCTCAGACGGCGATTGCGAAGACGTGCAGGTTGCCCTGGTTCGCGCTGGCAGGCAGGGTGACGCTGGCGACTGACTTGCCGGAGGGCAGGGTGACGGGGCGGGTGGCGAACACGTTGGTGGTGACGGTTTCCCGGCTGCCGGAGCTGGTGTCCCGGTAGGGCGTGGTGACGGCGATCGTGTTGCCGGCCTGGACTTTCGCGGTGCCGCCGTTGAGCGTCCAGTCCGAGAACGACAGTGACACGTTCTGGGTCGTGCCGTCGGTGAACTTCACCGTCGCGGTTCCGGTCGAGGGACCGTTGGTGGCGGCGCCGAGGAAGGCGATGCTGCCGGAGTTGCCGGGGCCCGACACCGTAACCGTCTGGCCGGCGGCCTGGTAGTTGTCTGCGGTGCCGGCTGCCGTGTTCGGCCAGGTGAAAGTCTTGCCCGCTGCGGAGATCTGCGAGCCCGGGCTGACATGGGCCGCTGAGAGTGCCTGCGCCGAGTAGGCATAGCCGCCGCCGTCGAAGTTGGCGCCGGCCGAGCCGTCGTTCGCTATGCCGATGTTGTTGTACGTCGCCGGGCCGCTCGTGCCGTCGAGGTAGACGGCGTTGCTGCCGTAGAGCGGCTGGGTGATCGACGAGAGGTACTGGCTGGCGTCCGTGGCGGTGAGGTTGTAGGTGTTGAAGACGCCGTAGCCGTTGGCCACGGTCTCCTGGGCCAGGCTGGCCGCGGTCGACGACGAGGTGTTCTGGATGTCGATCGCGGCAGGGCCCAGCTCCGCCTTCGTCATTCCGGGCACAGAGGGCACGCCCCAACTGCCGTAGTACGGGTTCCAGGCGTAGTTGAGCAGGTCGCCGACGACGATCCCGTCATATGACAGCGTTGTCGCGGACGGCCCGATGTAGTACATGGAGATGATTTTGTTCGGCAGGTCGTTGCGCAACGCCTGTACGAGGTACGGGAACGACCACGCGTTCGGCTGTGGCGTGTTGTTCGTACCGTAGTCCGCGTATTCGTCGTCGAAGTCGATGCCGTCGAGGCCGTAGGTGGACACGGCGCTGGACAGCTGTGCGGCGAACGCGGTCGCCGACTGCTGGTCGGGGAAGTTGGCGAAGCCGGCGCCCTGGTGGTTGCCGAGGATGGAAAGCAGAACCTTGATCCCCTTGGCCTGGAGCGGCGCGATCTGCGTCGCCGCGTTGTCGAGGACCGCCTGCACCTGCGGGTTGAAGTACAGATAGGCGTTGGTTCCGTCGTAGTTGATGTTCGCGGCGAAGATGATCGCGAGGTCGAAGACGTTGGCCCCGTTCGAGGCCAGCACGTACTTGCCGACGTTCGTGATGCTGTCGGTGTTGACCTCGACGTAGGCGGTCGTGATCGGGCCGGACTTCGTGGCGGCAGGCGCGGCACCGGTGGCTGCGGCGGCGGGCGTGGCCCCTTCGGCACGCAGCACCGCCGAAGACGCCCCGACGACTGCGACGGCGAGGCCTGCGGTGCGCAGCAAGCTTCGACGGGTAACCTGCGGACTCTCGTTCACTGGTGGTCTCCTCGGATCCAGACTGCTGATTGCCGCTTGCTGTCGGGTGATGCGTGCCGTGGCCCCGGCCAGGAGGGCGGGTGCGGGCATCTGTCGGCGCGCCGACGCTCTGCATGAACGGAAACATGCACTCGCGGATGCTCGGCACGGAACGCCTCTGCGGCATGCGAGCACGCTGACGGTGGGTGGTGGGTTCACGGCGTGGGCACGGGCTCATCATCAAAAATGGACTAGACCATGGGGTCCGTCAAGGTTGCCGACCGGATTTGTCCGGCGAGGCTCCGTCGTGGCATTCCTGGGCTCGGGGCGGGCGTCGTGCGTCACCCGTTCGGCTCTGGGCGGGGCGACCTGACGCTCAGCGAGCGCGTTGCCCGACAGCCCGTGGAATAACGCACATATAGTCGGGGCTGAGACCGATAGACCCGGCTGATCGTCGACCGGCCAGCAGAGCCGAGGGACCGGGGCCACGGGATTCGAAGCCCGCGAACGCGAATGCGCACGCGATGAAAGGAAAGCTGTTCATGCGAGCTGTCACCTATGACGCCTACTCCACGGACGACTCCGCGCTGAAGTACGGGGAGGTGCCCGACCCCAAGGTCGGTCCCGGCCAGGTGCTGATCGAGGTCCGTGCGGCGGGGGTCAATCCGGTGGACTGGAAGCTCATGGCAGGCGGGCTCGAGGGCATGATGGATGCCGTCTTCCCTGTCATCCCCGGCTGGGACGTGGCCGGAGTCGTCGTGAAGACCGGACCGGACACGCCCGAGTTCGCCGTCGGCGACGAGGTCATGTCCTACGCTCGCAAGGACGTCGTGCACGGCGGCACGTTCGCGGAGTACGTCACTGTCTCCGCCTCCGCGGTCGCCCGCAAGCCGACGGGCCTCAGCTGGGCCCAGGCGGCCGGCCTCCCGCTGGCCGGCATGACGGCGCTGCGCTGCCTCAAGCGCCTCGAGGTCGGACCGGGCGACGTGCTGCTCGTCCACGGCGCGGCCGGCGGCGTGGGCAGCCTGGGGGTGCAGATCGCGGTGGCCCACGGTGCGCGCGTCATCGGCACGGCGTCCGAGGGCAACCACGACTTCGTGCGCTCCCTCGGCGCCGAACCGGTCAGCTACGGCGATGGCCTCATCGAACGGGTACGGGCACTGGCACCCAGCGGGGTCTCGGCCGTAGCCGACTTCGTCGGTGGGCAGCTCGAGGCGACGCTGGCCCTGCTCGCCCCGGGCGGGCGGCACGTGTCGATCGCCGATCCCGGCGCCGACCAGCAGGGCGGCCACTGGATCTGGGTCCGTCCCGACGGCGACGCGCTGGCGGAGCTCGCCGGTCTCGTCGACCGCGGCTCGCTGACCGTCAATGTCGCCGCCACCTACCCGCTGGCCGAAACGGCAGCGGCCTTCCAGGCGAGCCGCAGCGGCCACACGCGCGGCAAGCTCGTCATCGAGCCCTGACGCAGCCGGCGGCCTCGGCTCGACGCGTTCAGCTCGACGGCCTCAGCTCTACGGCCTGCTCGACCCGTTCAGCTCGACGGGATGTCGAGGACGGCGATGTGGTCGGGCTGGGCGAGGGCGAACCTTCGCGAGGACGCCTCGTACGCGAACACCGGATGGCGCGTCTCGTTCACGCCGTAGCACAGCGTGGTGTTGCCGCCGTCCAGGTCCGGCCACTCGGCGACGATCCGTCCCGTGGACGGGTCGAGAAGGGTCGGGTACCTGTGGAGGTTCAGGACGAGGTCCCCGCAGGGCGCGAGCAGGCCTGGTGGCACGGTGACGCGGTTACGGGCATGTAGCGTGCCGTCGACTCCGAAGACGGAGAGCGTGGTGGATCCGGCGTAGGGCGGCACGCTGTCTTTGTCACGCGCCTCGCCGCGCCTGGACTTCGACGCAGCGGTCTCCTCGAAGGTGTCCGGGATCTCGAGCACCACGATCCGGTCCGCCGCGAGCCAGCAGGCTGAGACGACTTCGCCGCGCCACGCTTCGGCACCGTCCGATCTCCGGCGCAACAGGTTCACCTCGAGCGCCCGCGGGTCGGCGAACGCGGCCGCCACGTCGTGTACCTCGACGGTCGCCTCGGGATGCCAGAACCAACCGTTGACCAGCAGATGCCTGCCGTCTGGGCTGAACGCGAGGCGCGAATGGAAATAGGAGTCGCCGGGCTCCCCCTGTTCGGCCAGGACCTCGCCCGTCGCCACGTCCTCGATGCGGATCCGGCCGATGCTCTCCGGGCAGTGCGCGAGCACGCTGCGCCCGTCCGGAAGGCGTCCCAGCGCGATCGGATAATCGAAGTCCTCTGCGTAGGCGAAGGAACGGTTCAGTTCCCGCAGCAGCGTACGGTCGTCCAGCAGGATCGCCTTCGTGCCGCGTCGGGTGTAGAGGACGCGGTGACGGCCGGACGGTGAGACCGCGAGGGAGTCGACGAGGCTCCCGTACGACCTCCCCGTCTCGTCCACCGGAGACGCGTCACCCGTTCGCCAGCGACGGAAGCCCCCGACGGGGTCGACCAAGTACTCCCCCGCCCACTCGAGGGAGCTTGCAGGCTGCTCGGTCGGCAGAACGACGACACCCATGGGCTCATCGTCGCAGAGTCGTGAACGCAGTAGTGGGATATTCGGGCTCAGCGAGCGATGGCGAGGGCGCGGGAGACGCCGTCGTCCTGAGGATCGAGAAAAGTCGGACTGGGGTGGATCGTGGCCTGGTAGACGGCGTGGAACGACGATCCGACCTCGCGCAGGTTGTTCCACGTCCACTCGATGGGATCGCCCTCGTTCAGCCCGCTCGGATCACCGACGCCGTATGTGGTGATGCCGGCCGCACGGCAGAGGTAGACGGCGCGGGGCACGTGGAAGGATTGGCTGATCGCGATCGCGTCGTTCACGCCGAACACCCGCTTCGCCCGGTCGCAGCTCTGCCACGTGTCGAAGCCCGCATAGTCGAGCACGATCAGGCTCTCAGGCACGCCGTGCGCCACGAGGTAGTCGCGCATCGCCTTCGGCTCGTTGTATGTCGGCGACGAGTTGTCCCCGGTAACGAGGAAGACCTTGAACTTGCCCGAATGCCACAGCCGCAGTGCCAGGTCGAGCCTGCCCTGGAGGTAGGTGCCCGGCTGGTCGCCGACGACCTCCGCGCCGAAGACAAGGCCGACCGGCTCAGTGGGCACCTGTTCGGCCGAATAGACATACGGATCGCCCTGCGCGCGCACGTAGGTGATCGGAACGAACACGAGGATCGCGGCGAGCGAGAGCAACTGGAAGCTGCGGCGTTGTCCGGCCCTCTTGCGCGGATCGAACCAGCGAAGCCAACGGAGCCAGCGGCACCGGCGGAACCGGTGGGCAAGCCAGTCGAGGGCGCTACGCAGCTTCGTCACGATGTGGATTACGCCGTTGCCGGGTCGGCGGGTTGCACGAAAGCTCGCGGCTTTCCAGGGGCGGTGTCCCCGACCCCGCCCGCCCCGGGGAAAACCGCGGGCCCCCGACGCGTCCGGCGCCGGGAGCCCGATCAAGCAGTGGAGCAACAGAACGGGAAACTCAGGCCGCGACCTTCTCCTTGGCGCCCGTGCCCGCGCCGGCGCCGGACTCGATCGCCGGGGCGGGGGCGGGGACGGCCACCTCGATGAACTCGCCGCGGGGGCTCTCGAACGCGGTCAGGGAGACGGCCTCGCGGCGGAAGAAGCCCGCGAGCACCCAGTCCATGCACACCCGCACCTTGCGGTTGAAGGTGGGGACCCGGCTGACGTGGTACGCGCGGTGCATGAACCAGGCCGGCCAGCCGCGCAGCTTCGTGCCGTACACGTTCGCGACGCCCTTGCCGATGCCCAGACCGGCCACGGAGCCGACGTGCTTGTGTACGTAGTCGTGCACGGTCTTGCCGCGCAGGGCAGCGACGATGTTCTCAGCGAGCACCTTCGCCTGGCGCACCGCGTGCTGCGCGGACGGCGAGCACCAGTTGCCCGGGCCCTTGGACAGGTCCGGCACCTGGGCGCAGTCGCCGGCCGCCCACACGTACTCGGTGCCGGTCACCCGCAGGTTGGCCTGCGCGTCCACGTGGCCCTTCGGGCCGAGCGGGATGCCGAGGCTGCTGACCACCGGGTTCGGCTTGACGCCCGCGGTCCACACGATGGTGGACGCGTCCAGCTCCGTGCCGTCGGAGAGCACCACGTGCTTATCGACGCAGGAGTTCAGGAAGGTCTTCATCTTGACCTGGATGCCGCGCTTGCGCAGCTCCTCCGCGGTCCACACGCCGAGCTCGGGGCCGACCTCGGGCAGGATCCGGTCCGCGGCCTCGACCAGCAGGAAGCGCAGGTCCTCGGGCTCGACGTGGTGGTACCACTTGCACACGTCGCGGGCCATGTCCTCCATCTCGGCGATCGCCTCGACGCCGGCGAAGCCGCCGCCGACGAAGACGAACGTCAGGGCCTTGCGGCGGAGGGACTCGTCCTTGATGGAGTCGGCAAGGTCGATCTGTCCGATGATGTGGTTGCGGAGGCTGATGGCCTCCTCGACCTGCTTGAAGCCGATGCCGTTCTCGGCCAGGCCTGGGATCGGCAGGGTGCGCGGCACGGAGCCGACCGCCACCACCAGCTGGTCGAAGCCGAGGTCGTAGGGCTCGCCCGCGTTTGGCTCGATGCGCGCGGTGCGCCGGGTGTGGTCGACGGAGACGACCTTGCCTGTGACGACCTCGGCGTTCGGGCCCTTGATCACCCGGCGCAGCGGGGCGACGATGTTGCGCGGCGCGATGGAGCCCGCGGCCGCCTCGGGCAGGAACGGCTGGTAGGTCATGTAGGACCGCGGGTCGACGACCGTGACGATCGCCTCGCCGCGCTTGAGGTTCTTCAGGATCCGCTGCGCGGTGTACATCCCCACGTAGCCGCCGCCGATGACGAGGATGCGCGGCGGGATGTTGGCGGGGGAAACGGGGGCAGGGGTGTGCGCTGCAACATTGCTCATGGGGGGCTCGCTCACTCGATTCCTTCGACGCGTCCTACTGCTGCTTCGGTCGCTCGGCATCGAGCGGCTGTGGCCTTGCATGCGTTCCTCGACGCAAAGCCACGGCGTTGGGGCAGATAGTCGCGGAGGAGGCGTCCGCTGGACACCTCGGTGTTACGAACTTCTCGCTTACCTCTTGATTATACGAGCAGCGCAAGGGGGACAAGGCATGCGGTCCCCGGCCGGAACCTTGACAGTCTGCCAGAGTTGTCGGACGTCCTCGTTATCGTCGGTGACATGGGTACCACTCTCACGGCATCGGAGGCCAGGCGCGCGGCGCTGCGCGCGCAGGGCCTGCTCGGCGCGCCGGGCGCCCGCACGGTGCCCGGACTGCTGCGCCGGCTGGGCGCGATCCAGCTCGACACCATCTCCGTACTGGCCCGATCCCAGGAACTGGTCCCGTTCGCCCGCCTCGGCGCGGTCGGCCGGGCGTCGGTGCACGAGGCCTTCTGGGAGCCGAAGGGGCCGGGCGCGGCACACGCCTTCGAGTACTGGGCCCACGCCGCCTGCGTGCTGCCGGCGGAGGATTGGCCGCTCTTCGCCTTCCGCCGGCGATCATACCGAAACCGTAACGATGTGTGGGGGACGGCTCCGGACGGCGAGGCGGCGCGCGGCGTGCTGGCCCGGCTGGCCGCGGACGGGCCGCTCACGACGACGGAGCTGGGCGGCGCGCGCAAGACGCCGGGCTGGTGGGACTGGTCGGACGTGAAGCAGGCGGTTGAGTTCCTGCTCGCCTGCGGCGAGGTGGTGTGCGTGGAACGGCGCGGCTGGCGGCGGGTCTACGACCTCCCGGAGCGCGCCCTGCCCCAGGCCTCGCTGCACGACGATCTGACCGACCGGCAGTGCCACGTCGAACTGGTGGCGCGCGCGGGCCGGGCACTGGGTGTTGGCACCAGAGCGGATCTGGCCGATTACTACCGGTTGAAGAACGTCGCGCTGTTCCCTGATGTCGCCGAGGAGGCGGGGCTCAGCCCAGTGGAGGTCGAGGGCTGGGGTCAGCCGGCCTGGGCCTCGCCGGAGGCGCTGGAGTTCCTGGAGTCGGGCGGGCGCGGGCGGCACCGGACCACGCTGCTGTCCCCGTTCGATTCGCTGATCTGGGAGCGGGCGCGCACGGAGCGGATGTTCGGGCTGAGCCATCGGCTGGAGGCGTACGTGCCGAAGGCGAAGCGGGTGCACGGGTACTACGCGATGCCGCTGCTGCACGGCGGCGAGCTGCTGGGCCGGGCCGATCCGGCTCGGGAGACGGATCGGAAGGCGGGCGACGTCCTGGTCGCCCGGCAGGTCTCGCTGGAGACGCCGCGCGCCGTCGAGCCGATGGCGCGGGCGCTGTGGGAGGCCGCGTCGTGGGTCGGCTGCACGTGCGTGCGGGTGGAGTCGGTGGTGCCGGAAACCGCTGCCGAGGCGCTGCGCCGGGCGGTCGAGGCGGCCGGGCCACACTCGCACGGAGCGGGGGTCGACGCGGAGGTCGGCGCCGGGATCGAGGCGGAAAACGAGGCGGCGGACGGGTCGATGGACGCGTCGGCGGAAGCGGCCGGGAAATTGGGCCGCGCGGTGGACGGGAAGGCAGCCGGATCAGCGGGAGGGACGGGGTCGGCGAGGGTCACCAGGGGCAAGGACCTTGCGGCCGAGCCACCGAGCCCAGGCGTGGACGCCGACGCGTCAGGGCGGAGCTCGGCGAAGACTGTCCCGTCGCAACGCGGCACGGCGAAGGCGGGCGGGGCGGGACGCCGGGCATGAGTGCCCGCGCGGGTGTGGGCAGGGCGGCGGCCGGTCCCGGCGGGCCGGACGCGCCCACGGCGGTGCCCGGAGTCGCTCCCACAGCGGTGCCCACTGCCGTGCCCGCAGCCGCGCTCGCGGCCGTGCCTGCGCCGCGGGGCGCGCGACGAGCCGAGGCGGGACGGGCGCGAGGCGGCCATAATGAGGCGGTGACCTCCGCACCGAACAGCCCGACGCGCACCCGGATGACCGGCAAGGAGCGTCGCGAGCAGCTGCTCGAGATCGGCCGGTCGCTCTTCGCGGAACGCGGCTTCGACGCGACCAGCGTCGAGGAGATCGCGGCCAAGGCGGGGGTGTCCAAGCCGGTGGTCTACGAGCACTTCGGCGGCAAGGAGGGCCTCTACGCGGTCGTCGTCGACCGGGAGATGCGCACGCTGCTGGACATGGTCACCTCGGCGCTCACCGGCGGGCATCCGCGCGAGCTGCTGGAGCAGGCGGCGTTCGCCCTGCTCGACTACGTGGAGAACTACAGCGACGGCTTCCGCATCCTGGTGCGCGATTCGCCGGTCGCCGCGTCCACCGGCAACTTCGCCTCGCTGATCAGCGACATCGCCACCCAGGTCGAGGGGATCATGGCGACGGAGTTCCGGCGGCGCGGCTACGATCCCGAGTTCGGCGCGATGTACTCGCAGATGCTGGTCGGCATGGTGGCGCTGACCGGCCAGTGGTGGCTGGACGCGCAGAGCCCGAGCAAGGACGAGGTCGCCGCGCACATGGTGAACCTGGCCTGGAACGGGCTGTCCGGGCTCGAGCACACGCCGCGGCTGATGACGCGCCGGGGCTACCGCGCCGCGAAGGAGCGCGCGGAACGCGCCGCCCGAGCGGCGCAGGGCGAGGTGGACGTGCAGGCCGAGCCGGACGAGCAGGCCAAGGTGGACGAAAATGCCGGGGCGGACGAAGAGGCCGGGCCGGACGGGACGGAGCCGCGGCGGCCGCAGCCTCCCGCGAAGGAGACAGGTCCGCAGACTTGACGTCAAGATACTTGGCGTAGAGCTTCTTGATGGAGTGTTGATAAGCTGGGGAGATGAGCGAGGAGTCGACCGCACCCGCCGGGACCGGCACCCGGGACGAGGTGGACCGGCTCGTCTCGGCGTGGCGGCGCGAGCGCCCGGACCTGGACGTGAGCCCCCTGGAGGTGCTCAGCCGGGTCACCCGGCTGGCCCGGCACCTCGACCGCGCCCGCCGCACCGCGTTCGCCGAGCGCGGGCTGGAGACCTGGGAGTTCGACGTGCTCTCGGCGCTGCGCCGCACGGGCACCCCGTACCAGCTCTCCCCCGGCCAGCTGCTCACCCAGACGCTGGTGACCTCCGGCACGATGACCAACCGGATCGACCGGCTCGCCGCCAAGGGCCTCGTCGTGCGCCTGCCCGACCCGAGCGACCGGCGCGGCGTGCTGGTGCGGCTGACGGACGCCGGCCGTGAGCTCGCCGACGCGGCGCTGACCGGGCTGCTCAAGAACGAGCGCGACCTGCTCTCCGCGCTGCCCGAGCCGCGGCTGGCCGAGCTCGCCGATCTGCTCCGCGAGCTGACGGTGCAGTTCGAGTCCGAATAGTCGGCCTCTTCTTCCGCAGAGCCGGTTCACCGTGCGTTCCCCGGGCCTTCCCGGCCGGGCTACCCGCGCGTAACATCCCACGCATGAATCGTCGAACCTTGCGATCAATGATGATCGCCGGAGCGGCCGCCGCGTTCTGCATAACCGCCGGCACCGCCCAGGCCGTGACCTCGAGCTCTGCGGTCTCGAGCTCCGCGGCCAAGCATGCTCCAACCCCCGTGAACCGTGGACAGAGCGGCGACTACGACTACTACCTCGCCCTCGGCGACTCGCTCGCCTGGGGCTATCAGCCGAATCCGGCGACCGGCGCGGGCGTGCGCTCCGGGCACGGGTACGCCGACGACCTCGCCGCCGCGCTGCGCCGCGCGGGCGACCGCGGCCTGAAGTACGTCAACCTCTCCTGCCCCGGCGAGACCACCGGCACCATGCTCAACGGCCCCTGCCCCGACCTCGCCGGAAGCGGCCAGAAGTACCAGGTCCAGGTGGACGCGGCGGCCGCGTTCCTCAAGGCGCACCCGCATTCGCGGATCCTGGTCACCGTCGACATCGGCGCGAACAACGTCGACGGCTGCCTGAGCGGCGGGTCGCTCGACACCGGCTGCGTCACCCAAGGCGTCGCGAACGCGGGAGTGCAACTGCCGCAGATCCTGCAGAAACTGAAGGCAGCGGCCGGTTCCAAGGTCACCTTCGTCGGCATGAACTACTACGACCCCTTCCTCGCCGAATGGCTGGCCGGTAGCACCGGACAGACCCTGGCCCAGCAGTCGGTCGCGCTGTCCACCACCCTCAACGGCGTCCTCGGCGCCGCGTTCGCCGCCTACGGCATCCCGGTCGCCGACGTCTCCAGCGCGTTCAAAACCACCGACTTCACCGACACCGTCCCCTTCAACGGAACGCGGGTCCCGGTGAACGTCGCCGACATCTGCGACTGGACCTGGATGTGCGCCCCCGCGCCCGGATCCGCGTCCGGCTTCCTCGGGAACATCCACGCCAACAACACGGGCTACGCGGTCATCGCCCGGGCGTTCGAAGCGCTGCTTCCGGCGCGGCACTGCCGGTGGTGAGGTAAGCGCGATACGACTTACCGGATCGATCCGGGCTTCACGGCACGCGGCGGCGAGGGCAGGCACGACAGCAATCGTCGTGCCCGCCCCGCCGCCGCGTTGCGGTCTTACTTTTCGGTCCTACTCTGCGGTCTTACTCTGCGGTCTCATCGAGTCAGGACGCCGCGAGTGTGACGCGCCCGTTGTAGCAGGCGGTGGGTGCGTAGGTGGCCGTGTAGCCGAAAATCACAAGGTTGTTGACAGCCAGGATGTTGCCGGCATAGCTGTTGTTGAAGGCGGCGGTGCAACTGGCGGTGCCGTTCGCATCGGTGACCGCACTGCACAGGGCCTGGTTGCCGGCCCGGCCGGTGAAGGTGACGGTCTGTCCGGCGATCGGAGCGCCCGTGGCCCTGTTGGTCAGCGTGGCGGACAGACCGGAGACCCTCACGCCGGCCAGGCCGAAGCGGATGAGGGTGACGGTGGCGCGAGCGGCGGTAAGCGTTGTGGTCGCGGTGGCCACGGTTTGTGTGGTCGTGCCGTGGCTTGAAGCGTTGTTCGCATCGCCGCTGTAGGTCGCGTTCACCGTGTTGCTACCGACCGGCAGAACGCTGGTGGTGCATGCCGCAGTGCCACTGCTGCTGAGCGCCACGGCGCTACACAGCGTCGCACTGCCCGAAGTGAAAGTGACCGTACCGGTCGGACTCGCGCCGGTGACCGTCGCAGTCAGCGTCACGGATGCTGCTGGCCGGCACGGAGTAGGAGATCGTCACCGAAGCCGCAGCAGTGGTCAGCGATAGCGTCCCGCCCGTCGGAACCAGGTCGGAACCGCCCCCGCCTCCACCACCGGCGGTGTTGCTGCCGCCGGAGAAGACGATGGCGCCGCCTCCACCACCGCCGTACAACCCGCCGCCACCGCCTCCCCCGAGGTTGCCGCCACCGCCGCCGGCACCGGCCGCGAGCAGCCGGCTGGCGAGGCTGTTCGGCTGGCTGCCCGGAGACGGTGCGCACGTCGGAGGCGCCGCCGCCACCGCCGCCGAAGCGGCTGGACCCGCCGCCGTTGAACCCGCCCACGCACGCCGCCAAGGGATAGCAGCTCGCGTCATTGACAGGCACACCGCCACCTCGACGAACAGCACCTGGCCGGCCGTCACCGTGAGCGTGCCGGTGACCTGGGACGCGCGGCCGCCCTGCGCGCCGCCGTAACTGGGCGCACCGGCCGCGCCGATCGCACTGACCTGCACCGCACTGACCCCGCTGGGCACGGTGAAGCTCTGCTCCCCTCCGGTGAAGCCGTATGTGCAGCTCACCGTCGCACCGGTCTGGCCGCACCCGGCCGGCAGCGCCGCCGCAGCCGCCGCAGCCGCCGGAACTGCCGGAGCCGCCGCGAGCGCACTTGCCGGCAGCATCCCCGACACAGCCGTCGCGACGACGACGACACCACGTCGCACCCACCGCGAACGGCGACCCGCACCGCCGCACCGCCGACCGGCGACCTTCTCCACAGACATGCCCACTACTCCCGATTGAAGATGCCCGACACGGAAAGCGGACCCACCCCTTCTTTCGGATGTGGATCCGTCCACACAGCGCCTGCAACTATCACGGCGACTGCATCGAGCGCCCATATCATCGCGGAGGGCGACCGAATTCCGGAGTCCACTCGGGCAAACCGGGAAAGTCCGTTTTGCGGGCAGTTCAGTACTTCTGAGCGCCCCTCAGGTCTCTGACAGGCGAGAGGAGCTGATCAGCGCACTGTTCGTCTTCTCAGGATTCGCTGATTCGGCTTAGCCCGATCGAGTGCCGGTCCACGACGACGCCTTGCGTCGGTGCGATCGGCGATGATCGTAGACTTGTGGCGTGGCATTCACGAGCACCCCGCACCGCTGCTTCCTGTAATCGGGAGACCTTGAGAGGCGACGCCTTCCGGCGCCGCCCTCCTTGGTGTGCCTGCGACGCGGATCATCTCAGCGTGCGTTCGCAGGCACGGTCTCTTCCGATCACCGCTGCCAGGAGTGCCTCATGCCCGTGCTCAGCCCTGCCCTGAAACTGTTCCTCGACCTGCTGCGCTGTCCTATGTGCGCAGACCGCCTCCACTCCGCGGGCGGCGCGCTGCGTTGCCCGACCGGTCACACTTTCGACATCGCACGCCACGGCTACGTCAGTCTCTCGGCGGGAAACCGCGCGATCAGCGGCGACCACGCGGCCATGGCGCGGGCCCGTGAACGGTTTTTGTCCACCGGAAAGTACGGTCCCATCCGCGAGGCGGTGGCCCGGCTGGCGTCCGGCGCCGAGCTCGAGCAGGGCACTGTCGTGGACGTCGGGTGCGGCACGGGCTACTACTTGGCGGCCGTGCTCGACGAGCTGCGCGACGCCTATGGTCTGGGACTGGACTCCTCGGTACGCGCGCTGGCCTCGGCAGCCCGATCTCATGAACGAGCCACAGCGGCAAGTTGGGACGTCTTCCGCCTCTTCCCACTTGCCGACGCGATGGCCGACGTGGTTCTGGACGTGTTCGCGCCGCGCAATCCAGCCGAGTTCCACCGAGTGCTGCGCCCGTCCGGCAGATTGATCGTGGCTCGTCCTACTGCGCGGCACTTGGCCGAACTGCGCGGCGCGTTCCCCGCCATGGTCACGATCGATCCGGCCAAGGAACAGCGGCTGCACCGAGCGCTCAACCCCTTCTTCGAAGCCGCTGCTACCGAAGCGGTCGAATACATCACGTCTCTGACGAGGCAGGAGGCTCTGGACCTGACGGGGATGACCCCGAGCGCACGCCACCTGACCATCGCAGACCTGGACGAC
>Ga0310811_10004126_pt1 | contig 18282 bp, 16 predicted proteins | sample YCmetagenome_FD_207642 | JGI IMG/M metagenome (GOLD analysis project Ga0310811, IMG submission 207642) | Soil microbial communities from experimental microcosm in Duke University, North Carolina, United States - YC | ecosystem: Engineered > Artificial ecosystem > Soil microcosm > Unclassified ...
GACAAGCTCCGCCACCTCGGTCCGGTCGGCGACGCCTGGGCCGTCGACCGCGCCGTGAAGCAGGAGCGGCAGGAGCGGCAGGAGCGCCGACCGCTCGCGTGAGCGGATGGCCGGAATCGTTACCCGGCCCGGCTTCCGACGAGCGGATCCGTACGGAACCCTGCCTGGCCAAGGCGCGTCGGAGTGTCATGAATTCACAGGGAGCGTGGAGAACCGGGATCGGCGTGGTCGGTCTCATCGTGTGTGCAGCCCTTGCCACCGGCTGCGCGTCTTCATCGGCAGCACCGGGTTCGACCGTCAGGGTTGCGTCGAGTACTGATACTCCAGCGGGAGCGACTCCGCAGACGTCGGGGACTCCGGGCGCATCGGAGACGCCGCAGGAGCAGGCGTTGCGGGAGGAGAAGAGTCTCCTCGGCAGGTTCGCGTCGATTCCGAAGTCGCATGTCGTCGACGGACCCTCCGTTGAAACAGCGATCGCCTCCGAGTCCTGGGGGGTGGATGCCGAGGTCCCCTCGGTGTTCGCCGAGGCCGTGGCGCGCCTGCCGCACTGGCCGACGGTCGGTTCCAAGGGCGGCGGGTCCACCGGGTCGTACAGCGAGACCGTGCTGACCACGAGCCCGGGCACACCGGCTCAGGAGTCGGTGACCGTCTCGGTCATGTCCGACGGCAGGGACGGCAGCACCCTGTCGGTGTCCGTGCAGGTCGCCTACCGGCCGGCGAAACCCGCGGCCGAGCGCGTCCCGCACGGCGGCGTCCTGATCGCCACCCTGCAGCCGGCGCCGGACGCCACGCCCGTGCCGGTCGATCCGGACCGGAAGATCATCACCTCCGCCGCGAAGATCGCGCAGATCGCCGACGAGATCAACGCCCTGCCGGCGGAGCCCGCCTACGGTGTGTATGTGTGCCCTGCGGTACACGCGACCGCCACTCTCACCCTCGAGTTCGCGCCCTCGTCCGCCGCTCCGGCGTCGGCGTCGACCGTCGTCGCGGTCTCCAGCCAGCCGTCCGGCGCCTGTTCCCCGGGCGTGCAGGTGACCGTCGACGGGACGAGCGAGCAGCCCCTCGACGACTCGATGCGCGCCGGCCTGTTCGCCGAACTCGAACGCCTGGTCGGAGTCACCGGCTGACGCGGGCGACCCGCGCGCGGCGTTGACAGGCGCAGCGTTGACAGGCGCGGCCCGGGCGAGGGAGACTCGATCGACGGAGTTGTGAAATAAAGTTCACTAGGCGAACGCACGCTACTGCGGGGCCGCTCGCCAGGCGAAAGGGCAGCGACAATGAACAGCACCGGCCGGGATGTCTACATCGTCGACGCCGTCCGCACGCCCTTCGGGAAGTACGGCGGCGCGCTCGCCTCGGTCCGCCCGGACGACCTCGCCGCCCACGTCCTGCGCGAGCTGCTGGCCCGTTCGCCGCAGCTGGATCCGCAGCTCATCGCGGACGTCTACCTCGGCAACGCCAACGGCGCCGGCGAGGAGAACCGGAACGTCGCGCGCATGGCGGTGCTGCTGGCCGGGCTGCCGGTGACCGTCCCCGGCGTCACCGTCAACCGGCTGTGCGGCTCGGGCCTCGAGGCCGTGGTGCAGGCCGCCCGCGCCGTCGCGGCCGGGGACGCCTCGATCGTGGTGGCCGGCGGCGTGGAGTCGATGACCCGCGCGCCGTACGTGCTGCCGAAGAACGATCGCGCCTTCCCCGCCGCGCACGCCGAGCTGTACTCCACCACGCTCGGCTGGCGCATGGTGAACCCGAACATGCCGCCGGAGTGGACGATCGCGCTCGGCGAGTCGGCCGAGCTGATCGCCGACAAGCACGGCATCACCCGCGAGCAGCAGGACGAGTACGCCTTCGCCAGCCACCACAAGGCCGCCGACGCGCAGAAGCGGGGACTGTTCGACGGCGAGATGGCGCCGGTGATCATCCCGCAGCGCAAGGGCGAACCGCTCGTCGTCGACAGCGACGAGTGCGTCCGGCCGGACGCGTCCCTGGCGGCGATGGCCAAGCTCAAGCCGTCGTTCCGCACCGACGGCGGCACCGTCACCGCGGGCAACGCCTCCCCGCTCAACGACGGCGCCGCCGCGCTGCTGCTGGCCGACGAGGAGGGTCTGCGGCAGCTGGGCCGGGAGCCGCTCGCCCGGATCCGGGCGAGCGCGGTGACCGCCATCGAGCCGAACTACTTCGGTCTCGCCCCGGTCGAGACGGTCAACCGCGCGCTGGCCAAGGCCGGGCGCGGCTTCGGCGATCTCACGACGCTCGAACTCAACGAGGCCTTCGCCGCCCAGGTGCTCGGCTGCCTGGCCGAGTGGCCGGAACTCGACCCGAGCGTGCTCAACCCGCGGGGCGGCGCCATCGCGATCGGCCACCCGCTCGGCGCCTCCGGCGCCCGGCTGGCCGGCACGGTCGCGCACCAGCTCAAGGCGGCCGGATCCGGCATCGGGGTGGCCACCCTGTGCATCGGCGTGGGCCAGGGCGTCGCGCTCGTCCTCGAACGCTGACGCGGACCCCAGGTCGTGTCTTCACAGTATCGCCGGGGCCGCGACGCCTGCCACGCACGCTCGCGGCGTTGCCGGATCGCCCGGTGATGTCCCAGAAACGCGAGGACGACCCGGCGCCTTGCGAGCGCACGCGCCAGACGCCACGGCCTGATCCGACGCTACTGTGAGGACACTAGCGGGCGCTCGGGGAGGATGTGCCGGTGAGACCGGTGATCAGCTGGCCGACGTCGGCGCTCGCCCAATACGAGCCGACGTTCGTGTACACCGACGCGCACGCGGGAATGAACTCGACCGTGAGCTCGGGCGTGCCCTGCGGATAGACGAAGGTCACCCGCGACTCGGTGACGATCAGCGCGCAGTTCACCACACCCGTATAGCCTTTGCTGCCGTTCATCGCCGACTGCAACGCCGCGAGCTGTGCCTGGTCGGTCACCGCCGCCGAACCGGCAAGACCGCCTGCGTAACGGCACACCACGGCCGCGACAGGCTTACCCGGCACCACTGGGACATCGGGCGCGCGCGCCGGGATTTCCGGCGCGTATTCTCCGGCGGTCCCTGTATGGGCGCTCAGATTCGCGGCGCAGGCGGGTAACTGGCGCACGCTCGTCGCGGAAACGGAAGACGGGGTGTGCGAGGCGGCGAGCACGCCGCCGACACTGCCGGCGACCAACACGATCGCACCGGTCACGCCGAGGCCGCGGTTGCGGCGTCTCCGGGCGGCGCCCTTCGTCTCCACGCGCTGCGCCAGATCGGGAGAGGCGTGCAGGTCGTCGACCGCGTGATGCAGCGCGGCGCGCACCGCCCGGTCGTAGAGGTCCGACTCGCTCATCGGCTCTCCTTCGTGGACTCGGCGGGGATGACGACGCTGGACGTGGCTGCATCGACGCGCCCGCGCAGCCGGGTGGTCGCCTTCGAGGCCTGACTCTTGACCGTGCCGACCGAGCAGCCGAGCGTCGTTGCCGTATCGGCCTCGGACAGATCCAGGTAGTAGCGCAGGACGAGCACGGCGCGCTGGCGCGGCGGCAGGTCGGCGAGCACGTGGCGCAGGTGCATCCGCTCGTCGACGAGGTCGCTCGGGGTGGCGGCGAAATGCCGGTCGGTCGGCTCGTACGCCTGCGGATCCGCGGATATCTCGCGCCACCGCCTCCTGCGCAGGCTGGTGAGGAAGACGTTCATCAATACCTTGCGCACATAGGCGTCCACGTCCTGCATGGCGCTGATCCGCTGCCACCGCGGCCACACCCGCAGCAACGCCGTCTGCACCAGATCCTCCGCGGTGTGCGGGTCCCCGGTGAGCAGGCAGGCAGCACGCAGCCACGTGTCGCGGCGCAGCGCGACGTACTCGGCGAAGGCGACCTGCTCACTCATGTGCATTCACAACGGTTCTCACCCCGCGACCGGGCCCCGGGGTTGCCCGCGCACGATAACCGTTCGGTCACGACGCCCGGCCGCCCCGGGGCGGCGCCGGTCCACCGCGGCGGGACCCGCCGCCGCCCTTCCGCGGTCCCGGCAGCCTCGGTGTGGCGAGGGCCGCTACTTGCGCGACAGGAACGCGATGAGCCCCTCTGCGATGGCCTCGGCTATTCGCTCGCGCCCGGCGCTCGACTGCATCAGCGCGATGTCCCCGGCGTTCCTCATGTTTCCGCACTCCACGAGGACCTTGGGCACCGTCGAGAGATTCAGGCCCGCGAGGTCGCTGCGCGACTCGTAGCCGTCGGCGCCGATGTACGTCGACGGCGTCAGGCCCGACTCCGACAGGAAGGTGGTGTGCAGCGCCTCGGAGAGCTGGTAGGACAGGGCGTCGTTCGCCGAGCCGCCCGCGGACTCGTCGGCCCGGATGATCTGGAAACCGTGGCCGGAGGCGGAGAATCCGTCGCCGTGGATCGAGATCGCCGCGTCGGCGTGCGCGTCGTTGCCGATCGCCGCGCGCTTGTCGACGCACGGGCCGACCCCGTCGTCCGTCGTGCGGGTCAGGATCACCTTGGCGCCGTGCTGCTCGAGGATCTGCTGCACCAGCAGCGACACCGAGAAGTTGAACGCGTGCTCGGAGTAGCCGTCGTCGCCGTTCGTGCCGGTGTTGTCGCAGGCCTTGTACTGGCCCGAGCCCATCGGGACGAGCTTCGCGATCTCCGACGCGTGGGAGGCGTTCCCGCCGTCGTGGCCGGGGTCGATCACGACGGTCTTGCCCGCGAGCGAGACGGAGCCGGCCCCCGCCGCGCTCGCGCCCGCTCCGCTCGCCCGGCCCGCCTGGCCCGGCCCGCTCGACCCGCCCGCCGCGCCCGCGGCGGCCGACGCCGTCGTGCCGACGTCGGGCAGCAGCGGCGTCCGGCCGTCGCTCGCGGCGGCCGTGCTGCAGGCTGCAGCGGTGAGGGTGCACACGGCGAAGAGCGCTGTCAGGGCTGAACATCTACGTCGGTTGTGGGTCATCACCCGGCTAACCCTGCCACGGCCCGACCCGCCGAGCGCAACCCCCGGGTCGGATCCCGGGGCGATCACGGGCGATCCCACGGGCGATCCCGGTCCGCGGGCTCTCCGGGTACACCGGTATGATGGGTGGCGTCATCATGCAACAGGAACAGAACGTCGCGCGCAGGTTGGCCGAGCTCTTCGAGCGGCTGACCGGGTCCCGTCTTCCGTTGCGCATCCGCGCGTGGGACGGCTCCGAGGCGGGCCCGGCGGACACCCCGGTCCTCGTCGTGCGCGACCGCGCGGCCCTGCGCCGCATGGTGTACGCGCCCGGCGAACTCGGCCTGGCCCGGGCGTACGTCGCGGGCGACGTCGACCTGGACGGCGGCGACATCTACGAGGGCCTCGAGGCCGTCCTCGGCCTGCTGCGCGGGCACGGCGGTCCCGCCACGGAGCGGATCCAGCCGAAGCAGGCGCTCGGCGCGCTGCGGGAACTGGCCGACCTCGGCGCCTTCGGCGCGGCGCCCAAGCCGCCGCCCGAGGAGATCAGGCTGCGCGGGGTGCGGCACTCGATCACCCGGGACAGCGCGGCGATCAGCCACCACTACGACGTCGGCAACGACTTCTACCGGCTGCTGCTCGGCCCCTCGATGGTGTATTCGTGTGCGTACTGGACCCGGGAAGCGCCCGACTACGACCTGACCGACGCCCAGACCGACAAGGTCGACCTCGTCTGCCGCAAGCTCGGGCTGCGTCCCGGGATGCGTCTGCTCGACGTCGGATGCGGCTGGGGCGCCCTGGTGTGCCATGCCGCCGCGCACTACGGCGTCACGGCCGTCGGGGTGACGGTGTCGGCCGAGCAGGCCGCGTACGCGCAACGCCGAGCCGCGCAGGACGGGCTCGAGAAACTCGTCGAGATCCGGATGCGCGACTACCGGCAGATCGCCGACGGACCCTACGATGCGATCGCGAGCGTCGGCATGGCCGAGCACGTAGGCCTTGACCAGTACCCGGAATACGCCGCGACGCTGCACCGGCTGCTGCGGCCGGGCGGCCGCGTCCTCAACCACCAGATCGCCAACCTGCACCAGCCGTCTTCCGGCCTGCTGCGGGCGGTCACCCGGATCCGGCCGCGGCGCTCGTTCATCGACTCCTACGTCTTCCCCGACGGGCAGCTCGCCCCGCTCGCGACCACCGTCGCATTGCTCGAAGACGCCGGACTCGAGGTCAGGGACGTCGAATCGCTGCGCGAGCACTATGCCAGAACCCTGCGTGTCTGGGTGGCGAACCTCGAACGCGAATGGGACACGGCCGTGCGCCTGACCTCCCCGGCCCGCGCGCGGATCTGGCGTCTGTACCTCGCCGCGTCGGCGCTCTCGTTCGAGGCCGGACGCCTCGGGGTCAACCAGATCCTCGCCGTCAAGCAGAACGAGGACTCCACCAGCGGCATGCCCCCGACCCGCGAGCAGTGGATGGCCGAGGCGTCAGAGGTGCCGGCGCCCTGATCGCCGGTGTCCTGATCGTTAACGCCCTGACCGTCAGCGTGCTGATCGACTGATCGACAGGGTCCTGACGTGTCTCGGCGCGGTGTAGCCGGACTCGAGCCGCCTGCGGTAGTCGATGAGGCGCCGGATCGATCTGCTCCGGCGCGTTCGCAGGCTACCTGGGGAGGCTGCCTTGTCCGCCATCGCCACCACCACACGAAATCGCCGCCGGGCCCTCGGGGTCGCGGCCGCAGTCGGGCTGTTCGCCGCCGGATTCTCGCTCAGCGGTCCGGGCGGCGCGAGCCCCGCGCGCGCCGGCGCCGGGATCCCGGGCGCCTTCAACGCGATGAAGGCGTGCACCGCGACGTGCACGGTCAACGTCCCGGCGGGCGATGCGATCCTCGTCGAGCTCTGGGGCGCGGGTGGCGGCGGAGGCGGTGGCAGCAGCGCCACCGATGTCCAGCTCGGCGCGACCATCGGCGTCGGCTCCGGAGGGGGCGGTGGCGCAGGAGGCGGTTACGTCCAGAGCGTGATCGACAACGTCGGCGGGACCGTCGGTGCCGGGACGGTGGCGGTCACCATCACGGTCGGCGCCGGCGGCACGGCCGGTACCGCCGGCACGAGCGGTACGAACGCGACGGCCGGCGGCGGCACCACTGTCACCGTCAACGGCATCACCGTCACCGCGAACGGCGGCGCCGGCGGCACCGGTGGCTCAAAGTACGGAGACAGCAACGGCGGCGCCGGCGGCGGCGGAACCGCTGCCCCCTACGTCGTCAGCGCGGCGACCGGCGACACCGGCGGCGGCCTCGTCCAGGCCGGCCGTGCCGGAGTCGGCACCAGCGGCGGCCCGGGCGGCGCCGGAGGGGTCGCGGGCAACGCCGGCCTGGTCGGCGGCAACGGCGCCGGCGGCAAGGGAGGTCATGGCAACACCGTCATGAACAGCGGCGACGGCGGACCCGCCACCGCCGGCGCCGCAGGTACCGGCGGTGAAGCGATCGTCCGCTGGTAGCGGGCGCGGCGGTCCGTCCCCTCCTGAGTCACGCGGAAGGGGACGGACCGCCGTCGCCGAAGTTCAGCCCTCGCCGGACCGGTCGGGCGGGATCTCCTGCAGCCCCAGCGCGGCGCCCGCGGCGGCCAGCGTCGCGGCGAGCACGAGCGCGGGGTCGTCCTCGGGCCGCGCCCGCAGCAGCGCCGCGTGGATGCTGCCGAGCGCGGCGCGCACCCGGGTCAGCGCAGTGGTCTGGTCCGTTCCGGGCATCCGCAACGCCTCGGCCAGCCGGTCGTACGCCGTCCGGGACAGCGCGGTCACCCGCGGGTTGCGGCTGATCGTCGGGTCCTGCGAGAGCACCCGGATCACCCGCCGGTGCGTGTCGACCAGCGCCGCGTAGCCGGCCAGCAGGTCCCGGCGGCCCGCGTCGCCCGGCCGGCGCGGCGCCGCGGTCAGCCCGGAGATCTGCTCGGCGATCGGCTCGACGAGCGCGAACAGCAGGTCGTCCTTGGTGTGGAAGTGGTAGTAGAGCGCGGCCTTGGTGAAGCCCATGCGCTCGGCCAGCTCCCGGGTGGTGGTGGCCGAGAATCCCTGCTCGGCGAACAGCTCCACCGCCTCGGCCAGGATCCTGGCCCGGGTGTCCTCGCGTTCGCCCGATGCGGGTGTGGCGGTCACGGCGGCCCTTTCTACGCCGGGCCGGGCTCCCCCGGCTCCGGCAACCCGAAGTGCGTCATACAATAAGCGGAGACTTGACGGGCGACAAGTAAGCGCGCCCCGTCGGCATGCAGGCGTGCACCGGGCCCGGCAGCGGCGCTCCTCAGGCTTCCGGGCACCGAGCGAAAGAGGGAGGAACCTGCGTGTTCGCACGACTCGGCCAGTTGGTCGCGCACCACCCCTGGCGGGTGATCGGGATCTGGGTCATCGCCGCCTTCGTGGTGATCGGCTTCGCGCCGCACCTGTCCTCCACCACGGACGAGGCCAGCTTCCTCCCGAGCCACTACGAGTCCGTCCAGGCGCAGAACCTGCAGCAGTCCGCCTTCCCGCAGGCCGCGGCCCCGGCCGCGATCATCGTGCTGGAGCGGGCCGACGGCGCGCCGCTGAGCGCGGCGGACTCCGGCACGGTCCAGCAGCTCGGCGCGCAGCTCGAGGCCGCTCGGATCGCCGACGTCTCCTCGCTCGCGGTCTCGCAGGCCTCGCCGAACAAGCTGATCCAGACCATCGGCGTGCAGATGCCGACGGAGACCGACCCGCAGGACGTGCACCAGACCGACGCGGTCAAGGCGCTGCGCACCCGTCTGCAGTCCGAGCTGTCCGGCACCGGCCTCAAGGGCGGCATCACCGGCACCGCGGCGCAGACCCTCGACTCGCAGTCCTCCGGGAACAAGGCGGACGCGATCATCGGCATCGCCACGATCGGTCTGATCCTGGTGCTGCTGCTGGTGATCTTCCGCAGCCCGATCATCGCGCTGCTGCCGATCGTGACCATCGGCATCGTCTCCCAGGTCGCGGACGGCCTGATCGCCTGGGCCAGCGACGCGTTCAATCTCAAAACAGACAGCTCGGTGACCGCGCTGCTGATCGTCGTGCTGTTCGGCGTGGGCACCGACTACATCCTGTTCTTCATGTTCCGCTACCGGGAACGGCTGCGGGCCGGGGACGCCCCGCGCGAGGCCGTGGCCGTCGCGGTCACCCGGGCCGGCGAGGCGATCGCGTCCGCGGCCGGCGCGGTGATCGTGGCCTTCATGGCGCTCTCGCTCTCCACGCTCGGACTGTTCCGCTCGCTCGGCCCCTCGCTGGCGATCGCGGTGGCCGTGACGCTGCTGGCCGGGCTCACCCTGATCCCGGCGATCGTGGCCCTGCTCGGCACCCGGGTGTTCTGGCCGTCCAAGGCCTACCGCACCGAGCCGCGGGCCGCCCGCTTCGCCGCGATCGGCCGCGCGATGGGCCGGCGCCCGGCCCGCTTCGCCGCGGTCTCCGGCATCGTGATGGCGGGGCTGTGCGTGGCCGCGTTCAGCTTCCACCCGACCTTCGACCTGTCCTCCGGCTCGACCAGCTCCACCGCCGAGTCCACCGTCTGGCAGACCCAGCTGCTGCGCGGCGAGCCGGCCGGCGCCACCGCGCCGACCCAGGTCTACCTGCAGTCCGGCGGCGCGAAGCTGTCCGCGGACGAGCTGAGCGCGTACCGCGGCGACCTCGCCAAGGTGTCCGGGGTCGGCAGCGTCACCCCGGCGGCGCCCAACGCCGCGGGCACGGTCGCGGTCTACGAGGTGACCCTGAGCGCGTCGCCGGCGTCCTCCGCCGCGATGGACACGGTCAAGGGCCCGCTGCGCACCGCCGCGCACCAGCAGGCGCCGCAGGGCACCACCGCGCTGGTCGGCGGCGAGACGGCGATCTTCGTCGACATCCAGGCGGCGGTGGACCACGACTACGCCGTCGTCTTCCCGGTCGCGGGCCTGCTGATCCTGCTCATCCTGGGCCTGGTGCTGCGCTCCGTCGTCGCCCCGCTCTACCTGATGGCGTCGGTCGGCCTCGGCTTCGGCGCCACCCTGGGCGCGACCGTGCTGCTGTTCCAGAACTCCGGCGGGAACAACGGCCTGATCTTCATGCTGCCGGTGATCATGTACATGTTCGTGGTCGCATTGGGCACCGACTACAACATCCTGATGATCACGCGCCTGCGCGAGGAGGCCAGGGAGGGGCGCAGCCCGCGCGCGGCCGCCGCCGAGGCGGTGCGGCACGCCGGCCCGACCATCGGGGCGGCCGGGATCATCCTGGCCGGCTCCTTCGCCTCGCTGATGCTGGCCGGGCAGTCGATCCTGACCCAGATGGGCTTCGCGATCTCGGCGGGCATCGCGATGGCCGCCTTCGTGATGGCGATGTTCTTCACCCCCGCGCTCACCGCGCTGATCGGGCACGGCGCCTGGTGGCCCGGCCACGCCGACGCCCGCAAGTCCGTCGGCCAGGGCGGCGGCGATCTCGGCGGCCAGGGCGGCGGGCGGCCGGGCGAAGCAGAGCCCGGCGAAGCGGTGCCGAGCGAAGCAGAGCCCAGCGACGCGATCCCGAGCCAGGGCTAAACCCATAAGAGCCCTGACGCGTCGGAGGCGCCCGGCATCGCCTCGAAGGCGATGCCGGGCGCGTTCGTCCGCTCGGGGCGGGACGATGCCGGGTCGGTCATGCGTGGGCAAAATCGCCGGGCCAGATATGGCCAAAGCTTTCAGTACATTGCCTTGACAGGTGTGCCGCGGGCTGCATTCGGCCGGTCCCGCCGGGAACAAACCCCGTGTTCTGATTCCCGCTGCCTCTTCTTTCTTGACACGCCACTCGCGCCTGCCTATAAAGGCTCTGGGCCTTGGGACAGAGGCAGTTCGAGTTTTGAGTTTCCTTGCACCGCCGACCGTCCCTGGGCGCCGTGTCACGAGGGCGAACGGGAAGGTGAGTCGCGCAGGCGCAGGTGAAACCGGGTGTAGCAGCCGCTACGACTGCGGCGGCGGCCGGGTCCGGACCACCACGTCTGCCGACGGCCGACCCTGAGTTGAAGAAACGGGAAACGATTCCGTAAAACATCAGTAGTCTCATGCCTGCGGCAGGGCGAGAACCGCCCTGATTCGCCGGTTCACCTCGACGTGCGCTCTCGACCTACCCACGAAGTGCCAGGAGGAAAGTCTTGTTCTCTCGAGTCCGCAGCACCAAAACCCTGCGGCGCAGGCTGCTGACCGCCGGCGCGCTCACCGCCGGCCTCGTTCTCGGCGCGGCCGTGACCGCCGGCCCGGCCTCGGCCGCGCCGGCGCCGTCGGGCTCCGCCGCCTCCGCCGCGCTGCCCACCGGCAGCACCATCCCGCTCGGCGACGGGTACATGGGCGTCGGCTACGTCAAGGACAGCAAGGACTTCAAGCCGGACACCCGGCAGCTCGTGCTGAGCCCGGGCGCGGTGAGCGCCGCCGCCGCGTGGGGCCCGGCCGGCATCGACGTCTCGCACTACCAGGGCACGATCAACTGGTCGTCGGTGAAGGCGGCGGGCATCTCGTTCGCCTACATCAAGGCCACCGAGGGCACCACGTACCAGGACCCGAACTTCAGCGCCAACTACCTGCACGCCTACAACGCGAAGGTGATCCGCGGCGCGTACCACTTCGCGCAGCCGGGCTCCTCCAGCGGCGCGGCGCAGGCGACCTACTTCGCGGCCCACGGCGGCGCCTGGTCGGCGGACAACCTGACGCTGCCGGGCATGCTGGACCTCGAGGGCGGCTGCTACGGCCTGTCCACCTCCGCGATGCAGTCGTGGATCCTCGACTTCTACAACACCTACAAGGCCAAGACCGGCCGCGATGTGGTCATCTACACCAGCCCGAGCTGGTGGAACAGCTGCACCGGCGGCTGGAGCGGCATGTCCGCGCGCAGCCCGCTGTTCGTGGCCGACTGGACCACCGCGGCCAACCCCACCATCCCGTCCGGCTTCCCGTACGCGACGCTGTGGCAGTACACCGACGCGGGATCGGTCAGCGGCATATCCGGCGCCGTGGACCGGGACAAGTTCAACGGCACCAGCGCGCGTCTGCTGGCCCTGGCCAACAACACCCCCTGACCGACGACCCACCCCGTCTTCCCGCCGACCCGCCTGAGCGCCTGACCCGGCTCGGGTGAACGGCCGCCGCACGGCACCCGCCGCCCGGCTCCGACGCGCGAACGCCCCTGCTGACAGGGCGTTCGCGCATCGTCGTTCCCGCTCCGTTCACGCGCGGGTCCCCGGCCCGTCCCGCGTCTTGACAGCCCTGTGGCCCGGTGCGAACATTCGCTCACATTGAGCGGGCGACGAGGCCCGGCAGGAGGGGATGTGCCGCATGGGGCGGGTTCTGATGCGAGCCGGATACGCGCTCGCGCCGCTGGTGGTGCTCGGGACGGTGGCGGCGAGCACCGGCGGCGGCCGTCATCGCATGGGGGTGCTCGCGCTGGCCGTGGTGATCGGCGCGATCCTGGCGGTCACGGCGCCGGACCGGAGCGGGACGCGCGAGGCCGCCGGGTCCGCGCCGGCCGCGGAGACGCTGCCCGAGCCGTCCGAGAGCGCCGAGTTGACATCCTTCTGAGCGACTGAAGCCCCGGGCTGGATCAGTACTGCCAGTACTGGGCCATGCGAGTGAAATGCCTGCGAAGGTTCGCTGGTCCAGCCGGTTCCGTACGCGGCTGATCGGGTGATTCGTCGTTCCGGTAGGGCGACCGTGCCGTCGGCCCGGGGCGGTGCGCCTCGGCGTGCGGTGGCGCGCGGTGGCGCGCGACGGGCTTTGCGGGCGACACGCCGGACGACGCGCCGGGGCCGGTCACCGGTTCGGCCCAGAAAGCGCGCCGCACCGCCGTGTCGGTCTCATGCTGGGGAGTTGTTGGGCGAGCATGGTGCGCGTCCGTCCCCCGGGAGGAGTCCACGTATGAATGTGCCGCCACAGGCCGGCCCCGACGCGTCGTCCGGCGACGCCGCGGCGGCGGAGCAGGCCCCGATCCACATCCTCTGGATCAACGCGGGACTGAGCTGCGACGGCGACTCGGTGTCGCTGACCGCGGCCAGCCAGCCGAGCATCGAGGAGATCGCCCTGAGCGTGCTGCCGGGGCTGCCGAAGATCCAGGTGCACTGGCCGCTGATCGACTACGAGTGCGGCCCCGTTCAGGGCGCCGACACCTTCATCGAATGGTTCTTCAAGGCGGAGCGCGGCGAGATCGACCCGTTCGTGCTGGTGATCGAGGGGTCGATCCCGAACGAGGCGATCAAGCCGGAGGGCTACTGGTGCGGGTTCGGCGACGACCCGGAGACCGGCCAGCCGATCACCACCAGCGAGTGGATCGACCGGCTCTCTCCCAAGGCGCTCGCCGTGGTCGCGGCCGGCACCTGCGCCACCTACGGCGGCATCCACGCCATGGCCGGCAACCCGACCGGCGCGATGGGCGTGCCCGACTACCTCGGCTGGGACTGGACGTCGAAGGCCGGCATCCCGATCGTGAACGTGCCCGGCTGCCCGGTGCAGCCGGACAACTTCGCCGAGACCCTGACCTACCTGCTCTACCAGGCCTCGGGCTCGGCCCCGATGATCCCGCTGGACGACAAGCTCCGGCCGACCTGGCTGTTCGGCGAGACCGTGCACGAGGGCTGCGACCGGGCCGGCTACTACGAGCAGGGCCAGTTCGCGACGACCTACGACTCGCCGCGCTGCCTGGTCAAGCTGGGCTGCTGGGGTCCGGTGGTCAAGTGCAACGTGCCCAAGCGCGGCTGGATGAACGGCATCGGCGGCTGCCCGAACGTCGGCGGGATCTGCATCGGCTGCACGATGCCCGGCTTCCCGGACAAGTTCATGCCGTTCATGGACGAACCGCCCGGCGGCAAGATCTCCAGCACCGCGAGCAGCGCCTACGGCTCGGTCATCCGCAGGCTGCGCGGGGTCACCGCGAGCACCGTGGACAAGGAGCCGCGCTGGCGGCACACCGGCGAGAAGCTGACCACGGGGTATCAGGCGCAGCGCTGAGCGGCGCGCCGGCGACACCACCACCGAAGACTCACCACCCGCGCGCCGGATAAGCCGCGCACGTCCACACCGATGAAAGGCACGAATACACGATGGCACCGACGGCGACGAAGGCGTCCGGCGACGGTCTGGTGGAGATGTCCTGGGACCCGATCACCCGGATCGTGGGCAGCCTGGGCATCCACACGAAGATCGACTTCAAGGCGAAGCGGGTGGCGGAGTGCTACAGCACCTCGTCGGTCTTCCGCGGCTACAGCGTCTTCATGCGCGGCAAGGATCCGCGCGACGCGCACTTCATCACCAGCCGCATCTGCGGGATCTGCGGCGACAACCACGCCACCTGCTCGGTCTACACGCAGAACATGGCGTACGGCGTCAAGCCGCCGCACCTGGGGGAGTGGCTGATCAACCTCGGCGAGTCGGCCGAGTACATGTTCGACCACAACATCTTCCAGGAGAACCTGGTCGGGGTCGACTACTGCGAGCGCATGGTCCGTGAGACCAACCCCGGCGTGCTCGAGCAGGCCGAGCACACCGAGGCGCCGCACGCGGGCGAGCACGGCTACCGGACCATCGCCGACATCATGCGCGCGCTCAACCCGATCGAGGGCGAGTTCTACCGCGAGGCGCTGCAGGTCTCCCGCTACACGCGGGAGATGTTCTGCCTGATGGAGGGGCGGCACGTGCACCCCTCGACGCTCTACCCCGGCGGCACCGGCACCGTCGCCTCGGTGCAGCTGTTCACCGACTACATGAGCCGGCTGATGCGCTACGTCGAGTTCATGAAGCGGGTCGTGCCGCTGCACGACGACCTGTTCGACTTCTTCTACCAGGCCATGCCCGGATACGAGGAGGTCGGGCGTCGCAGGATCCTGCTCGGCTGCTGGGGCGCGCTCAACGACCCCGAGTACTGCGACTTCACCTACCGCAACATGACCGACTGGGGCCGGAAGATGTTCGTGACCCCGGGCATCATCGTGGACGGGAAGCTGGTCACCAACGACCTGACCCAGATCAACCTGGGTATCAGGATCCTGCTCGGCAGCTCCTACTACGACGACTGGGAGGGCCAGGAGCAGTTCGTCACGCACGACCCGCTGGGCAACCCGGTCGACCCGCGCCACCCGTGGAACCAGCACACGCTTCCGGCGCCGCAGAAGCGCGACTTCGACGGCAAGTACAGCTGGGTGATGTCGCCGCGCTGGTACGACGGCAAGGACCACCTGGCCCTGGACACCGGCGGCGGCCCGCTCGCCCGGCTGTGGTCGACCGCGCTCTCCGGCCTGGTCGACATCGGCTACGTGAAGGCGACCGGCCACAGCGTGGTCATCAACCTGCCGCGCACGATGACGAAGCCGGAGACCACCTTCGAGTGGAAGATCCCGCAGTGGAGCAACGCGCTCGAGCGCAACCGGGCGCGCACCTACTTCCAGGCGTACGCCGCGGCCGTGGCGCTGCACTGCGCGGAGAAGGGGCTCGAGGAGGTGCGGGCCGGGCGCACGCAGACCTGGGAGAAGTTCGAGGTGCCGGACGAGGGCCTGGGCGTCGGGTTCACCGAGGCGGTGCGCGGCGTTCTCTCGCACCACATGGTGATCCGCGACGGCAAGATCGCCAACTACCACCCGTACCCGCCGACGCCGTGGAACGCCAGCGTCCGCGACCCCTACGGCACGCCGGGCCCGTACGAGGACGCGGTGCAGAACACGCCGATCTTCGAGGAGAACTCGCCGGAGAACTTCAAGGGCATCGACATCATGCGCGCGGTGCGCAGCTTCGACCCGTGCCTGCCCTGCGGCGTGCACATGTACGTCGGCGACGGGCGCACCGTGGAGCAGATGCACGTGCCGACCGGCCTGAGCGGCCTGGGCGGATGACCGCCGCCGGATACGCGCCGACCCGCCCGGCCGAGGCCGGGCGGGCGCAGGTCCGTGCGGCCGGCGCCGAGAGCGCACAGGACGGTCCGGCCGCCGCCCCGCAGGTCCGCGCGGCCGACGCTGAGGGGGCGGGCCGCGCGGTGGAGCAGGTGCTCGACCGGCTCGAGGCCGAGGGCGGGCCGGGCGCCCGCGCCGCCGGAGACGAGCTCGTCCGTGCCCTGATGCGCTTCTACGGCGCGGGGCTCGCCCGCATCCTCGAGCTCGTCAGCGGGCCGGCGGCCACCGCCCCGCTGGCGGCGCTGCTGGCCGACGACCAGGTCGCGGGCCTGCTCACGCTGCACGACCTGCATCCGGAGGACCTGTGCACGCGCGTCGAGCGGGCCCTCGCGTCGGTCTCCGGCCGGCCCTTCGAGCTGGCCGGGCTCGACGAGGCGGCCGCGCGGGTCACGCTGCGCCGCTGCGGTCAGGCGCACGGCTGCGGCTGTCAAAGCACGCTCTCGGCGGACCAGGAGGCGGCCGAGGCCGCGATCGCCTGCTTCGCGCCGGAGATCGAGGCGGTCGAGGTGGCGGCGCCGAGCCCCGCGGACGGACCGCTGCTGCAGATCGGCGTGCGGCCGGGTGCCGCGGTGTCGGGGGCGCCGCGGTGATTGGACAGCCTTCCGCCGTCACCGCCCCGCCCGCGCAGGCCGTTCCGGTCTCCGCGCAGCGCCCCGCCGCGCCGAGTGCGCGGCAGGGGCTGCGCCGCTACACCGGCCCTGCCGCGCAGCCGGACGCCGCCGAGCGCTGCTCACTGTGCGGCACGCGGGTTCCCGAGGAGCACCGGCACCTGGTGGATCCGGCCAAGCGCTCGCTCGAGTGCGCCTGCACCGCCTGCGCCATGCTGTTCGACCAACCCGGCGCCGGGGCCGGGCGGCTGCGCACCGTCCCGCGCCGCTACCTGACCGACCGCGGGCACGCGGTGGACCGGGCGGCCTGGGACCGGCTGCAGATCCCGGTCGGCGTCGTGTTCCTGTTCCACGACACCGCGCTGGACCGGATGGTCGGGTTCTATCCGAGCCCGGCCGGCGCCACCCAGAGCGAGCTCGACCCGGCCGAGCTGGCCGCGGTCGGGCAGTGCACCCGGCTGGCCGAGGCGCTGGAACCCGACGTGGAGGCGCTGCTCGTGCGGCGCACCCCGGAGGGGTACGCCTGCTACCTGGTCCCGATCGACGTCTGCTACGAGCTGGTCGGCCGGATGCGCCTGCACTGGCGCGGATTCGACGGCGGGTCGACCGCGCGCGCGGAACTCGAGGAGTTCTTCGCAGACGTCGAACGTCAGGCCAAGAACATCGATGCGGGGAGCCCGGTACGATGATCGACCTCTCCTTCACCTGCGTCGGCGTCGGTTCCGTGGCGCACGCCGCCGGGCCCACGCTGGCGTTCCGGCTGCGCATCACCGCGCGCGAGGACGTCGCGGTGCACGCGATCGCGCTGCGCTGCCAGTTGCGCATCGAGCCCTCCCGCCGCACCTACAAGGACAGCGAGGCCGAGGCGCTCGCCGACCTGTTCGGCGAGCGGTCGCGCTGGGGATCGAGCCTGCTGCCGATCCAGTTCGCGCACGTCTCGCTGATGGTGCCCGCCTTCACCGGCCAGACCGAGGTCGAGCTGCACGTCCCGTGCACCTACGACCTCGACCTGGCCGCGACGCGCTACTTCGAGGCGCTCGAGGACGGCGGGATCCCGATGCGGATCATGTTCTCCGGCACCGCTTTCGCCGGTCCCGGCGGCTTCCAGGTCGCGCCCGTGCCCTGGGACCGCGAGGCGACCGCCGAGGTGCCGACCGCGCTGTGGCGGCAGATGATGGACGAGCACTTCCCGGGCTGCGGCTGGCTGCGCCTGCCCCGCGCGACGATGGACGCGCTGCTCGACTACCGCTCGCGCCGCGCCCTTCCGTCCTGGGAGGCCGTGATCGAGACCCTGATGCGCGAGGCGGGTGCGGGGGACGGCGGCGGTCCTCGTCCGCCGGCCGGACCGAGTCTGCGGATCCCGGCCGGTGACCGCGCCGCCTGCAGGAGTATCGGATGAGCGTCGAATCCCTCGACCCCGCGGCGCCTGTCGTGCCCGCTACGGCGGCGAATGCCGTGCCCGCGGCGGCCGTCGGCGAGGCGCGCGTGCACGCTGAAAACGACGAGACGGAGCGCCGGTTCGCCACCGCGCATCAGGCTGCTGACGCGGTGCTGTTCGAGGGCTACGTGCTCTATCCCTACCGCGCCTCCTCCGCGAAGAACCGGCTGCGCTGGCAGTTCGGCGTCCTGGTCGCACCCGAGCACGCCGACGTGCTCGGCGAGCGCTCGCACCTGCGCACCGAATGCCTGGCCGAGCCGCGCAACGACGACACGCTGCTGGTCGAGCTGCGTTTCCTGCGCGTGCAACGGCGTGCCGTGCAGGCCGGACCGGCCGACGGTCCCTGGCACGACGTGCCGTCCCTCGAGCTCGATGACAGGGTCCTGTGTCCGTGGGACGAAGGGCTCGAAGAACGCGTGCACCTGACCG
>Ga0310811_10004127_pt1 | contig 18280 bp, 10 predicted proteins | sample YCmetagenome_FD_207642 | JGI IMG/M metagenome (GOLD analysis project Ga0310811, IMG submission 207642) | Soil microbial communities from experimental microcosm in Duke University, North Carolina, United States - YC | ecosystem: Engineered > Artificial ecosystem > Soil microcosm > Unclassified ...
TCCTTCGGCGAACCCGGAGTCTCCGGCGGGGGCGGCGCGGCTGGTGCGTCCCGTCCGCCGAATCGCAGGTAGAGCGACGGCATGACGAAGAGGTTCAGCAGCGTCGAGGTGATCAGCCCGCCCACGATGACGACCGCCATCGGGTGCTCGATCTCGTGGCCCGGGATGGAGCCACCGACGATCAGCGGGGTCACCGCGAGACCGGTGGCCAGCGCGGTCATCAGGATCGGGCGCAACCGTTCCCTGGCCCCCCGGACCACGAGGTCGGGTCCGAACTCCATGCCTTCCTCGCGCTCGAGGTGGTGATAGTGGCTGACCAGCATGATCCCGTTGCGGGCGGCGATACCGAACACGGTGAACAGGCCCACCAGCGAGCCGAGTGACATCACCGCGCCGGTGGCGAACGCCGCCAGCACACCCCCGACGAGCGCCATGGGCAGCGTGAGGAAGGTCAGGAACGCCAGCCGGACATTGCCGAACGCGGTCTGCAGCAGGAACAGGATGGCCACCAGGGCGAAGCCGGCCACGCCCAGGATGGCGCGTTGCGCGGCCTCCCGCTCCGCGTACTCCCCGAGCAGCTCGACGTGGGTCCCCTGCGGGAACTCCATCTTCGCCAGCACCGGCTTCAGGTCACCCGCCACGGACCCGACGTCGCGGCCTTCCACGTCGGCGGTGACGTCGATGCGCCGCACCGTGTTCTCGTGCTTGATGGTGTTCGGGGTCGGGACCAGACGCATGTCCGCAACGTCGCCGAGCCGCACCCGTGCACCGGTCGGTGTGTCGATCGGGAGGTTCGCCACGTCCTGCAGGTTCCTGCGGGCTTCCGGGACGCTGAACACCTGCACGTCGTAGGTCTTGCCGTTGCGGTAGATGTCGCCGACCTCCTCGCCGGCCATCATCACCCCGGCCATGCGGCGGACGTCGCCCGGTTTGAGCCCGTAGCGCTGGGCATCGTCCAGCCGGACCTGGACCTCGAGTTGCGGCTCGTCCTGCGACAGCTCGACCTTCGCGTTGTCGACACCCTCGACCTCGGAGATCTTGTCCCGGACCTCGGCCGCCTTCTCCCGCAACACGGTCAGATCGTTACCGAAGACCCGCACGGTGATCGGCTCGCTGGATCCGGTGAGCACCTCCTCGATGCGCTCGGCCAGGTAGGTCTGCACGTCTCGGAACACCCCGGGGTAGTTCTCGACGACGTCCTTGACCTTCTCGACGGTCTCGTCGTAGTCGACGTCGGGCGAGACGCTGATCCAGTTCTCCCCGGAGTCGGCGCCCACCACCTCCTCGGCCAGGAACGCCTGCCCGATGTGCGAACCGAAGTTCTGGACGCCCGGCACCGCTCGCAGCTCCTTGCTGACCGCGATGGTGGTGCGTTCGTCCTCCCCCAGGGACGTGCCCGGCTTGGAGATCCAGTGCATCAGGAAGTCGCGTTCCTTGAACTCCGGGAACAGCTCGGAGCCCATGAACGGCAGCACCAGCGCGGCCGCGATGATGAGGACCAGCGCGCCGGAGAAGGCCCGTTTCGGCCGCGACACGATGCCTGACAGCGCACGCTCGTACCGCGGCTGCAGCCACGCGACCAGCGGGGACGTGCGGCGGCCCAGGGGGGCGTTGCGCAGCAGGATCAGGCAGAGCGCCGGGGTGACCGTCAACGCCACCGCCATCGAGGCGAGGATCGCCAGCGAGTACGAGATGGCCAGCGGCCGGAAGAAGGAGCCCGACAGCCCCGGCAGCAGGATGATCGGGGTGACCGCCACGACCTCGATGAGGGTCGCGTACACGATCGCGCCCCGGACCTCCATCGACGCCTCGAGGATGACCCTGGCCGTCGAGCGGGTGGAGCCCTCGGCACGGGCCTGCCGCAGCCTGCGGTAGACGTTCTCGACGTCGACGATGGCATCGTCGACGATGTCTCCGAGCGCGATCACCAACCCGGCCAGGATCATCGTGTTGATCGTGACGCCCTGCGCATGGAACACCAGCGCGGCGCCCAGCAACGCGAGCGGTATGGCCACCACGCTGATCAACGCGGTGCGCCACTCGTAGAGGAAAGCGCCCAGCATCAGCACCATCAGCAGCGCACCGAGCACAAGGGATGTCGTCAGGTTGTCGAGCGCGTTCTCGATGAAGGTCGCGGGCCGGAAGATCTTGGTGTCGAAGTCGATGCCCTGCAGACCCGGCTTCAGCTCGTCGAGGGCCTTCTCGACGCCCTTGTTCACGTCGAGCGCGTTGCCCCACGGGAACTTCTCGACGACCAGCATGATCCCGGGTTGCTCGCCGATTATCGCGTCCCCGAACAGCGGCTGGTGGTCCCGCAGGAGGTTGGCGACCTCACCGAGCTTGACCGGCTTGTGGTTCGTGCCCTCCACGGGGACGTTGGTGAAGTCCTTCGCGGTGACCAGCGGCAGCGACTGCTCGACCGACAACCGCTGGTTGGGGGTGCTGACGAAGCCGCCGGTGCCCACCGCCGAACCGTTGTTGGCGAACTGGAGCAGCCCCGAGTCCACGGTGTTGGAGACCGTCTCCATGACCTGGTCGAGGCTGACCCCGGCGGCGGCCATCCGTTTCGGGTCGGCGTCGATCTGCTGCAGGTCGAGCCGCTCCCCCCAGATCGCCACGTTCGCCACCCCAGGCACGCCGAGCAGCTTCGAGCGGACGGTCCAGTACGCGATGTTGGACTGGTCGAGCAGGTTGACCGTCTTCGACGTCATCCCGATGTGCATGGTGCGGCTGGTCGCCGAAAGCGGCGGGCGGATGATCGGCGGCGCCGCCCAGGTCGGGAGGTTCGGCGCCACCTGGGCGAGACGTTCCTGCACGAGCTGGCGGGCGTTGAGCTCGTCGACGCCTTCCTTGAAGATCATCGACACCGAGGAGAGCTGGTTCACCGACTTGGAACGGATGGTCTCCAGGCCCGCGATCCCGTTCATCGACTGCTCGATCGGGACCGTCACCAGGCTCTCGACCTCGGCGGCCGAGAGCCCGAGACAGGCCGTCTGCACCTCGACCTGCGGCGGAGCGAACTCCGGGAAGACATCGACAGGCGAGTGACGCAGTGACAGGGTGCCGAAGAACAACAGCGCCCCCGCCATGGCGACCACGAGGAAGCGCCCTTTCAGGCTCGACCCCACGATCCATCGCAACATGGTGTCCCCCGGTCCTTAACCGTCGGTTCCTTCTCGCGGCAGCTTGATCGGTGATATGTGCTGGGCGATCTACTCGTCGCCGACGCCGGTCTCCGTACCCAGCAACTCGGACACCCCGACCGTCACCACCTGCGTGCCGACCGGAAGGACCGTGTTGATCGTCGCCAGGTCACCACCCACATCCGTCACCGTGACCGGCGACCGGACGAAGGTGTTGGGCTGCGGAACGGTGTAGACGAACGGAGCGCCGTTCGCGTCGTAGATCACCGCGCTGTAGGGCACGACGGTGTGTTTGGTGATCGGCTGGACGGTCACCACGCCGGTGGCGATGCCCAACCGCTCGACGGCCTCCGGTGACAGCGTCACCTTGCTCAGCGGGCTTCCCTCGATCGCCTCGACCTTGGCCACATTGCCGTTGAGGTTCGCCTCCTCACCACCGGCCGCCTCGGCCTGGGCACAGCCGGAGAGACCCACCCCGATCCCGGCCACCACCAGGACTGCCGTCAGTCGCCTTCGGAAACTCATGGATCCCCTCCCATCACAACGGTCGGCCACTTGAAGTCCTCGGTTCTCGCACTGCCCGCCCACCGGAGCCGGTAGCGGTCTCAGTCCTCGACGATCGCGTCGCCACCATGGCCACGTAGCCCGGAGCCGAAGGCCAGATACGCGGCGGGTACCAGCACGAGCGTCACGAACGCAGAGGTCAGGAGGCCACCGAGGACGGCGACGGTGAGAGGCTGCACGATCTCGAGACCCGGCCGGGATCCCAGCAACAGCACCGGGACGAGCGCGAGGCCCACCGCCACCACCGTGGTCAGGACGGGGCCGAAACGTTCCCGCGCGGCGTCCAGCGCGAGCTCCGGGCCGAAGTCCCTGCCCGCCTCGGCGCCCCCTGTCGCGTCGCCAGCCCCTCGCAACCGCTGGGCGTGCCGGACGTACAACACGCTGTGCCGCACGGCGAGCGCCAGGACCGCCAGCATCCCGGCGAGCGTTCCGAGCGTCACGGTTCCCACCGCGAGCGACGTGATCAGCGCACCCGCCAGCGCGACCGGCAGCGCGAGGAAGACCGCCCCGGCCAGCCGCCAGCTACCGAATGCGCCCTGCAACAGCAGGTACAACCCCACCAGGGCGGCCAGCGACACCGCGAGCACACTCAGATCGCTGTCGCGGGCCTCGGCGTAGTCACCCAGAACCTCGGCGTGATGTTCGAGCGGGAACTGGACCGACGCGAGGCGCGCGGCCACGTCCGACGAGGCGGCCGCCACCGACCGGCCCCGCACCGTCGCGGTGACATCGATCCGCCGGGACACGTCGGTGTGGTGGATCACCGTGGGCCTCGGCTCGATCCGGACCCCGGCGACGTCACCGAGCCGCACCTGGTTGCCGTCCGGGGTGTCCACCAGCAGGTTCTGCACCTCGGCGACGCTGTGCTGCGCGGACGGGACACCGCGCACGAACACGTCGAAGACCTTCTGGTCCTTGAAGAGGCTGCCGACCGCGATCCCCTCCACCAGGGTGGAGGCCGAGCGGCGGATGTCGCCGGGCTTGATGCCGACCTTCTGCGCGAGCTCGATGTTCGGCTCGATGATGAGCGTCGGCTGCTTCGCCTGCTGCGCCACCTTCGGATCGACCACGCCCGGTACGTCGTGCATCAGCCGCGCGATCTCGTCGGCCTTCGCCGCCAGCACCGCCTGGTCCTGGCCGTAGACGCGGACGGTGATGTCGTGGGTCGAGGGGCCGAGGATGTTCTCGGCCTGGCGCTGCTCGTAGGTGGTCACCTTGCCGACGATTCCCGGGTAGCCGGCCACGATGGACCGCATCGAGCTCAGCGCCTCGTCGTAGTCGGCGGAGTCGTCGAGGGTCACCCACAGCTCGCTGGAGTCGACGTTGACCGACTGGTCACCGAGCACCGCCCGGCCGGACTGCGCACCGACGTGGCGCACGCCTGGCACCCTGCGGATCTCGGACACCGCCTTGGTGCTGATTCGGTTGACCTCACCGAGCGAGGTGCCGGGGGGCGCGACGAACTGCACCAGCACGTTCGGGTCCCGCATCGCCGGCAACAGCCGGGAGCCCATCGAGAGCAGCGGCAGCGTGGCGAGCCCGACCAGCAACACGACCACGCCGGCGACGAGAACGGTCCGGGGCTTGCCCAGCAGACGTGGGAGGGCACCCGCATACAGCCCGGTCAGCCGCCGCAGCGGGTGGCGCTCGGAGAGAACGGCCCGGTCGCCGCGCAGCAGCAGGGTGCACAGCGCCGGCGTCACGGTGAGCGCGACGATCGTCGACGCCGCGACCGCGATGGCGTAGGCGATCACCAGCGGCGAATAGAGCGCCCGCTGCTGCCCGCCGAGCACCAGAACCGGCAGGACCACCAGGAGCCCGGCCGCGACGGCGTAGAGCACAGCGGAGCGGACGGTGAGGCTGGCCCCGGCCACCACGTCACCGGTGTCGGAGCCCGCCGGTGCATCGTGAAGCCCCCGACGGATGGCACCGACGTCGAGCACCGCGTCGTCGACCAGGACGGTCACCGCCGCGACGAGCCCCGCGAGCACCACGGCGTTAGCGGTGGCGCCGAGTACGTGCAGCGCTATCACCGCGGTGGCCAGCGAGAGGGTGACCGCGACGACGCTGACCGCCGCCGCCCGCCAGGAGAACAGCAGCAGGCCGATCGCCAGCATCGCGAGCACCGCCCCGATCAGCAGCCAGGTGCCGATGTCGGAGGCCGCGAGCTCGAGGTAGCTGGCCGGACGGAAGTAGGACGAGTCGAGGTCCAGCCCCTTCAGCCCGGGACGCAGGTCCTGGATGGCCTGTTCTACCCCCCGGGTGACTTCGAGCGGGTTGGCCCCGGGGAACTTCTCCACGACCAGCATGAGCGCGGCGGAGTCGTCGGCGGCCGTGTCACCGATCAGCGGAGGGAACCCATCGACGATGGTCGAGACGTCGCTGAGGCGGACCTTGTTGCCCGGTGAGTCCTGGATGGAGATCTGTCCGAGGGTGTCCGGCGAGGCGATCGGCTGGACGTGCTGGATACCCACCCGCTGGTTCGCGGTCTCGACGAAACCGCCGGCGCCAGGCGAAGACGCCTCCAGGAAACTCAGCGGCGACACCCACATCGCGTTGCCCGCGGTCTCCACGACCTGCGAGAGCGTCACGTCCTTGTCGGCCAGCCGCTTGGGGTCGAGCAGCACCTGCAACTGCTGGTCACGCTGCCCCCAGAGCAGCACGTTCGCCACCCCGGGAACGCTCATCAACTTCGGCCGGATCGTGTAGCGGGCGAGCACGGAGGCGTCGATGAGCGACATGCCGGTCGGCTTCATCGCAACCATCAGCACCCGGCTGTTCGACGAGCGCGGCTCCAGCATCACCGGCGGGGAGGACACGTTCGGCAGGGCCTTGGCCTGGGTGATGCGCTCGTTGACGACCTGGCGGGCCCGCAGCTCGTCGGTGCCGGGCTCGAACAGGAGCGTGACCGTGGAGACCCCCGGCATGGACTCGGACTGCATCGACTTCAGCCAAGGGACGCCGTTCAGGAGGTCACCCTCGAGAGGGACGGTGATGAACTGCTCCACCTCGGCGGCCGACAGCCCCAGCGCCTCGGTCTGCACCTCGACCTCGGTCGGGGAGTACTCCGGCAAGACGTCGACCGACATGTCCCGGAAGACGCCCACCGCGACCGCGAACACAACAGCCGCCGCGATCAGCATCAACAGCCGGAACCGGATGCTCGCGCGGACCACCCACTCGGTCATCGGGGCACCGCCGAGAGTCGCATCCGAGCGCAGCCCAACCACCCGAGCACCATGAGATCGTCCCCCACCTCAGCTACCGTGTGCAGCCTTACGTAAGAGCTACCTGAATTTCTGATGTGCTTTACCTGAACGCAGGCTGAAGTAATACCCCATATGGGGCACTGACGCCACACTAAGTAGTGACAAATTTGGCGAAGATTTAGTAACGGACCCCTCCGCCCGGGAGGACGTCGGCATGCCGAATACGCCGGCCGCACACGCGGCCGACCGCTGGTAAACCGGGTGGCCGACCTAAGTTGCGGCCCGCCCGTTGAGGCCGGTCACTGGTTGACCGGGTGACCGAAGATCTCGGTCTCGACCTTCTGCTCCACGTCGTTCACGTATTTGGTCTCGCACCCGAAATCCACCAGCGACACCTTGATCTCATCCCGCTGCAGCTGATGCAGCTGATCCAGCCGCTCACCGGTCAAGGACGCCGGGTCTTCGCCCTCCGTAATCGCGTCGAGGCGCTTCTTGAAGTCCTCGATGATGTTGTCCTGGTCGTCCTTGTACGGGTAGCCCTGGTCCTGCATGCAGTTGTTCCACTTGTCCCGGGCCTCCCGCATCCGAGGATCCTGGTCGCGCAGCACGTCCTTGGGGTTGGTGTAGGCCCCGGTCAGCTGCTCCGGGGTGAACACCTGCGAAACGCCCTCCCGGGTGCAGCCGCCGGTCGGATCGAAGTCCTCGTCGTCGAAGGCCTCGACGAAGGAGGTGCCGTCCTGGTTGGCGCCCAGCAACGTGCGCTTGTACGCCTCCTGCGCGGCCGGGGGCAGGCTCTTCATGGTCGCGTCGTTGGGACCCAGGCCGATGTCGAACGCCGGGTCGTCGAACCGGGTGGAGACGGAGTACCCCCACTTCTCGTGGTACTCCTTGTCGGACATCCCGGGTTCCCGACGCATCGCGCCCTGAGCCTTCTCGATCGTGGCCACGTCGACCGGGACGTAGTCGAAGCCCGCCCGCTTCATGCAGGCGGCGATGGCGGCCTGGGTGCGCTCGACGTGATCGTTGAACTGTTCGTCGGTCAGTCCGAACTCCCGGCCTCCGGGAGCGTCGGCCTTGCCCGCACTCCCGGAGCAGGCCGGGACGCTCAGCGTGACGAGCAGCGCGGCGATCAAGGCGGCGGATTTCGACATCGGTCAGCTCCTCAGTGGTCAGGTCCCTGCACGTAGTGCCTCGACGGGTTCCAGCTGTGCGGCGCGCAGCGCCGGATACAACCCGGCCAACAACCCGACGAGGCCGCCGACCAGCGGACTGATCAGCGGGATCATCGGATTGATGACAGGCGTCCAGGTCTGGACCAGGGACACCAGCACGACCACGAGAAGCCCCACACTGGCGCCCAGCACGCCGCCGAGCACTCCCATGGCTCCGCTCTCCATCAGGAACTGCAGCGCGATGTGGCGCCGGGTCGCTCCGAGCGCCCGGCGCAGACCGATCTCGCCGACCCGCTCCATCACCGACACCAGCGTGACGTTCGCGATGCCGATGGCGCCGACGATCAGCGAGACCCCGCCGAGCATCAAGAACAGCACGTTCAGATCGCTCTTGACGCCTTCCTTGGCCCGCTGCGGCTCCTCGGGGATGGCCATCTTGTAGGCGTTGGGGTCCGCCGGGTTGAGTACGAACGGCGCCTGCTGTCCGACGACCTTCGCGGCGCCGAGTCTCGTCTCGATCACCACCGAAGTCGGTGAGAGCAGCCCGTACTGCTCGCGGGCCGTCCCCTCGGGAATGATCACCGCCGAAAGCAGGTCGAACTTCCGCTCCACCCCGTCGAGCACGCCGATCACGGTGAACAGCTCGTCACCGATCCTGATCGCCTGTGCATGGTCGAGATCCTCGATACCGAGCTGGTTGGCCGCATTCGGTCCGAGGACGGCGACCTTCTCACCTCGTCCGCTGTGGCCCGCGTCCAGCAGGCGGCCGTAGCGCAGGCGGGCCCGGGTTGCGTCGAACAGCTCCGGCGACGCCGCGAACACGCTGAGCTTGAACCGGGCACGCTTCTGCGGGTCGTTCACCGGAGACGCGCTGACCAGGGCATCCTTGACGTCGATCTCACTCAGGTTGCCGGCCGCGACGACACCGTTGATCGTGTGCAACCGGGCGGGCGCGTCCAGCGGGATGGATCGGGCCGTCTCGGTCGCCGTCGGCTTCACCGAGACGGTCACCTGGGTGGCCGAGAGCGCGTCGAAGCGGCCCACTATCCGGTTGCTCGCCGTCTGGGAGAGTCCGAGGGTCGCGACCAACGCGCCGAGCCCGATCACCGTGCCGAGCACCGTCAGCAGGGTCCGCATAGGTCGTGCCAGCAGCCCGACAACGGCCTCGTCGACCAGATCACGGGTTCCGATGAGCGGCGGCTCGAACGCGGGCACCCCGGCCGAGGCCACGGCTCCAGGAGCGTCGACGGCCGTGCTCACCGGGCCGCCCTGCCCGCCAGGTCATGCTGGATCACGCCGTCGATCATTCGGATCTGGCGCTCCGCCCGCTCCGCCACCTCGGATTCGTGGGTGATCATGATCACGGTCAGCCCGCCGGTGTGAAGCGTCTCGATCATCTGCAGCACGGCCTCCGACGTCCGGGAGTCCAGGTTCCCGGTCGGCTCGTCACACAGCAGCAGCGACGGCTCGTTGACCAGGGCTCGGGCGATCGCGACCCGCTGCCGTTCCCCGCCGGACAACTGGGTGGGCAGGTGTTCGGAGCGCTTGCGCAGTCCCACCGCGGCCAGAGCGGTCATCGCCCGGTCCCGGCGGCCCTCCCTCGGCCGGCCACGGTAGATCTCGGCCAGCATCACGTTCTCGGCAACGGTGCGGTGGGAGAGCAGATGGAACGCCTGGAACACGAACCCGATGCACCGGCTGCGCACGCCGGCGCGCTGGTCGTCGGTCAGCGTGGTGACATCGAGACCGTTGAGCAGGTACGAGCCCTCGTCCGGGCGGTCGAGGCAGCCGATGATGTTCATCAACGTGGACTTGCCGGAACCGGACGGACCGACGATCGCCAGCCACTCCCCGGACCGCACCCGGAGATCCACACCGCGCAGGGCGATGACCGGTGGTGTCGTGCCGAACCGGCGCCAGATCCCGGAGAGGGTTACGACATCGGCCGGCCCGGCGACGGCTTGCGACGGATCGGGACCGTTCCCCGAGTGGGTCTCGCCAGCAGGCCCGCCGCGCTGCTCCGGCGTCATTTCTGCCCCGTTCCCACCACCACGAGATCACCGACGTTCAGAGAGCCCGCGGCGGCGGTCACGGCCACGTACCCGTCGCTGGCCACGCCCGGTTGGACGCGAACGACCTCGGTCTTTCCGTCGACCGAGCGCCGCACACTCGACTGACCGTCCGGCTCGAGGTAGACCGCGCCCACCGGAACGGCCAGCACCTCACCCTTGGTCGAGTTGATCGGGATGGCCATGCGCACCGAGGCTCCGGCCAAGCTCTGCGGCGGGTTGTCCATCGAGGCGGCGATGTAGACGTGAAAGCTGTCCAGCCCCTTGGTGCCGGGACGGTCTGCGACCTCGGTCACGGTGCCGCGGGCGTTGATCCCCAGCGCCGGTTCGTCGACCCGCACCTCCATGCCGGGCTTGACCAGCCGAGCCTCATCCAAGGTCAGCGACCCGTCCAGGGACACCGTGGAGTCGGTGACGACCATCAGGGGTTCAGCCGCCGGCTCGGCCCCGACCTTCGTCTTCACCTCCGATACCCGGAGCGGCAGCGAGGGTACGAAGTACATCTCATCGGACGGGATCTGAGGGCCGCCGGTCGAGTAACCGTCGACCAGCAACATGGTCTCGATCGGCTCGCTGGTTCGAAGCTGCAGCCTCGATGCGATCATCGGCGGGAACCCCGCCCGCTGGTAGAGCGCCATGACGGCCCGACCGGTGGCCAGATCGTACGAATCGTCCACCGGGCCCGGGTTCAGCTTCAACCGGGTCAGCGCCTGCTCCAGAGCCGCAACGTCGGCGCCCCGGATGCCGGGGCCCAGGTCGCGGTAGGACGGTTGCGGCCCGCTGAACAGGAACACCGGTCGCCCGGAGATGGTCATCAGCACCGAGCCCTCGTCGAGGGTGGCGCCGACCTCCGGCAACGAGGTGACCGTCCGCTGGCCGGCCTTCAGCGGTGACTTGACCAGCGTCAGCTCACGGGCGGACCCGTACTTGCCTGTCCCCCTGGTGACGACCTTCGTCTCGATCCGGCGCATCTCCGCGGGAACCAGGATGGGGGACGCGTCCGGGGCCGCCGCGCGGGCCGCCTCCTCGGCGGGGGAACGGATGAGCATGCTGGCCAGCAGAGTGGCCACCGCCGACAGCACCACCGCCGCCCCCACCACCGCGGCGAGCTTGCGACGAGTGACGGTCATGGGGGTGTCACCCCCGGCCTGCTCGGAAAGTCCCAGGTGGTCCGCGACGGACCGCCGGCCGCGACCAACAGCGTCGATGACGGTCCGCCAGATGCCGGCTGGATTCATGGGCTTCACCTTCCCGGAGGCCTCTCGATCGGCGCACTCAACGCGTACGCCTCCCTGCTGTGCTGAGTCCCGCTCGCATCGAGCCTCAGTGCCTCGGCCCGCGCCGCGTCGAGCTCGGCCGGATCGAGCCTGACCAGCTTGGTCAGTTCGAGACTCTCCTTCGCGTCCCCCGTTCCGGACGCGGTCCGCGCATTGCCCACACCGGGCGCGTAGAACTTCTGCTGGGTGGCACCGGGTTCCTCCCGGTTGAACTCGTCGGTCACGATCATGTTCTCGTGACAGCCCTGCGGCACGCAGTCCTTCACCCCGACCTGCGAGGTCCGGGCGCGATCCGTCCACGGGACGACCGGCGAGAAGCCCTCCGAGTAGCTGGGACTCCCGATCTCGGCCACCTGCTTCATGGCGATGCCCGGGCGCGCGCCGGCGATGCCCGCGATCCACGTCAACGTGCTGACCACCTTGCCGTTCTCGTACTCCTCGGGGTACTCGCCGAAGTACCAGAGGTCGCCGCCGTCGGCCTGGCCGTAGAAGCTGAGCTGGGCGTCCTTGAGCTCGCCGTCGTCGTAGCCCTGGCTCCACACCACGACCGTGCGAACCCCCATGATCGTCTTGGTGAGATCGGTGACCGTCTGCACGAAGTGCTTCTTGTGCGTCTCACCGTCCTCCACGGAGTTGCCGTCGTAGGTCGACTGCATTCCCGGGACGAGGGGGAACCAGGTGTTGGTGACCCGGGTCGGATCGGAGAACCTGGCGGCCTCGAAGTTCTCCAGCTGTTTGGCGAAGTCGGGCTTCTCGATCAGCGGGCCGGCCGCCGCGAACGGGGTGCTCGTGGGGGCTGCCGGCGGAGCCGATACGGCGGGCGCGCCCGGCGGCGAGGGCTGCGGTGCGGCCGCCTTGGTGCCGCACCCGACCGCGGATGTGACCAGGGCGGCGCCCACCGCGATCGCGGTCAATTGCCTGCGACAGAACATCTCATGTACCCCCCGGTCGCCGCCGGACCGTGGTCCGCGGTTCGTCCCTGCCATTCCGAGCTACTTCACGGCTACTTCCGAGCTACTTCACGGCTTCTTCACGCGCCCGCTCCGCCGTCGGGCCCGCTGGATGCATCACTGCCCCGGGGGCTTCTCGAGAGGCATGGTCTGCGCGTACGCCTCCCGGCTGCGCTCCCTCGCACTCGCGTCCAGCTTGATCGCCTCGGCCCGGACACCGGCGAGGCCGGCCGCATCGAGGTGGGTCAACGAGGTCAGCTCCAGCGTCTCCTTCGAGGCGTCCGTGCCCGCGAAGGCCACACGCGTGTTTCCCAGGCCGGGGGCGTAGAACTTCTGCTGGGTCGCGCCGGGCTCCTCCCGGTTGAACTCGTCGACGACGATCATGTTCTCGTGGCAGCCCTGCGGAACGCAGTCCTTCACCCCGACCTGCGCCGTCCGCGAGCGATCCGTCCAGGGCACCACGGGTGAGAAGCCCTGGGCGTAGCTGGGGCTGTTGAGGTCGGCCGTCGCTTTCATCGCGATGCCCGGCTTGGCTCCCGCGATCCCGCTGATCCACGTCAGCGTGCTGACCACCTTGCCGTTCTCGTACTCCTCGGGGTACTCGCCGAAGTACCAGAGGTCGCCGTTGTCGGCCTGGGCGAAAAAGGCGAGCTCGGACTCCGTGAGGTTGCCGTTGTCGTAGTCCTGGTCCCACACCACGACCGTGCGAACGCCCATGATGGTCTTGGTGAGATCGGTGACCGTCTGCACGAAGTGCCGCTTGATCGTCTGCCCCTCCTCCACCGCGGCGCCGTCATAGGAGCGCTGCATCCCGACCGGAAGCGGTAACCAGGTGTTGGTGATCCTGGTCGGGTCGGAGAACCTGGCCGCCGCGAAGTTCTCCATCTGATTGGCGAAGTCGATCTTCTCGGCGGTCGGCGGCGCGGGAGCCGAAGGCTTCGCGCCACACGCGATCACGAACGCGGCGATGACGAAACTGACGGCGACCACAGCCAACCGCCTCGGGCAAAGCATCTTGCCTACCCCCGTCTCCCGCCGGTCGACGTCAGCGGCGCCGACCAACACCCCGATGCGGCTCGCGGAGACCCCCACGGCTCAGCATGTGACCAACACCATCCCGCACCTTCACCTGGATCTCTATAGCGATCTTTAATGAAGTTAGGAAGTTCTTATGAAAATGCTGTGATACCGATGTCGCACCTGCACCCGCCCGCGTTACACGGCTGTGGACCGCTCGGCGTAACTCCCAGATCCACTCCGACCAGCAGCGGCGTCCGGGCGTCTCGTCCCGAACGCCGATTACTCCCCGCTCCGGTCGTCCACTCGTTCGGGACGTAACTCCGCCGCTCCGCCATCGTTTCTCAGGTTAAGCACAGGTGATCTTCATGAGCGGCCGGACCGTCGGACAGGCGAGATCAGTCAGGTCTCCTGCTGACGGTGCCCGGGCCGGGAGTCGACGCCGAAGCCGTGCTGGGACCTTGGGGGACGACGTGGCTGTGATGGCGACCCGTGCGGGACGGGCTCTACTGGCCTCGCTGTTCGTGGTGCCCGTGGCCAGCGGATGCGGCTCCGACGTGCCGACCACCGTGCCGGTCGTCATGGGCACCGTGACGTCGGGGGTGTCGGCCTCGGGCATCCTCCGGTACGTCAACGAACAGAAGATCGGCTTCCCCCAGGGCGGCGTCCTGGCCGCGCTCAAGGTCAAGGTGGGCGACCGGGTGGCGGTGGGTCAGCCGGTCGCGGAGGTGGAGAACCTCGAACAGCGCACGGCCCTGCGCAAAGCTCAGGATCAAGCTCGGATCGAGCAGCTCAAGCTCGACCAGGCCAATGCCAGCAACAAGTCCTCGGCTGCCGCCACCGACGCGAAGGACGCAGGCAAGGAGTTGGACGCCGCGCGCCGTTCCCTCGACGAGTCCATCAAGAGGGGCGAGGACTCCATCAAGCAACGCGACAAGCGACTGGACTTCGACCGCAACGAGGTCGACCGGTTCCAGCACAGGTTGAGTTCCGATCGCCCCTGCCTCCAGGACGACTCCGATCTCATCACCCCTGGTGTCCAGCCGTCGCAGGAATGCATCGACCGTCTCCGGGCGGACCGGGACAACATCAAGACCGCGCAAGCCGCCGTGATCCAGGACCGCGAGGACCTGAAAGACGCCCGGGACAGCCTGGACGTCGAGAAGTGGGACCGGAAGGTCACGGTCGCCGAGAAACAGCGTGGCCACAACGCCGCCGGGAACACTCAAGTCTTCGAGACGACCGATCGGCCGTTCAACATCGAGGTCCAGCGCCTCACGCTCGACGCGGCGAACGCCGACCTGCAGAACGCGCAGAAGGCCTACCAGGACACCATCAAGCCGTCCTCGTACTCGGGCATCGTCGACCACATCAACGGCCGGGTCGGTCAGGTTCTGGCGGCGTCCTACAGCAAGCCCGCGCCGGGTGCCGCACCGGTGAGCGGGCCCAGCGGCGCCGACCTCATCGTGTTGAAGGACGTGAACGCCTACCAGGTGGTCGTCCCGTTCTCCGAGGCCAACGGCGCACGGATCACCCCGGACAAGACCGTCGAAGTCACGTTCGATGAGATTCCCGGGCTGATCGGCCAGGCTCGGATCGCCTCGATCGAAGCCCCCGCGGCGGATGCGAAGTCCAAGACCTACATGGTCACCGTCGTGCTCAACCAGAACGACCCGCGTCTGAAGGACGGACTGCACGCCAGGGCGACCGTGGCCCTGGACAAGGTCGACAACACCCTGGTTGTGCCGGCATCCGCCGTTGTGGTCAACGGTCGCACCGGGATGGTCTCGCTGCAGCAGCAGGACGGCACCCGCCGCGACGTGTCCGTCGAACTCGGCATGGTCGGCGAGCGGATGATCGAGATCCTGTCGGGTGTCCGGGAGAACGACCAGGTCGTGGCGGACCACAACACCTGATAAGGCACCTGCGCAACCGATCGTCTAGCCCAGCGAGATCTTTGCCCCAGGTGTGGTCCGGTCCGATCCGGTCCGGTCCGGTCAGCGTTTGTCGTCCACCGCGCGGGCACCGAGCTGGGCGGCGAGCAGCTCGATCGCCACTTCCTCGGGGTCGCGGCGGGGCGCGGCGGGATCGTTCGAGGCGTAGTCGGCCTCGGCGAGCATCTCCTCCTCGTCCTCCGGCGGCGGCTCCGGGGGGAGCGGCTCCGACGATCGGGAGGGAACGCGGCGGCCGCCCGGGGGCTGCTGCGCGGTGGGACGCTGGTACTTCGGAGCGCCTCCACCGCCGCCCGCACCGCCTGCTTGCGGGCGACCTCCAGAGGAACCGGCGGCCGACGCACCACCTGCCGGGTATCCGCTGCCGCCCGGGCCGCCGGCCGTGCTGCCGCTGCCGCCCGGGCCGCCGCTCGAGGCACCCCCGAGGTAACCGCCGGCCGAGGCACCACCGGGCGCCGCGCCACCGCCCGAAGCCGCGCCGCCACTACCCGGGTAACCCCCGCCGGCCGAGCCGCCACCGCCCGAGCCGCCGGACGCCGCGCCCCCGCTGCCCGCGTAACCACCGCCGGCGGGTGCGCTGCCCGCGTAACCACCACCGCTCGAGCCGCCGCCCGAGGATGCGCTGCCCGCGTAACCGCCGCCGGCCGAGCCGCTGCCGTCCTCATGATCGCAGCGGACCCGCCAGTCGACCCCGAGCACGGAGCGCAGCGCCGCGCCGATCACGTCGGTGTTGCGCTGCTCCGAGAGCCGGCGGGCGAGCGGCGCGGAGTTGATCGTGAGGACCAGGGTGCCGGCGTCCAGAGCCTTGACCTGGGCGTTCATCAGCAATGCGCCGGTACTACGGCTGGCGTCCTTGGCGGCCGAAAGGATCTCCGGCCACACGCGGCGCACGGCGGCGGCGTCCATCCCACCCGGGGCCAGCGGCTCAGCGGGCGCTGCCGGCGGCTCGGCGGGTACTGCCGGCCGATCGGCGGGCGCTGCCGGCGGCTCGGCGGGCGCTGCCGGCCGCTCGGCAGGTGCTGCCAGCTGCTCGGCGGGTGCTGCCGGCGGCTCGGCGGGTGCCGGACGCGCCGACGCGGCCGGCGCGGTCCCGGCCGAGGAGGGCCCGGCCGCTGCGGGCCGGGCCAAGGAGGGCCCGGCTGCTGCGGGTGCGGACGCCGCGGTCTGGGAGTGATCGGCGATCGCGGCGGTTCCACTGCGCTCAGCGCTGCCCGACCGCCTCGATCGCCGATCATCCGATCCGGCCGGCCCACCGTGTGCAGCGGCATCGGCTACGGACGGCGTCTCGGTCGACCGCGCTGGCGGGCGCTCGAACGCGGCGGAAGCAGCGGCACCGGCCCCTTCGGCACCGGCCCCTGCTGCGCCGGCCCTTGCGGCACCGGCCCCTGCGGCGGATCCGCTCTCCCCGACCGGCGGAGCGATCTCCATCCGCCGCTCCATGCGCTCCAGGCGCTGCAGCATCGAGGCGTCGTCCACCGAGGCCGCGGGCAACAACATGCGCCCGCACAGCAGCTCCAGCAACAGCCGGGGAGCGGTGGCGCCGCGCATCTCCGTCAGCCCGGTGTGCAGGATCTCGGCGTACCGCCCCAGCGCGGCCGGGCCCAGCCGGCCAGCCTGGTCGGCCATCCGGGAGGCCTCGTCGGCGGGGGTGTTCACCAGGCCGCGGGCGGCGGCGTCCGGGACGGCCTGCAGCAACATCAGGTCGCGCAGCCGCTCGAGCAGGTCGGCGGAGAAGCGGCGTGGGTCGTGGCCGGCCTCGACGAGCCGGTCGATGGCCTCGAACACGGCGGCGCCGTCGTTGGCGGCCAAGGCATCGACGGCGTCGTCGATCAGGGAGACGTCGGTGACCCCGAGCAGCGCGACCGCCCGCTCGTAGGTGACCCCCTCCGGCCCGGCACCGGCCAGCAACTGGTCCAGGATCGACAGCGAGTCACGCGCCGAGCCCCCACCCGCCCGGATCACCAGCGGGTACACCGGCGGGGCGACGATCACGCCCTCCTCGGCGCAGATCCGCTCCAGCAGGCCACGCAGCGTGCCCGGCGGGATCAGCCGGAACGGGTAGTGGTGGGTCCGCGAGCGGATCGTGGCCAGCACCTTGTCGGGCTCGGTGGTGGCGAACACGAAGACGAGGTGCTCGGGCGGCTCTTCGACGATCTTGAGCAGGGCGTTGAAGCCCTGCGTGGTGACCATGTGCGCCTCGTCGACGATGAACACCCGGTAGCGCGACTCGGCCGGCGCGTAGAACGCCCGGTCCCGCAGCTCGCGGGCATCGTCGACACCACCGTGGGACGCGGCGTCCAGCTCGATGACGTCGATGTTGCCCGAGCCCTCGGGGGCCAGCGCGATGCACGACGGGCAGACGCCGCACGGGTCCGGAGTCGGCCCGAGCTCACAGTTCAGCGAGCGGGCCAGGATGCGCGCGGACGACGTCTTCCCGCAGCCCCGGGGCCCGGAGAAGAGGTAGGCGTGGTTGACCCGGCCGGCGCCGAGCGCGACCCGCAGCGGTTCGGTGACATGCTCCTGGCCGACCACGTCGGCGAAGCTCGCCGGGCGGTACTTGCGATACAGAGCGAGTGCCACGCCAGCGAGGCTACCGGGCGGCGCAGACAACCTCGTCGGCGCATAAGGGGACCCCGCGCACCCGCCAGAGCCCGTTGACCCTTGCTGCCTTCCGGCCCTGGGGGAGTTCACAGGATGGACGCCACGCGGGGTCCATCGCCCAGTGTAGTAGCTCCCCCGGACAAGGGGCACCGGCCGGGTGGGTCATCGGTGGGGTCTAGACTTCTCGACGGAGGATTCGCCTAGTGGCCTATGGCGCACGCTTGGAAAGCGTGTTGGGTGTTACAGCCCTCAGGGGTTCGAATCCCCTATCCTCCGCCATGGCCAGCGCAAACGCCGGGAGCCCCGACACGGGCGGCCCGGCGTTT
>Ga0310811_10004128_pt1 | contig 18275 bp, 14 predicted proteins | sample YCmetagenome_FD_207642 | JGI IMG/M metagenome (GOLD analysis project Ga0310811, IMG submission 207642) | Soil microbial communities from experimental microcosm in Duke University, North Carolina, United States - YC | ecosystem: Engineered > Artificial ecosystem > Soil microcosm > Unclassified ...
GTGCTGCCGACCACGGGAACGATCCGCCGCACCGCCGGCACCGGCAAGTTCGAGGGCGAACTCGCGCGCTTCCATATCGGGCTGGAAGATACGGACGATCTGATCGCCGACCTCGAGCAAGGCTTGGCCGCATTGCGCGCAGCCGCTTTATAAAAAGAGAGCAGCCGCTTTTTGAAAAAAGCGGCGCAAAAACTTTTGTTTACGCTGGGCCCGTGGCGTTGAAACCACCACGGGCCCAAAGTGAACAAAGTTTTTTGGCTTCTTTTTGTCGTCTTGGAGACTCCCTATGGATCATCACAAGAAATCTGTCGCCAAAGCCTGCTTGAAAAGCGCCGAAGATGACAGCCTGACCTTTCCGCAAATCGTCGGCACCTTGATCCAGGAGGGGTTCGAAGGCTACGCCATCGACCTTCGCCGCGCGCTTGCAACCTACTACATGCCTGACGGCGACAGCGTGGACATGCCGATGCACAAACTCGATGTTCCCATCGCCCCGGCCTTCGACGCGGCGCGCGTGCAAATCGCCATTCGGGAGGCGCAACAACTCGCACCCGGCTATACTTATCTCGGCTTTTGCCGAAAGGTCGCCGCCGCCGGTTGCGCCGGCTATATGGTCTCTTTCTCAGGCCGCCGGGCACTTTACTTCGGCCGAACCGCCGAAACCCATGTGGAATATTTTCCCGATTAAACCCGTTCGGAACCCGGCATAACCAGAGGTTTCGGCGCCGCTTTTTTAAAAGCGGCTGCTTTCTTCTAACTGGCCTCGCGCATATAGCTCATGATCGACAGATATTTCATCGGCTGCACCAGGAGTTTTTCCGGCCCGTGCGGGGCGGCGGAGTCGAACAGCAGCGCATCGCCGGGGCGCAGATGGTAGGATTGGTCGCCATGGCGATACATCACCTCGCCGCTCAGCATATAGATGAACTCGCGCCCGACATGCTGGAAGGCCGGATAGGGCGCCGCCCCCTCATGCAAGGTGATGAGATAGGGTTCGATCGCCATCTGGCCGCCCATGGCATGTCCGAGCAGGCTGTATTCGTGCCCGACCCGGCTGCCGCGCCGCTCAATGATCACGCCGTTGCCGGCCGGCACGAAGGAACAGTCGCGCCGCTCCTCGAAGGTGGAAAAGAATGTCGTGATCGGCACGTTGAGCGCTTTCGCCAGCGCCTGCAGGCTGGAAAGCGATGGAGAAATCTGGCCGTTCTCGATTTTCGACAGCATGCCGCCGGACAGTCCGGCCGAGGCCGCGAGCTCGGAGACCGTGATGCCGAGTCGGCGGCGCATTGCCCGCACTTGCACGCCGAGGGCCTGCTCCAGCGTCAGATCCGACACGGACGCCGCCCCCTCGGACAGGTTGACCGGCAGACTGATGTCCTTGAGAAGGTCCGGTAGATCGCCCTCCAGCCTCTCCGCCTTGTCAGCGGTCTTGTTCTTGGCTCGCGCCGTCATTTCTTTTCTCTCCATCCCCACGCAATTTTATGACAGTCGCGTTAAAACCGCCAGACATGTTTACGCACCGGAATAACGATGCTGCCGCTTCGCGGCGGTCAAGGTGTTGCGGAGCAGACAGGCAATGGTCATCGGCCCGACCCCGCCCGGCACCGGCGTCAGATGGCCCGCGAAATCCTTCGCTTCATCGAAGGCGACATCGCCGACCAGCCGGGATTTCCCATCCGCGCCGCTGACGCGGTTGATGCCGACATCGATCACCGTCGCGCCCGGCTTGATCCAATCGCCCTTGACCATTTCCGGGCGGCCGACCGCGGCAACCAGAATGTCGGCGCTGCGGCATAATTCGGCCAGGTTGCGGGTGCGCGAATGGGCGATGGTGACGGTGCAGTTCCGCGCGAGCAGCAATTGCGCGATCGGCTTGCCGACCAGATTGGAGCGGCCGACCACCACGGCATGCAGCCCGGTGAGATCGCCCAGCACGTCTTCCAGCAGCAGCATGCAGCCCAGCGGCGTGCAGGGCACCAGGCCCGACTGGCCGGCGGCGAGCAGGCCGGCATTGGTCACGGTCAGGCCGTCGACATCCTTGGCCGGGTCGATCGCAGCGATGATCTGTTCCGGGTCGAGATGCTTGGGCAGCGGCAATTGCACCAGAATGCCGTGCACCGCAGGATCGGCGTTCAGCCGTTCCACCAGTTGCCGCAGCTCCTCCTGGGAAATATCCCCGGCCAGCCGATGCTCGAACGAGCGCATGCCCACCTGCACGGTCTGCCGCGCCTTGTTGCGCACATAGACCTGGCTGGCCGGGTCATCGCCCACCAGCACCACGGCAAGCCCCGGTTGAAAAGGCAGCGAAGCGACCTCGGTGGTGATCGCGGCCAACTGCCGCGCCGCAAAGGCTTTGCCGTCAATCAGTTGTGCCACCACTGTTTATGCCTTTCCGAAGAGACGCTGCGGGAGCTATGAAACCGGCTTGTCCAAGTCAACAAAAGAACAAGCAAGCGGCCGCTTTTTGAAAAAAGCGGCGCAAAAACTTTTGTTATGCGGGGCCGGTGGCGGTGCAACCAGCACGGCCCAAGCGCTCGGTTCTAATTCGCGAACACGACGGTCTTGCGGCCGTTCAGGATCACCCGGTCCTCAAGATGGTAGCGCACCGCGCGAGCCAACACCCGGCGCTCGATGTCCCGCCCCTTGCGGACCAGATCGTCCGGCGTGTCGGCATGGCTGATGCGTTCCACATCCTGCTCGATGATCGGCCCTTCATCCAGGTCGGCCGTGACGTAATGCGCCGTGGCGCCGATCAGTTTCACGCCGCGCCCGTGCGCCTGGTGATAGGGTTTCGCCCCTTTGAATCCGGGCAGGAAGGAATGATGAATGTTGATGCAGCGTCCCACCAGCTTCGCCGTCAAGGCGTCGGAGAGCACCTGCATGTAGCGCGCCAGCACCACCAGCTCGGCACCGGTCTCTTTCACCAGCGCCCAGATCTGGGCTTCCTGCTCCATCTTCGTCTCCTTGGTGATGGGCAGATGGTGGAAAGGCAGGCCGCCGAAATCGAGCCCCTCATAATGTTCCGCGCCATGGTTGGAGACGATGGCCGTCGGGGTCATCGGCAATTCGCCGATGCGCCATCGATACAAAAGATCGACCAGGCAATGGTCGAATTTGGATACCAGCAGCAGCACCCGCCGCGGAACCCGGTGGTCGCTGACCCGCCAGCTCAGCTGCAGCGTCTCCGCCACGCGGGCCAAACCGTCATGCAAGGCGGAAATTCCGGCCCCCTCCGCCAGATCAAACGCGATTCGGGCGAAGAATTTCTTCGTCTCGGCATCGTCGAATTGCTGCGCCTCGCGGATATCGGCGCCATGCTCGAACAGGCAGTTCGTGACGGCGGCAACGATGCCGGGGCGGTTGAGGCAGGACAGCGTGAGAACGTAGTGCGGTTTCGACATGATGCCTCTGATAGGTTTCCGCGCCGCAACACGCAATGCCGAGCCAGAGAAGAAAGGAAGGCTACTTTTTGTGAACAAAAAGTAGCAAAAAAACTTTATGACTCTGGGCTATGGGCGTTGTCTCTGACAAAGCCCATAGCCCAGCATAAAAAAAGTTTTTGCGCCGCTTTTTTCAAAAAGCGGCCACTTACTTACTTTTTCTAAAGCTCCAAAATCCCCGGCTGATATTGCTGCACCGTCGCCCCGTCATACAGCACATAGCCGCGCGGCGCGGACATGAAGCGGATCCCCTCTTCCGTGCTCTCGTGCCGGAAATGCGTGTGCCCGTGGATCCAGGCGGCCGGCGCGCGCGGCGCGAATTCCAGCAGCAATTCCGAGGCGTAAGCAGGGCCGATCCCGCCCGTGCGCTCGCCGAGCGCCGCCCCGCTCGGCGCATGATGGGTGACCACGAGCCTCTGGGCCTCCGGCTCGTAGCGCTGCAATTGGGCCAGGGTCTTGTGCAGCCAGACGCGCGACTCCAGATGCCGGCGCAGCGCATCTTCCGGCGCGAAAACATGCTTGCCGTCATGGATCGCCTCGTAGTCATTCATCCGCCGCCGGGCCGTCTGCATTGCGCCGGCGGGGTCGCCGTACAGATCGTAATCGGTCCACAACGTGCATCCCAAAACATGCAGGCGCTGCCCTGAAAAATTGAAGGTGGCGACGTTGTTCTCCAGAAAGCTGACGCGCCCGTCGGTGCGCGCCGCAGCGCGGTGCAGAGCGGGCAGAACCCGCTCGATATTCTGGCGGTAGAATTCATGATTGCCGGCGACATAGATTGCCGGCGCACGCATGAACCGCGAAAGCCGATCGGCATAGACGATGCCGCGCACGCTTTGATGCACGTCCCCCGCCAGCACAATCAGGTCGACGGATCCCGCCTCATCGATCATCGGCCCGCGCAGCGGATGCAGCGAGACCGCGCGGTGGCGGGCCATGAAAGCGGTCCAGCCGACCACATTGAGCCGCCAGCGCTCCATCTCGAGGTGCAGATCGCTCATGTACAAAATGCGGATCATGCTTGCGCCGTACAGGGAGTGGTGGGTTGGTCTCAGCCGTCGCGATTCGCCGCGGGCGACCAGAGCACATCATGCGTGCCTTTGCCGTTGACATAGCGGGACATCACGAACAGCAGGTCCGAGAGCCGATTGAGATAGACCAGCACCAGCCGGTTCACCGCCTCATCCGGCTGCGCCAGCAACGCCACCACCAGCCGCTCGGCGCGCCGCACCACGGTCCGGGCCTGGTGCAGGAACGAAGCGGCAGGCGTGCCGCCCGGCAGGATGAACGAGCGCAGCGGCGCCAACTCGGCGTTCATGCGGTCAATCTGTCCTTCCAGCCAATCCACCTGCGGCTGGGTCACGCGCAAAGCGGGCTCCCCCTCCTTGACCGGCACGCAGAGATCCGCGCCCAAATCGAACAGATCGTTCTGGATCCGCGCCAACACGATATCTTCGGGCCCCGCGACATGCAGCCGCACCAAGCCAATGACCGCATTGGCCTCGTCCACATCGCCATAGGCAGAGACGCGGGCGGAGGATTTGGCGACACGCGCGCCATCGCCGAGCGACGTCTCGCCATTGTCGCCGCCGCGCGTGTAAATTTTATCGAGCTTGACCATGGCGCAAAGGAACCATGGGCGGCAGGCGACCGCAAGAAAAGAAAGAAAAAGAAAAGTCTACTTTTTGTGAACAAAAAGTAGCAAAAAAACTTCGTTTACTTTGGGCCGTGGTGGTTTCAACGCCACGGGCCCAGTTTCAAAAAAGTTTTTGCGCCGCTTTTTTCAAAAAGCGGCCACTTCCTTTCTCCCCGCCGGCGCCGGCCGGTAGCGCGGCGCCGGATTTGCTTCCGCCAGCACGGTCCAATGCCGCAGAATCAGGTCGATCTTGGCGAAGACCAGCGCCAGATCGGAAAATTCGCGGTTGAGCCGGGCCTGGGCGCGCAATTCCCGGTGCGAAGGCTCGCCGGAGATCAGCCGCGCCCCGGCCGAGACGCGCAGCGCCCCTTGCATCCCTTCCCCACCCGGCTGCGGCAGCGGCACAGGCTGGCCGATATGGCAGATGCGCGCCGCCAGGGCGCCGGCTTCGGGTAGCACTGCCGAAAGGTCGGTATTCAGCCAAAGATACACGCTGCGCGCCTCCGCCGGGGTGAGGCAGCGGGCGGGCGCATGCGGCGCGCGCAGCGAGAAGGTGAAAATGCTGGGCAGAAGTTCCCAATCCTCCGCGCCGTCGAACCGGCTGATGCCGGGCGCCTCCAGCAATGTGAGGGCTTCATGCCGGGCGATGGCGGCGCGCACGGTCTGCCCGAAGCCGCGCAGAATCTCGCCGCGCCGCGCCGGGGCCACGCGCAGCAATGCGCGGATTTCCGCCAGCGCCGCCTGCCAGCGCAGCGCCAGGCCGTAATTGCCGACCGGCGGCAGATGCAGGGCGGCCGGGCAGTCGGTGGGGAATTCGTCACGGCCGAAATAAGCGTCCAGCCCGTCCGGCAGCAGCGCACGCTGCAACCGTGCGGCCACCCACGCCGGCAGCAGCGCCGCCCCGGCGAAGGGGGGGCCGGTGAAAAACTTGGACCCGGTGATCAGCACGACCGAATCCAAGGCGAGATAACGCTGGATTGAGGCCGGGGAGAGCCGCGCCTGGCAGGCATCGAGCACGATATCGAAACTCTGCCCGTATTTCGCGCGCATCTCCGCCAGGAAAGCGGGGCGTGGGGCGAGCAGGCCGGTTTTCGACAGGTCGAGCCCGTGCAGAATCACGCGCTGCCCGGCTTCAATGCCTTGCGCCATCGCCGCCGCGATATCCGCCTCGATGTCCGGCGCCGGCCGCAACGCACCGGTCGGGCCGCGCAAGGCAATGTTCACCAGTTGCGTATCGTCCCGGAACCCGGTGATCGGCGCCTGGAAGGTCACGTCATGGCCGAGCGCGGTATCGACTGCGAAATGCAGCCCGCGCGCGGCCATCGGCACGCCACGCCCGGTCTCCTCCGGGGCGATGAGAATGTTCAGGACCGGCCGGTCGCTTTCCGCCAGATGCGAAAGCGCCAGGGCCAGCAGCTCGGTATCGGTGCCGGAGGCGGCGAAGACGATTCGCGTCCCGGCCTCCAGGCCAAACGCGCGGAAAATGCCGCGCCGCACCTCTTCGATCGCGTTGCGCACCGCGATCCGGCGGTCGACGCCCTTCAGCAGCGCCCGCGTGGTGCGCAGCCGGGCGCGATCAGCGGCCACATAGCCACGCTCGGAGGAGGAAGAGGCGGTGGAAGAGGCAAAGGTTACCGCCCAGGGGCGCGGCCGGTGGCTGCATCCATAGCCGTTCAGCGCCGAAAGCGGATCGCGCGCCAGGCGGATGTCTCCGCCGGTCTCCATCAGCGCCTCAACCGTGCCGAGCAGGCCCCAGACGCTGCGCACCAGGGCGATTTCCGCGCTGCCGGCAGCAAAATGCGCCGCGATCGAGGCGGAAGCGGGGGCGATTTCGGCGGCCATCACCGGCACCCAGCCGGGGAGCGCGGCACGGTCGGCCGGGCTCAGCGCCTCGGCCTCGGCCTCGATGAACTGCGCGCTCACCCGGGCCGCCGCCAGTTCGGCCACGGACTCGGTCACGCCCTGGCGGCGCAACCAGGCTTCCTCCAGCGCATGGCGCAGAAAAAAGCCCAGCAAGGCCGGGCGTTGATAGGCAATCTCGGGCAGGCTGACGGAAACCCCGCGAAAGGCGGCGAATTCCGGTTGCGAACAAAGGGCATCGAGGTGCAGCTTCCGCTCGACACCGATCAGCGTGGGACTCGTCATGCGGGCTCCGTCCGAAGAGTGAGGCCGCTTACCCCAGTCGGCCCGAAAATTCCACTGGCATCGGTTGCGGAGACGCCCGTCCCTCCCCCATTTGAGCTTATACCCGCCTGCCGTTCAGCCACGGATTGGCTGAATTGTCATTTGCGAGGTTAACTTTTGTCGCGGGCTCATTTAATCAGCCCTATACGATTCCAAGGAGCGACACTTTTGGCGACGATGTATACCGAGACGGTGCAGACCGTCCGGCACTGGACCGACACCCTGTTCAGCTTCACCGCGACCCGCAATCCCGGATTCCGCTTCATCAGCGGCCAGTTCACCATGATCGGGCTCCAGGTCGAAGGCAGGCCGCTGCTGCGTGCCTATTCCATGTGCAACGCCAATCACGAAGATCAGCTCGAATTCTTCTCGATCAAGGTGGCCGACGGCCCGCTGACCTCGAAGCTGCAAAAGCTCGCCCCCGGCGACCAGATCCTGGTCGGCAGCAAGCCCACCGGCACGCTGATCCAGGACAATCTGCTCCCCGGCAAGACGCTGTACATGCTGGGCACCGGCACCGGCCTCGCCCCGTTCGTCAGCATCATCAAAGACCCGGACACGTATGAGCGCTACGAACACGTGGTGCTGGTGCATGGCTGCCGCGCCATCCCCGAGCTCGGCTACGGCGAACTGGTGGTCAACCGCCTGTTCGAGGACGAGTTTTTCGGCGAGATGGTGAAGGACAAGCTGCTCTATTACCCGACCGTCACGCGCGAAGCGTTCCGCAACACCGGCCGCATCACCACCCTGCTGGAGACCGGCAAGCTGGAAGGCGATCTGCAGCTCCCCCGCCTGAACCGCGAAACCGACCGCGTGATGCTGTGCGGCAGCCCGGCCATGCTGTCGGACCTCAACAAATTCCTCACGGAATCAGGCTTCCAGGAAGGCAACCATTCCGAACCGGGCCATTTCGTGATCGAAAAGGCGTTCGTTGAGAAGTAAGGAAGCGCTACTTTTTGTGAACAAAAAGTAGCAAAAAACTTTGTTATGCTGGGTCATGGGCGTTGGCGCTGACACAGCCTCAGGCCCAGCATAAAAAAAATTTTTGGTGCCGCTTTTTTCAAAAAGCGGCCGCTTCCTTCCTCAGAAGCGGCGGAAGGACGCCCTTATCTGCCCGCGGGCAAGGAAATAGCCGATCACGCCGAGCACCAGCAGCACCGGGATGATGAACAAAGCCGCCCAGAACATGACGGCGACGATGCACAGCGCCACGCCGAACGCGATGAGCCGGGCGATGATGGTGCCGATCGACGCAGGGGCAGGTTTCGGCGGGTCGATGAACGCGCCGTCGGGGGTCATATCGATGACCGGACCGTGTGATTTTTCCATGGGGCGAATATAAGCCGCGCTCCGGGCAAATCAATCATGCGCGTCCGCCGCTTGGTCCGCGCGCGAAAGCCCCTACGTAATATTGCGATTGCAAACTCATTACGGAGCCTTGCTTGACCATGTTCTGGAGCGGCTACCTCACCGTGTTTCTCGTCCTCGGCTTTCTCGATGCCGGCTGGCTGAGCTTCGCGCTCAACCATCTCTATCGGCCGGCCCTGGGGCATTTGATGGCGGAACGGCCGCGCATGCTGCCGGCGTTGCTGTTCTATCTGGTCTATCCGCTGGGCGTGACCGCGCTGATCGTTGTGCCGAGCCTGAACGGGCTGGGCCTGCATTACGCGATTACTCGCGGGGCGATCCTCGGCCTCACCGCCTACGCCACGTATAACCTGGCCTCGATGGCAAGCCTGCGCAGCTGGCCGGCCTGGATCAGCCTCGTTGACATCGCCTGGGGCACGCTCACCACCTGTGCCTCCTCCATCGTCACGGTGTTCGTGCTTGGGCGGGTTGGTTGACGGGGGCGCCAAGGTTAAGCTCAGCACAATTCCTCCGAACTCAAGGATACCCCGCATATGGCCGCTCGCTCCAAAAGCGACGCACCAAGCCTTTTTAGCCTTCACGCACCCCGCCCGCTGGCTGACCGGCTGCGCCCGCAAACGCTTGGCTCGGTGGTGGGCCAGGACCATCTGCTCGGTCCCGGCGGCCCCATCGCACGGATGGTCGAGGCGCGGTCCCTCTCGTCGATGGTGCTGTGGGGCCCGCCGGGCACCGGCAAAACCACGATCGCCCGGCTGCTCGCGCAAGCGACGGATCGGCATTTCGAGACCTTGTCCGCCATCCAGAGCGGGGTCGCGGATTTGCGCAAAGTTTTCGAGACCGCGCGGCAATGGAGCGAAACGGGCAAAGGCACGCTTTTGTTCGTCGACGAAATCCACCGCTTCAACCGCTCGCAGCAGGATGCGTTCCTCCCCGTGGTGGAAGACGGCACCATCACCCTCATCGGCGCCACCACCGAAAACCCGTCTTTCGAGCTGAACGGCGCGTTGCTGTCGCGGTGCCGGGTCTTTGTCCTCAAGGCGTTGGACGAGGCGGCGCTGGAGCACCTTGCCGAGCGCGCCGAAGCCGAACTCGGCAAGGCGCTGCCTTTGCTGCCCGAGGCGCGGGCCGGGCTGCTGGCGCTCGCCGGCGGCGATGGGCGCTATTTGCTGAACATGATCGAGCAACTCTGTTCGGCCGAGATCGCCGGACCGCTCGATACCGCCGGAATGGCGCAATTGCTGCAACGGCGGATGGCGACCCACGACAAAGCCGGCGACGGCCATTACGACCTGCTCTCCGCGTTTCACAAATCCTTGCGCGGCTCGGACCCGCAGGCGGCGCTCTACTACGCCGCGCGCATGATGGTCGCCGGCGAGGCGCCGGAGACGGTATTCCGCCGCCTGGTCTGCGCGGCCTCCGAGGATGTCGGCATGGCCGACCCGCAAGCCATGGTGCAGGTGATCATGGCGTGGGACGCCTATGAACGCGTCGGCTGGCCCGAGGCGCGGCTATTCATGGCGCAGGCGATCAATTATGTCGCCACCGCCCCCAAATCGAACGCCTCCTATCTCGGGTTCGACGCGGCGATGGGCGTGGCGCAGCAGACATCCCACCTGCCCCCACCTTTGGACGTGCTGAATGCGCCGACCAAGCTGATGAAAGAGCTTGGCTATCACGCGGGCTACCGATACGACCACAACCAGCCCGATGCGTTCTCCGGCCAGGAATATCTCCCGGCACAGCTCGCGGGAGAGAACCGGCCGGAATTCTACCAGCCGAACGAACGCGGCTATGAGCGCGAAATTATCAAGCGGCTGGATTATTGGGCCACGCTGCGGGAAAAACGCCGGGCTCAGGAAAAGTAAAGTAAGCGGCCGCTTTTTAAAAAAAGCGCCGCAAAAATTTTTGTTTACGCTGGGCCGGTGGCGTTGAAACTGCACGGGCCCAAAGTAATCAAAGTTTTTTTGCTACTTTTTGTTCACAAAAAGTAGCGCTTTCCCTTCGCTTGCGCTTAGAGAGCGCATGATTCAGCAATTCGAAGTGACGGCGAACGAGGCCGATACCCGTCTCGACCGGTTTCTGCGCCGCCAGGTGGACGGCCTGACCCAGGGCACGATCCAGCGCCTGCTGCGGACCGGCAAAATCCGCGTGAACGGTGGGAAAGTCGAGGCCAACGCACGCCTCGCCGCCGGGGACATCGTGGTGATGCCGAGCATCACGCCGCCGAAAGAGATGCCGAAAACCCGGCATGTGATGGCGCTCGACCCCGGCCAGCAGCGCGATCTGGAAGCCATGGTGCTGTATCGCGACGAGGACGTGATCGTGCTGAACAAGCCCGCCGGGCTGGCCACGCAAGGCGGCAGCGGCATTTCCGTGCATCTCGACGGCATGCTGGACGGCTTGCGCTTCGGCGCCGAGGAACGGCCGAAGCTTGTGCACCGGCTCGACCGCGACACGTCGGGCATCCTGCTCCTGGCGCGCAGCACAAAAGCGGCGCGCCAGCTCGCCGTCGCGTTCCGCGGCCGCGACGTGGAAAAGACCTATTGGGCGCTGCTCTGGGGCGTGCCGGAAGCGCTCGAAGGCCGCATCGACCTGCCGCTGCTGCGCGTCGAGACGGGCGGCTCCTCGCGCTCCGAGCCGGCGCCGCGCAAACATCCCGAGGCGCTGAAGGCGCAGACCGATTACCGCATCCTCGATTACGCCGGCCGGAAATTTTCCTGGGCGGAACTCAACCCGCTCACCGGGCGCATGCACCAGTTGCGCGCGCATTGCTTGGCGCTCGGCACGCCGATCGTCGGCGACGCCGCCTATGGCGCCGCCTTCGCCGAAGGGTTCGCGCCGCAATTGCATCTGCACGCGCGCCGGCTGCGCGTGCCGCATCCTGCGGGCGGCACGCTCACCGTGGAAGCGCCTCCCCCGAAGCATCTGCGTGACGGCCTGATCTATCTCGGCTTCACGATTCCTGATGTTATGAAGCCGCAACGTCGCGGTTAAGCGAAGAAAGCAGCCGCTTTTTGTAAAAAGCGGCGCAAAAACTTTTTGTTTACGCTGGGCCTGTGGCGTTGAAACCGCACGGGCCAAACTTACAGAAAACTTCTTTTTTTCAAAAAAGAAGCCCTTATTCTCCCTTCCTCTGCCTTCGTGAACGCTTCGTAAGCCGATCGCCCCTAGGCTATGCAGCGCGGGCATGGCAGGAACGAACCATGCGGCGGTGCCAAAAATATCTGATTGCCGGGCTGTGCGTCATTCTGGGTCCCGCCGCTTATGCCGCCGAAACCGTCCATTACACCGTGACGTTCCAGCCCAGCGGCGACGCCAAACTCGACACGCTGCTGAAGCAGACTTCCTCGCTCGCCTCTTTGCAGAAAGGCGTTCCCGCCGCGCCGTTCGCGCTGATCGGCCGTGCCCAGGCCGACACCGACCAATTCACGGTGGTGCTGCACAGCCTGGGCTACGATGCCGGCACCGTCACGGTCACCATCGACGGCATGACGCTCAGCGATCCGGCTTTGTTCGATCATCTGCAGCAGGCCCCGGCGGGCGAGAGCGCCAAAATCCTGATCACGGCGCACCCGGGCGCGGTGTTCCGTCTCGGCCGCGTCGACGTCACCGGCCTGCCGCCCGGCTTCAAGCCACCGGCTCTGGTCAAGCCCGGCCAGGAGGCGCTCGCCGCCCCGATTCTCGCCGTCACGCCGGCGCTGCGCACGGCGCTGCACAATGAAGGTTACGCCTTCGCATCGGTCAGCGAGCCGCAGGCCGTCGCCGTGCCCGCGGCGCACCGTCTTGACGTCTCCTACCAGGTTACGGCCGGGCCACGGGTGAAGATCGGTCCGATCCGGTTTTCCGGCCTCACCCGCACGAACGAGGCGTTCCTGCGCCGGCATATCGCGTTGCAGGAAGGCCAGACCTACAGCGATACGGCGATCACCGCGGCGCGCGACTCGCTGCTCAATCTCGGAGTCTTTTCCGCGGTCACGCCGCTGCCCCAGGACGAATTAGCGCCGGACGGCCAGGTGCCGATTTTGTTCCGTGTCACCCAGCAAAAGCTGCACGCGGTCACCTTCAGCGGCAGCTACGCCACCGACGTGGGCATGACGATCGGCGCCTCCTGGGAAAATCGCGACCTGTTCAGCCATGCCGAAACCCTCACTTTCACCGCGGCGGCGAACGGGCTGGGCGGCACCGGCACGGTTGCGCCGGGCTATGATCTGAAAGCCGTGTTCGCGAAGCCCGATTACTATATGCGCGGCCAGACGCTCACCGCCTCGCTCGAGGCGCTCGATGAATCGCTGAACGCTTACGACCGCACCGCCATTGTCGCCGGCGTGCAGGTTTCCCGCCCGCTGACCCCGCATATCACGCTCAGCACCGGCCCCCGCTTCGTCACCGAGCGCGTTGTCCAGAACAGCACCGCGCGCTCCTATGTCCTCGCACAGCTTCCCACCATCTTGGCCTACAACACCACCGACAGCGTGCTGGAACCGACGCGCGGCGTCATTGCCAGCCTCTCTCTCACCCCCACGGAACCGCTCGCCGGCACCGCCTCCGCGCCCTTCCTGATCGCCTATGCTTCGGCCTCCACCTATCTGGCGGTCGAGCCTAAGGGGCGCGGCATCATCGCCGTGCGCGGCCAGGTCGGCACCATCCAGGGTGCTTCGCAATTTCAGGTCCCGGCGGACCAGCGCTTCTATGCCGGCGGCAGCGGCACGGTGCGCGGCTACGCCTACCAGACCGTCGGCCCGCTCTTTCCCAACGACACGCCGGAAGGCGGGCTCGCGCTCGATGCTTTCAGCCTTGAATTTCGCCAGCATATCGGCAAGAGTTTTGGCATCGTCCCGTTCGTCGATGCCGGGCAGGTCAATACCGGCAGCACGCCTTTCACCGGCCGCATGTTCGTCGGCGCCGGTCTCGGCGGACGCTATTACACCAGCATCGGCCCGATCCGCGTCGATTTCGCGGTACCGATGACCAGGGTCGCCGGCGATGCTGGGTTCCAGATCTATGTCGGTCTCGGGGAAGCATTCTGATGCTGCGCACCCTGAAAATTTTGCTTCGCCTATGCGGCTTTCTCATCCTGCTGGCGGTGCTGGCGATGGGCGGGCTCGTTATCGGCCTCAACACCGGCGCCGGCCGGCATTTCGCGGTGACGCAAATCAATCGGCTGTTGGGGCCGCAAATCGAAATTTCGGGCCTCGGCGGGCATTTCCCGGCGGATCTCAAACTGGCGTCGCTGCGCATGGCGGACGCGCAGGGCACATGGCTCACCGGGGAAGAGCTGGAGCTCCGCTGGCAGCCGGCCGCGCTGCTGCACCACGACCTGCACGTCACCTCTCTGACCGCCGCAAGGCTGGAGATTCCGCGCCTTCCGCAGCAGGCGGCCTCCGGCCCGCCCTCCGGTTCCGGCGGTAGCGGGACATTTCCGCCCGTCTCGCTCCGGCTGGATCGCCTCGCGGTGCCGCAACTGGCGCTGGGGCCCGCCATCGCCGGCCAGGCCGTCACGCTCGACGTCACCGGGGCCGCGCGCCTGCCGCGACTGCAGAATTTCGATCTGCAAAATCTCCGCCGGGGCAGCGCCACCCTCAATGCGACGACGCCACAAGGGGCGGACTACCGGGTTCTGGCCACGCTCGATGGGCAGCAGGTACAGATGAAGCTGCATGTCGCCGAGCCCAGCGGCGGGCTGATCGGCCAGCTCGCCGCCCCGCAGCTTCACACCCCGCTCGCGCTCGACCTCGCCATGGCGGGACCGCGCGACCATGCCGCGCTGAATTTCGCCCTGGCGCTGGGGGCGGCGCGGCTGAACGGTCACGGTACGGTGGGCCTGATCCCCAACGCGCCCAGCGCCGATCTCGTGCTCGACATCCCGGCCCTGGCGCCCTTCGGCGCTTTCGCGGCGCAACAGATCGCCGGCAACGCGGCGCTGCATTTGCATGCGGCCCAACAACCGAATGGCGGTACCATATTGGCGCTCGACGGCGCGGTGGCGCTCAGCCAGGCCCCGTTCGACGCGGCCAAATATGTCGGTCCGGCCGGGCGTTTCTCGCTCCGCGCCAATCTCCAGGACCAGAGTCTCGGCATCGAGCAGTTCGACGCCTCCGGTGCGGCCTTCAGACTCTCGGCCTCCGGCAGCATCGCACCCTCCAGCTTTAACCTCGAGACACATGTCAGTCTGCCGCAAGTGAGCGATTTCGCGCCCGGCATTTCCGGCCAGCTCGCCGAAGACGGCTCGATCGTCGGCGCGCCGCGGGATTTCGCCGTCAATGCGCTGCTCACCGGCGATCTTGTGGAAAAAAACGTGCCTTCCGGGCCGTTCAGCATCGGCATCAACGCCCAGCATCTGCCGTATTTGCCCAGCGGCACGCTCACCGGCAGCGGCGCGCTCTTGAACGCGCCGCTGTTGCTGGCCGCCACGTTCGCCCGCGCGGCCGACGGAACCATGACGCTCGTGATCAACAATGCGCTGTGGCGCTCGCTGGACGCGACGGCCAATCTGACCCTGGCGCCGGGCGCCTACCTGCCGACCGGCACGGCCAATTTCAAGCTCGGCAACCTGGCCGATTTCCAGAGCTTTTCGCCAGTGCGTCTGCGCGGCAGCGTGAACGGCGATTTTTCGCACCTGCAAGGACAGATTTTCAAGCTCGACCTCGATGCAAAAAACCTGCTGGTGACACCGCAATTGGGCGCCGTGGATACCACGATCCACGCGCTTGGCCCCACCAAGGCGCTGAACGTCAAGGCCCGGGCGAACATCGCCAACCTCGCTTCCGCGCCGGCGAGCCTGGCCCTCGCCGGCGTGCTCGACCTCGATGACCGCTCCGCCAATGTAACCGCGCTCAGCGCCTCCTGGCGGGATATCAACACGCGGCTGCTCGGGCCGACCTCCATCGCCACGCAGTCCGGCATCGTCGTGCGGCATCTGGCGCTGGGTCTGAATGGCGGGCGCATCGCGCTGGACGGCAGGCTGACCCCGCAACTGGCCGCGACGGTGGACGTGCAGAATCTGCCGGCCGACACCGCCCGTTACTTCGCGCCCGGCATCAAGGCCACCGGCCTGCTCTCGGCCACCGCCACGCTCACCGGGCCGCGCGACGCGCCTTCCGGCAAGCTCACGCTGGCCGCGCGGAGCCTTAAACTGCATGAAGGCGAGGCAGCGGCGCTCCCACCCGCCGACATCAATGCCAGCGCCAACTTCACCAGCCAGAACGCCACGATCGACGCGCATATGACGGCCGGCCCGATGATCGGCCTGACCGCCAGCGGGCTGATCCCGCTGAGCCGGACCGGCGCGATGATCAATCTGCGGCTGAACGGCCGCACCGATCTGCGCGTGCTCGACCCGTTCCTTGCCACGCGCGGTAATGTCGTGCGCGGCGAGGTGGCGGTGGATATGATGGTCACCGGCACGCCCGCCGCGCCGCAGGCCCGCGGGACCGCCACGCTTGCCAATGGCGCCGTGACGAATATTTCCTCCGGGCTCAACCTCACCCGCATCAGCGCGCGGATCGGGGCCAACGGGCGCCTGATCACCCTCGATTCCCTCAACGCCACCGCCGGCGAAGGGCGCATTTCCGGCTCCGGCCGGGTGGACCTCGGCAATCCCAACATGCCGCTCGACGTGACCGTGATCGCCACCGACGCCACCCCGATCTCGTCCGACATCATTGACGAGACGCTGGATGCCAACCTGCATCTGGCCGGGGCGTTGCGGGGCAAAATGGCACTCGGCGGCACCGTGCGGATCACCAAGGCGAACATCAACATTCCCCGGTCGCTGCCGCCGAATGTGGCCAACCTGCCGATCATCTATCCCGGGCAGGCCCCCCCGCCCCCGCCGACGCCACCGCCGCCGGTCGCGCTCGACCTCACCATCAGCGCGACCAACCGGATCTTCGTTCGCGGCGATGGGCTGTTCGCGGAGCTGGGCGGGCATCTGCATATCGGTGGCACCGCCGACCGCCCAGATCCCGAAGGCGGATTCGAGCTGATCCGCGGCAATCTTTCCCTGGCCGGCAAGACGCTGCAATTCTCCAAGGGGCAGATCGGGTTCAACGGCGCCGGCTTCATGCCAACGCTCGACCTTGAAGCCACCACGGTGACCACGACCAACAACACCGCCTCCCTGATCATCGGCGGCACGGCGGCGCAGCCGAAAATCACCTTGACCAGCACACCGCCTTTGCCGTCCGACGAGATCCTGGCGCAATTGCTGTTCGGCGAGAGCACCTCCGGCCTCTCCGCTTTCCAGGCCGCCTCGCTGGCGGCGGCCCTGGCGCAGCTCTCCGGCGTCGGCAGCGGGCTGAACCCGCTCGCCCGCGTGCGCAGCGCGCTCGGCCTGGACGAATTGTCGTTCGGCGGCAGCGGCTCCGGCCCGCCTTCGGTACAGGCCGGACGCTATGTCGCCCCGGGCGTTTATGTCGGCGCCAGCCAGGCCACCAACGGCCAGGGCACCCAGGCCAGCGTGCAGATCAATTTGTATAAAGGGCTGAAACTGAACAGCTCGACCGGCACGTCCAGCACCGGAACCGGCGATGCCAGCAGCATCGGGCTGACGTATCAGTTTAACTATTGAGGAAGTAAGCAAGCAGGCGCTTTTTGAAAAAAGCGCCGCAAAAACTTTTTTGAAACTGGGCCAGGGGCGGTGAAACCGGCACGGCCCAAAGTAAACAAAGTTTTTTTGCTACTTTTTGTTCACAAAAAGTAGCGCTTTCTTCCTGGGCTTACCTTCGCTCGCGCGTCGCCGAGAACGTCAGCTCCGGAAAATTCTCCTTCATCCGGTTCAGTTCCCAGCTATTGCGCACCAGGTAGACCGGCGCGCCCTCGCGGTCCTCGCTCATCGCGTTCTTGTTCACGTCGATGAAGAATTTCAGCCGCGCGGCATCCTCCGAGAAAATCCAGCGCGCGGTATCGAACGGCGCCGGCTCGAACGCCACCGGTACGTTGTATTCCTCGACGATGCGGCTGGAGAGCACGTCGAGCTGCAGCGCACCGACCACGCCGATGATCCATTCCGAACCGTTCATCGGCCGGAACACCTGGGTCACGCCCTCCTCGGCCAGATCTTCCAGCGCCTTGCGCATCTGCTTGGCCTTCATCGGGTCGGCCAGGCGCACGCGGCGCAGGATTTCCGGCGCGAAATCGGGGATGCCGGTAAAGCGGATTTTTTCGCCGCCCTCGGTGAGCGTGTCGCCGACTCTGAGCGTGCCGTGATTGGGGATGCCGATAATGTCGCCCGGATAGGCCTCCTCGGCCAACGAGCGGTCCTGGGCGAAGAAGAAGATCGGCGACTGGATGGCCATCGGCTTGCCGGTCCGCGAATGCACGAGCTTCATGCCGCGCGTGAATTTGCCCGAGCAGATGCGGGTGAAGGCGATGCGGTCGCGGTGCTGCGGGTCCATGTTGGCCTGCACCTTGAACACGAAGCCGGAGACCGGGGTTTCGCTCGGTTCCACGATTCTTGTGTCGGCCGCGCGGGGCTGCGGCGGCGGCGCATGCGCGACCAGCCCTTCCAACAACTCGCGCACCGAATAATCCTTCAGCGCCGAACCGAAATACACCGGCGTCAGATGGCCTTCGGCATAGGATTGCTGGTCGAATTCCGGAAACACGCCGCGCACCAGCTCCACATCCTCATCGAGCTGCGCCTGCTG